>ERZ827168.12-NODE-12-length-355849-cov-12.191389_pt1 | contig 355849 bp, 343 predicted proteins | sample MGYA00519868_ERZ827168 | MGnify/ENA primary metagenome ERZ827168 (study PRJEB31778, sample SAMEA3449271) | human gut metagenome | biome: human gut; feature: human-associated habitat; material: faeces | place: United Kingdom | collected 2010/2012 ... | reverse complement strand
TCCTTTTAAGGATCCCTGCACCATCTGAGGTTTTCCACCGCCACGGCCCTGGAAAGCCTCATTTAATTTTTTGCTGATCACTCTTACATCTTCAGAATGGCTTCCGATAACATAACGATATCCTTCTTCATCATTTCCACTCGTTTCTGAAGTACTGCTTCCAAATTCTTTTTACGGTCAATAAGTCCTTTCCTTTGTTTTTTAGTCAGAGTAGTGCCCTGCCCCTGTAACTCTTCGCCTATAGCATCTATCTGCTGGTTGAGTTCATTCAATACTATTTCCTTATCCTGAGGAATCATGCCGAATTGTGTATGTGGCATAAATACCACATCCCAATTCCCATTGCGGATTTTGGCCAGCATTTCGGCGCGTTTAGAGCTTCCATACTTTCTATCTATATACAATACCTTATCATTCGGATAAAGTTCCTTATGGCTTTCATATAAATCTTTGACATTGGCAATCAGGCCCGTTATAAGAACTTTCTTGGCTTTTCCGATACGAACCATCTCATGTGCAGCGGCCGACATAACCAGGCTTTTGCCGGCTCCGACATAATGGTCGTTTATACCGTCACCATCTAAACCCTGTAAAATTCGCCATACGGCGTTTTTTTGAGTAGGGTAGGGTACTTTACCCACCATATCGGAGAACGTGAGCGCAGAGCCGTCAAAATGGGGCAAAACGACATTATTGAACCTATCGTTGTATTCTTTTTGTAAAAAATCACGGAAATCGTGGTTTGAAATACAAAACGCTTTCCATTCCGTTCTGATTTTTTCAATCAACATCGCTCCTTTCTTGGTTGCCTTTTCATCCGGAACATCAACCACCTTAGATACGCCATTTACAGTAACTTCTTTTTTATTAGTCACAAACGGAGTAGTATGTGAAAAGGCCTTTTCCAGTATTTTATCGGCATTCCAATATGCCGCCAACCGCCATCCGCCGATAGCATTGTCTACACGGCCATTGGGATCCTCCTCAAAAAAATATTGGTCGCCATACTTATCGTAATATATCTGAGCTTTGATTTTAGCAGACTAATTTTGCGCTTTGCTTAAATTACTGTGCCTCAACAAAGACAATATTTTCAATATCAAGTAAACTGTTTATGCCAAATTCTATATCTTTTTCGACCAAAATATTTATACCGATATGGTCGCTGTTGCCGCTCTTAGGGGGAACTATTTGGTGCGTAAAATCAACATGTATTCTGCTTGCTATGTCATCAATTATTTTGTTTGCCTTATACATATCATCAATTTCAATATATATAAGCTCTGTGTTTTTCTTTAACTTTTTAAATTTAGCAAGCAAAACAATAGAAATAAGGCAAAATGCCGCTACAATAATAGCGCCTTCGTAAAAACCATAGCCTATGGCAATACCGATAACGCCGGTTGCCCAAACGCCGGCAGCCGTAGTAAGGCCGGTAATAACAGTATTATTCTTAAGTATTATCATACCAGCGCCCAAAAAGCCTATGCCAGATACTACCTGCGCCGGAATACGAAAAACATCACCGTTATTTAAAAGAACATTGGCTACGTACATGCTTGTCATAGAAGTTAGCGCCGCTCCAAGGCAAACCAGAATATGCGTACGCATTCCGGCCGCACGGCCATGACGTGCCCTTTCACTACCGATTAAACTGCCTATCAGTACCGCAAGAAACGCACGAACCAAAACTTTTAACCAAATCATGTTTTTCTCCTTTATATAGTTTTTAGGCTACTATAAATAATTTATTTAAATGTTTTTATAATTATAACATTTAACGGCACTTTTTGCAATTAAAAAAACGGCGACCATGAGGCCGCCGATAATTAATATAAAAAATAATCTTCGATATCTGCTAAAACGCCTTTTCTTGTATATGCATCGACTATTTCGAACGGTTTATTATCAATGCTATGCAAATTACACCTTTGAGCGATATCAATATGCTTGTAAGAAACCGTAAGCTCAAACGGTTCTTTAATTTTATATTCTTTCATACTGTCTATTTGTGCGACAGCCTCGCATACTTTTTTATATATTTCCTCCACAACAGCAGCAGGATGGCGGCTTAAACAGCTGTTCCATGCAAGAGATTCTTTAGTTACAACGGTTTTTGCCCAAGGAAAGCTTTTTATGCTTTGTGAAATACAAATATCATCCGACGCTACAAATAAGGTTTTTACTCCGCGTTTACCGGCAATAGCCGCGTCAAACTGAAGCTCGCCCACAGGTTCACCGTTAATTAAATGTGAAGCATTGGCCGACGAAGAAAAAACATGGGATAACGTAGCTTTTTCAGTATCATACGCATGATAACCGATAAACAAGACTCCGTCAAAGCTGCTGTCCACCCCGGGAAATCTTATGCGACTTCCGGCACCTATAGCGAACTTACAGCGCTTGTCGAAAGCATCATAATCAAGATTTACACCGGTTCCGTGGCTATCCCAAATTATAACCTCACAAGCGCCGCAATCGAATAATGCCCGTGCTGCAGCATCCGCCTCGCGCGTGGCTTGCTTTGCGGCAAAAGAATAACTAACCGATTCGCAAGATAACCCTTTTCCGCCGCTGCCCGACACACAGGCTACACCTTCAAGGTCAACGCTGATACAGAATTTACCACCCATTTTAACACCTCTAAATTTATATTCCATACTAAACATATCATATAAAAATCACAATAGCAATACTAAAAAAGTTACAATAGATGTATTCTTGTTACTAAAGGCTTTTCCTCTGAGTTTGCTCTAACATACTACAAATGCTCTGCTGTTCTTCGATAATCTTTTCAGAAACTTCTAATAATCGGTTTTCAACGTGAGGTGATCTTAACATTATGTAATCAATAGAAACACCATAATAATCGGCTAACAATTCTAAGCTTTTGGCATTAGGAAAAGTTTTATCAGATTCCCACGAAAACTGTGTGTTAGTTCCTATTCCGGTTTCTTTTTGGAATTGCTGTCTGGAAATTCCTTTTTGTTTTCTTAATTCTTTAATCCGCTGACCGATTGTCATTTGAGCACCTCGTAAATTATTCCTTTGTTATTTTTATTATAATCCAAATTATAAAAATTTCAAGATTTTTCACAAATTTTTTTAATTTTTTTAAACAATCGTCTTATTACCAGTTTTTAAGTGCCGCACGTGTTTTTTTACCTATGATGCCATCGACCGTTAACCCGCGTGATTTTTGGAATTTTTTGGTTGCCGAAACAAATTTAGGCCCGGCAATTCCGTCCACCTTACCGCAGTTGTATCCGCAAAAATTTAACATCCATTGGCACCAACGCACATTGTTGCCTCTATCCCCTTTTCTTACCGAAACTTTGGGCTCGCTATACGGGCAAGTACCTCCAAATGTAGTAACCGGAGTTTGTTTTGATGTTTTCCAAAAAAACTTTTTCGTTCTTGTATCTACATGCACGTAATTACTGTAAAGCCCTATACCCTTCATCCCTATAAATTCAGCGTATTTTGCAACTGTTTCGGGTTTTACGTCTTTTACCCTTATATCTGCCGCCATACCGTTTAAATGCTTGCTGCCGCCGGAACCGCCTACATCTTTATTGTGCTTTGTACAGCGGTACCCGCTATTAATATAAACCGGTCTTCTAAAATGGTTGCGTATGCGTTCCAAATCATCTATCAGTTCTGTGTCGACTTTCGTGGTACTGCAGCAACCGTCTCCCTTGCAGTCAAATTCGGTAGATTTAAAATGGTCAGAAATTTGTGTGGCTTTGCCCTTTTTGTAGCTTTTAATCATACTTAAGCATTTCGCGAATATCCAAACCCGATTTTTGCGGGCAAATTTCGCCCCTCCTTCGTTAAAATACTCGAAAATCCAACAAGATTTCCTGTGCTTTTGCCGTTCATAGCGCTAAAATTAGCTTTCCGATAAATTCTGCGACCTAAAACGCATATGCTTTAGGCGTGTGCGGTTTTTCGCGCTATGCTTATCACGGCTTTTAACATAAAACTTGTATTAATTTTATATGATTTTATTTTTAAATCCATTACAAGTAAAGTATTGACAAACCGGTATAACAATGATATAATACCTATAAAACTTATAGGTTTTGTAAAAAATAAAAAGCGCCCGAAGGCGCCGCATAAAAATTTTAAATAATATAGTTAAAAGTTTCTTTTTCGCGATTTTTATCAATAATATCTTGCAAGGTAATACTGTCCAGGTACTCATTTATCACTTTAGATAATCCCCGCCAAACAGGAAGCGTCGCACATGTTGCGCTGCGTTCACATTCACATGGGTTCTGATCAACACAGTCAACCGGAGAAAGCGAGCCTTCCGTAAGCCTCAAAATCTCACCTACAGTACATTTTTCAGGAGATCGTGCAAGCATATAACCTCCCTGTGAGCCGCGGTTTGCACGAAGAAGATCCGACTGATTAAAAATAGGTATAATTTGTTCAAGATATTTTTTAGATATGTTTTGGCGTTCTGCAATGTCTTTTAACGATACATATCCGCCGTTTTGATGCTCAGCAAGGTCAATAAACATTCGCAGAGCATATCGTCCTTTAGTTGAAACTCGCATTTTTCACCTCAAATACTTTATATACTAATAATACCATATATTTAGTAGGATTACAAGCATGTAAAAAAGGATTAAAAAATACCTTGGCGTGCAGTAATAGTTTTAATCTATATCCAAATATTAAATTTACATATTGGACAAATAAAAATTTCGGCGTTAAAATTAACGCAACGAAGCAAAAGGAGAACAAAAATGAGCAATTACAAATTTGAAACACTTCAACTTCATGTAGGACAGGAACAGGCAGATCCTGCAAGCGACGCCAGAGCCGTTCCGATATATCAAACGACTTCATACGTTTTTCATAACAGCGCCCATGCAGCGGCACGTTTTGGACTTGCAGATGCCGGCAACATTTACGGACGACTAACAAATGCCACTCAAGACGTACTTGAAAAACGCGTTGCCGCACTTGAAAACGGCGTTGCAGCACTGGCTGTAGCCTCCGGAGCTTCGGCAATAACATACGCTATAGAAGCGCTGGCTCAAAAAGGCGACCACATTGTAGCCCAAAAAACTATTTACGGAGGCAGTTTTAACCTTTTATCGCATACCCTGCCACAATTTGGTGTTGACACAACTTTCGTTGATATCCACAATCTAAAAGAAGTTGCAGACGCTATAAAAACAAACACAAAGGCTATTTTTATTGAAACACTCGGCAATCCCAGCAGCGATATACCCGATATAGACGCTGTAGCTGAAATAGCCCATAAAAACGGCATTCCGTTAGTGGTTGACAATACCTTCGGAACACCGTATCTTATCCGCCCAATAGAGCACGGAGCAGATATAGTTGTACACTCGGCAACAAAATTTCTCGGCGGACACGGAACAACACTCGGCGGTATAATTGTGGACAGCGGAAAATTTAGCTGGTCCCCCGAAAAATACCCGGGAATTGCCGCTCCAAACCCCAGCTATCACGGAGTATCCTTTGCCGAAGCGGCAGGCCCGGCAGCATTTGTAACATATATTCGCGCTATTTTGCTTCGCGATACGGGCGCCGCAATATCTCCGTTTAACGCTTTCCTTCTTTTGCAAGGAATTGAAACCCTTTCTTTAAGACTTGAGCGACACGCCGAAAACACCAAAAAGGTAGTCGAATATCTTGCAAACAATCCGCTTGTAGAAAAAATCAATCACCCGTCGCTTAAATCACATCCTCAAAATGACCTTTACAAAAAGTATTTTCCAAACGGCGGCGGTTCGATATTCACTTTTGATATTAAAGGCGGTCAAAAAGAAGCTCATGCATTTATAGACGCACTCGAAATTTTTAGCCTGCTTGCCAATGTTGCCGATGTAAAATCCCTTGTTATTCACCCGGCTACAACTACACACTCACAGTTATCGGCCGAAGAACTTAACGATCAGGACATACATCCAAACACCATCCGCTTATCTATTGGTACCGAGCATATCGACGATATAATCGCAGACCTTGAAAAAGGCTTTGCCGCAATTAAATAATACTGTAAATTCGTACACTTTTATATTTAAAAACCTGAAAGCCGCTTAAATAGCGGCTTTCATTTTTTGTGGTGGAGCATCAAACGTCAAATCCGAACCCCTTACAGAGTTCGGATTTAACTTCATTGGTGGAGGCGAGGAGAATCGAACTCCTGTCCAAAAATCAATTCACTGGGTTTTCTCCGGGTGCAGTCAGTTTGAAGGCTTTACAAAAAATGCCAAGCTAACAAAATAATTTTTTGTGCATCCCGATAATTTCTGATAAAGCGTTGGGAACCGTTTTATTCAGATTAACCGCTAAAATGACGCCCGCGCAAAGCCGCGGTACTCTTTGGTTGGACGGCAGCCTAATTAGGCTGCTAAGGCAACTTTATTGTTGTCGTTTATTATTTAAATTGCGGCTTTTAAGTGTTTCCGCTACACTACCCGCTTGCCCAGTTTCATAATCCCTGTCGAAACCTTTACGCCCCCGATTTAATGATTTTTTAAAGTGCGCTCTATTGTACGCTCTGCAGCTTTTTTTGCAGCTGTTTCGCGTTTGTCGTACAGTTTTTTACCTTTGCACAGCCCTAGCTGAACTTTAACAATACTGCCTTTAAAATAAAGTGACAAAGGAATTAAAGTAAGGCCATCCTGTTTTACATATCCAAACAGTCTTAATATTTCGCGTTTATGCATAAGCAGTTTGCGCACTCTTAAAGGGTCTTTGTTAAATATATTTCCCTGCTCATACGGCGAAATATGCATACCTTTAATAAAAAGCTCGCCTTTATCTATAGAAGCCCAACTGTCTTTTAAATTACACCCGCCGTTACGAATGGATTTAATTTCGGTGCCGGTAAGTTCGATGCCGGCTTCAAAGCTTTCCGTGACAAAATAGTCGTGAAAAGCTTTTTTATTGGTAGTAATAGTTTTTAATTCATCAGCCATTTTGTCACCCCTTAAGCATAACAATTATAATATGTTACTCGAAAATCTTCAAGTCCTCGGTTAATATTGCCTTTCTCAGTATTGAATAATTTAGGTTTTTATCGCCTAAAAAAGCTACACAAAATAACGTAGGGTTTATATTAATCTCGTTGCCTGCAGGCAAAATAATATCTAAACCGGTGCCCATTATCTCGTATTTTTTTATTAGCGGCAAAATATCAATTGTTGAAATTTTGCCCTTTTTGCCTTTTTTTTCAACAACAATTGAAGGTCCGTTTAAAAAGACCAACAGGTCTTTTGACACATCTTTATTAAAATCTATAAAATATTCAGCAAAGCGGCAATCTTTAGCGGCAAAAACAGGAGATGTAACTTTTAATATTTTAATGCCATCGGGCATTACGGCATTTAGTCTTGCAAAAATTTCATCGAAAGATATTTCTTCCGTAACTTTAAAATCGACTATCTCCCACGTACTCTCAAATCCAAGCGGCAAAGGTAAAATAAAATTCAGATAAGGATGTTTATTAAAACCCTCGGTATAATAAACAGGTATTTCGGATTTTCTAAGCATTCTTGTAAAAAAGCGTGTTGTATCTAGGTGAGAAATAAACCTCATTCGTCCTGTTTTTGTATAGAACACTCTAACATTGGTCATTATTCTCCCCTCTTTCTTTCGCAGATACCGCAACCGTATCGCGCTGCACCGCAACCGCTGCATTTTTCCTTACAGTTTGGAGTGGTGTCGTTATGCAATGCCTTGTTATATTCATTGACAAAAAAGCTTTTATTTACGCCAATATCTATATGATCCCACGGGAAAACCTCGTCAAACGAGCGCTCGCGAAGAGCATAAAAATCCATGTCAAGATTGTTTTTAATAAACGCATTAAGCCAAATGTTAATATCAAAATGCTCGCTCCAGCTATCCATTTTGGCGCCGTGTTTAAAGGCATATTCAATAACCGAGGAAAGACGGCGGTCGCCTTTTGCAAAAACAGCTTCTAAAAGCGAGGTTGTGCTATCGTGATAATTTACTTTTACTTTTTTTGACGTAACCGAATTTAAAAGAAGACGCTGTTTGCGTTTTAGGGTTTCTTCGTCGTTTTGAGCCGCAAATTCAAAGGGTGTAAAGGGTTTTGGAATAAAACAAGCAACACTAATTGTAATTTGAGGCGCCTTTCCTCGCGGTCTATTTGGCAAAGAGTAAAACAGATCGACGATTTTTTCCGCAAGTTTGGCTATTCCTATAATATCTTCATCGGTTTCGGTTGGAAGTCCAAGCATAAAATAAAGTTTTACATTAGTATATCCACCCAAAAATGCCCTTTTGCAAGCCGAAAAAATGTCTTCTTCTGTTATGTTTTTGTTTATAGCGTCGCGAAGCCTTTGAGTGCCCGCTTCGGGAGCAAATGTCAGGCCTGTTTTGCGCATCAGTTTAATTTCTTCTAGCAGCTCGTCCGAAAAATTGTCAATCCTAAGAGATGGCAATGAAAGGCTTAATTTTTTTTCATCGGTAAATTTTACAAGCTTAGGTAAAAGATCGTTTATTTCGCTATAGTCAGACGTACTTAAAGACAATAGCGACATTTCTTCATATCCTGTATTACTGCACAGTGTTTCGGATTGTTTTATTATGGTGTCCGGGGCTTTTTCTCTTACAGGGCGGTAAATAAAGCCTGCCTGACAAAAACGGCAGCCTCTTATACAGCCTCTGAATATTTCCTCCACAGCGCGGTCGTGAACAATTTCGGAAAACGGCAATACAAAGTTTTCGGGATAATGCGATGTATCTAAATCCTTAATTATTCTGCGGCGTACCGGTAGTGGCGCGCCGTATTTTGGTGTGATTGAATTTATTGTGCCGTCTGACTTATATTCAACATCATAAAGGCTTGGCACATAAACACCGTCAATTTTTGAAGCCTCGATTAAAAAGGCTTTTTTATCCCCGCATGATTTATATTTTTCGTAAAGCCGCGTCACTTCAAGAATTACTTCTTCGCCTTCGCCGATCATAAATAGGTCTATAAAATCCGCCATAGGTTCAGGGTTGCAAGCGCAAGGGCCTCCTGCTACAACAAGAGGCGAATACTCGGTTCTTTCACAGCTTTTGAAAGGAATACCGGCAAGATCCAGCATATTTAAAACAGTAGTATAACACAGCTCGTACATTAAAGAAAAGCCGATAATATCAAAACAAGCCAGCGAATCTCTGCTTTCAAGTGCAAAAAGCGGAATATTGTTTTCACGTAGCACCTGTTCAAAATCGTCTGCCGGTGCAAAACATCGCTCGCACCAAATATCTTTATCATTATTAAGCGCTGAATACAGAATTTTCATCCCGAGGTGCGACATCCCGATTTCATAAGTATCCGGAAAGCAAAAAGCAAATCTGGTTTTATATGTATCTTTAAAGACACTACCAAGCTCACCGCCGGCATATCTGCCCGGTTTTTGCACCTTTAAAAAAAATTCTTCTATGTTGCGGTTATCCATTTTTTAAATTCCTTTTTTCATGACAGCCATTATAAAAAGATATATACCAAATATCGTGATTGACGGATTGTGCATATTAATTAAAACGAAGCATCCGGCAAAACAAATAAGAAAAGCAATTATTATGCTTAAAACACTTAAAATTAATTCTGATTTGTTTTTACTTAAAAAATGCGACAAAACTGCATATGCCACATCGCCGCCGTCAAGTCCATAAGATGGAAGCATATTGACAAAGCCTAAAGCAAGCATAATTGCCGCCGTTTTTATAAATACTTCATCTTTAAAAACTTTATATATTAAATAAAAAATAATAAAAAACAAAAAATTTGCGGCAGGTCCCATTAAAGCTATAAATGCCTCGTCTTTAAGGCTTTTTAGTACATATCCCGATATTTCAAGGCTTGCAATTTTAAAAACGATTTGTTTCGGTGCGGTGCCAACAAAACGCATAGCGACGATGTGCCCTAATTCGTGCAATAAACAAGCGGCTAAAAGCGGCAAAAAAATGCCGGATTTATCTATAAATAACAGCAAAACAATTATTGCCGCAAAAGGAAAGGTTAAAATAAGCTTTGTGCCGAGTATTTTTATCTTCATTTAACGTTTATGTACTCGTTGGGATTAACCTTTTCGCCGTTTAGTATCACCTCAAAATGAAGGTGCGGTCCGGTCGATCGGCCGGTTGAACCCACCTTAGCTATAACATCGCCTTTTTTAACGGTATCGCCTTTTTTTACAAGCAATTTACTGCAATGAGCATAAACCGTACTTAAATTCTCACTGTGTTTTATTTTTACGTAATTTCCGTAAGAAGAATCATTTCCGGCGGCTATAACCGTTCCGCTAAGCGACGCATAAATATCGTTGCCTTCATCAGCCGCAAGATCCACACCGCGATGCATTGCGTCGTTTCCTGTAAACGGGTCCTTACGGCTTCCGAACGATGATGTTTGCACATATGTTGTAAGCGGCATTAAAAAGCTATTGGTTGTAACATTTGATCTAACCGTATCAAACATAACGGCTGTTTCAACATATTCCGCCGGGCCGCCGGCAGCGGTTGTTTCGCTTTCTTTAGATGAAAGGTCATTTGTACCTATATCACTGGTTACTTCTTTATAATCGGTTACCGCTTCAAAGCGAGAAACATACTGCTTTTGCGCTTCGGAAAATACCCCTTTAAAAAAGGTTTTAACCACTAAAACAGAGATTAATATAACGGCGCAAAACAATATTTGCACCATCATAATTTTTAAATGAGGATCAGACTTTTGTTTTACCGTTTCTATTTTGCTTTGTTCTTGAATTTTAATTTCTTCGTCCAAAATAATCACCCGTTAAATGATTATGTGGACTAGTTTAAATTAATGCCTGTTTTTACGGGCGCCACAAATGGCAGCTTAAATTTACACGACCGTCATCTAAAAATGTAACGCCTTCTTGTTCAAGAAGCGCTCTTTGCGCATTAATTCCGCCAAACGCAAATGAACCGGAGCACCGACCTTCTCTGTTTACAACCCTATGGCACGGAATAGCTGAAGGGTCAGGATTTACATGAAGAGCATAGCCAACCACCCGCGAAAGCCGTGGATTTCCGGCAAGGACGGCAACCATTCCGTAGGTTGCAACCTTGCCGCACGGAATTTCTTTTACTACACTATAAATTTTTTCAAATGTGTTCATTAAAACCCCTAATAATATTTTAATTATTATTGTCGGTTTTGTAAGTAAGTATTCTGGGTGCAGTAAGAATACCGCATTGCTTTAACTGATACTCATATGTAAAAGAGTTGCCGGTCTTGCGCCAAAGCGGCGGTCCGTACCAATCGTCTAAAAGATCGCAGTTATGTAAAGCGCCAAATGTGTTTATTCGGCTACCGAAGGCGCATAATGTAACAGTATGCTCACCTTTAGGCAGTACTCCCAAAGAAAGCTCATACGGAGAAATAGCAATAACGCCGATTTTTTCTTTATCTAAAAATACCGTAACCAGCGGTGCCGCAAAGCGATCCAGCTTAATGAATTTTTCAGTGCCGTCACCGTTTATTTTAAACGAATAAAGCACGTTTCCGCCGTAAAACGGGAAACCCGAATTAGAAATATCTCCAAATGTAATGGTTTGAGGCATATCGTAAATGACTGCGCTGTCGCCTTCGGCTTTAACCCCGAATTCACCAAGTAAAAAGCTGTTTTCTATGGTTGTAAGAGGTCCGAATTTTACAGTAAGAATTAAAGTATTGTTGCCTCTTAAAAGTGTCGGCAGTTTTACTTTATCTATATCAACATCAACATATTTTCCGCAAGATACGGCTTCAACCTCTTTACCGTTAAATTCAATGTCGGTAACACTTAGGTTTTCAAGCGCCAGCATTATATCGTCGGACATAAGAGTTGAAGAAATATTGTATTTTAGTTTAAGCAAATGCTTTGGCTCTTCTTTTTCTTCAAACACCCACGGCTGACAGCCGGCCGCACCATCAAGCGGATAGCCAAGCTCAGATTTGGCCAAATCGCAAATTTTAAGCATTTCTTCTTTAGAATTCCATTCGCCATCGTCTAATGCCCATTCCGCCTGGTCAAGCATATAAACGTTAGGTTCGCTCAGCGCAAAATCCACACGCGATGCAACATGCTCGTCTTTTAAAAGTACAGGCTTAATGTCGTTGACTGCAAGCTCTTGTTTGCCGTTTTCAAGCCGTAACAAAAGGCTTGAATGCATATAACAATCCCAAAGAATTATGGTTTTTCCGTTTTCATATTTGCGCGGGTATTCCGAAATATTGCCCGTAAGCGTATCGTATAACTTTGGAACAAACTCGCCGTTTAAAGTAATTACATAATGCTCCTTAGTTGATATGTCTTGGTTTTTATCGGTTGTAACGTGGCAAATATAAAGGTTTTTACCGTCTTTATCATTGCGAAGTCCATAGATTAAATTAGTTGATGCTTCGCCAAATTCATCCTTTATTTTGATAAATCTATTTTGTTCTAAAGACTGCAGTAATTCGCGTTCAGACCAGGCAATATGCTCGCATTTTTGTGCAAATTTTAAAGGTTTGTTTGAAGGCACTGCGTCAAGCAACGTGGGAATATTTCCCATAAAAATTACACGCCCGCCCTTTTGTTTAAACTCTTTTAACTTATTAAGTGTAGACGAACGAATGGTTTCCATAGAAGGCAAAACTACCACATCATAATTCATTTTGCCAACCGCAAAGCCCGTTTCGCTCTCTTTATATTGATTCAAAAGCAATGACTCAGATACAAAATCAAAATCGAGCGTATTATAAAGCATCCATTTTGTAAACTCGTCAAACCTACGATCCATCTCGTTAATAATTAACATCGTTTGATCTTTAGGACCATAATGCATCCACAGCGATTCAATCGGATGTATAACCGCGATTTTAATGTTTGGAGTTCCCCTTGTCATAAGGGTATTGACTCTTGCAAAATGGTCTTCTATATAACCGTATTCTTTATACCAAGGAGATTGATGACCGATGGATGCCGGATAATCGCGTTTTGCTTCGCCGCCCATAGCGCACCAATAAAGGTGCGGCACCCTTAGGCTAACGCCAAGGGCTGCCTGCCAGTCACCCTGAAGTTTATGATGCCTAAAATCAAAATTCCAGTTGGTAACGCCGTAAAGCTCGCTTGTAACGCCCGGGCAGCCGTATTGATGCGCGGCGCTAGCAGCCTGCTTAACTGTATTAAGTTCAACGTAATCCTGAAGCATGTCGACGCCCGGCATTCCAAATGAACGATACGAGCGCATCGCTTCACTTGTTGCACGGGTTTGGCGAAGTAATGTCGGTTCTTCCATAACGTGGCCGGTAAGCATAATACCGTTTTTGCGGCACCACGAACCAACATTATCTGCAAACGCGTTAACAAAACGCTCTGCAACATGATCATGAAAGCGATATCTTGTTACCGAAATACTGTTCTTTAACTCAAAGAACAATTCGGGTAATTTTTCTATAAAGGATTCGCCGTAAGCTGCAAAATATGTTTTTTCAAAATCGTCGGTAAAAGGTATTATTATATCATCGGTCGCTTTAGCAAAATCGAGGCATTGTTTTTGGGCAAATTGAGGCTCGTCGGTAAAAATCGAAGGAATATCACCGCCAAAGCTTTCACCTACATTTGCTTTGTAAGCTTCGTGGGTGATATTTATAAACTCGTCTATTGCCTCTTTATTAAGCGTGTTAACATATGTTTGATTGTTAAACCACGGCGACGGTATTGATGTTTCGATATAAGCATACCAAACAACACCGCCGTCATTTTCGGCTAAATCGTTTATCTTTTTATAACTTTCTAAATATCCGTCGTCGTCAAGATGTACGCTGAAAATTGCCAGAAGATCGCCGTTTTCGGCGCGTTCGCCTTGAGCCGATGCGTCTTTAAATAAATCGACTTCATGCACTACATCATTGTTTTTTTGATAAGGCTGTGTAGTAAAAAGCAGGTGTTTTTGTCTGAATTTTGGATTTTCGGTAACATACCCGCCTGCAAAACCGGAGGGCCACTTATCTTCGTCGTAAAGATAGGCGAGCATATCCTCTTCTTTAGCTTTTTCAACGCAAGACTTTATGTATCCAAAAAAATCGTCCGACAAATATTTTGTGGACATGCCTACTCTTGTATGCATGTGAAATCCGCCAAATCCCATTTCCTTCATGCAGCCGATTTCCATGTTTAAAAGGTTTTGATTAAGCTTTGTATTCCACGCCCAAAAAGGCGCTCCCCTATACTCGGCTGTTGGATTTTTAAACAATTCGTCGGAAACTTTTTTATCTAAATTTTTCGGATAAAGCATGGTTATTCTCCCTTAATAAGATTTGACATATCATAAAGTCCTGCCGGCTTGTCCGCTAAAAACCGTGCCGCGCTGATAGCGCCCGTTGCAAACACGTTTTTGCTTAAAGCCGTATGGGATAATGTTACAACCTCATCGCGCCCGCAGAACATAATCTCGTGTTCACCAACAATTGTACCGCCGCGAACAGAGTGTATGCCGAGCTCGTTTTTATCTCTTTTTTTGCGGTGACTGTGCCTGTCGTACTCAAATATTAAAGCATTATCTTTCGCTTCGTTTACGGCGTTTGCAAGCATTATGGCAGTCCCGCTTGGAGCATCTATTTTTTGATTGTGATGTTTTTCGATTATTTCAATGTCAAAGCCTTGTAAAACCGTTGCCGCTTTTTTGGCAAGCTCGGTTAATAGATTAATTCCAAGTGACATGTTAAAGGTAAAAAACACCGGAATTTCTTTTGCCGCGGCTTTTATTTGCTCAATCTGCTTGTCCGAATAGCCGGTTGTGGCTATAACAACCGGAATTTTGCGGCTTTTAGCAAAAGAAAGCATTCCGTCAAGAACGGACGGATGCGAAAAATCAATAATTACATCCGCTTCAGCTTCAATATCTTTAAAACTTGAAAAAACGGGAAAATCCGAACCTGCACCCTTATTGTCAACTCCGCAAACGATCTCAATATCTTCAGCACGGTCAATGCCTTCTTTTACGACATTGCCCATAAACCCTAAGCAACCGCTTAAAATTACATGTAGCATTTTTAACTCCTTATTTTTTTATAAGTCCGCAGTTTTTTAGTGCTAAAACTAACTTCTCTTCTTTTTCGGGCAGCATATCTACAAGCGGCAATCTGTAAATGCCGCAGCTTTTGCCGATAAGCCGAAGCGCCGTTTTTACAGGCACAGGATTCACATCGTAAAACAGCGCCCTACACAGCTCTTCGTATTTTGCAAAAATTTCTTCTGAACCTTTTATATCGCCTTTAAGGTACTTGGTTATAATATCGTGGGTTTCAGTCGGCAAAATATTAGCTATTACCGAAATAACGCCCATGCCGCCAAGCTTTAAAACTTCTACCATTTGGTCGTCGTTACCGCTGTAAATAGTAAGGTTATCTCCGCAAAGGTCAATCGTCTTTTTAAGTGCTTCTAAATTGCCGTTTGCTTCTTTTGTGGCTACAATATTCGGGTGCTTAGACAGTTCGTAATATGTTTCCGGTTCAATGTTAACACCCGTCCTTGATGGCACGTTATAAACAATTAAAGGCAGGTCAATTCTGTCCGCAATGTAATTATAGTGCGCAACAATCCCGTGCTGAGAAGTTTTGTTGTAATAAGGCGTTACCGATAAATATGCGTCTGCACCGCAATCTTTAGCGTCTTTACAAAGGCCTACGGAATATACGGTATCATTACTGCCGGTACCTGCAATAATCGGCACTCTTTTAGCGGCTTTTTTTGCAGCCGCCTCTATTACCAATAAATGTTCTTTATAATTAAGCGTGCACGACTCGCCCGTTGTAGCACATACAACAAGCGCGTCTATTCCTTTTGATATTTGATCTTCCACCATAAAGTCGAGCATATCAAAATCTACGCTGCGGTCAGTTTTCATTGGGGTAACAAGCGCGGTCGCCGCGCCTTTAAATACCAGCTTTTTCATAAAAAACCTCCAAAAAATTAATCAAAATATCCTTTTTTCGCAAGTAATTCAGCCATAAGTACAGCGCCGCCGGCGGCTCCGCGCAACGTATTATGAGAAAGACATACAAACTTATAATCATACTGTGTGTCTTCGCGAAGCCTTCCTACAGATATCGCCATGCCGCCTTCTAAATCACGGCAAAGCTTTGTTTGGGGCATATCGTCTTCATTAAAATAGTTCAAAAACTGTTTCGGTGCGTGCGGCAAATCAAGCTCTTGCGGCTCTGCCTTAAACTCTTTCCAAATTTTAAGGATTTCGGATTTTTCGGGCTTTTGTTTAAACCTAACAAAAACCGCCGCCATATGACCGTCTGATACCGGAACTCTTAAGCACTGCGCTGTAAAGCGAGGACTTGTTGCCGGGACAATTTCGTCATTTTGTACGCTCCCCCAAATTTTAAGCGGCTCTTTTTCACTTTTTTCTTCTTCGCCGCCGATATACGGATTTACATTGTCAATAATCTCAGGCCAGCGCTCAAATGTTTTTCCGGCGCCCGAAATTGCCTGATAGGTGCAAACAAGCACATCTTCTACTTTAAAATATTTATCAAGCGGGAAAAGCGCCGGCACATAGCTTTGCAAAGAGCAATTGGATTTAACTGCAATAAAGCCTTTTTTTGTGCCAAGACGTTTTCTTTGCGCATTTATAATTTCTGCGTGTTCGGGATTAAGCTCCGGTATTATCATAGGAACGTCTTTTGTAAACCTATGCGCGCTGTTATTGGATATTACCGGGCACTCACGCTTTGCGTACTGTTCTTCAAGCGCCCTTATTTCGTCCTTTTTCATATCGACTGCGCAAAATACAAAGTCAACCTTCTTTACAACTTCATCTATATCTTTTACAGCGTCTAATACAACCATATTTTTAAGGGACTGCGGCACCGGCTCTGTCATTGCCCAGCGGCCGTTTAATGCTTCCTCATAGCTTTTTCCAGCAGAGCGACCGGATGCGGCAAGTGCCGTTACGTGAAACCACGGATGATTATGTAACAATAGCGCAAAACGCTGACCCACCATTCCCGTGGCTCCTATTATCCCAACATTATAATTCATAAAACTACCTCTTTTAAAAAAAACTTGCTAATAGTTGCAATATGCAATATAATGAGTATATACGCATATATTATCCCTATTATATTGTATATTTAATATAACAAAGCGCAAAAGTTTTGTCAATATATAATATGCATTTAAAAGCCATTTTTGATACCCTATTTGGAGATATTTATGAACAAACATGATTTTTATTTTGAACTTCCAAAAAGGCTTATAGCGCAAACGCCTATCGAACCACGTTCAGCTTCAAAATTACTTGTTTTAAATAAGAAAACCGGCGATATTTTGCACCGCCATTTTGAAGATATATTGGACTTTTTAAAGCCCGGCGATACCCTCGTGTTAAACGATACCAAAGTTCTTCCTGCAAGGATTTTCGGCACTAAAGAAAGTACGGGAGCCGTGGTAGAATTCGTCCTTTTAAAGCGCATAAACGATACCGACTGGGAATGCATTGCAGGGCCGGGAAAACGCGCAAAAGAAGGCGCAGAATTTGTTTTTTCAAAAAAACTTTCGGCAATAGTTTTAAAGGTTAAAGATGACGGCAACCGAGTTTTACGTTTTAGTTTTAACGGCGAGTTTTATGCTGTTTTAGACGAGGTCGGCAAGATGCCGCTGCCTCCCTACATAACAGAAGAACTGAAAGACAAAAACCGATATCAAACGGTTTATGCCGAAAATTTAGGTTCGGCTGCGGCGCCTACAGCGGGGCTTCATTTTACAAAAGAACTATTAAAAAAAATCGAACAACAAGGTATTGATATTTGTTATGTTACCTTGCACGTAGGGCTTGGTACCTTTAGGCCGGTAAAAGCCGACGATATTGCCGATCATAAAATGCACAGCGAGCATTATATAATCTCACAAAAAACGGCAGATACAATTAATACCGCTAAAAAAGAAGGGCGCCGGATAATCTGCGTCGGAACTACTTCATGTCGTACGGTCGAAAGCGCCGCAGATGAAAACGGATACGTTTCAGCTTCAAGCGGCGACACCGATATTTTTATTTATCCGGGTTATAAATTTAAATGTATGGACGCACTTATTACTAATTTTCATCTGCCTGAAAGTACGCTTATAATGCTTGTATCAGCCCTTGCCGGCAGAGAAAACATACTTAACGCATATAAAACCGCCATTGAAAACGAATACCGATTTTTCAGTTTTGGCGACGCGATGTTTATAATTTAGGAAAGAGAGAAAAATAATTGTTTACACTGCATAAAAAAGAAAATAACGCGCGCCGTGGCAGTTTTAAAACCGTTCACGGGGAAATACAAACCCCGGCGTTTATGAATGTTGCAACCTCTGCTGCAATTAAAGGAGGCGTAAGCGCGCTCGATCTTAAAAACGACCTTTTAACGCAGGTTATGTTGTGCAACACATATCATTTACACGTGCGGCCCGGCGATGAAGTTGTTAAAAAGCTTGGCGGCCTTCACAAAATGACAGGTTGGGATAAACCAATTTTAACCGACAGCGGCGGTTTTCAGGTTTTTTCGCTTGCTTCTTTAAGACAAATAAGTGAAGAAGGCGTAACTTTTGCTTCACATATTGACGGCAAACGGATATTTATGGGACCGGAAGAAAGTATGCGGATTCAGTCAAACCTCGGCTCAACTATTGCCATGGCGTTTGATGAATGCGTGGAAAATCCCGCAGAATACAACTACGCGAAAGCCTCATGCGAACGTACAACAAGATGGCTTATTAGATGCATCAAAGAAATGGAAAGGCTTAATTCTTTAACCGACACCATCAACCCAAAGCAAATGTTATTCGGCATTAATCAAGGGTGCACCTATAAAGATTTAAGAATTAATCACATGAAAGAAATTAAAGAGCTTAATCTTGACGGCTACGCTATAGGCGGCCTTGCCGTTGGAGAGCCTGCGGAAGTTATGTACGAAATAATAGAAGCTGTTGAACCGTTTATGCCTGAAGATAAACCAAGATACTTAATGGGTGTTGGAACACCTATAAATATCTTAGAAGCGGTGGATTTAGGCGTTGATTTATTCGACTGCGTAATGCCAAGCCGAAACGCAAGGCACGGGCTTTTATTTACAACCGCAGGAATTGTAAATATTTTAAACGAAAAATACGTTACGGACACTTCCCCTATAGATGAAAACTGCAACTGCCCCGCCTGCCGGAATTTTTCAAAAGGATATATTAGGCATTTATTAAAATCAAAAGAAATTTTAGGCGGAAGACTTTGTGTAATGCACAATTTGTACTTTTACAACAGTCTTATGGAAAGAATTCGCTCATCACTTGATAGCGGTAATTTTAGTGAATTTAAAAAACAGCAGGTTGAAATATTATCGCAAAGAGTATAAAATATTCTTGCAAATAAAGATATTTTAATATATAATTGTAACAACGATAAAAAAGGAGCAAAAAAATGAATTTATTTAATTTATTACTTGATAATGCCGCAAACACTTCATCTGCTGCGGCTACAGCCGCACAAGGCAATTCCGCAATGTCTATGTGGAGCACAATAATTATGCTCGTGGTTTTTGTGGCTATTTTCTATTTTCTTATTTTAAGGCCTCAAAAAAAGCAGAAAAAAGAAGAAGAAAAAATGCGTAACAATCTTCAAATCGGCGATGAAATCGTTACTATCGGCGGCATTTACGGCAAAATCGTATCTTTAAAAGAGGACAGTTTTGTTTTAGAGTCACTTACCGATAAATCTAAACAAAAATTTGCAAAGTGGGCTATTCAGTCTAATCTTACCGTTCACGACGAGAAAAAGTAAGTTTTTGCATATCAAAATAAAGCCTCCGCATATCATTTATTGATATGGGAGGTTTTTTTATGGACAAAAATCAAGCAAAAAGAAATGAAACAGCAAAACATTTTATTTTCGGTATACTTTTGGGGGTAGCAATAATCAGCTTTTTTGTAATACTCACAGCAGTCCTTATGGCGTTTGGAATTTTACCTGTTTTTGCCGCAAACCTTTATGCATCGCTCGCTTTGGCGGCAGGCTGTTTTGCCGCAGGCTTTTTTGTGGCCTTAAAAGAAAAAGCGCGAGGGCTTATTTACGGCCTTTTAAGCGGCATAATACTTATTATAATGTTTACATTGGTGGCACTGATTGCAACAAGACATTTGCCAACCATTTCAACGCTTTTTAAACTTATCATCGGCATTGTATCCGGCGGCCTTGGCGGAATTTTAGGTGTAAATGCCGCTGCAAAAAGTCCATACGGAAAAGTATGAAATACGCCGTTAAAAAACTAAGTTTTTCGCTCCCGTGTACGGCAATACTTATTATTGCAATGTTTTTTGCTTCATCCTATTTTAAGGTGCTCGAAACGGTTCAAAGCGTCGAAAGCATAATGCCTACCGTTGTTTTGGACGCAGGTCACGGAGGCTTTGACGGGGGCGCAAGCGTAAATAACATTTTAGAGAAAGACATCAACTTAAAAATAGCTTTAAATTTGGCAGATATATTGAAAATTAATGGTTTTAATGTTATACTTACAAGAAAGGATGACAACGCAATTAACACAATGGGCAACAGCATTTCGCAAAAGAAAGTCAGCGATATGAAAAACCGTTTAAAAATTGCGGAAAGTTATCCCGACGGAATATTCGTAAGCATCCATTTAAACAAGTTTACAACATCCGCGCCTTTTGGCGCCCAGGTTTTTTACGGAACCAAAAACGAGCAAAGCAAAAATTTAGCTGAATGCATTCAACAAAGCATTAAATCAATGCTTCAAAAAAACAACAAAAGAACAGTTAAAAGCGGCACTAAAGACACTTATTTGCTTTACAAAACGACCATTCCGGCAGTTATTGTCGAGTGTGGGTTTTTAAGCAATCCAACGGATTTTAAGCTTTTACAGGAAGAAGAGTATCAGCGCAAAATGGCCTTTGCCATTTTTTGCGGGATAGCCTTTGATTATTACGAAAGGTAAAAAAACATGGCAAAACAAAAGAATGTTTACATTTGCAATCAATGCGGCGGAGTTTCGCCAAAATGGTCTGGTCAATGCCCTTTTTGCGGCGAATGGAACACACTGGAAGAGTCTGTTTCATCTCCGGTAACCGAAAAATCCGTTCCTGCCGTCTCTTTGAGCGCTACGGCAATTAATGATATTTCAACAGATATTGAGGATCGCATTGACGTAGGAATTAACGAATTTAACCGTGTGCTGGGCGGCGGGCTTGTAAAAGGCTCGGTTGTGCTTTTAAGCGGTGATCCGGGCATTGGTAAATCAACCATTTTACTTCAAGCCTGCAACAATGTGCGCAGTGGCAAGGTTTTATATGTTACAGGCGAGGAATCGGCTAGACAAATAAAACTTAGAGCTCAAAGGCTTGGCGTTGACAATCCGTTTCTTTATGTTTTATCAGAAACCGATGTTATATCAATTTGCGAGCATATTAAATCCGAAAAGCCTTCTATGGTTATTATCGATTCCATTCAAACTATGAACCACGGCGCACTAAACTCATCTCCCGGCAGTATTACTCAGGTTCGTGAGTGCTCAAGCCTTTTATTAAGATATGCCAAAGACCTTAATATTCCGATAATAATTGTTGGCCACATAAACAAAGGCGGCGACATTGCCGGCCCAAAGGTTATGGAACATATTGTTGATACCGTACTTTATTTTGAGGGTGAAAAAACCAACACATACAGAATTTTGCGTGCCAATAAAAACAGATTTGGTTCCACTAACGAAATCGGCGTTTTTGACATGCAAAACGAAGGCCTGTGTGAGGTTGAAAATCCTTCTGCTTTAATGCTTTCGGGAAGACTAACAGGCGTTCCAGGATCTGCTGTTTGCAGTATAGTTGAAGGCTCAAGGCCCATATTTGTTGAAGTGCAGGGTTTAACAGCAACATCGACTTTTGGGAATGCAAGGCGAACCTCTTCGGGATTCGATTATAACAGGCTTAATCTTATTTTAGCTGTTTTGGAAAAACGCGCAGGTATGTTTTTTACAAGTTTAGACGTGTACATTAATGTTGTAGGCGGCTTAAAGCTTTATGAGCCGGCAGGCGATCTTGCGGTTGCCGCGGCACTTATATCGGCGCTTAGGGAAAAGCCTACAAGCAGCGAAATGTGTTGTTTTGGTGAAATAGGATTATCCGGCGAAGTAAGAACCGTACCACACGCATTAATAAGGGTTAAAGAAGCCGAGCGCATGGGGTTTACAACCTGTATTTTACCAAAAGGCTGTTACAAGCAACTTGTGAATTTTAAATCCAAAAACATAGATTTAAAATTTATCCACACCGTTCAAGAGCTAAGTGAATTAATATAAAAAGGGATGCAAGGGCACATTCACAAAAGGAGAATAAGCCGCAAAGCGGGTCTTTTTGCACCATACTTTGTTAAAATAAGCGGGAATCCGACAGGATGCCCGCTTATTTTATGCCTTGTATGGCACAAAAATCTTTGCTTTTGCGGTGCACGCAGTTTTGAGCGAGATGTTTTTTGTTTAGGGCATTTAAAAACTGCAGGGCATCCTGTCGGATTCCCTGCAGTTTTTATGTGGCTTAAGCGGAAAACAACCGCTCAAAACCTAATCATCCTTATGTGAATGCGCCCAAATGCATCCCTTTATTTTAATGAATTTATTCCTTCAAGCAGGGCTTCTGCCACACTTTTTGTGGCAGTTTTTGCCGTTCCGCCGTTTTCAATAATTATTGCAAATGCATATGGCTTAGTACTATCATCCGAAAAGCCTACCAGCCAAGAATGCGGTTTTCCGTCGTCCACCTCGGCAGTACCGGTTTTACAATAAAGCGAGTACTTATTTGCGAAGCTTTCACCAAACGAATATACGGCAGATTTTTTCATCATTGCTTTAATTTTAGCGGCGGTATCTGAAGATATTACGTTATTTGGGAGCGAAAGATTTAAATTTACAGGTACGCCGACCGCATTTTTTACGCTTTTAATTACTTTTGGCGAAATTTTTACGCCGGAGTTTGCAATACTTCCCGCTACTGTCATCATGGTAAAAGGACTTGCAAGCACGGTGTTTTGACCAATACCCGACCATCCAATATCGACTGTTTTTACACCTTTTGTGTTATAATATCCGCCATTTACACTTATATTGCCCATATAAGCTTTACTATTAAATCCGTATTTTTCAGCGGCTTTTTGCATTTTTTCAGCGCCAAGCTCAATTGCAAGCTTTGCAAAAACCACGTTGCAGGATTTTTCGAGACCGGTCGCAAAATCTATCTCACCATGATTTGAGTTGCAAACGATTTCACCGCCGTCCGGCAGTTCATATCTTCCCGTACAGTTGAATTTTCTGCTCATTATGTCCGGCATATTTTCAATTGCGGCAGTAGCCGTAATAAGCTTAAAGGTTGATCCCGGAGGATATAAGCCCTGCAGCGTTCTGTTAACATAAACTCCTTCATACCTATCGCTATCCATATTTGAAGGCTTGTTTTGGGGATCGTAATTCGGGCTGCTAAGACTTACAATTATATCACCTGTTTTGTAATTATATGCAATTACTGCACCCTTGCGGTTTCCAAAAGAATAGGCCACTTTTTTATTAATAGCGGCGCTTACGGTAAGCTGCATTGTTGGAACAGAGTTCCACTCTTTAAGCATATGCACACCGTTAAAAATGTTATAACCTGCCAAGGTAGAAGCATACGAAGTTTGAATACTTCCGCTTAAATAGCTCGTATTGTCCCCTACAACATGAAGCAGCGATTTTCTTGTTAAAGTATCGCCATTGTATTTTCTTTTGCCATCTTTGGTTTCAGCCAAAACAACACCGTCGCGGTCTACTATGGTGCCGCTGTTTTGCAATGTGCCGTTTTTATATATATGCCGATTATAAGATGACATGGCCCATTTGTTCCCGTTTATCCCAAAGTTAAAATAAAACAGAATAAGCCCGGTTAAAAACAGTATTAATAACACAAGCGCGGCTTTTGCGCGTTTAGCAATAAGTTTCATTCTTCGTCCCCCAATCTTGGAACAAAGTTCAAAAATGATAAAAGTCCCCACGACGCTATCATAGATGATCCACCTTTTGAAACAAACGGCAACGTTATACCGGTTAACGGAATAATATCCGTAACGCCGAAAACATTAAGCCCCGCTTGAAACAGCAGCAAACATGATGCCGAAACCGCCGCAATAGCATAAAAACTGGATTTGGCGCTTTTTGCTCCGCGAACCGCCAAAATTACCCAACCAATATATATAAACAATACAAGCGAAGCTAAAAGCAGTCCCCACTCTTCGCTTATTACGCCAAAAATTAAATCGGTAGTAGCCGCAGCAACATTTTTAAGCTGTCCGTTTCCGGGGCCCAAACCTAAAAGTCCGCCTGATGCTATAGCAATTAGCGTCCTTGTTTGTTGATACCCGTAACCGTCCGCATTTTGCCAAATATGGTGCCAAACGGAAATTCTTCTTAAAGCGTAGGGCTTTGCTAAAATCATTGCTCCTCCGCCAAGCGCGGCTCCCGAACAAAACAGAATGGTTGTTCCTATACTTCCGTTGCGCAAAAAGCAAAGAACCAAAAAGGTTGCAAAAAACACACAGCCTGTTCCAAGGTCACCCATTAATGCTAAAGCCGCCATACAAATGCCAAAAAAGGCAATAAATGTGGTTAAATGATTACTGCTTTGCATTTTTTCTAATGTAGTAGACCCAACAAGAATAAAAGCAACTTTAACAAATTCAGAGGGCTGTAGAGAAAGCGGCCCTATTCGTATCCAGTTTTGATTGCCACCTATAGCCTTACCAACTGCAAGGTTTAAAACAAGCAATAAAACTGCCAGTGCAATAAAAACATTTTTATATTTTAAAACCCTGTCTATGTCTTTTAAAAACAAGGTCATAAGAATGTAAAAAACAACACCTATAAAAAAGGCCGCAAGCTGTACTAAAACCATTTTGGGAGTAGTTGCAGCAAGTGTAAAAAAGCCTACTCCTGAAAGAAAAAAGGCAGAAATTTCAAGTACTCCGCCGCCGCCGAAAAAACGCTTTAAAATTATGTAATATGCGATTTCAAAAGCCATAAACGCAAGTATCCCTGCCATTGCAAAAGGCTCTGCTATAGCCGTTTTGCAAAAAACAAGGCGCAAAAAGCAAATGATTTGAAAGCAAATAACAGCCGATAAAAGCTTGCCTGCCGAGATCTTTACTAATCTTCTTTTTTTATCTTTTTTTGTCATGTTTATTCCTTTTTTTACCGCGTTTTGTAGGGTCTTTATATGAATAGATATCTAAACTGTCGGTTTTATCGGGGCTTGGCGAAAACAAAAATTCGTAATCCGCAAAACCAATACTATCACCGTTTTGCAAAATGGCATAATCTTTTACCTTTTTGCCGTTTACGGTTACGCCGCCGGACGAATCAGTATCATATAGCCGCCACTCTTTACTCCTGTAAGCAATTACGGCATGATTCCGCGAAATAAAGGCATAGTCGAGCCTAATATCGGAGTTTTTGGCTCTTCCGATAGATGTTTCGTACCCTGTGATTTCAAATCGTTCATTGCCCTTTTGAGCAGTTAAAAGCGCAAATGGTTTTGCCGCATCTTTTTGGGCGCGCAAAAGCCTTGCCCACCTAAAAAGAATTAGTAAAAGCGGCAACCAAATAAACCATCTTAACCCCTCACGGACAAATGGTAAAACAGCATCAAAAAACGGATTGTCAAAAATATTTTCCATACTGTTATTTTATCATAAATTATAGAAAAGTAAAGTTTTAATATATTCTTGCAGAAAAAGCGCACCTATGATAAAATATACCCGGTGAAAAAAATGTACAAAAATGTAGAAAAAGCGGTTGAGCTTTTAAAAAAAGAATACCCGGACGCCGAATGCTCGCTTACAAATACCGATCCGTTCGAACTGCTGGTGGCAGTTAGATTATCCGCTCAGTGTACCGATAAACGCGTAAATATGGTAACCCCCGCGCTCTTTAAAGCACTGCCTAATGCGAAAGCTTTTAGCGAAGCGCCGGTTGGAGTTATTGAAAACTATATTAAATCTTGCGGACTATATAAAACAAAAGCCAAAGATTTAAAGGCAATGTCTATAATGCTTCTTAATAAATTCGACGGAAAAGTACCGGATGATATTGATTTACTTACAACCCTTCCGGGTGTCGGGCGCAAAACCGCAAATTTAATTTGCGGAGACATTTACAACAAACCCGCCGTAGTGTGCGACACACATTTTATTAGGCTGTGCAACAGGCTTGGGTTTGTAAATTCAACTAATCCTTTAGTAGTTGAAAAAGAAATGCGAAAAAAACTGCCGCCGGATGAATCCAACAATTTCTGCCATCGAACGGTACTGCACGGAAGAGCCGTGTGCACTGCCAGAAGTCCGAAATGCGAAATATGCGTATTAAAAGATATATGTAAAAATAAAGAAATCAGGCAAAAATAATGCCTGATTTTTTTATTGAAGTCTTTCTTCTAAGCGATCTTTAAAGCTTAGTTTTCTTTTTAGCTTGTTGGACACCATTTTTAATAGTTCCGGTAAACGGCTAAACTGACTTGTGTTTTCGTCCACCATATATGTCCATGTAGTGGAAGCTCCTTTGAGTCCCGCTGCCGCAAGATCTATGCCGTTTTCGGTGATTTCATATTTTAAAATATCATTTGCCACCTTGTTTTTTACGTCTTGCTGCATTTCGGCAAAGTTTGCTATTGCCATGCGGTTGTATTCATCAAGAGGGTTTTTCCCGGCGACAATTACTAAATGAATGCCGTTTCTTATATCCTCCATTGTTTCAAGATAATCTGCAAAGCAATGACTCAAATGATAGGACATAAGTTGTGCCTCGGCTTTTTTTATGCTTGATAACGAGTGATTTTTTATCAGTTCGTCGTATGTTTTTTTGTAGTGCTTTTTAAGTATTTCAACATCAACCTTTTCAAACAAAAGATCCTCTTTTAGATTAGTTACCACCTGGCGCTGATCTTCGATTATCAAAGAATATTTATGCAGCATATACCGAGCTTCCGCACCGTTGCCTTCAAGAATTTTTTGTGCTTCACGTACGTATTTTGCAAAATTTTCTTTGCCGTCATTTTCAATAAACGGAACAATAAGTTCGTCCTCTAAGCTTATAAAAAAGCGACTTTCACCGGGATCTCCCTGGCGGCCCGCGCGGCCTCTTAACTGATCGTCAATTCTTCTTGAACGGTTAATTCCGCTGCTTACAACAAGTAGCCCCCCAAGCTCTACAACCCTTGCTTTTTCTTTTTCGTCGGCACCGCCAAGTTTAATATCTACGCCGCGACCTGCCATATTCGTAGAAATGGTAATTCTGCCAACTGCGCCTGCATTAGCTATAATTTCGGCTTCACGTTCGTCGTTTCTGGCATTTAAAACCGAATGCTCAAGGCCTAAGTGTCGCGAATACCACTCACTTTCGGCAACGCTTTGCGTTCCCAAAAGAACGGGGCGCCCGATTTTATTAGCCTCTTTTATGCAGTCTAATACAGCCTGTTGCTTTTCGGATAAAGTATTAAAAATTTTATCGGGACTATCAATTCTGATACACGGCGTGTGCGACTCGATTACAACCGTATCAATCCCGTACATCGAATGAAGTTCTTTTGCGGAAGTTTTGGCAGTGCCGGTCATTCCGCACAGGGTTTTGTATTTTTCCATTAAGGACTGAATGGTTATGGTATTAAATATTTTTGAATCTTTATCGAAAGCTATTTCCTCTTTTACGGCAACCGCACGCTGCAAAGCATCCGGAAAGCGCCTGTTTTTTGCAACCCTTCCGGTGGATTCATCAATAACCTGTATTTGGTCATTTTTAATAATGTATTCTTTATCTTTTCTAAGTAAATAATTTGCTTCAAGTGCCATGTTTACAGCCGACAAAATAAGCAAATTATTTGAATCGTACAAGTTTTCAATTGAAAATGCGTCTTCAACAACTGCCGTCCCGCTGTCATTCAGCCAAACCTGATTGTCACTCCTTGATATTTCTATATCGCTTACGGCAAGTTTTTTTACCGCTAAATTGGCTTTTTCGGCAAGGCTTTCGCTAGCTTCTGCGGTGCCTGCCAAAACAAGGGGAATTCCAGCTTCGTCGATTAAAATAGAATCTGCTTCATCAACTATTGCAACATCAAAAGGCATGCTTAAATACTCGCTTTTATCTATTGCCAAAATGTTTTTTATATAATCAAACCCGGATTCTTTTGCCGGCACATACAAAACATCTTTATTATACATTTCCTGGCGTTTATCAGCCTTAGTTGCAGAAGTAATATATCCTACGCTAATTCCGCACTGCTCAAATACGGATTTATTATTTTCGTAATCTCTTAATGCAAGATAATCGTTAAAAACAAGAATGCTTACCTTACGGCCGTCCTTTTTATAAAGAGCCGCCGCCACAACCGCCGCCAAAGTTTTTCCTTCGCCTGTAGCAAGCTCGCATATATTGCCGGAATATAACCCATAAGCGGTTTTTAGTTGCGAATCAAAAAGGGTTATGTTTTGTTCTCTTTTTATAATTTCCTTAACTGCCGCGGCGATATTATAAATATCTCCGTTTAACTTTAGACGCAGGTCATCATAACTTAATTCGGAAAAATCAAAACTAAGCGTTTTTTTAAGAAAATCTTCACTTTTTGGTTTAAACTTATTAAATAATGTTTTTTTCATATAGGCTCCATTGATATTATTTAAAGTTTATGTTAAAATATAAAAAAACTATGGGAGAAAACCATGTACAGACTCTACTGCAGTGATATAAATTTTATTACAGAAGAAGAATATAATAACGTTTTAAATGGCCTTCCGCTTAAAAAACAAAAAGAAATATTAAGCAAGAAGGACGAAATAAAACGAAAACAAAGCCTTGCGGCATATGTGCTTACAAAAAAAGCATTAATGGAATTTGAAAACAGAGAAGATGAACCGGAATTTTTTAAAGGCGAACACGGAAAGCCCTATGCCATTAATTACAAAACACATTTTAATGCCGCCCACAGCGGGCATTATACCGTTGTAGCAGTTGGTGACAAACCTTTAGGGATAGATATAGAGGTCATGCGTCCGTTTTCAAGCGCCGCCGCCGCAAAAATACTAAATGAAGATGAAAAAAATTACATAGTATTAGACAATGTACAGGACAATAAAAACCGTCGCTTTTTGCGATTGTGGACCGCTAAAGAAGCCTATTTAAAATACACCGGAAAAGGGCTGTCCGGAGGAATAAAAAGCTTGGCTTTTTCCTTTGATAAAAACATATTAAAGCACAACCAAAATGTTAAACTATATTACGAAAACCAAATAGTTGATGCTGTAATTGCCGTAGTTCAAGAGGTTTAACACTTAATTACTATATTATCATTTTTAATAAATATTTTCAATAGCCTGAACATAAAAGTTCAGGCTTTTTTGTAACAGTATTATTTTTGTAAAAATAATATAGTTATGAAAGGATTGAAAATTATGGCTATAATCGTTATATCCTGTATAGCTATTTTTACTATAATTATTTTGTTAATAACAGTAAATAAAAAAGTAAAAAATAAAACAGCAGAAAAGGACTTAAAAATGCAAAGTGAAAAAATTAATGCATTAAATATTAAAGATATAATGCTCGACAATGTTAGCCCCGCAAAAAGTATATCTAATGAGGAAGTTTTAATTCCCGCATTATTAGAAGAAACAATAAAAGAAAAGCCGGAAGTTAAAGTAAACAACGTTTTTTGGGAAAACACCATTGATTACAAAGCGCTGTTAGAGTTCTTTACAAAAAGTTATATATTCCCCGTTATAAAAAACGAACTGCTTTCCATGTTTTTAACTAAAAACACGGAAAAAGACGAAAAACAAGCAGAAGAAAAACTATATCCAAAAACCTGGAGCCCCGGATGCATTTATAAAGATTTTGGCAAAAATCAATTAAACTCTCAGCAAAGCATATTAAAGCAAGAATTTTTAGATAATTTCAGAGATAAAAAATAAGGCAGAGTAAATGGGCGCATTCACAAAAGGAGAATAAGCCGCAAAAGCAAATCTTTTTGCACCATACTTTGTTAGAATAAGCGGGAATCCGACAGGATGCCCGCTTATCTTATGCCTTTTTTGGCACAAAAATCTTTGCTTTTGCGGTGCACGCAGTTTTGAGCGAGATGTTTTTTGTTTAGGGCATTTAAAAACTGCAGGGCATCCTGTCGGATTCCCTGCAGTTTTTATGTGGCTTAAGCGGAAAACAACCGCTCAAAACCTAATCATCCTTATGTGAATGCGCCCACTTCTCTGCCTTTTATTATTCGATTTTTTCGAAATCGGCCGCTCCGTGTTTACAAAGAGGACAAATATAGTCATCCGGCAATTCATCGCCCTCATATACATATCCGCAAATTTTGCAAACATAGCCTTTTTTCCCGGAGGTTTCGGGTTTTGGTTTAACATGGTTTTGATAGTAGGTATATGTCATTGTTTCTTTATCTGAAATTACACGTGCTTCTGTAATGCGGCAAATAAACATTCCGTGAGTTTCCAAATCGATATACTGCTCTACTTCAAGTGACATAAACGCATTAATATATTTCGGTAAAAATACTAAGCCGTTATCCGAACGAAGCGGTGTGCAATCCTTAAACTTATCGACATTTCTGCCGCTTACAAATCCGAAAGACTCAAACACCTTAAACGGCGCTTCAACAGACAGGCAGTTAACATTAAGTTTTCCCTGCTGTTTTATTACATGATGCGAATAGTTTTGCTTGTTGATACTTACTGCAACGCGGTTCGGATTATCGGTAAGCTGGGTAACTGCATTAACTATTAGTCCATTATCTTTCGTGCCGTCGTTACAGGTTACAACATAAAGGCCATATCCTATTTTAAAAAGCGCCTGCATATCATGCTTATTAGCGGTATTGTCGTTTTGAGCAATATAGTCTTTGCACAATTCTTCGGCCATTGCATCAATTTCTTTAATATTATCGGCTTGTACGGCGGATTTTATTTTAACCGTAGTGTTTAAAAAACTTATGTTTTTAGAATCTCTAAAGCTTTCTTTCATTACTTTTGCAGCCATTGGCGCCCAGGTGCCGTTTTCTATAAAACCAATCGTCCTGTTTTGATAATTGCGCTCTACAAGATGATCTATAAAGGTTCTCATAAACGGGAAAATTTCGGAATTGTAGGTAGTAGTTGCAAGCACAAGTTTTCCGTATCTAAAGGCGTCTTCCACCGCTTCGGCCATATCTTCCCGCGCAAGATCCGTAACTACCACTTTAGGACAGCCCGAATTTTTAAGCCTATCCGCCAGCAAATTTACCGCCTTTTTAGTATTGCCGTAAACCGAGGTGTAGGCTATCATTATGCCTTCGCTTTCGGGTGTATAAGAAGACCACAAAGAATAAAGATTAATATAATAACCGAGATTTTCAGATAAAACAGGTCCGTGTAAAGGGCAAATTACCGAAATGTCCAGATCGGCCGCTTTTTTAAGCAGCGCAGACACCTGCTGACCGTATTTTCCGACAATGCCAAAATAATAGCGTCTTGCTTCACACGCCCAGTCTTCGTCGACATCCAGTGCTCCGAATTTTCCAAATCCATCCGCCGAGAACAACACTTTATCGGTACTGTCATAAGTTACCATAACTTCCGGCCAATGAACCATCGGTGCCATTACAAAGGTGAGATGGTGCTTGCCAAGAGATATAACGTCTCCTTCTGCTACTACCTGTTTGCGTGCGGAAAAATCGTATTCAGGGAAGTAATTCTGCATTATATTAAAGGTTTTTACATTGCCTATAACTTTAGCATCTTTATATGTGTTTAAAAAATTAACTATATTCGCCGAATGATCCGGCTCCATATGCTGAACAATTAAATAGTCGGGAGTTCTGCCACCGAGTGCTTTTGCAATATTATCCAGCCACTCGTGAGTAAAGTTTGCGTCAACCGTATCCATTATTGCAATTTTTTCATCTTTTATAAGATAAGAGTTGTACGCCATACCGTTCGGCACGTCGTATTGGCCTTCAAAAAGATCAATATTGTGGTCATTAACACCTACATAAAAAATATCGTTTGTAACCTTCATGTCGTCTCCTAAATCCTTTCTAAAATATTTAAAACATATTCATATGTGCGTTTTACCGATTCAACCGACAACCGCTCTTTAGCACTGTGAATATCTAAAATATCGGGCCCTATCGATATAGCGTCAAGTCCGCTTATTTTATCGCTTAAAATGCCGCATTCAAGGCCGGCGTGAACCGCTTCGACTTTGGGGCTTTTTTTATACATTAGCTCGTAGGTTTTTACCGCAACATACAGCAAGTAAGAATCCTTTTTTACGGGCCATGCGGGATAATCCCCCGTAACCTTATAACTTGCGCCAAAATCTTTAGCAGCACCCAATAAGGTTGATATCAGCTTTTCTTTTGATTCTTTTTTCGAGCTTCTTACAGAATATGAAAGGTAAAGTCCATTATCGTTTACCTTTAACACGCCCATGTTTAGCGAGGTTTCAACAAAGTCCTCAATATCTTTGCTCATGGCAATTACGCCGTTCGGCAGTTGTTTTAAAAGGTCAATCATCTTCTTTGAAACATCGGCACTAAAGCAGTAAGATTTTTCGGTTTCGGGTATAACAGTTACCGATAGTTCCTTGTCAGAAGCGCATCTTTTTTGTTTTTCAAATTCTAAAGCTTTTTTAGTTAAATCAATTTCGGTTGCAACAGAACATTCACAATACGACGGAATGGCATTGTCTTTATCGCCGCCTAAAATATAATTAATTTTTGCGTCTTGAATGTCATATAAAAATTCGGTCATTAATTTATGAGCGTTTAATCTGCCTTTGTGTATTTCAATTCCGGAATGACCGCCCAAAAGCCCTGAAATAATAACTTTTTTAGTTTTGCATAAACTGTTTTCTTTACCGGCAAAAAGCGAAAGATTAACCCTCGCGCCGCCTGCACACCCAACCGTTATAATGCCTTCCTCTTCGGAGTCGATATTTATAAGCAGTTTGTTCTTTAAATTGCTTGCATCAAGGCCTGCCGCGCCGTACATTCCGGTCTCTTCATCGGTAGTAAATAAAACCTCTAATTTTGGGTGCTTAATACTATCGTCCTCTAAAATAGCCAGTGCCATAGCTACAGCAATACCATCGTCTCCACCAAGGCTGGTACCGTTTGAATAAACATACAAGCCATCGGTTGTAACCGGTATTGAGTCCCTTAAAAAATCGATATCTACATCCTCGTTTTTTACACAAACCATATCCAAATGGCCCTGAATAATTACACCCGGCCTATCTTCATAACCGGTGGTTGCTTCTTTGTAAATTATTATATTGTTTAAATTATCTCGGCGGTATTTTAGCCCATGGCTTTTAGCAAAATTTTCACAATATTCGCTTATCGGTCCTGTGTTTCCCGAACCGTGCGGAATTTTGCAAATTTCGTTAAAATAATAAAATACCCTTGCCGGCTCTAATTTTAAAAGCACAAGCAATCTCCTTCCGATTTTAAAAAAGGGCAGATAAACTGCCCAATGTATTATAACTCAATTTTGCCGTACAAAGGCATATCCTCTGCATCTTTTTGCTGCTCGCGATTTGTCGGCGAAGCAACATAGCTTTTTGAACGCGAACTGCGGCCTGATCTTCCTCGATCGGAAAACCCGCGTGAGCGGCGCTCGCTGCGCGGTTTTGGCGTTACACCGTCCGGCGCTATAACAACGCGTCTTTGTTCGCCTTCACCAAAAGAAGTGCTGGAAACCCCTTCAATTTCTTGAACTGCCGTGTGAATAATTCTTCTTTCGTACGGATTCATCGGCTCTAGCGTACGGCATTTTTGCGCTCTTATCGCCTGTGCTGCCATACGGTTTGCAAGGGCTATAAGTGTTTGTTCGCGGCGTTCGCGATAGTCGCCTGTATTTAATACTACCCTGTAATATCCGCTTTCACCGGCATTTGCTGCAAGTGAAGTTAAATGCTGAATAGCGTCAAGGGTTTCCCCTCTGCGGCCGATTATTATGCTGGTGTTGTCCCCGGAAACATAAATCTTTATTCCGCCGTCAATCTCGATAAATTTTAATTCCAGTTCATCGCATCCGAGTTTTTCTAATATAGAAATTAAATACTTTGCCGCTTTTTCGGCTTTAGAACCCGGAGTTAATTCATCTAAACTTTTTCCTTCGGTTACTTCTTTAACCTTTTCTTCCTTTTGGGGAGCTTTCTCTGCTTTCTTTTCTTTTACTTTTTTTACTTTTGCAGTACTGTCAGCAACTTCGTAATATGCTCTTACTTTCGCGGGCGAGCCTCCAAACAGTCCAAACGACTTTTTCTTTCCCGTATCAAGTACTTCTATGCTGACATCTTCTTCAGGGCCTGCGGCAAGCTCGCGCAACGCATTTTCTTTTGCTTCTTCAACTGAGCTTCCGGTGCCAATGGCTTCTTTTATCAACATTTTCACCTCATTATTTTTAGCCGATTAAATATCGGCAGTGTCGGCCTTTTTTTGTAAAATGCGCTTTTCTTCTTCTTTATAGCGCAAATAAAGTTCTTTTTTCTGTTCTTGGGCTATCATTTTATTCGGTCCGTAAAAATACTGAACTAACGCAGTAATAATGCCGGATACAAGGCTTGAACAAGCCCAATAAAATCCTGCCGCACAAGAAACTGTAAAACCGATAATTAAGGAAATTAACGGCATCGTAAGCATAAGTCCCGACATATTGGGCGCATCGGGATTATTCTTTTTTTGAATGCGCATTGAGATTATGCTTGTAAGCATTGCCGCGGCAAATGCAAGTATCGGTATTAACCAGTTAATATTAAAATGCCCGATTATATCAATATTAAATTCGGGTTTGGAAGCTAAATCTATACCAAAAAAATTAAAATTCAGCGAACTTACCGCCGCCTTGGCTTCGCTTGCGCCTGTAAAGCCGGTGAGAGTTCCGTTTTTTATAGCGCCTATAATTTGGGGCTCTAAGTAAGCGGCTTTAGCATTGGTGGTATTTAAAGCTTTAAAAGCCTCTGTCGCTGCGGTGACAACTTCTGAAGAAAGGTTTGTTAAATACTTTAGCGGGCTTAAAATTACGTAATAAATACCAAGCATTAAAGGCATACGAATGAGAAGCGGTAAGCATCCGCCGGACATTGAAATGCCTTCGTCCTGCATAAGTTGCTGTTGGGCTACGGCCATTTTTTGTCTGTCATCCCCGTATTTTTGTTTAAGGGCGTCGGTCTTTGGTTTTATGCGCATTTGGCCTACCGTGGATTTTTGTGTTTTTATAGTTAGCGGAATCATAAGAAGGTTTACAATTACCGTAAACACAAATATACTTGCGGCAAAGTTGCCGTTAAAAATCATACTCAAGCTGCGAAGAATCCAACCTAACGGTATTAAAAGAATATCAAAAATACTGCTCATTTTATTTTTCCTTTTTTATTTTTTCCGGTACCGGATCATATCCGCCGCGACACAACGGATTACACCTTAAAACCCGGTATATACTTAAACATCCGCCTACTATTAATCCTCTTTTTTCAAGCGCTTCAATAGCATAAGCCGAACAGCTTGGAGTAAACCTGCAGCACTTTGGCTTTGTCGGCGAAATGTTTTTTTGATAAGCTTTAATAAGTGATATTATAAGCGCTTTCATTATTATTTCTCCATACTTTCAAGCGCATTTAACATACATCTTTTTACGTCCTGCATTTTACAGCGCGTGGTTTTAGCACGGGCGGCAAACACCACGTCATATCCAGAAAGATCTTTAAACACATCAACGAATGCCGCGCGAATAATTCTTCTTGCGCGATTGCGTTTTACCGCACCGCCGATTTTTGTGCTTGCGGTAATGCCGATTCGGTTAAACGCAAGATTGTTTTTTTTAATATAAATTACTAAAGCAGGATACACAAAATTTTTGCCCTGCCCGTACATTCTTTTAAAATCCTTATTGAGTTTAAAGGTAGAGTATTTCGTGCGGATCACCCGTATTTTGCTTTAAGCAAATTAAGTAAAAAGACCGCAAACAGGGTTTTCACCCATCGCGGCCAGTTTTTAATAACTTAATGACTTTCTGTGCTTTGCTCTGCGGCGAGATAACACCTTGCGGCCGTTGCGTGTTGCCATTCTTTTTAAAAAGCCGTGTTCCTTCTTACGATGAAGCTTTTTCGGCTGATAAGTCCTCTTCATGTTTAAGTCCTCCGTTTATTTGTTCATAGCCTTTAGATTATATCTAAATTTTGGCTAAATGTCAATAATTATTTTATATTTTTAATTAATTATGCCAACATTTCTTTTATTTTTTTATCTTTAACGGATAACTCAAAATAATTCTTAAACGCGGGTTTGAGGTATGGATAATCATCCATATATGAAAGGAAGATGTCAGCCTTTTCTTTATCAAAGTCGGCAGCCTTAGTTAAAATAATGCCGACAACAATGTCGCCCACAATTTTATCGCCCTGCTCGTACATATCCGAAAGTGTAGATAAAAGCTTTTTAATCTGTTTGCGATTATTAGAAAGCAGAATTTCAGCCGCTTTTGGGGCTATAAAGCGCTTATAAAAATCAATAGCCATAAATCCGCCGAAGCGTTCGACTTCTTCTTTATAAGTCTCTTTAAATTCAGGGAAAACAGACAACATTGTTCCGGTAAAAGAATCTATATCCGGCGACTTTTTCTTGTCCGCTTTTGGAAGAATGATGTTGGCATTTGCATTTTTTGTGTTTTTAATGCCAAAACGAGTTTTTATAGTATCAACAAAATCTAACCCGGCGCTCATTGCGTCGCGCTCGTTTTCGGGGTCTTCGAATAAAAACGCGGAAGCTTCGGAAAAATCGCCTACTTCGCCGTTGTCAACTGTAGCGCAATAAAGTTTAAGAAGTTTTTCTTCCTCGCTGTGCTCGATTTTAAATGCGTAGGTTTCATTTTTATAAACATCATCAGCTTTTAAAAATCCCTGCTCTTTTATTACAGGTTCAATTTCAGCCATCAATATTTTTTGAATATTATCGGTCAATGCTTTCACCTCATATTATTTTAAGGAATAAATATATCACAAAACCAAAAGCGTAAGCTTTTGCAGGCGGCAAGGCCGCGCGCCGTGTTTTACGGTGGTTTTAACAATACAATGTTCTCAAACTAAAGCGTAAGCTTTAAAATGCGCTTAGCATTTTGGCAGCGTTTTACGCTTCCGGTTTGAGGTTATTATATCACATGCTTTTATTTTTGTCACTAAAAATTTCCATAATAGCGGATTTACTTGCTAAACCCTCTGAAGCGGCTGTTGCACTTCCTGCGGCAACACCCAGTTTTAAAGCGGTTCGTGGGTTGTTTGTTGAAATAAAGCCGGAAATAAAACCTGCTAAAAGACTGTCTCCGCTGCCTACAGTGTTTACGGGATTTATAACGGGTGCTTCTTCGGTTATAACACCGCCTTTTTGATCGACAAATACCGCCCCGTATTTGCCCATTGAAACTATAACGTTTTTGGCGCCGAATTTTTGAATGTTTTTTGCAGCTTCAATAACGCTTTTTGTGGTATCGAGTTTTTTATTTAAAATTTCGGACAGTTCAGAAATATTCGGTTTTATATAGTCGCAAGACGCCTTTATAGCCTCTAGCAGAGCTTCACCGGAAGTATCTACGACCGTCTTTACGCCGCTATGTTTTACAGCATCTAAAATACGCTTGTATGTGTCCTTTTTTAAACATTTAGGCAGCGACCCCGAAAGAATAAGCCAGTCTTCGTTGTTAAGATTTTGAAGTTGTTTAATTAATGATAATAAAGACTGCTCGTCAATAAACGGGCCGCTTCCGTTAAGCTCGGTTTCTAATTTCGACCGGATTTTAACATTAATTCTCGTAAAACCGTCAACCTGCAAAAAATCACTGGATACACCTTCAAGCATCAGCTGATTTTTTAAAGCGTTCCCTGTAAAACCCGCAATAAAACCGAGCGCCGTGCTTTTAATGCCTAGCCTTCGTAAAACGATTGACACATTTATACCCTTGCCGCCAAAAAAGATTTGCTCACCGAACGTTCGGTTGACTTCACCAAGGCGTATTTCATCTAAGCCGACAACATAATCAACGGCCGGATTGAGTGTAACAGTATAAATCATTGTGCATTCAACCTTTCAGTGATTATTTTTATGGTATCAAGCGGCGTTTTGTTTTCATCGATTTTAACTTTATAGCACGGCTTACCGTCCGCCGTTCCAAGCGCCGCATTATCGCCAAGTTTTGCTAAAACTTTTGAGGCTTCTTCAAGATTTAGTTCATGAAGCTTTAAAAATATTTCGTTCTTTTGTTGCGAAATTTCATAAATATTGTTATTTGCTGCTGCGGCGCGTACTAAAGCTATATCAATAAGGCCAATAACCATAGGCGGAATATCACCAAAGCGATCAATCATTTCCTCTTTTACGTCATCGGCGTCGGCAAAGCTTCTTATGTCAGCAATTCGCCTATAAATGCCAAGCCTTGCGGTTACATAAGGAATATAATCTTCGGGGATGCTCGCGGAAATATTTAAATCCACCGTACATTCGGGCAATGTTTTTGAAGTCTCGCCTTTTTCTTCACGCACAGCTTCACCAAGAAGCTTTACATACATATCGTATCCGACAGACTCCATATGTCCATGCTGTTCGCTTCCGAGAATATTGCCGGCTCCCCTAATTTCTAAGTCGCGCATGGCAATTTTAAATCCGGAGCCAAACTCGGTAAACTCCTTAATTGCCACAAGCCGTTTTTCGGCGACTTCCGATAAAACTTTATCAGCTTTGTACAAAAAATATGCATATGCTTTTCTGGGACTTCTGCCGACTCTGCCGCGAATTTGATAAAGCTGAGCAAGACCGTAGCGGTCCGCATTTTCAACAATTAAAGTATTAGCATTTGCGACATCCACGCCGGTTTCAATTATGGTTGTGCAAACAAGAACATCAATTTTAGCGTCTAACAGGTCCTGCCACACGCTTGACAGTTCGTCTTCGCCCATTCTACCGTGTGCAACGCCTATGCGCGCGTTTGGTATCATGCCCTGTATTTTGGAGGCTGTACTGTAAATTGACTCAATATTATTATGAAGATAAAAGACCTGACCGCCGCGGCGAAGTTCTTTGTTTATGGCTTCGATGACAATGCCCGGCGTTTGACGAATTACATAGGTTTGTACGGGTTTTCTGTCCTGCGGAGCTTCTTCAATAGAGGACATATCTCTAAGCCCGCTCATTGCCATATTGAGCGTCCTTGGTATAGGCGTAGCCGAAAGAGTTAATATATCAACCGAAACAAATTTAGATTTTAAACGCTCTTTTTGGGCGACACCAAAGCGCTGTTCCTCATCGATGATAAGAAGCCCCAAATCGTGAAAATCCACATCACTTGAAATCATTCTGTGCGTACCAATTATTAAATCCGCTGTGCCGCGCTTTATATTTTTTAGGCTTTCGTTAATTTGTTTTTTTGTTCTATAACGGTTAAGTATTTCAATGTTAATCGGAAAACGGCCGAATCTTTCTATTGCCGTATTATAATGCTGATTGGCAAGAAGAGTTGTAGGCACTAAAATAGCGCACTGCTTGCCGCTTTCTATACATTTAAAGGCGGCTCTAAAGGCAACTTCGGTTTTGCCGAAGCCAACATCGCCGCACAAAAGCCTGTCCATGGGGATCGGCTTTTGCATATCCGCTTTAATTTCTTCCGAAGCTTTTAGCTGATCGTCAGTTTCTTCGTAGTTAAAGCAGGCTTCGAAATCGTTTTGCAAGGTGCTGTCCTTACCGAAGGCAAAACCCTTTAATTTATTACGCTTTGAGTATAGCTCGATAAGCTCTTTGGCCATTTCTTTTACTGCGGCTTTTACGCGTTTTGTCGCGTTTTGCCATTCGGTGCCTCCAAGCTTGTTCAAACGGATTTTCCCGTTAGGATTTGACCCTATATATTTTGACACAAGATCAAGCTGTGTTACAGGAAGATATAAAATATCTGTTCCGCGATATTTAATTTTAATATAGTCTTTAATTATGCTGTCGGTTTTAATTTTGGTTATTCCCATAAATTGACCAATACCGTGCGCATAATGCACAACATAATCGCCGACTGATAATTCTTCTAAACTGTGTATGCCGTTTTTTTGATGTTTTCTTTTTTTTACGCGGCTTTGAATTTCGCTTTGAGTAATTAAAAGCAGGTTTTGCTCGGGATCGTAAAAGCTTTCAGGAAGCCATCCGACCGTTACGTATACGCCGTTTTCGCTTGGAAAATTGTCGTTTTTAAAGTATACTGCGTGAATGTCATTCTGTTCTAATTGCTCACACAACAACATAGCGGATTTTTCGTTTCTCATAAAAACTACAATTTTTGATAAGGCGTATTCTTTAATATCGGCAATTAATATATCTATACCACCGTTCCAGCTGTTTAAGCTTTTAAGGTTTGTATTTATGATTTGTTTTGGCGGGATATCGTTTTTTGAGCTTAAAAACGCTTCGAGATATACTAAATTAGATTCTTTTAAGCCGTTTAAAACATCTGTTTTATTAAGGTAAAAAACATCGGTTTTATCTGATAAAAGTCCTTCGCTTATAAGCTCCTTTTTTTCGGCGTCACGAATTTCTTTTAAGCTTTTTAAGCGAGAAAGCACCGCGTTAAATTCCGACACGAACAAAATGCTGCTAAAATAATCAAAAAATGTTGATGGTTTAGCTCTAAAAAACGCCATATATCTGTCGCCGTAAAACATATCGGAAGATATGTCCCGCTCGATAGTATCAAACAGCAATGTATTCTTTTTTTCTATGGATTTTTGGTACTTTTTAAGTGCTTCTTTATCTATGTCTGCAGATTCGCTAACAGGCAGTATTTTAACCATTTTAAGAGAGTCGGTTTTTCTTTGATTATCCGTATCGAAAAAATGAAGTTCGTCTATGGTATCACCGAAAAAATCGATTCTAACAGGCTCGTTTAGTCCGGGAGAAAAAACGTCAACAATATCTCCCCTTACGGAAAACTGGCCTATTCCTGAAACTTCATTTGTTCTTTCGTAGCCGAGTGTAATTAAACTGTTTTTAAACTGCTCGAAATCCAATGTTTCGTCTTTTTTTACGGTTATGGCGCTTTGTACTAAAAAATCTTTATTAATAAATTTTTGCGTTAAACACTCTGCATCAAGCACAATAACGTCAAAATCCCCGTCAACCATGTGTGACAGGGTGTTAATTCTTTTGTGTTCGTATTCTTTTGAGTATCCGCTAATGTCGCGTATTGCATAATCTCTTGTCTCAAGCCTTAGTGCATTTAGTCCCAGCACTTTTAGCTCGTCTACAAGGTTTGCTGCCTCCGCGGCATTGGGTACTACTACCGCGCATTTTTCAAAAGCCCCGACTAAAAGGCTTTTAAACCCTTTAGATAAACCGTTTACTTCAACAGGTAAAACGCCATTATTAAGGCTTTCAGATAATTCCTTTAAAACGCGGCTGTTTCGGATATAAAAATCATTAAGCATTTGATATTTTATTATACCGGTTCATTGCGGTATCTATATCCTCCGTAATAATACATTGTGCCGCTTCTGCCGCATTTTCAATTACGGGTTTTATTCGTGCACTCTCATCTTTTGAAAATTTTCCCAAAACAAAATCCGCTAAATCATAATCGGGATTTGGTTTATTGCCTACGCCTATTTTTATTCTTACAAAATCGTCGCTTCCTAAAAGCTCAATTATGCTTTTTATGCCGTTGTGACCGCCGAAGCTGCCCTTTCGTTTTATACGAAGGCTACCAAAAGGTAACGACACATCATCACAAATCACAATTATTTTTTCCGGCGCAATTTTATAATAATTCGCAAAATAGGCTACTGCCTCACCCGAATTATTCATATATGTTTGCGGCTTTAAAACAAGGCATTTATACTTGCCGATACCCACTGTAGCATATAGTGCATTATTTTTTAATTTAAAAGTCGCATTAAACTTGCCGCTTAAAAAATCAGCCGCAGTAAAGCCCACGTTGTGCCTTGTTTGCTCGTATCTTATTCCGGGGTTTCCAAGTCCGACAATTATATATTCAATTCCGTTTTTATTAAAAAGCATATGAATCCTCCAAATTGCCGGTTAGGTGCATTATTATAGCAAGCGCCGCAAGCGGTGCGGTTTCCGCACGTAAAATACGGTTGCCTAAATGTACTTTGTATTTAAACATTGCCGCTTCCTTTGCAGAAAAGCCGCCTTCACTTCCTATTAATATACCCAATTCTTCGGGCGTTTCTTTTAATCTGCTTTCTATTGCGGATTTAAAACTTTCACCTGAAGCCTCGTACAAAATAATGCTGTTTTTTGGCACTTCACTAATATTTACCGGCATTTCTACCACCGGAATTTTTCCCCTAAAGGATTGTTTTGCGGCGGATTCGGAAATTCTGTTTAGCCTTGCTGTAAGCTTTTCATTGTCTCGAAGAAGTTTTACGCAATGCTCCGATATTACAGGAACGATTTTATCCACCCCGAGCTCTACCGCATGCTTAATTACCTCGCTAAGCTTATCTCCCTTTAATAGGCACTGATAAAGCGTAACCTTTAAAGAGGGCTCAGTATTGTTAGGCCTTTTTTCATCCAAACTTAGCTCTACAGTATTGCCAAGTATGCTTTTTACGTGGCAATAATAGTCATAAAGGTTACCGTCGCCTACCACCAGTTTTTCGCCGGGTTTTATTCTTAGCGATTTTATGGCATGCTGCGCATTTTCACCTTCAAGTTTTCCGTTAAATGTATCTACAAAAAATTTCGGCATTTTATCCTCTACTCAAAGCTGTCAAAGTCAATATCTATATTAAATCCATCATCAGCGTCATTATTCTCATCTTTTTTTGGCGCCGTATCGGTTTTATCATCATCGTCGATATTTAAATAAAAGCCACGATTAAATCCATTGTTTGCACTTGAATAATCGGTATAATCCGCTTCGGAAATATCGTCCCATACGTCCGAATCGTCCGGCACCTCTTCTTTTTCTTGCTCAAATCTTTTTAAAAGCTCTTCGCCTTCGGGATAATCAAGCAAAGGTTCTTTATTTTTATATACAAAAATGCAAATAACGTAATAAATTAAAAGAATACTTAAAGAAGCAATAGAAATATATATGCCAAGCTTAAGTCCCGGAGTATGGTAGGTAAAGGTAATATCGTTAGTTCCGGCCTTTGCAAGAACCGCCATAAATCCGATATTAACCTTTTCAATGGTTGCCGCTTGGCCGTTTACGGTTGCAGTCCATCCTTCGTCGTAAGGAATAGAGAAAAATACAAGATTATCGTTTTCAAGCGTAATTTTTTCATTAAAGCCATTATTAAACTTAGAGTATATGCCGGCGCTTGCACGTCGAAGCTCTGCATCAGATCTTAGCGATTCGCTGTTTAAAATAATCTTAGCATTATCTTCATAAACCGAAGCAGTCTCGTCAATGCCAACAGCAGAACTATCCTCCGGATTGTTTAATGCTTCGCTTGAAAGCTGATTTTCAATATTAATAACGCCTTCTTCGTCGGTCGCTTCTTGGTTTGCAAGATTATCGGGTGATTTTGCAATATCGGTTAAAATATTGCCGTATTTTGCGGCCTGAGCGTCATCTAAAATCATAGCCTTTACCATAAGGTTGGCGCGATCACTCTTTGAATACTCATCGGCTTCACTTTTTAAAATATAGTAATCGTAAGTAAATCCCATCGGAATATAATTTTTGTTTTCGTAAACATTATATCCGCCTTGTGTCTTAAAATAAATATAGCCCGGCATTTTTGCATTGCCTGATGAATCAACAAAATTATCGTCGGCATTTGTTCGGCCCTCGCGGTCAAGCAGATATTTTACCGAAAGCAAGCTTCTTGCAGCATAAGTATTTGTGCCGGGGCGGCTCGCAACGCCGCGCTCTTCGCCGACATATTCCCAAAATTCTGTAACGGATTTCGGTACAATCGAATGAAAAGCATTTATTGTTTGAAGGTTTAAAAACATGGCGGTATTATCTACACCGTCGTAAACGTCCACCCTAAAAGTATCGCTGTCATCAAGTGTAAGAGTGCTTTCTAAAAGCTGTTCTTTCATTACGGTTTTAGTATCGTAAGAATGAGATTTTCCCGTTGAAATAAATACAACGCTGTAAATAATGCTAATAACTATTACAAGCGCGGTTGAAACTTTTAAAAATGAAGTTTCGTTTTTGCGCATCAGCGGCAACAGCAGTTTTAAAATAAAAAGTGAAGCAAGCGCTATAGCAGAAGCTATTAAAAAGCGATATAAATAAACATTGTTTTCGTCATAGGTATAAAGGCCAAACCTCAGCACGCCTTTTTCGTCGTACCACGGGAAAAGACCAATAACCAAAACTATGCCTATGGTAATGCCGGCAACCCATTTAAATGGGGTGTTCCAGTCAACGCTTTTATCCTCAATAGCGGTAACTGTAGCAAGGCACATCATTAAAATAGGCATGTAAAACCATCTGGCATAGTACGCGGTATTGAGCATACTGAATACGCTGTTTAATACAGGTACTAACGCTATAAATGCAGAAATGCAAATAATGCGCCTTAAAAAGCTGCCTTTTTTCTGCTGTAAAATCGCTGTAACACTAACCATTGAAAACAATGGCAACCAACCGCCAAGCGACGACCATTTTGCATTTGCCTGCGGAAAAAACACCGGTCTTGCAGGAATATCCGGCGGGAAAAAGAAACACTGAATAATATTCGCGTATCTTTGCTCGTCTGAGTATAAAATCCCCGGCCAACCGGTTGTAAACTCGTAAATTCTTGAATTGCCCAAAATAGCAAGTATGCTTGGAAGAAGTATTGCCGCAGCACACAAAAGGCCGATAACCGCCTCAAAAAAAATAACCATAAATCTTTTAAAGGTTATATGCAGATTGCCCGACAGCACACGAACAAACCAATAAATTACAACAAAGCAGACCATTCCGAAAAAGAAAAAGTAGTTTACAGCCGCGCAAAGAGCAACCATGGCGGCAAAAAATCCGCGTTTGTTTTCGGTTATCAAAAGTTCTAACGACAACAAAAGCAACGGGAACAAAATTATTGCTTCGTGGAAATGATTAAAAAAGATATTATAAACCGAAAAACCTGAAAAAGCATACAAAAGCCCACCTATCATAGCGGATTCCGGCATACGCGTAAATCGCCTGATATAGCAATAAGACGTAAGTGCCGCAAGTGAAAATTTAAGTATTAAAAGCGGCCCCATTAAAAAAGGTAAAAAATTATTTGGGAATAAAAGAGTAAGCAAAAAGAAGGGGCTTCCGAGCGTATAAAAACTATAGGATCCAATAAAGTTTACACCAAGATCCGTACCGAAATTCCAACCTGTTTCGCCAGACAAAATTGCTTCGTGCGAAAGCTTATAAAAAGGTATTTGCTGTACGTTAAAATCTCCGTAAAAAAGGAAATAGCCTTTATCGATAATTATAAAAGGCAAAAACACCGCTGTTGCGGCAAGCATCGCCAAAAAAAACGTCGCCAAGTATTTTTCTTTTGGTTTTCCTAAAACGGCAATCTTTTTTTGGTTAAAAATCATTCCTGTTCACTCCCAAACAAAAATTTAACACACACATAAAGGCTGTAAAGATAAACTAAAAAATTAACAGCAGACATAATTATCATGATTACGCTGTATGAGTGGCCGCTGAATATAGAATGCTGATAATTCCAGTCGAACATTGGAACCGCCTGATTTATAGCCACAACAAAGCTTAATAGCCCAAAAAGAATGAAAAAATCCTTTTTCTTGTAAAGTATAAAAGCGGCAAGGCATAAAAACAAGCACAAAAACTGATATCTCTCATGCATTTTGGTAGTAAGCATAAAAATGCTTTGCATTAAAACAAGCGAAAGTACAATAAAGCACTTTTTCTTTGCAAAAACAGTAAGCACAATGCTTGATATAACTACCGCAATAAGAAGCGCTAAGCCTAGCATTCCGTAAGTAAAACCACCTAAAACCTTGTTGCTTTCAGCCGCCCAGTTTAAATTAAAAATTCCGTAAATATTAAAGGCATTGAGCGTTGCATACGGATAAGAATTCGAACCGTTTAAGTACACGTCGAAAAACAAAAACGGATTGTGCGAACCTATCATAAAAGGTAAAAACACTGCGGCCACAGTGCCGACCGCCGCAAAAACACCGGCAAAAAAGTCTCTTATTTTGTGCTTAAATATTAGAATAGTTAAAAATACGGGAAGCAAATATAAGCTTTGGAATTTTGTCAGTCCCGAAAGTGCGAACATTACCGACGCCCACACCGGATGCCTTTCCATTAACAAAAACGTCGCAAAAATCATAAGGCACATAAGTGCATCAGTTTGTCCCCAAAAAGCAGAATTAAACAGTGCCGCAGGATTAAAAAGCCAAAATGCGGCGCAAAAAATTCCTGTTTTAGTATCACGCTTTTTAGCAACAATATATATAACGACGCCTAAAATAATATCAAAAACCACAGGCCAAAACTTCATTAGCGCCATGTTTAAATAATTGTCGTTTACAGCATTTGGAATGATTTTATAAAAAACCCCGACAACATAAAGAAAAAACAGATAAACCGGCGGATAATCAAGATTAATCGTCTTATTGGAATAAATAGAAAACAAACCATCGTTACTTGCAACCGCCCAGCGCCTATACCAAAAAGTATCGTAAATATTGTAATATCCGAGCGAAATAAATGCCCTTGTAAGTATTGCAAAAGCAAGAAGCATCAAAAACACGGCTTTGTTATAGTCAATATTAAAATTTTTTAAACTTGTATTATGTGCCAATTTAGTCTCCTCGAAAAATCTTATTGATATTATATCATTATTTGGTATAATATTCAATGAAAGATTTATTTAGGAGAAAAAATATGTCTAGCTTTTATTCTGTGCTTTTTAGAATGAAATATATCGACCGCTGGGCGCTTATGCGAAACGTCGATAAAGAAAGCCTCTCCGATCACACGCTTTTTGTCGCATTTATTACCCACGCATTGTGTGTAATAGAAAAAACCAGATTAAACAATGCAAGCATTAACACCGAAAAAGCTGTTTTATATGCACTTTTTCACGATACCGCAGAGGTTATTACCGGGGACCTGCCGACTCCTGTTAAATACTATAACGACGATATAAAAACCGCTTATAAACAAATTGAAAATATGGCTGAAGATAAGCTTCTTTCATTGTTGCCGGATGATTTTAAAGCCGAAATTGACGATGTATACAATGTATCGGATGAAATTAAAAAAACCGTAAAAGCAGCAGACAAAATTTCCGCGCTTATTAAGTGCGAGCAGGAATTGTCTTTTGGGAACGTTGAGTTTAAAGAAGCAAAAAAACAAACGGAAGCCAGCATAAAATCACTTAACTACCCTGCTGCGGATATTTTTATAAAAGAATTTTTACCCTCGTTTAAACTTTCGTTAGATAAACAAACTAAATAGGTGGTGTACAGTTATGAAAAAAAGTAATTTTCTAAAATCATTTTTCTGTATTGCCCTTAGTATGTTGTTGGCTTTAAGCTTTACCGGATGCAGCAAAGTAAAAGCCGAAAACCTAATGCAAAACATAACCGCCAACGAGCCCACGGTTAATTCTTTGGATATCGATTCGGCTGTTGCCGGATTGGCTTCGGATTTTGCCGTAAGGCTTTATAAAGCCTGCAGCAAAAACGGTCAAAACACGCTTGTTTCTCCGCTGTCTGTAATGAGCGCGCTTTCCATGACGGCGAACGGCGCAAACGGCGAAACTCTTTCTCAAATGGAAAAAGCGTTAGGCATAAAAAGCGAAGATTTAAATATGTTTTTTTACAAGTACATGCAAAAAACAGTTAAAGATCAAAGCGCTTTAAAACTTGCGAATTCCATTTGGTTTAATGATAGCACGAGTTTTTCGGCAAACCGCGAATTTTTGCAAACAAACGCCGACTATTACAAGGCGGACATCTATAAGGCACCGTTTAACAGCGCCACGCTAAATGAGATTAACAAATGGGTAAACGAAAAAACCGATAAAACCATCCCGAATATTCTTGACAACCTTTCGGATGAATCCGTTATGTGTATTTTGAACGCTCTCGCGTTTGAAGAAAATTGGAACGACCCCTATGCGGAAGAAGATGTCAGTCAAGGCAATTTCATTTTGGAAAGCGGCGAAAAAAGATTGGTTTCATTTTTAAACGGCTCCGAAGGCACGTATTTAAGTGACAGCAAGGCAACCGGATTTATAAAATATTACGAATCGAATAAATTCGCTTTTGCCGCGCTGCTGCCTAACGAAGGCATAAATCTTTCTGATTATATCAATTCTTTAAACGGTGACGGACTCCATAAAATGCTTTCAAATCCGCAATATGAAACCGTTTTAACCTCTATGCCGAAATTTGAAACCGGCTACGAAACAGAAATGTCTTCAGTTTTAAAAACTATGGGCATTAAGGACGCATTTAATCCTGATACCGCCGATTTTAATACTTTAGGTAAATCCAAAAATGGCAAAATTTTTATTAACAGCGTTGTACACAAAACGTTTATATCGGTTACCGAAAAAGGTACCAAAGCCGGTGCCGCCACCGCGGTTATTTTGAAGGACGGCTCCGCTTTAAACGAAAAGCCGAAAACGGTTATATTAAATCGGCCGTTTCTTTATATGCTTATCGACTGCGAAACAAACCTGCCTTTCTTTATAGGCTCAATGTACGACGTACAGGGATAAAAACAAAAAGCTGTGCAGAAAATTTTCTGCACAGCTTTTTTACAATCAACATTATTTGTTAAATGACATCGGTTTTAAAACAAAATTTTTATTTTCCTTCATATTCCGCAACTGATTCAACTTTGTAGCCTTTTAACGTTTCTCTGCCGTTTAAGCCTTTAAGTTCAAGTAAAAACAGGCATTCAACCACCTCACCGCCAAGTTCTTCAACAAGCTCGCAAGCGGCCTTTACCGTGCCGCCTGTAGCAATAAGATCGTCTACTATTACAACCTTTTGACCGGGTTTTACAGCGTCGGTATGAATTTCGATCGTTGCCGTACCGTATTCAAGGGCGTACTCTTTCGAAACGATAGCACGCGGCAGCTTACCTTTTTTTCTTATAAGTGCCAAAGGCTTATTTAATAAATAGCTTAGCGGTGCGCCAAACAAAAATCCACGGCTTTCGGCGGCAAGAATTACGTCAAAATCGATTTTTTCAAGCCGAGCCTTCATTTCGTCGACAGCAAGCCGCATGCCTTCCGGGTTTCCTACCACCGTAGTAACGTCACGGAACATTATGCCCTTTTCGGGAAAATCGGGAATGGTTAACACATAATCTTTTACGGATTTCATTTAAAAGACTCCTTAAAGTCAAATATTACTATATAACTTTAACAGATAATCCGCAAAAAGTAAAGAAATTATTTTGCCTGGTACATCTGATTTTGCGCCATATACTCGTAAAGCCTTAACCCGTGCTCCTGTTCTTCTTTTTGAATATGATTTAAAATGTTTCTGAGTTTCGGCTGGGCAAATTCAAAAATACTGGTATTATATGCGCTTGCAACCTGTTTTTCCGTTGTAAGAGCATCTTGACACAAAAAACTGTCCTTTTCTTTTGCCTTGCCGGACACAGTGCTAATAAGCTTAGCTGTCGGCGTTTTTTGAGCCTGTTTACTTGAGCTTTTAAGCTGAACCGTTTCGCCATTTTGAATTTTTTGAATGGTATTAAAATGGCCCTCTTCTACTTTACCTATGCTTTTAAAAAGTTCTTTTAAGTTTTTATCCGAGGCTTCGCTTGCATATTTTGCGTACTTATCAATGCAGAGCTGTTCCTGAGTTTTTAAGTCCTTTAATAAAAGCGTTTCTTTTTCTGTTAATTTCATAAAAAATTCACCTCAAAGTTATTATGCAGAAAAAAATCCGCATTATTCTTTAAGGTGAATTATTTTATTATACCCGTGCCATCAAAGTTCGGCAAATATTTTATGCTTGCAGAGGATCTATCTTGAACAAAGCCGTTAACTATACCTGATGCGAGCAGATATTCGGTAGCTTTTTCATACTCGTATTTATTAACCCTTCGGTTTAATTCATCGGGCAGATCTTTTGTGGGCGGCACATATTGAAACATAAGTGAAAAAAGGGCTTTATCTTTATAGTTTTTCTTAATAAAATCGATTATTTTTATAGTGTTTTCAATTTGCCCCGGAAGCACCAAATGCCTAATAATGAGCCCTTTTTTAATTAGACCGTCCTCGCCTATTTTTACATCGCCAACCATATTGTACATTTTTTCAAGAGCTTTTGTTGCAACTTTAAAATAATTAGGAGCATTGCTGTATTTAAGCGCAAGAGAATCGTCATAATATTTTAAATCCGGTAAAAAAACGTCGACTTTATTTTTTAGTTTTTCTAAGGTTTCAAAGCGTTCATACCCGTTGCTGTTCCAAATTACGGGAACCGAGTGTTTTATTGGGATAATTTCCGATAAAACATCTGTATAATGGGTTGGCGTTACAAGATTAATATTGTGAGCGCCGGCATAAACTAACTTTTTAAAAACCAGTGGCAATTCGTTTTTTGAAACATTAAAACCCGCATTACCGCCTGTACTTATTGCGTGGTTTTGGCAATATATGCAACGCAAATTACAACCGCAAAAGAAAACGGCTCCCGAGCCGTTTTGTCCGCTAATTACCGGCTCTTCAAAATAATGGAGCGCCGCGCGGGCTATTTTTATTTTATTGGTTTCGTTGCAAAACCCGGGCAATAAAGATCTGTTTACACCGCATTTTCGCGGACAGATATTACATATCAACTATCAAGCGCTCCCCGTCTTTTTTGTTTAAAATTCTATCGGAATAAGAAATATTTGATTTTTCATCAATAAATACCGCGGCAATATCGTGTTGCAAGGCAAAATTCTGCGCTTTTTCTTTACCCATTACAAACATAGCTGTTGAAACGGCGTCGCAAAAAGCAGAATCCTCCCCTATTACGGTTACGCTTAAAAGATTGCTTTTTGCAGGGCGTCCTGTTTTAGCATCTAAAATATGATGATATGTTTGCCCGTCCGCAACAAACGACCGCTCGTAACTGCCGGCCGTTACGACAGATAAATCTTTTACTCGAACAGTTACGGCGACATCATCGGAATAAGGTTTTTTTATTCCTACAGCCTGTTTTTCGCCTAAAACATAAACATTACCGCCTAAATTAATAACTGCGTTTTTAATGCCTTTTTCTAAGAACAAGTCTTTAACCAAATTTGCGGCAAATCCTTTTAACATTCCGCCAAGGTCAATTTTTGCGCCGTTTAAAAGCGTAACGCCTTCATCTGAAATTATTATGTTGTTATAGTCAAGTGTATATATAACCGCATTTGTAGCTTCAACATTTGGCACCGTCTTTTTTTCGAAATTCCACAAAAGGCTGGCACCGCCAATCGCCGCGCAATAAGAGTTATCAGTAAGCTGTGAAAAAGACTTTGCAAGTTTTATTGCTTGCAATGCATTGTTTGAAAAAGCAGAGCTTTGTTTTTTTTCGTTTAAATCAGTTAACTCACTTTTACTTCTGGCGCTTAGCTCGCTGCTTAGACTATTAATAATATCTACGGCTTCATCCAAAGTTTGTTCGTCCGCCTCGGCGGATATGGACATAACTGTATCCATAGCAAAAAACGTGCGGGTTATGGGCATATTTTGGCATCCGGAAAAGACTGCGGCAAAAATCGCCGCTGCAGCAAATAAACTTACAGTTTTCTTACTCATCAAGTTTAAGCACCGCCATAAACGCCTCTTTAGGAACCTCAACAGACCCTAACTGGCGCATACGTTTTTTGCCCTCTTTTTGCTTTTCGAGAAGTTTTTTCTTTCTTGTTATATCGCCGCCGTAGCACTTTGCAAGTACATCTTTACGAAGCGCTTTTACAGTTTCGCGCGCGATAACCTTGCCTCCGACCGCAACCTGTATGGGCACTTCAAAAAGCTGGCGCGGAATATGCTCTTTAAGTTTTTCCGCTATGCGCCGAGCCTTGTTATATGCATTATCAGCATGCACAATAAATGACAGTGCATCAACCGTTTCACCGGAAAGCATAACGTCAAGTTTTACAAGCTTGGATTTTTGATAACCCTTTGGCTCGTAATCGTAGCTGGCGTAACCTTTTGTGCGCGATTTTAAGGCGTCAAAAAAGTCGTAAACGATTTCGCCGACCGGCATTACATAGTGAATATTAACCCTATCTAACAAATACTTGGTGTCTACGTATTCGCCGCGGCGTTCCTGGCAAAGGCCCATAATATCGCCGATAAATTCTTTGGGGCTAAAAATATAAACATCTGCTACAGGCTCACGGGCTTCGGATATTGTTGCGGGATCGGGATAATTTGTAGGGTTATCAATCTCGATTTCTTCGCCGTTATTTAGTAAAAACCTATAAACGACGCTCGGTGCAGTGGTAACTAAATCAAGGTTGTATTCGCGTTCTAATCGCTCCTCGATAATTTCCATATGCAATAGGCCTAAAAAGCCGCATCTGAAACCAAAGCCTAAAGCTTTACTGGTTTCAGGTTCGTACAGAAGCGACGCATCGTTAAGCTGCAGCTTTTCGAGCGCCTCTTTTAAATCTTCATAATGCGCGCCGTCAGCAGGATAAATCCCGCAAAAAACCACGGGATTAACCTTTCTGTATCCCTTTAACGGCTCTTTAGCAGGCTTGTTTGAAAGTGTAATTGTATCGCCCACTCTCGCTTCGCTTACGGTTTTTATAGATGCCGAAAGATAGCCTACTTCGCCCGCTTTTAATTCTTTGCACGGAACCATTCTGGTGGCGCTTTTGCGACCGAGTTCTACAATAGAAAACTCAGCGCCTGTCGCCATCATTTTAATTGTATCCCCTGTTTTCACGGTACCGGAAACCACTCTGAAAAATACAATAACACCTTTATAAGCATCGTAATACGAATCAAAAATAAGCGCTTTTAATTCGGCATTACTGTCCCCTTTTGGAGCTGGCAGCATGGTGATGATTTTTTCAAGAACTTCTTTGATATTTATTCCGTTTTTGGCTGAGATTCGCGGTGCTTCGTCCGCAGGAATGCCGATAACATCTTCGATATCTTTTTCCACCCTGTCGGGATCGGCCGCCGGTAAATCTATCTTATTAATTACAGGCAACAGCTCAAGATCGTTATCGACAGCAAGATAGGTGTTTGCAATGGTTTGCGCTTCGATACCTTGTGAAGCGTCTACAACCAGTAACGCCCCCTCGCAAGCCGCCAAAGAACGCGACACCTCGTAGTTAAAGTCTACATGACCCGGGGTGTCGATTAAATTAAGCTCATATTCTTCGCCGTCATCGGCTTTATAATAAAGGGTTACAGCGTGGCTTTTTATTGTTATACCTCGCTCGCGTTCAAGATCCATACTGTCTAACAGCTGGTCTTCCATATCACGGTCATCAACAGAATTTGTCGCCTCTAAAAGGCGGTCGGCCAGTGTGGATTTTCCGTGATCAATATGAGCAATTATACAAAAATTTCTGATGTTTTTCTGGGGTATAGACAATTTTTATCTCCTTAATTTATGCGTTCGGCAAAAATGCTCCTGCCGCTTTTAATTTGTTTTGCAGTTCTTTTATGTTTACATCGCGTGTGTTTTTACCACAAATGGCGGCGGCAGTACCGACTGCCTGCCCCGTAATAAAGCAACCGGGCATTACGCGAAGTGTAGCTAACATCATCCTGTCAGCCGAAAGAAGCCTTCCTGCGGTAAACAAATTATTAACAGTCTTAGGAATTAAGCAGGAAAGCGGCACGCCGTAACTGTCCCCGTCTTTATAAACAAACTTTTCGTTAAACTCGGCATGGTATTTATCAAATGCGCTTTTACTGTTGTTGGAAGCATGCAAATCTACCGGATAGTGCATTCTTCCGATTTCATCGTCAAACACCGCGCGGTTTAAAAAATCCTCTACATTTAAAGTATAATCGCCTTTATAACGAAGAAGCTCTCTTGTGCCCAAAACATTGGCGGTAGAAACCAGCTCGACATTCTCGTATCCGTCGACATATTTTTTATAATATCGCAAAAATTCTTGCGCTTGTTTTCTTCCTTCAAGCATTGCTTTTGTAAGTATTTGCTCGTCATTTTCGTAGGCGTTATATATGTGTCCCAAATTGCCGCCTGCCGAGCTTTTACCGTGCCTTACCATGCCCGGCAAATGAAGATCAAGTTTAGAAAAAATACCTTCATCAAAAGCATCTTGCAAATGGTCGGCATCGTTATAAGTAACCTTGTTCCAATCTATGTTGGTCCAAAGGTTGCAAAGAGTAGCCCCCATTATATTGCCTTCATCATCACCTATAAAACACGGCGTATCTGTTTTCGCAACAATTTCTCCGCCGCCCGTACAGTCTATAAAAATCTGCCCTTTTACGGCATAAATTCCGCTTCGCGTTTTTATAATTAAATATTCGATATATCCATTTTTATAAACTATATCTATTATTTCCGAAAAAAGTAAAAGGGTTATGTTTTTTTCATTGCTTACCATTTCGTCGTAAGCGAATTTTAATGCTTCCGGATCAATTGCTTCGTTTCCGAAATGGTCTATCGGTTCGCTTGAATATTCATTCATTTTATCAAGAACTTCCTTGCCGATACCTGCGGAATAAAAATTTACACTATCCGAAAAGCCCATAAAAAGCGGAACAAGCCCGGCTGTTCCCATTCCACCGAGACAACCGAGCTTTTCTATTAACAGTACCTTGGCACCGTTACGCGCGGCCGAAACCGCCGCCGCAACACCGGAAGGCCCTCCACCTGCTACAACCACAGATGCCTTGTACTTTACATCTATTTTTTTTTCAAAAATGATATTATCCATGTAATCCCTCTGCCTGCAGTTTCATATTCTCTAAAATAATCGTGTGGATTTCACCAAGCGACGCGCAGTATTCAAGAACTTTCCATGGCTCATTCGTGTGGTAATGAAGTTTAATAAGTGTATCGTCACCAACAACCAAAAGGCTGTCCCCCTCAAAATGCTCTTCTATATAATCATTAATTGCATCTTCGTCGAGATTCTCGCCTTCAATTAAAAGCTGAGTGTCAAATTTATATTCAATCATTGCTTTCTCCTTCATCTGCAAACGTCGGTTCTTCCATATCGTCCGGAACTTTACGGCATATAGCTATTGGTGTTTGTTGGTCGGACTGATCAAGCGGATTGTCGCCAAAAAGTTCTCTTGCCATTGAAAGCGTTACATCTTTAGTAGACGAACCCAAAACTTCAAGGCCAAGGTCGTTAGCGTCAAGCATAATTACATAGCATCCTGTATGCTCTGCTAAGCGTTCACATACCTTATCAGGCTCTAAAGGAGCTTTTTTTGCATAAGTATTATACGGAGGAATTACATATTCGCCGGGGCCGTCAATAGAACGGGCTTTGGGGCCTACAACGTTATAAAAAACACCGTGGATTCCAAACGGTTTAGTAAAGGCCGCACAAATGCAACCTAAAAGAATTTTAAAAACACCAACATCCTCCAAGGCAAGCTGCATTGTGTATTTACTGCCAAGACCAATTCCGTATGGAGACTTTGTAACAAATTTAACTAAAAATTTAGCAAGCCATGATACTTTAATTTCATCGATCGGGTAGGCTCGTCCCTGGCTTATTGCCACCATTTTTTCACTTAAAAAAATACCGTCGCCTTCGGTGATATAAGGCATAACATATTTGTCCATTATTTCATTAAGATCGTCACCGGCTTTTACAACGTGTGTTTTTACAGGATAACGTGCGAATTTTCCGAAAGATGTTTCAACTAATAATTTTTTGCCCTTATTCGGACGAAAAGACGACATGTCTACAGCGCTCATATAAAACCATCCTTAAAAATAATATTTACCTGATTATTATAAACCAACAGAAACAAAAAAGCAATTATTTATATTGAGGATTCAGAAAAAATAGTTTATAATTATAAAAAAACTAAGTGGGGATGCAATTGACTGTAACATTTTATACGCTTGGCTGTAAAGTAAACCAGTACGAAAGCGAAAATATGAAATCCGAGCTTTTAAAAGGCGGCATAACGCCGGCCGACAGCGGCGATATTTTTGTAATTAATTCTTGTACCGTAACAGCAGAAAGCGACCGCAAAACAAGGCAACTTGTACATAAAGTACGGCGCGAGCACAAAAACGCCGTTATTGTGCTTACGGGATGCATGCCGCAGGCTTTTTTAGAAGAGGCAAAAAAGCTGCCGTGTGATATTATTTTGGGCAATACCGAAGAACGAGATATTTTAACGGCAGTTAATGATTTTTTAAAGACTAAAAAGCGCATAGTTCGAGTCTTACATCACACCAAAGACGAAGCGTTTGCAAAATCAAATATAAGTAATTTTTCTGATAGGACTCGTGCGTTTTTAAAAATTGAGGACGGATGCAACCGTGGTTGTACGTACTGCATAATTCCAAAAGCCAAAGGCAGAGTCAGAAGCAGAGCCCTTTCCGATATTAAGCACGAAGCGCAAAGGTTATCCGATGCCGGATTTAAAGAAATAGTTTTAACCGGCATAAATCTATCTTCCTACCAGCATAACCTTGCCGCAGCAGTTACCGCCGCGGCCTCGCCGGAAAATATAAAACGAGTAAGGCTAAGTTCGTTAGAGCCCGATTTATGTTCTGATGAGCTTTTATCAGCACTTAAAAAAATCCCTGAATTTTGCCCGAGTTTTCACTTGGCCCTGCAATCAGGCTGCAACAAAACACTTAACAGAATGAACAGACTTTATACTACCGAGGACTATTATAATCTTGTTCAAAAAATAAGAAAACTATTTGAAAACGCCGCATTTACCACAGACATTATGGTGGGTTTCCCCGGCGAAAGCGAAGAGGATTTTGTTAATTCAATGCGTTTTTGCGAAAGCATAGGTTTTACGCATATGCATATTTTCCCCTATTCTAAAAGAAGCGGCACATACGCATATAACTACAAGAACCAGGTGACAAATGCTGAAAAACAGCGAAGAGCCCGGCTTATGAAAAAATCTATGGAAGAAAGTGCAAAAACCGTCAACTCTAAAATGATTGGTAAAGTTTGCAAGGTTTTAGTTGAAAGTGATGGAAACGGTTTTTCGGAGAATTATACTAAAGTTATTTTAAATGAAAAACTTCCCGAATCTAGTATTATTTCAGCAAAAATCACCGATGCCGGCAGTTACCATGTGATAGGCGAAATAATAAAAGACTAAAAATTATACAAAAGTTGACATTTTTTCGAACCATAAGCTTGCTTGAATATTTATTTAAAACATGATATTATAATAACAGTATTACTTATTAAGGAGTGAGTTGTATGAAAAAAACTTTGTCGCTTGTTTTAAGCGTATTGTTGACTTTTTCGTGCTTTATAGGCGTAACCTCTTTTAGCGCGTCCGCCGAAAGCCCGAATCTTATTGCCGACAGTTCGTTTGAAATGTATAACGACGGAACCGATCTCGGTCAGCTGTATCACTGGGTTGACACTTCGGCAAATTTGATATCATTTTCTGATATCAGCGATAAAAACTGGACTATGTCTGCTTACGGAAGAGGTAAGGTCACAGCAGATGACGCTTACGAAGGTGAAAAATCGCTCAGCTTATACAGTGTATCCGATCACGTTATGTATAAGGTGGTTGAAGTTGAACCAAACACCGACTATATTTATTCTTACTGGTACAAGCAGGAAGGTCAATACATAGGCTTCAACAGCATAGTTTACGGTATAGAGGCTGATGCTGAAAGCATTGCAATTTACAAAACAACCGGTGTATATGCTACCGACGGTGGTACGGGCGGCGGCAAAAACAGCGATCAGGATTACGGAAAACAACGTGAAATTACCTCTGTTTGCACAAGCGAAAATGTTGGTGCAAACGGTGTTGTCGGCGAATGGACCAAAGCCGAGTTTACCTTTAATTCCGGTTCTTACACAAGAGTTTTACTTCCTCTTTCTTCCCGCGCCGGCACAAACGGAGCTTGCCTTGTAGACAATATTTCTTTAGTTAAACACGTTGAAGAAGTTCACTACGATCTTGACGGTACATTTGAAAGCTATCAAGCAGGCCTTCTGTCCGCAAGAAATGCAAACGGCTACGACGAGACTCTGGCCGGCCGCTTCTTCTGGTTTGCAGACTACAACAAAAACAATAACGTATCAATTAGAAATATCGCTAAAACCGGTCTTTCCGGCAATGATTATGCGGCCTATGAAATTTCAAATGAGCAAGCCCACACCGGTTCTAAATCATTAAAATACACACAAAACTGGCAAGATCTTTATATCGTTTTAGATACTGCAGCAAATACCAATTATTCCTTAAAATATTGGTACTATCAAACCGAGAAAGGCTTAGGAATCAGCACCGCTGCACGCCATAACGGTTTTTACGGACTTGCAGATAATGCAAAGGTTGTAGCCCTTTTAGGTGATGGCAGCCCAAACGCTTCCATATTTGAAACAAACGGTGGTCTTGATGCAGGTGGATCGAAAGATACTGCATATACTTCTCAGAAAAAGATTAACGCTACTCTTGAGACTGCAAATATCGGTACAAACTCTGTTTTAAACGAATGGACCGAAGTTGAATACACATTTAATTCCGGCGAATACACCAAGGTTTTAGTACCTATTTTCAGCACCAAGAACGTTTATTTTGACGATATTACTTTAACTAAAATATTCAAACCGGAAGTACAGGTAGTTAATCTTGGCGCTTCCGATAAAAACGGCGGATATGCCACTGTTAAATATGACAGCACGGATTTAACCGATGGCGACATGCTTAATTACAACGCATTCGCATTTGAAAATGCAGAATTTTTAGGCTGGTATAAAAACGACGAGCTTTATAAAACCGACTTTACCTTCAGTGAGCCGTTTGATTCCGCCACATATGCAAATCTTGAAGCGCGTTTTAATAACAAATATGCGAATATAGAAAATGACGGTTCATACGAATCTCATCCTGACGGTGATAATATTTTAGCAAATACAAAATATCCTTGGGTTGAGCCTTATAATGTCATAACAATCGACACAGCCAACAGCATTGCAAAAATGGCATACGGTGTAGCATCCGTATCAACTGAAAAAGCTTATCATGGCGACAAATCGGTTGCAATTAAAAACAACTGGCACGGATTCTTTAAAATTTACAATGTAAATCCTGATTCTATTTATAATTTCAGCTTCTATTATTATCAGGACGGCTTGTATTTATGGAGAAACGCAGGCAGTTATTATGTACAAATTGCAGATGACGCAACTCAAATCTATATTGGCGGTCAAAATGACAGCACTGCTACTACCAACGAAGATGCAGGTCAATATGTATACACTATGAACTGCACTTCCGATAATATTGGAAGCCACGGCGTACTTAACAAATGGACAAAAGTATCCTTCCAGATCGCAACAGGATCTAATGCTACAAGAATTGCAATCCCTGTTGCTTCGTGCGGTTCGAGCGATTCAGCTTTGTATGTAGACGACTTCTGCATGTACGAAATTGACGATATATATACTCAAGAGTATTCGTACTCGTTTGCGGCAATCGGCGACCAGCAAAAATTAAATCGTTATTACCCTGAAACCATGTCTAATATGTATGACTACCTGGTTGGAACCGCCGAAGAACATAATCTTCAAATGGTTATGAATATGGGCGATATTACTGACCGAGCCAATAAACAAGAATACGACCTTGCTATTGAATCATTTGACAAAGTTAGAAATGCAGGCATTTCGCAAGTATTCCACAGAGGAAACCACGATAATATTGAATCTTACCGCCACTATCTTAATTCTGCTAAATACGGCGATTTAGTAGACGGCTCATACTGCGGAAACATGGAGGACACCTACAAGTTCTATACAGTAAACGGAATTAAATATCTGTTTATCACGCTTGATTTTGGTCCTTCGGACGATGTTCTTAAATGGGCCGGGAATCTTTGTGACCGCAATCCCGACTGCAACGTAGTAGTTACTACTCACGGCTATTTAGACAGCGACGGCACAAGACTCAATGATGACGATGACCTTTCACCTAATAATATGGGATTTTGGAACAGTGGTGAAGACATTTACCAAAAATTAGTTTCCAAGCACAGCAATATTAAAATGGTATTCTGCGGACACATTTCTAAAAATACCATTTCCGTTACAACCACAACACGTGAAGACGGTTCTAAGGTTGCAGAAATACTTGTTGACCAGCAGAATTTAGAAGATGTTCAAGTTAAAGGCCATACAGGCCCTGTTGGATATATCGGATATTTCTACTTTAGCGAAGACGGTAAAAACGTAAGAGCACAGTATTATTCAACCGTCTCAAATAAAATCGTTTACGACCAATCTTTTGAAGTCGAGGTAGTAGACACCACATCTGAAGACTGCGCCACAATCAACATTAAAGCCGATGGCGGCGATTGCTTGGTTAACGATTATAACCGCGGCAATAACCTGTCATTAAGGGGCAACAAAAACACAGCTTTAACCATTAAAGCTGAGCCTTATATGAACAGCGAGTTTGTAGGCTGGTATGATGAAAACGATAAGCTGCTGTCTAATGAACCAACCTACACCACAAACTACGCCGATACAACAATTACCGCTAAGTTTAATTCGAACAATGTATTTTCTGATTCATCATTCGAAAACTATACCGCAGGAAAAACTTTGTCAGCGGCCGATAGTTGGACGGTGGCATCCGGCTCTGTTACAATTAAAGACAGAATTCCGTTTGCAGTTAAAAATTACGGTCATTTATTCCCCTACTCCGGCAATAACATGGTTATGATCAATGCTAAGCAAGCTACAGGCAACTTCTTAACATTAGCGGTTGATAAAAACACAGATTACACCCTTAACCTTAAATGGATGCTTGCACTTAAAGACGGCGACTATTCAAGAGCAGATCCACAACAAAAGAGAGAAATCCTTTCTCAACTTCAAAAAGTGGCCATTGGTGATAATACCAAGACTTCATCGCAAGACGAAGGTATGTTAGCTTCTACTGATAAAATTCTAAGCGGTACCGGTGACTGGGAAGATTTAACACTTACATTTAATTCCGGTAATAATACCGAAGTAAGAGTATTCTTTACCTATGATGTTGGCAACAACCCGTGGGGAGCTCCCGAATTAGACAGTGATTCTCTTGAAATTGATAACCTTGTATTGTTAAAGGGTGCAACAATTGCTCACTCATATAGTGAAGAATGGTCAAGCAACGATACAAGTCACTGGCACGAATGCACCGATTGCGGTGATAAAATAGATATTGCAAATCACGTATTTGACAATGACTGTGATGCTACTTGCAACGTTTGCGGATATGTAAGAACAGTATCACACTCTTACAGCGATGTTTGGTCAAATGACGGAACCCAACACTGGCATGAATGCGCAGTTTGCGGTGATAAGAAAGATTTAGCTGCTCATGTATTTGACAATGACTGTGATGCTACTTGCAACATTTGCGGATACGTAAGAACAGTATCGCACTCTTACAGCGATGTTTGGTCAAACGACGGAACACAACACTGGCACGTATGCACCGTTTGCGGTGATAAGAAAGATTTAGCTGCTCATGTATTTGACAATGACTGTGATGCTACTTGCAACATTTGCGGATACGTAAGAACAGTATCGCACTCTTACAGCGATGTTTGGTCAAACGACGGAACACAACACTGGCATGAATGCGCAGTTTGCGGTGACAAGAAAGACTTAGCAAATCACGTTTATGACAACGATGCAGATTCCACATGTAATGTTTGCGGTTTTTCATCCATAAAAGTTATTGCAAACAACGTTAATTCCAGAACCTCTGACAGAGTAAAAGTATCAGTAAAAATCTCTGGCAATGAAACCGGTTTTGGCACATTAACATTCAAGATGTTCTTTGATACAACCAAATTAAAACTTGAAAGCGTATTTAAAAACAATATTCCGTTACCGGAAAATTATATCGACCGCCATGTTGACTCTACAGTTGATTCAGCGAATACAAATGGTTGGTATAAGTACGGATTTGTTCCTTCATTAATCGAGGAAGGCGTATTCACAGATCCGGTTACATACAACGGAGATATTATTACCTTCGAGTTTTCAATTCTAGAAGGCGTAAATATTGGCGACGTACTTGATATTGACATAGTACCTGTAAATTGCTACTATGATAATGAAAACGAAACCGATATTCCTATGGTTGGCATTAAAGGCAGCATAACTATAATAGATTGCAGGCTTGGCGATGCAACCGGCGACGGTGAGATTGACGATAAGGATATCAACATTATGAAACGCTATCTTGCAGGATGGGATGTCGAAGTTGTTGAGGCCGCACTTGACGTTAACAAAGACGGCTCTATTGACGACAAAGACGTAAACTATTTAGCAAGATACCTTGCCGGCTGGTCTGGTTACGAGCTATAAAACAAAGTTTTAGGCCCGTCAATCAAATTAAATTAAATTAAAAAGAGCCTCGGCACGCAACAGCGTAGTCGAGGCTCTTTTGTTATTTATTATTCTGCACAAATATATACTGCATTTTCATTATCAAACTCTTTTGTTTTTACCATTACAAGCTCGGACTTTGATGTGGGAATGTTTTTTACAACAAAATCCGGGCGTATCGGAAGCTCACGGTGACCTCTGTCTATAAGCACTGCAAGCTGCAAATACCTTGGTCTTGCTATGTAAAACACCGCTTCAATCGCAGCTCTTGCAGTTCTGCCGGTATAAAGAACATCATCTACAATTATAACGGTTTTATCCTCTATTGAAAAAGGAATTTCACTGCTGTTTTTGTAGCTTGCTTTTTCGGCTTCCGAAATATCGTCGCGGAAATTTCTTGTATCCAGCACGCCAACAGGCACGTCGACACCTTCAAACAGCTTAATATTTGCCGCCAGCCTGTAAGCTAACGGAACGCCGCGTTTTTTAACGCCTAAAATACAAATATTGTCGGCCCCGTTATTGCGCTCGATTATTTCGTGGGTTATACGTTTTAACCCACGAGCTATTGCTTCTTCGTCCATTATCTTTGTTTGTCTGCTCATTTTATCACCTAAAAAAGCCCTGCGTACCGCAAGGCTTTTTATTATTTCTTTAGCATCACGGTACTAATTAAGAATTTTTTTCAGTCTATCATATTTTTTTGTCTTTGTCAATTTTAAGCTCCGCAAATTTTTTTGCCATAGTAGGATTATGTCTTGTCAGCTTTTTAATTGTAAGGTCATCTGTTTTATCATTTGCAAGCCTTAAATTACGTTCACTTGATAACAGCGCGTCTTTAGTCTTTTGCAAATGATCTATGGTTTTATCTATTTCGTCTATAGCTTTATGAAAGCGCTCGCTGGCAAGGTTAAAATTGCGGGCAAATTTCTCCTTAAATTCGTTAATGTCGTTTTCAAAATTAATAATATCAATATTTTGATTTTGAACTTCAACAAGTTTATTTTTGTACTCTACGGCATTTAAGGCGGCATTTCGCAAAAGTGAAATTAATGGTATAAAAAACTGCGGCCTAATTACATACATTTTTTTATATTTGTAGGAAACATCCACGATGCCGTCATTGTAAAACTCGTTGTCCATCTCAAGCATTGAAACAAGCACTGCATATTCGCAATGTTTTTCCGTGCGGTCTTTATCAAGCTCTTTAAAAAAGTCCTCGTTTTTACGCTTGGTGGCTGTGGTTTCCATTTCGTTTTTCATTTCAAACATTATGGAGATTATCTCTGCACCGTTTTCAGATACTTCCCTAAAAATATAATCTCCTTTAGAGCCGGTTGACGCATCATTATCCTTTTCAAAATAGGCGTTCGGGAAGGCTGTAGCGCGAATTTTATTAAACTCGTTTTCGCAATGTTGCTCAAGGCTTTCCCCAACCATTTTGGTAGAAAGCTTAATTTTTAAGTCTTTATAATATGCAATAAGATCGTCCTTGGCTTTAAGCTGAGTTTCGTATTGCTCTTTTAAAGACTGCTCGTTGATCATTATGTCCTTTTTAACATTTTGCACTTCGTTTTCAAGCGATAAAATCTTTTTTTCTTTTTCAGCAAGTTCATTGTTTTTTACGTTTACGGCGTTAGTTATTGCAATTGTTTTATCTTTTTCGCCGGAAGAAATAACTGCTTTTAACCTTTCGATTTCCTCTTTATACTTTGCCGCCTCACGCTCGCGCTCAAGTAAAGCCTCTGTTTTGGCATTTTTCAGTGCGTTTTCACGGTCGGCCAAAAAGCGCTGCTCCTGCAGTTTTAGTTCACGAGAAAACTCTTCGTCTCGAACTTCCGCAACGATTTTTGCGTATCCGGATTCATCAACCGCAAACACTTCGCCGCATTTTGGACAGGTTATATTATGCATTTAAACACTTCCTTTAAAAAAACATATATAAATTTCCCTTTAGCATACCGTTATAAAGCTTATGCTTTTTTGTAGCCACTCTACCGAAAAAACGCTCAAAATCATCATCGGTACTAATGATAAAATAACCTTTGCCTTTTTCTTCGGTAAATTTTTTCCCCATAATTTTATAAATTTCTTCAGCTTGTTTTATATCCAACAGCCGCTCACCGTAAGGCGGATTGGTAATAATTTTAAGTCGGCATTTTGGCAAGACAAAATCTTTAATGTCACCAACATACGCTTTAACAAGTTCGGACACTCCGGCTTTTTTTGCGTTTTCAAGCGTAAGCTTTACAGCTTCTTCGGAAATATCATAGCCTACCGCTTTAAATGTAATATTGTGATTTATTCTTTTAAGTGCTTCTAAACGTGCATTTTTAAAACTATCTTTATTAATAAAGCTAAAGCTTTCTGCCGCAAATTTCCGGTTTATTCCGGGAGCCATATTTTTAGCTTTTAATGCAGCCTCAATTAAAAGCGTACCCGAGCCGCAGCATGGATCTATAATTACACTGTCGGGAAAAATACGCGCTAAAGAACATATTGCAGAAGCCAAAGTCTCTTTTATAGGCGCTTGCATACTATGCGCACGATATCCGCGTTTATATAAACCATCACCCGAAGTATCAATGCCAACTAAAACTTTGTTTTTTATAATCGAAAAACGAATTTTTACCTGTGCGCCGGTTTCCTTAAACCAATCTTTTTTATATGCGTGATTTAGCCTTGTAACTATTGCTTTTTTAATAATAGACTGACAATTCGGTATACTATGAAGTTCCGAATCGATACTGTAGCCCACTACCGGAAAAGCGTCGTGCTCGCCAATATACTTTTCAAATGGTATTTTTTTAATATTATCAAAAAGGGTGTTAAAGTCCCTTGCTTCAAATTCCGCTAAATTAATAAGTATACGCTCCGCCATGCTTAAAAAAATGTTTGCATAAGCTACAGCTTCATCGTCGCCGCAAAACTTTACTCTGCCGTTTTCCGCCTTTACATCCTCAAACGACAAAAACTTCATTTCTTTAGCTAAAAGCCCTTCAATTCCGAGCATACAGGTTGCTACTAAATTATAATTCATTTATGCTCCTTAAAAAAACAGGCAAAAGGATTCTTTTGCCTGTAAAAATTTACTTTTGGCCGCGTCGTCTGCTTCTTCCGCCATCGTTTTGCTTACGCTTAAGCGTAAGAATCTTTTCATCGGACGTCTGCTTAAAACGGCTTAACATATCTTCAAATGATCCCTCGTTTTTTGACGCCTGCCATACAAAAGAATTATCCGGTGTGAAAGTGCGCTTGTTTTTCTTTTCTTCTGCCCTTTTAATGCTTAAAGAAATTTTACCGTCCTCACCAATGTTCATTACCTTTGTGGTAACCGTATCGCCCACTTTTAAAACATCATTAATGTCGTTTATAAAACTGTGCGAAACTTCGGAAATATGAACCATGCCGGTATTATTGTCCCCTAAATCGACAAAAACACCAAAGCCGGTTATTCCCATTACCTTGCCTTTAAGAATGTCTCCAACCTTAATTTGCATAAACCTAAAGTGTCCCCCTAATGTCTAAACGCACTTAGCTACCGGACGGATCAATAAATACCTGCTCGTCCGGATATACGTAACCAAGCCTCTCCCTCGCTGCTTTTTCCAAAAGCGCTTTTTCATTGCCTTCTTCTATTAGTCTTGTAAGCTCTTGAACTTTAGCCGTCTTTTCGGCTAAAACCTTTTCAGCCGCATTAGCTTCGCTTTTAATGCTTATAAACTGCAGTTCAAGCGATACAAGTGTATAACTTAAATAGATTGCAAACAACAAAACGAGAAGCCTTAAAATTATGCTTTTTTGTCCTTGTGCTTTACGAGCCACGGCAACCTAAACCTTTCAGCCAAGCCTTTAAAAAATAAAAATATATGTACAAATAGATTATACACAAACTTTTTAAGTCTTGCAAGTGGTTTTAATGCGATTTTTAAATATTTTTTTAACACAGTTAAAATTCTGATTATAGCTCTAACAAATTTTCCGATAATTTTTTTTAAAGCTATACGCACAATTAAAAAGCCTAGTATTAGCGCTATAAAAACATAGCCGCGCAATATGCCGTTTGTATAAAGCATTAAAAATCCGAAAATTACAAATGCCGCGATAAAAAAATACGCAAACTGCATTATGGCTATTGCCGCGTATTCTTTTTTCTTTTCTTTAAAAAATGCTGCTAAAAAAGAGTACACCGCCGACAATGCCCCTCCAAGCGATAATGCTATTAAAAAGGCAATTATTTGCATTCCTGTTTTTGTTTCCCACATGCTATTTAAATAACCTCTTTAAAAAGCCGCTGGTGGCTGTGTCGTCTTTATATGCAATTAAATAAATTTTTCCGCTAAGGGTTAAATCCCCCGTTTCAACGCTAAAAGAATTAATTTTAAGGTCCTCTCCTTTTATAGTCATAAAGCCCTGCTCGCTTTCAAGAAGCACTGTGTTGTCTTCAAAATTTTTACAGTCTTTAATTCCGGAAAGCGTTAAGTTTTTACGTCCTTCCATAATAACATTATGCATAAAAAAATCCCCCTTACAAAAATATGTAAAGGGAAATAAATATATGCTTATTAACTTATAATCTCATACATGCTTTCGGCATCCTCTTTTTTAGTGGATTCCAGCAAAGAAACAACCTTAACTGTGATTGTTCTGTTTGCAAAATTTACCGAGATAACGTCGCCAACTTTAACATCATAAGAAGCCCTTAAAGCTTTGCCGTTTAAAGTCACCATGCCGTTATCGCAGGCCTCGTTAGCGACGGTTCGTCGCTTAATGATACGGGATACTTTTAAAAATTTATCTAATCTCATATTACTAAAATAGGCCGCTTAAAGCGGCCCGTAAAATCTTATTGAACTTTATCTTTTAAAGCTTTACCTGCTTTAAATACAGGAGCTTTAGAAGCTTTAATTTTGATGGCTGCGCCAGTCTGAGGATTTATACCGTCTCTTGCGGCTCTTTCGCGTACTTCAAAAGTACCGAAGCCTACGAGCTGGATTTTTCCGCCTTTTTTAAGTTCAGCGCCAACTACATCAATAAAAGCGCCGAGAGATTTTTCTGCATCTTTTTTAGAGATTCCGGATTTGTCAGCAATTGCTGCGATAAGTTCTGTCTTGTTCATTTATTATTCCTCCAAAAATTATTAGAACAGTTGCGTTGAAAAACAATAGTTTTTCTGAAAGAGATTCTACCATATTTTGCACTTAAAATCAATAGTTTTTTTAATATTTTTTGTGAATAATTACTTTTTGCGCTTGATTTTAGACTAAAAAACGCGTTATTTTTTTGCAAATTACTTAAAAAAGTGTATTTTTTCACAAAAAGCGACCAGTTTATCTCCCTTAGGCAAAGCCATAAGATCTTCTTTTGTAAACGCTTTAAATATAAATAATGCGGCTATATATGCTAAAACTGCGGCAAAAATTGCAACTAATACCGAAATTCTTGTAGAAATTACTTTACTTAATAAAGCATTAACTCCATATGCCGCGGCACCACAGCAAAGGGCTGCCAAAAACGGGCGCATAAGTGAACGTGATATTTTTGGTTTTACACCCGAATATTTTACTAAACATATAAGGTTTGCCGACGCAATGTAAATGTAACAGCACAAAGTACCAATCGGCGCGCCTATAATATTTATTTGCGGAATACCAACGAGCAAATAATTAATTACTATTTTAAGAAGCGCGCCTACTGCGATATTTCTAATTGGCACCCACTGTTTACCGATAGCCTGAAGCATGTTGTTTAACGGTGACATTATTCCGGAAAACACTGCAGTAAACCCGAGTATTTGAAGTATTTTCGCAGAAATTTCAATGCTTGCTTCACCGTGGTATAAAAGGTTTAATATGGGATATGCAAGCGCTATAAGGCCAATCCCGCATGGCATTGCAACCAGGCTTGTTACTCGCACCATGCTTTCAATGTTTGTGCGAATTTCGTCGTTGTTGTGTTTTGTCCACGCCATTGCAAGAACGGGAAGCGCAGAAACTCCAATAACTGATGTGATTGTCGGTACTAAATTATAAAGCGTAAAAGCATAACCCTTATATACGCCATATAAATAATTAGGGATGCCGCTAAGTGCAACGTCTTCGCTTGCCAAAAACCTTCCGTACATATTGTTAAAAACGTCCGGTGCTGCATGCACAGCAGAAGAAAGCTGCCGCTGAACCATGGTTACGTCAATAAGACTTGCTATATTTGTAACAAGCGATCCTAACACAACAGGAATACCAATTGCCACCAAATTTTTAATTATAATTTTACCTTCTTCAGCACTTGGTGAAGACGCCAGCATTTCGGCAGTAATACCGTCACCAGGTTTTTTATGACGAAAGACCAAAAACAAAGCACCTAAAGCCGTACCAAGCGTAATACCTAAAAGAGCCGCTGCTGCTGCAACAGACGCACTTTGTTCAGTAACTCCCCCGTAAATTTTTATTACAAGATAGCTTAACCCATACCCTAAAATAAGTTTGCCAAGTCCCTCGATAATAGTGGAAATGGCGGTGGGATACATATTCCTAAGTCCTTCATAATATCCGCGGTAAGACGACATTATGCAGCAAAACAAAACCGAGGGCGCTATCATAAATATTCCAAGAAGCGCTCCGCCGTTGCCGGTTATAACGACAAACGGATATGATATTGCCAACATTAAAAAGAATCCCGAAAAGCCCGTAACCAAAAATGCGCGCTTTGCCATTTTTAAGGTTTTTCGAACATCATTATACCTGTTTTTTTGAACGTATTCGGCGGTAATTCTCGAAACGGCTATCGGTAGTCCAGCCATAGCAAGTGCATAAATTGGCAGGTATAAATCGTATGCAGTTGAATAAAAGCCCATACCGGTAGGCTTTATTAAAGCCGCCAAAGGTATTCTAAATAGCGCACCTAATACTTTTACAATGGCGGTTGACACCACCATTATAGTGGCGCCATAAATAAAACTTTGACCGCCACGTTGTTTATTTTTTTCTTCCATAAAAACTCCAGACTAAAATTCGCAAGATGTTAAATAAGTTAAAATAAACCGTTTTGCTATTTCGCTAAGTTGCACATCTTTGGTTTCATTTAAATCATTATACTCTTTGCACGCAGAGGCGTCATCGCTCGAATCGGACACCTTTTTAAAGCACACAAAGCGCTTGCCTGCAAGCTTTGCAGCGTATGCCACGGCCGCAGCCTCCATATCGCATGCAACTGATAAAAGCTCGTCCGATAAAAACGCACAGGTCTTTTTGTCACAAACGAAATAATCTCCAGAAGCTATTCTGCCGGAAGTTACCGGAACAATAGATTTAATTATTTCGTTAAGATTACTATCCGAAAAAGTGATATAGTCGCCGTTCGGCTTTTCGGCTTTTTTTCTGCCTAAAGCCGAAAGATCAAAATCGTGTTCAATAAACGATTCGGCCAAAAAAATACTTAGCGGTGGAATTTTAGCAATGCCGCCGCAAAGTCCGAAATTCATAATTATATCACACTTATCCGCTAAAAAGGCACCAACAGTCGCGGCGTTTACTTTACCAATTCCCGAAAGAACTGATAAAACCGTTACACTTCGGTCTTTATCGCTTATTATATATTTTTGACAAGGCTTGCCATAAAAGAAAAAGTCTTCAACTAAATATTCTTTCATACTACGGCAAAAGGGTTTGTACTCCATTTCATCGGCAATTACAATACCGATAGTTCTTGTTTTCCCCATTTTACATTTGCTTGCCGCAATAGGGACAAAAGGCCGCGTCATCAGCCATTTTTTTGCCGCACTCGGGGCACACTTTTTTGTTCTTACTTTCAGAAATAATCGTTTCCAGTTCGGAGATTTTCACCTGCAATTCACGAATAAGCCCAGCCGCTTCGCCGGCATTTCCTTCATAAACCGCAGTTCCATCAAAAATCGCTTTTCCAAAATCTTGATAGGCTTTGTCAAGCTTATTGTTAAGCGATGCAAGCTCGATCTTTTGTTTCCCGAGGTTTACTGCTTCGCCGGTTTTTTTATAGGCTATTTCGGCATATTCTTTAGCTTTGTTTAAGGTTTCTTCAATTTTTTCGTTCACAAAAAACGCCTCCTTAGTAATTTAATATTATCATAAATATATTAAAAACACAAGCATTATAAAAACTCATGCAAAAGCGATGCTTCCGGAATCATTTCTTCAGCTATATCCGGAAAGCGTATCAGCGCATCGTTAAGCTGCATGGCATATTCATAGTTTTCAGCATTTTTGGGCAAATCCTTTAATAGGCTACACACCCGTTTTTTAAAAATACATGGCTCATAATAATGAATAGTAGAAAAAACGACATCTGCAGAAGATTTAAATTTGTACAGATATTGCTCTTCCCCGCGAACCACGGCCGTCCACAGATGAAGGGTATTAAAAGCGTCCGAAGCGCGGTAGACAGCATCACGCGAAAGTCTTCTTGCAAGTCTTATTTGCCTGCTTGAGAGAAGCTCGTTATTTTCATCATCATAAATAGAAGCGTTAATACTTATATAAATTTTAAACAGATTATCACTTAAAAGATTTTGTGTAATTACTGGGTTTAACGCATGAAGTCCTTCAACAATTAATATACCTTCGCGGCTTAAATCTATAAGCTTTGTGTTACTGCTTCTTTTATGTTTTAAAAAATCGAATACCGGCATTTGCGCCTTATTTTTCGATAAAATAGCGCTAAAAAAGCTTTCTAAAGCGTTAAGGTCTAACGAATAAACCGATTCAAAATCGGGACGTCCGTCGGGAAGAGTCGGCTTTTCGTGATCGCCGCCATAGAAATTATCTAAAGATACTGTGCTTGACGGGTGCCCGGCTTTTTTAAGCGCATTTTGCAAAAGCAACGAAGTTGTAGTTTTGCCGGCAGCCGAAGGCCCCGCAACCAAAACTATCTTGTTTTTCTTATCGGATATAATATCGGCCGCAAGCATTTTGACCTTGTTTGAAAAATCCTGTTCGGTTTTTTCAATAAAGTCTTTTGGATTTCGTGCAAAGTTTATTATTTCATTGATTGTCAATATTATAAAACTCCTCTATCCGATTTTTGCGGCGGATCATTTCATCAAATCCACTTATATATTCAAATGGATATTTATAGTTATATATTCTTTCAATATCCATACTATTATATCCGCGAAGCTTTGTTACTGCTCCCGCTCCGATACCTAAAATCGAATGCGTTTCATCCATTATAAATATATTATATGCACTATAAAAACCTTTTTTTGCGAACCCTACGTTTTCTAAATTGCCAAGGGCCTTGCTTTGTCTATACAAATAATACGGCAAAAAGCCGGAGCTTGTAAGTTTTTCCCGGGCTAAGTTTACCATTGCTGAAATATCGCGGCAATCGGATATATTGTTTTTGGCGTCCTTATAAATATTTGCCGCCCTTTTATAAGACAGTGTATGCACCGTAATTCCGCTTACATCTAACTTAGTAAGATCATCCACGCTTTTTGAAAAGCTTACGATATTATCTTCCGGAAGCCCTGCTATAAGGTCGCAGTTAATATTTTTAAATCCGGCGTTTTGCGCCATATTAAGCGCATTTAAAAAATCTTTAACGCTATGCTTGCGACGGCATGCTTTTAATACGTTGTCGTTTAAGCTTTGCGGATTTATACATATGCGCGATGCAAAATTACGAATAACATTAAGTTTATCTAAAGAAATAGTGTCTGGCCTGCCTGCTTCTACGGTAAACTCTAAATTTTTTATATTAAAGCTATTGCTTAATGCAGACAAAACTTTATCAAGATTTTTAGCAGACAATGTTGTAGGCGTGCCTCCGCCCATATATAAAGATTCTAATTTTAGACCTAAATTATTTACAATTTCTTTTGTAACCGCAATTTCTTTGCATAGAAATTCAACATATTCCGGCATTAATTCAAGCGCACGCTCGGTAGATTCGGAAACAAACGAGCAATAATCACAGCGCGACGGACAAAAAGGAACTGAAATATAAATGCTTACGGAATTGGGCTTTGAAGCGGCAATAACCGGCTCTTCAATATCGGCTATTTGTTTTAAAAGATTAAGCTTTTTATCGGATACATAAAAATCCTCCGAAAAAACCTTGTCGGCATGCTGTTCGCTTATACTTTTGTTTTTAAGATACAGGCGCACAGGCCTTATTCCGGTAAGCATTCCCCATTCCGGTTTATAACCTGTAAGTTTAACAAAACATAGGAACAAAATCTTTAAAAACGAGTGCTCATCTGTGCCTTCTGTCGCAGCTTCAAACATTTTATCATTTAAGTTTACCGTAACAAATGTTTTATTGAAAGCCTCGCGTACCAAAACAGTTCTGTTCGACGGCGCAGTGTCGTTAAACAAAACTTGTTCAAACGGAAAAAACAAACGAATGAGTTTTTCGGTTTCATAATAATAGTTTTTATTATCTAAAAATACTGTCATATTAAAAAAGGCCGCTTTGCGCGGCCGGTTTATTTATTTGTTTTTTAAAAGGTCGCGTATTTCTTCTAAAAGTACGGTATTAGGCTCTTTTGCAGGGGCTTCTTCAGCAGCCGCTTCTTCTTCATGTTTTTTGAGGTTTTTAAGCTTCATAATTCCTTTTAACACTAAGAATACGCAGAGAGCTATAATTAAAAAGTCAATTACTTGTTGAATAAAATTACCGTATGCAAGTGTTGCGGTTCCAACTTTAACACTTAAGTCTGTAAAATCAATGCCACCTACGATAATTCCTATTAAAGGCATAAGAATATCGTCTACAAGACTTGCAACGATTTTGCCGAACGCGCCGCCGATAATAACGCCGACCGACATATCGATTATGTTGCCTTTTGTTGCAAACTCTTTAAAATCTTTAAAAAACTGTTTCATCTAAAATTCCCCTTTCAACTTATCCCTATTGTATCATATCAAAGCTTAAATGTAAACAAAAAAAGCGGGCATAAGCCGCTTTTTAGTCACTAACATATGGCAACAGTGCCACCTGGCGCGCACGCTTGATAGCTGTTGTCAAAGAGCGTTGATGCTTTGCGCAGGTTCCTGTAACTCTGCGAGGCAAAATTTTTGCTCTCTCAGAAACAAACTTGCGAAGTCTTGCTACATCCTTGTAATCTATTTCTTCTATACGGTCGGCGCAGAATTGACATACTTTTTTTCTGGGTTTTCTGCGTACCGCTCTATCGTTCTTATCCATAAAGAATTTCCTTTCTATAGTTAGAACGGCAAATCATCATCGCTGCCGCTCAGTTCGACAAAGTCACTCTCGGCAGAATTATTAAATACCGGGGCTGCATCTTCGTTTCCGGAAGATGAATTGCTCTTAAAATCTGCAAACTGTACATTACTTGCAACTACTTCATACGCCGTGCGATTATGACCGTCTTTATCGGTATATCTGCGGGACTGCAAAGATCCTTCGACAGCAATCATTTGGCCTTTTTTAAAGTATTTAGATACAAACTCTGCGCTTGCACGCCAAGCCACAATATTAATAAAATCGACTTGTCTTTCTTCACCTGAACGATATCTGCGTTCTACCGCTATCGAAAAGCTGCATACGCTGATACCCGAAGAGGTTGTTTTTAATTCGGGGTCTGCAGTAAGTCTGCCGGTTAATACTACAACATTAATCATGTTAACCCTCCTACTTCCTGATGGTCATAGCTCTAAGCGTACCGTCGGTAATTTTTGCAATACGCTCAAGTTCTGCCGGGAAGCTTCCTTCACTTTCAAAATTATAAAGCACGTAATATCCGTCTGTTTCGTCTTCAATAGGATAAGCAAGCTTACGTTTACCCCATTCATCGACATTCTCGACAGTGCCGTGTTTTTCGATTAGTGATTTGAATTTTTCGGTTAATACCTTAACAGCGTCTTCACCGTCGGCTAAAGAAAAAATCAACATCGCTTCGTATTTGGCTGTCATCGTTTGTCGCACCTCCTTCTGGACAAAATGGCCTAATTAAAGGCAAGGAGCTATTTATATAGCCTTATTATTATAACAAATACTTTAAATTTAGTCAAGCATTATTTACTATGCACCGAGTACCGGTGTTAAAGCGAGTACCAGTATACCTAATGCTATGCGATAATAACCAAAGAATGAAAAATCCTTTTTCTTGACATAATTCATCAGCGCTTTTATAGCAAAAACTGAAACCACAAACGATACAATCATGCCAACCAGTAAAATAAACACTTCAAAACCGGTAAAACTAAAGTCTTGTAAATATTTGACAATTTTTAAAAAGCTCGCGCCGAACATTGTTGGAATTGCCAGAAAAAAGCTGAATTCCGCCGCTACCGGTCTTGAACAACCAAGAATTATTGCACCGAGAATTGTAGCGCCCGAACGCGAAGTGCCCGGAATTAACGCAAGCACCTGGAAACAACCTATTAAAACAGCCGTTTTATAATTAAGCGCCGGCAATTTATCAACTGCACTTGTACGATTTTTATTATAGCGTTCAACAACAATAAAAATAACGCCGTACACAATAAGCATAACAGCAACTGTGATTTTGTTATAAAGGTGCTCATCAAGCCAGTCATCAAGTAATAATCCGAGTATTGCGGCAGGAATAGTAGCTACAATTACTTTTAGCCACAGCTGAATGGATTGCGGTTTAATTATTGACGCAGAGTTGCTTGTTTTTGATTTGAACGGCCAAAGTTTATTCCAAAAAAGAAATATAACCGCTAAAATTGCACCGAGTTGAATTACAACCTCAAACATAGAAAAAAAGCCTTCGGACACGTTCTTAAAAGGAATTAAATCCTCGGCTAAAATCAAATGCCCCGTACTGCTTATGGGAAGCCATTCGGTAATACCTTCAATTATTCCGTAAATTATAGAAAATAAAAAATCCAACATAAGTTTACTCCTCCTGTTTCCATAGTTTAACATAAATTCATATAAATGTATAGCAAAAATCTTAAAAATATGTTATTATTTTATTGAAAATACGGAGGACAGTATGAAAAATATTTCTTTTAAAGCTTTTATTTTATTTATGATTTTGGTCTTTGTGCTTTCAGGATGCGCGCACGATAACATCACGATAACCGGAAGTGCAACCTATTATTCTTCAACCAATTCTAACGAAACATCGTCTGTTAACACATCGAATAGCGGCAAAATTTGGAATGTTCTTACCGACGGGCTGGAACCTATTACTTTTACAATAGTAAACAACACGGATACTAACTTTGTAAATGTTGAATATAAGGCGGCAGGATTTGACAATTACGAGATTTTAGATTATACTCTTGCGCCTGAAGGTTCGTGCCAAATCCAGTTTTCAAAGCTTACTGTAAGCACATATAAAAGTTTTGAGTTTCGCTTAAAAACAAGTTTTGACACGTATGTAAACCTGAATCCCGTAAATATCGCAGAAGACAAAGGAATTGAAATCGTAAAAATTTCAGGCGAATACAATTACAATTATCTAAAAAATGCAAGTGCAGATTAAGGAGTAAATAATGGCAAAATTAAGCGGTAAATCATACGGTGCGATTATTTTATTTTTAACTGCACTTATTTGGGGTTTCACTTTTTCGTATCAAGTAATGGCGGCGCAAAGCGTAAAGCCTTTTGCGCTTAATACTATAAGGATGATGCTGGGCGCAATATGCCTTTTCGCTTTTTTAGCGATTAAAAGGGATTGCAAGTTTAATAAAAAAGACATTTTTGGAGGCAGCGTTTGCGGGTTTTTCATTTTTGCCGCAAGCGCCTGTCAGCAGTTTGGAATAAGTATGTATTCGCCGGAAGAATCCGCAGCCGGAAAGGCCGGATTTATTACCGCTCTTTATATAATTATTGTGCCTATTTTTTCGATATTTTTTAAGAAAAAGCCCAATTTTACACTTTTAATCAGTTTATTGTTTGCCGTCCCCGGAATGTATTTGCTTTGCGTTAAAAGCAATGTCGGATTATCTTCGGCAGACGTTGCCCTTTTAGGTGCTGCGTTTTTATTTGCCGGGCAAATACTGTCAGTTGAATATTTTATGAAAAGCTCGGATCCGGTAAAACTATCAACTTGGCAGTTATTTTTCGGCAGCTGTTTTTCTTTTGTTTGCACTTTGCTTTTCGAGCAGAACAGAATAAATAACTTAAGTCAGGCAATATTCCCTATACTGTTTATTGGCATTATGTCTAACGGAATTGCATATACATTGCAGATATACGGCCAAAAAAAGCTTAATGAGGCTTCGGTTGCGTCGCTTATTATGAGCCTTGAAAGCGTTTTTGCAGCATTGTCCGGGCTTATACTTTTAGGCGAGCGACTAACACCAATTGAGATTGCCGGATGTGTCATGGTTTTTTTGGGCGTAATTATTGCGCAAATAAAAACAGATAAAAGAAAAAAATAGCTTGAAATTCAAAGTAGCGATTGCTATAATATATACAGATCAATTCGGAGGTGTAATGGAATGGCTCACGTCATTAACGACGATTGCATCAGCTGCGGCAGCTGCGCCAGCACTTGCCCTGTAGAAGCAATCAGCGAAGGAAACGGAAAATATGTTATCGACGCTAACACTTGCATAGATTGCGGCGCCTGCGAAGACGGCTGCCCTGTAGAAGCAATTAAAGCAGAGTAACAATATAAATCGGGCTTTTAGAATTTTCTAAAAGTCCTTTTTATTGAAAGGAATTTTATGATGGATAAATTTATTGTTGAAACCAGTGCCAGGCACATTCATGTATCAAAAGAACATCTTGCCGTTTTGTTCGGCGAGGGTTATGCTTTAACCCCTAAAAAGGATCTTTCACAGCCGGGTCAATTTGCCTGCAGCGAACGTGTTGATATCGTAGGCCCTAAAAGGACGCTTTCCGGCGTTTCCATATTAGGCCCCGAAAGAAAAGACACTCAGGTAGAGCTTTCTTTAACAGATGCCAGAAGCATAGGACTTTCTGCACCCGTACGCGAATCGGGCGACATTGCAGGTTCCGCAGGCTGCAAAATCGTAGGTCCTTGCGGCGAAGTTGAAATAACCGAAGGTGTTATAGCGGCAAAGCGTCATATTCATATGGAACCAGAATCTGCGGAAAAATTCGGTGTTAAAGATAAAGACGTGGTAAAGGTCGCGATAAAATCCGAAGACCGCTCGCTTATTTTTGACGACGTAGTGGTTAGAGTCAGCCCGAACTACAGCCTTGCAATGCATATCGATACCGATGAAAGCAATGCGGCAGGCTGCAAAGGTGAAGTTTTTGGAACAATCGTTAAGTAATAAAAATCTCGGAATATATGTTCATATCCCGTTTTGTAAGTCAAAATGCGGTTATTGTGATTTTTATTCTTTTAATCCGGACGGCAACATGCTGCCCGACTATAAAAATAAAATTATTTCCGAAATTAAATGGCAGGGTGCGAAGCTTTCTCGCCCTGCCGATACTTTATATATCGGCGGCGGAACACCGAGCCTTCTCGGCACCGATATGCTAAACGAAATAATTGAGGCCGCTCAAAATTCGTTTTTGGGAATTAATGAAATAACTGTAGAGATTAATCCTAAAGACGAGCTTGATTTTAGCCGGCTTAAGGCTACTCGGTTATCTATTGGTATGCAATCTGCTAACGACGATGAGCTTAAGTTGTTATCGCGCCGTCATAATATAAAAGATGTAGAAAACACCATAAAAAAGGCTCAAAAATACATAAAAAACATTTCTCTCGACGTTATTTTGGGCATACCCTACACAAACAAAGAAAAGTTAAAAAAGAGTTTGGATTTTTGTATTAATTTTGATGTTCCGCATATTTCGGCTTACATTCTTAAACGTGAAAAAAACACGCCTTTTTATACAAGCAGTTTACCGTTTTTAGATGATGACGCACAAAGTGATCTATATCTTTTTTGCGCCGATTATTTAAAAGACCACGGCTATATTAGATACGAAATTTCCAACTTTTGCAAGCCGGGTTTTAAAAGCCGCCATAATTTAAAATATTGGCTAGATAAGGACTATTTGGGATTTGGGCCATCGGCCCACTCGCGAATTGGCAACAAACGGTTTTATTACGACAGAGATTTTAACTCTTATTTATCGGGTGCAAAACCTATTTACGAAGGTGACGCCGGCAGCGAGGACGAAAAAATTATGCTGGCTTTAAGAACCGACGAAGGCTATGATTTTAAAAATTTTCCGCAAATCGAAAAAACCGCTTTAATGCTTGCTAAAAACGGCTTAATTAGTTATAATAATGGTGTAATAACCCTTACAGATAAAGGCGCTCTTTTAGAAAACGCAATAATATCCGAATTATTGGATAAAAAAAATAGACGTTAAAACGTCTATTCCATAGTTTTTAAAAGATCCTCTAAATCGGTTATGGATTTTTTTAATTTGTGAATTTGTTCGCTGTCCGCCTTGATTCTCGGTGCCTTTTTCCCCAGTAAATAATCTGTACTTACATCGTAGTAGTTGGAAAGCGTTATTAAAAAATCAAGCCCGCACTCGCGTATGCCTTTTTCATAATGGGAAAGCAAAGCTTGAGATATCCCCAAATCCAAAGCGGCTTGCTTTTGGGATACCCCTTTCTTCTTACGAAGATCTGATATGATTTTCGGGAAGTTACAGATCATTAAATACTCTCCATTTTTCAGAATGTAACAAACATTATATACTAAAAAATGACAAAAGTAAATAGTAAAAATATACAAAACGTAATATATTTTTTTATACGGAAGTGATATATTTGAAGACCTATAAAATCCTTTTAATTCGGCACGGAGCCACTTTAGGCAACGAAGAAGGACTATATATTGGGGTTACAGATTTAAGTCTTACTACAAATGGTATAAATGAGATACGTCGTCTGAAGGCTAAAAAAATATATCCCGATGTTGACATTGTGTTTTCTGCTTCGCAAAAAAGGTCCAGGGAAACGGCAGAAATTATTTTCCCTGAACTTTTACCTATTAGTATTGACGAATTCAATGAAATGAATTTTGGTATTTTTGAAGGCAAAAACATTGTTGAGCTATCCGACGATGAAGATTATAAAGAATGGGTGCTTGGAAAAACCGACCGTCCAAAAGGCGGCGAAAGCTTTAAAGAGTTTGCCGCAAGGCTTTGCGTCGGATTAAGGCGTGCCGTACAATATATGATGGACAATGAGATTTTTTCGGCGGCAGCTGTAGTGCCCGGCGGAGCCATAATGACGCTTCTTTCGGTATGCGCACTTCCAAAAGCAAAATCCTTACAAGACTACAGCGCGGATTTCGGCAAAGGTTATGTAATAAGCATTACACCGAATTTATATGCAAAAAGCGGTATAGTTGAAGTTATTTCCGGCATTGACGAATAGGAGCTAATATGGAACAAAAAAAGATTGACAGAATAAACGAACTTGCTAAAAAACAAAAAGCCGATGGTTTAACCGAAGAAGAAATACAAGAACAACAAGCTCTGCGCCGCGAATATATCGAAGCATATAAAAGCAGTCTTATTTCACAGCTTGAAAGTATAAAAATTTTAGAACCGGACGGTACCGTTAAAAAAATAAAGCCAAAAAAATAAGGCTGCGAAACTAACGCAGCCGTTTTTATTCTGTATCTACCGCCACAGTATGAATATCTTTTGCGCAGGAAAAAACTATTTGTGTATCGGTACTCCCAAACTGCTGAAGTTTTCCGATAAACAAATCGAGGGCCTCGGTAGATTCGAACGCAACCTTTAAAAGCATAGAATAATGCCCCGTAACACAGTTACACTCTATTACATTTTTGCACTGCCTTACAAACGGATAAAAATCCGGCTTTTGCTTGGGCTCCATTTCAAGATTAATAAAAGCAATAATCGGATAGCCGAGTTTTTTATGGTTTATTACCGCGGTATATCCTTCAATTATCCCCTCTTTTTCAAGCCGCTCTATTCTTGAAGCGGTAGCGGGACTGGAAAGATAAACGCTGTTTGCAAGATTTTTTAACGACATTCTGGCGTCGCTTTGCAGCAAAGAAATTAATTTTAAATCTATCTTATCCATATTTACCCCTCTTTCATTATTATTTTAAACAAAGGACATATTTAAGTCAATAAAATATTTTTTATAATTTATACTTTTATTTTCCGCAAAAATGTTGTATAATTTATTTAAATTATATTTGGAGGAATGAAAATGCCACTTGTAAATACTAAAGAAATGTTTAAAAAAGCCTACGAAGGCGGTTATGCCATAGGCGCATTTAACGTAAATAATATGGAAATAATTCAAGGCATCACCGAAGCCGGCAAAGAGCTTAACGCTCCGCTTATTTTGCAGGTTTCCGCAGGTGCCAGAAAATACGCAAACCACACCTATTTAGTAAAGCTTGTTGAAGCCGCTTGCGAAGAAACCGGTCTTCCAATCGCTTTGCACTTAGATCACGGCGATTCGTTTGAACTTTGCAAATCCTGTATTGACGGCGGATTTACTTCTGTTATGATTGACGGTTCGCATTTAGATTACGAGGAAAACGTTGCGCTTACCAAAAAGGTAGTTGACTATGCGCATAAATTTAACGTAACGGTTGAAGGCGAACTTGGCCAGCTTGCAGGTATTGAAGATGACGTTAACGTTTCCGCAGAAGACGCAAACTTTACGGATCCCGATCAGGTTTACGATTTTGTTACTAGAACAGGCGTCGATTCACTTGCTATTGCAATCGGCACAAGCCACGGCGCATACAAATTTAAGCCCGGCCAAAATCCTAAGCTTAGGTTTGATATTTTAGAAGAAGTTTCAAAACGTTTGCCCAACTTTCCTATTGTTTTGCATGGTGCATCAAGCGTTCCTCAAGAATTTGTTAAAACAATTAACGCGCTCGGCGGTAAAATGCCCGATGCCATCGGTATCCCCGAAGAAATGCTTGCAAAAGCAGCTACCATGGCAGTTTGCAAAATAAATATCGACTCTGATTTAAGGCTCGCAATGACCGCTGCTATAAGAAAGCACATGGCGGAACATCCCGATCACTTTGACCCACGGCAGTATTTAGGTGATGGCAGAACCGCAATTAAAGATATGGTTGCGCATAAAATTAAGGATGTTCTCGGCTGCAACGGAAAAGCATAAATAAATACTCGGGCGGCTTAAAGCCGCCCGTTTTTTAAATAAAGATGAATATTAGTATTATAAAAGAAGAATTAGAAAAAAAATATAATATAATCATTTTTGAAGAATTGCCTTCAACCAACGATTATATCAAAGATAATATCGGTTCATTGCCAAATAGGACAATAGTTGCGGCACTGTCGCAAACAAGCGGCAAAGGCACAAAAAACAGAAGCTTTTATTCGCCGAAAAACAGCGGCATTTATTTTAGCATGCTGTTTAAAGAACAAAACAGCGTAAAAACAAATCTTCTTTTTACAACAGCAGCTGCTTGCGCAGTATCAAAAGGAATACAAGATACTTTTGGCAAAAAAACCAAAATCAAATGGGTTAACGATATTTATTATAAAAATAAAAAGGTGTGCGGAATACTTTCGGAATCCACCGTGTGTAACGAAAAAAATTCATATGTCATTGTAGGCATTGGTATTAACCTAGTCAAACCCGCAGTTATACCCGATGAAATAAAGCCCGTTTTTGGATACATTTCAAAAAAGTGTGACGAACAAAAAATTGCAATGCTTTTAATGAGCATTGCAGATTATATGTGCGATTACGCGGATAATTTGAAGGCAAAACCACACTACGACTATTACATTAAACATTCGTTACTTAACGGCAAAAAAGTGGAAATAACCGAAAACAACCGTACGTATGATGCAAAAGCAATTAAACCCGATACCGATTTTTCGCTGATTGTAAAAACAGATCGACAAATTAAGCGTATAAATTCTAATGATGTAAAAATAAAAAAGCGGTAAAATCTACCGCTTTTTTATAATGACTTAATTTCGTCAATACAGTTTTGACAAACAAAATGATCTTTTATTTCGCAAAGATCTTCTGTTTCGCCGCATAGAAAGCATTTTTCCTGGTGCTTACGCAAAATAACGGCATCGTCTTCAAAAAAAATATCAAAACTATCTTTCCCGTCAACAATTTGTAACCGTTTGCGTATTTCACGCGGAACTACCACTCTTCCAAGAGTATCAACAGGTCTTTCCATACCGGTTAATTTCATAAAATCACCCACATTTCGATTGTATTATACCATAATAAGTAAAAAACGTCAACCATAAAATACCAAAAATAGTTAAAATTTGTTAATTTTTTAAAAAAGTTTGTTAATATTTTAACAATAGCCGCTGATTTTGCATACAAAATATAAAAAAGATTGTTAAACTTTTGTCAATCCTATTGACTTTTTTATTTTGTTTTAATATAATAGTAATAATCTTATTTTCTGAATAACTGGAAGGATGTTTTTTTATGGCAAGAGTTTATAATTTCAGCGCAGGCCCTTCTGTTTTACCCGAAAAGGTTTTGCAGTCGGCTGCCGCTTCAATGATGGAATATGGTGCAACCGGTCAGTCGGTTATGGAAATGAGCCACCGTTCAAAAGAGTATCAGGCGATTTTTGATGAAACCGTTGCTCTGTTGCGCGAACTTATGGAAATACCGGATAATTACGAAGTGTTAATGCTTCAAGGCGGAGCATCATCCCAGTTTGCAATGGTGCCTTTAAATTTATTTAACAAATCACATAAAGCGGATTTTGTGCTTACCGGTCAATGGGCAACAAAAGCATATAAAGAAGCTGCAAGGTACGGCGAAGCAAACGTAGTGGCTTCTTCTAAAGATAAAACCTTTAGTTATATTCCTAAACTTGACAAAAGCACATTTACTAAGGACGCCGATTATTTCCACATTTGCGTAAACAATACGATTTACGGCACAAAGTGGCACGAGCTGCCGGATACCGGCGATGTTCCGCTTGTTGGCGATATTTCAAGCTGCATTTTATCGGAACCTATCGATGTTAAAAAATTCGGCATTCTTTATGCCGGCGCGCAAAAGAATGTAGCTCCTGCAGGACTTACAATAGTAATTATCAGAAAAGACCTTATCGGTAACGCTATGGATATTACACCTACTATGTTTAACTACCAAACACATGCGGATAACGGTTCAATGTTTAACACTCCACCCTGCTACCCGATATATATTGCAGGTCTTGTTCTAAAATGGATAAAAGAAGAATTCCACGATTTAGAAACGCTTAAAAAGCACAATGAGCGCAAAGCGAAAATTTTGTACGACTATTTAGATTACAGCAATCTATTCCACGGAACAGTTGTAAAAGAAGATCGATCGTTAATGAACGTTCCGTTTGTAACCGGAAATGAGGATCTTGATGCAAAATTTGTTGCCGAAGCTAAAAAAGCCGGATTCGTAAATATTAAAGGGCACCGCTCCGTAGGCGGAATGCGTGCTTCGATTTACAATGCAATGCCTATTGAAGGCGTTGAAAAACTGGTAGAATTTATGAAAGCCTTTGAAAAGGAGAACTCTTAATGCAGATTCAGACATATAATAAAATTAGTAATAACGGACTTTTAATTCTTGAAAAAAACGGGTTTACTCATTCTGAAAACGCCGAAAACCCTGTAGGCGCTATGGTGCGCTCGGCTTCTTTGCACGAAACTGAATTTCCGGAAAGCTTACTGGCAATATCAAGAGCAGGCGCCGGAACAAACAATATCCCTATAGATTCATGTTCTCAAAAAGGAATTGTAGTATTTAACACGCCGGGTGCTAACGCCAACGCCGTAAAAGAGCTTGTACTTGCGGGACTTTTATTAGCCTCACGAAAAGTTGTAGCAGGAATTGAATGGGCGGCAACATTAAAGGGTCGCGGTGATGACGTAGGGCCTTTAGTAGAAAAAGGCAAAAGCGCATTTGTAGGTCCCGAAATCAAGGGCAAAACCCTCGGCGTTATAGGCCTTGGTGCAATTGGCGTTTTAGTGGCCAACAGTGCAAATGCCCTGCTTATGAAGGTTTCGGGATACGATCCGTACTTATCGGTAGAATCGGCCTGGAACTTAACACATTCAGCTCACAGGGCAACCAATATGGATGAAATATTTGCCACAAGCGATTATATAACCATTCACGTTCCGCTAAACGGCGAAACTAAGGGATTTATTAACAAAGAAACAATCGCTAAAATGAAAGACGGAGTTAGAATACTGAATTTTTCTCGTGCAGGCCTTGTCAATTCCGAAGATATGATAGAAGCATTAAACTCAGGCAAAGTTGCATCTTATGTTACCGACTTTCCTACAGATGAGCTTTTAGGATGCAACGGGGTTGTATCTATCCCACATCTTGGGGCCTCCACACCCGAAAGCGAAGAAAACTGCGCCCAGATGGCAGCCGAAGAGCTGTGCGACTATATTTTAAACGGCAATATTGCACATTCGGTAAACATGCCGCAAATCAACCTCGGCGAAAAGAAGGGCAAAAGAATTTGTGTTATTCACAAGAACATTCCAAATATGATAACTCAAATTACTTCTGCACTGTCCGGCATTAATATTGAAAACCTATTGAATAAATCCCGCGGCGAGTATGCCTACAGCATGCTTGACGTTGCCACCTGTGATGACGAAAAGGTTAAAAACACGCTTGAAAAAATCGAAGGAATAATAAGAGTGAGGATTATATAATGTCTACAAACTCTAGAAAGTCTACTAAAAAAAGCAGAAAAAGCAAAAGACAAAAAGCGATACGCAACAGAATCATCTTTGCGCTAATCTTGATGATTGCGATTATTGCCGTAATTTTCGCTTTTAATAAAGGCGGCAAAAATCCAACCGAAGGCGGAAGCAATATTGTGAATCTTTCAAGTATAAACAACGGCAACAGCTTTGAAGCAACTGAAAGCGCGCCGCTTTCCAGTGCAGTATCAAGCACGCCTTCATCTTCAACCGTTTCTAAAGCATCAAGCAGTATAAGCACAGCGACAAATGGAAAAACCACTGATATTTCCGGCGATTACAGGCTGATTTTAGTAAACAACACCAACCTTTTGCCGCTAAACTACAGCCCGTCCGTTTCGCCAATTACTGCAAAATACGTAAGTCCCGTAGGACTAAAATTCGATTCTCGCGCTGTTGACAGTTTAAACAAGCTTTTAGCGGACGCCCATGCCGACGGTGTAAACTTAATAGTTATTTCCGCTTACAGAACCATGAGCAAGCAAACCTCCCTTTACAACAATGCTGTCGAACGTCAAAAAGCGGCGCATCCGGAGTATTCGGATGACAAAGCAAAAGCCGAAGCCGCAAAAAGCGTTGCAATCCCCGGCACCAGCGAGCATCAGTTAGGCCTTGCCGCAGACTTTAATTCGGTTGAAAGCAACTTTGAAAGCACCAAAGAATACAAATGGTTAAAAGCAAATGCGGCAAAATACGGTTTTGTAAATAGATACCCAAGCGACAAAAGCAATATTACCGGGATTATTTACGAGCCCTGGCACTGGCGTTTTGTCGGTGTAGAACACGCGAACAAAATGAACGAACTCGGGCTTTGCCTTGAAGAGTATGTTGAATACCTGAAAAAGTAGGATAAAATATGTATATTTTAAAACTTGACGCATTTTTAAAAAGCGCTATTTGGGGCGGCCAAAAGTTAAAGACGGAGTTTGGTTTTAAAACCGATCTTTCAAACATCGCCGAAGCATGGGTACTTTCCTGCTTCGGCGGTGCGGAAAGTGCTGTTTTAAATGGTGAATTTAAAGGAAAGCCTTTAAGCTATGCACTAAATCATTTTGGCAATAGTGCTATTGGCACAAAGCACCAAAAAGGCAGCGACTTTCCAATGCTTATTAAAATTATAGACGCATATGATAATTTATCCATTCAGGTGCATCCGGATGATAATTATGCAAATGCCATAGAGCATTGCTACGGCAAAAACGAGATGTGGTATATTTTAAATGCCGATCCCGGTGCAAACATCTATTATGGTTTTAATAAAGATATAACAAAGCAAGAATTTGAGCAAAGAATTAAAGACGGCACGCTTCCTGATGTCCTGAATAAAGTTGAAGTAAAAAAAGGCGAATGCTATTACATTCCGGCAGGCACAATACATGCAATAAATAAGGGTGTGCTTTTAGCCGAAGTTCAGCAAAGCTCAAACATTACATATCGCGTTTTTGATTATAAGCGTAAAGATAAAAACGGCAACGAACGCGAGCTCCATATAAAAAAGGCGCTTGACGTTACAGTATTAAAGAAGCAAACAGACAAGCCTTCGACTTCGGATATTCTTGTTGACTGTGAATATTTCAATGTAAAACGAAGAAGAATTAATTCGCCGTACATGCTTAATGTTAATGAGGATTCGTTTGTAGCAGTACTTTGCACAGCAGGCTCAGTTACAGTAAACGACATTCCGCTGGTTTTCGGCGAAGCTTGCTTTATTCCTGCCGGTTTTAAAGAAGAAGTAAAAATTTTTGGAAACGGCGAAATTATTGAAAGCAGGATATAAATGAAGCTAAATATAGTGTTGGTTGAACCCGAAATACCGCAAAACACCGGTAATATTGCAAGAACCTGTGCCGCTACCGGAGCAAGACTTCACTTAGTAGGACCTCTCGGCTTTAAAATTGACGATAAAAAATTAAAGCGCGCGGGTCTTGATTATTGGCATTTACTTGATATATCGTATTATGAAAATTTAGACAAGTTTTTTGAAAACAATAGCGGAGAATTCTTCTTTTTTACTACAAAAGCGCAAAAGGTTTATACAGAAGTGGATTATCCGGACAACTGTTATTTATTTTTCGGCAAGGAAACAAAGGGGCTTCCCGAAGAGCTGCTCATTAAATACAGAAACTACGATGTTAGAATCCCCATGATAAACGATGCCAGAAGTTTAAATCTTTCAAATTCGGTAGCTATTGCAGTATATGAAGTTTTAAGGCAGTGGAACTATCCGGATCTTCAAAACTTTGGCGAACTGCACAACTACAAATGGTCGGAGGTTTAAAATGAAATTTAACCGCGAACAATTGCTTAAATGTCGAAAGGAAGCATATCTTAGAGGATACAGGTATTTAAACGATGAAAGCAAGTTTTTTAAGTTAATAAAAATACTCTATATTTTGCTTTTTATTTATACATTTATATATTCTGTACTCTCAAGCCTGTCGTACTATACCGTTAATTTCGTGGTAAGCACGCCCGGAAAAAACGACGCGGAGCTTACATCTCAAATTAAACAACATTTAATTATTCTTTTAATTGCAATAGCATTAATGATAATATCTTTTATTTTAAATATTACAAGAAAGTATTTGCTATCTTTAATAGTTATGCCGTTTTACGGTGTAACAATGCTTATTACATTTTCTAAAATTATGTCTGAACACATAGCTTCAAACGGATACGCCGATTATTTTTATCAGCATGGTATTTCTATAATTCTACTTATGGTATTTAGCTTGGCACTTTCTTTAATGGGAATGGTTTCGTATTATAAAGATAAAAAAGTTTTAGCACAATACGGTGAAGACGGCTATAAAGATATTTTTTAATTATTGTCTTGACACTGGGAAATTTTTATGCTAAACTAACTTTAGTATTTATTTTTAGAGGTTTTTTATGATCACCATTTTTAGCATTGCTTATTTTTGGTTTTGGTTTTACTTTACTGTTTTAAATAGTAGGGTTAATTTGCAATGCAAATAATGCGTGAATATGTTTCATGAATTATATGCGGTACAGATTAACCTGTGCCGCATAATTTTTTATTTATTCGGAGGATCAAATGATAGTAGTATTAAAATCGAACGTGCAAAAGCAAAAGCAGGATCAGCTTATAAACTGGCTTCAAGATTTCGGTCTTGGCGTTCATGTATCCACCGGCGAAGAAAAGACGGTTTTAGGTCTTATTGGAGATACAAGCAAGGTGGACGTAGACCTTATAGGTAATCTTGATATTGTTGAATCAGTAAAAAGAGTCACCGAAACATTTAAGCGCTGCAACAGGGTGTTTCATCCGGACGATACTGTAATTTCAGTTGGAAATGTAAAAATCGGCGGCGGGAATTTTTGTATGATTGCAGGTCCTTGTTCGGTTGAATCCGAGGAACAGATTGTAACTGTTGCAAAAGCCGTTAAAGATGCCGGCGCAAATTTATTACGCGGCGGTGCTTTTAAACCCAGAACCTCCCCTTACGATTTTCAGGGCTTAAAAGGCGAAGGCCTTGAGCTTTTAAAAATTGCGCGCAAAGAAACCGGTCTTCCAATTGTTACGGAAATAATGAGTATTGCAGATCTTCCGCTTTTTGATGATATAGACGTTTTACAGGTCGGCGCGCGCAACATGCAAAATTTTGATCTTTTAAAAGAGCTTGGTCATACCGGCAAACCGATACTTTTAAAAAGAGGTCTTGCTAATACGTTAAAAGAGCTTTTAATGAGCGCCGAATACATAATGGCCAGCGGCAACGAACAGGTTATTTTATGCGAGCGCGGCATACGCACATACAGCGATTATTTGCGTAACACATTGGATTTATCCGCAGTACCTATGCTGCACGAATTATCTCATTTGCCGGTAATTGTCGACCCAAGCCATGCTACCGGGATTGCAAGAATGGTATCTCCTATGGCGCTTGCGGCAACCGCTTGCAAAGCAGACGGGCTGATAATTGAAGTTCACAACGATCCCATGCATGCATTGTGCGACGGGGCACAGTCTTTAAAACCGGAAGAATTTAAAGAGCTTAACAAAAAAATTCAGGCTGTTCGCGGGGTGTTATAATGACAGCAGGCATAGTCGGTTTAGGCCTTATCGGCGGCTCATTTGCAAAAGCCTACAGCAAAGACGGCCACCGTGTTTTAGCTTTAGATAAAGACAAATCCATTCTTGAATACGCAAAGCTTTGCGGTGCGGCAAACGAAGAACTAAATTACGAAAATATAATTTCTTGCGATATAATTTTACTTTGTGTTTACCCTAAAGCCGCAATGGAATTTTTGGATGACTATAGCAAGTACATAAATAAAGACACAATTGTAATGGACTGCTGCGGCACTAAGCGCCAAATAACCGAGCACGGTTTTTCGGCCGCAAAAAAGTACGGATTTACATATGTGGGCGGTCACCCTATGGCAGGCACACAGTATTCGGGCTTTAAATACTCAAAAGCCACTTTATTTAAAGGCGCGCCCATGGTAATTGTTCCGCCGAGATTTGACGATATAATTTTATTAAACCGTATTAAAAATTTGCTGGGTCCTGCAGGATTTTCTATAATTTCTGCAACTACAGCAAAACAGCACGACAAAATTATTTCTTTTACTTCGCAGTTGGCTCACATAGTTTCAAGTGCATATATAAAAAGTCCTACTGCCGTTTTGCACAAAGGTTTTTCAGCCGGAAGCTATAAGGACATGACAAGGGTTGCCTGGCTTAATCCCGATATGTGGACCGAATTGTTTTTAGAAAACCGTGACATGCTTATTACCGAAATTGACACTCTTATAAATAATCTTAAAAAATACCAATCTGCCATAAAAGAAAATGATGCAAATACTTTAAAAGCTTTACTGGAGGAAGGTAAATTACGCAAAGAAGAGGTTGACGGATAATGAAAAAAGTAACTGTTCATGCTTCAAAAACATATAACATTTTTATAGGCAGTAATTTACTTGATAAAGTTTGCGATTATTTGCCAAAACATCTTACAAGTAAAAGCGCAGTTGTGGTATCGGATGATAATGTTTTTCCCCTATATGGCGATAAAGTAGTATCAGCACTTAAATGCGGCGGGCATTCGGTTACAAGTTTTGTATTTAGGCACGGCGAAAAAAGCAAAAGCCTTAAAACATTAGAAAAACTACTTGAAAAAATGTGCGAAGCGAATATTTCAAGAGATGCTTTTTTAGTTGCTCTTGGAGGCGGAGTCGTAGGAGATCTTTCCGGTTTTGCCGCCGCAACGTTTAAACGCGGCATTGAGTACATTCAAATACCCACTACCCTCTTGGCTGCTGTAGATTCTTCAGTTGGCGGAAAAACCGCTGTCGATTTAAAAAACGGCAAAAACCAAGTCGGATGTTTTCATCAGCCTTCGGCAGTTATTTGCGATATAAACACATTAAAAACGCTGCCTAAAAAAGAGTATATTTGCGGCAGCGCAGAAGTAATTAAATACGCCATGATAAATGACGGTGATTTGTATAAAAACATTTTAAACCTACCAATAAAAGATAACTATGAAGATGTGATTTTAAAATGCGTAAAAATCAAACGCGATTACGTTGAAAACGACGAGTTTGATAAGGGAGAACGCATGATGTTAAACTTTGGGCATACAATAGCGCATGCTATAGAAAGCTGCAGTAATTATACAATTTCGCACGGTATGGCTGTTGCAATGGGTATGGATGCTATAACCAAAAGCGCTTGCAAAAAAAACTACTGCACACAAAAAACTTATGACGATTTAAAGCTGCTATTGAAAAAATATTCTCTATTAAAACCAATACCCTATAATGCGCAAGAGCTTTATTGCGCCGCGCTTACGGACAAAAAAAGCTCCGGCCAAAATATCAGTATAATCATTCCTGAAAAAATCGGCAAATGCCGAATATTGTCGATTAATAAAAACGAACTTATTACCTTTATAGAATAAGAGGTTTTGTATGACAGTAACCGTAAAAAAAGGACCGAGAAAAGGAAACGCTATTATTCCGGCATCAAAATCACAAGCTCACAGGGCTTTTATCTGCGCCGCATTATCGGATAAATGCAGCACAATCAACTGCAATTTAAATAGCGATGATATTATCGCAACCGTTAGTTGTTTAAACGCGCTTGGCGCTAATATAGAATGCAAAGAAAACAATTTGTTCAGCGTTTCTCCATACAAAAAGTCAACCGGTAAAAAAGAGCTTTTTTGCAACGAAAGCGGCTCGACCTTGCGGTTTTTACTGCCTGTATTAGGTGCATTAAACGAGAATGCCGTAATTAATATGAACGGCCGTTTAAGTGAAAGGCCCATAGCCGTACTCACGGATTTATTAATAGAAAACGGGATGAAAATTACTAAAACCGGCAACCAATTATTTTGTTCCGGCAGTTTAAAAAGCGGAGATTACATAATTCCGGGCGATATCTCTTCCCAGTTTATTTCGGGGCTTTTGTTTGCACTGCCGCTATTATCCGGCGACAGTCGAATTATAGTAACTAATAAAACAGAATCTTCATCATATATTACACTTACATTAAACGCATTAAAACAGTACGGAATTATTGTTAAAAAAAGGGATAATGCGTTTATAATACCCGGGAAACAAAAATATATTGCCGTAAAACATCAGACAATCGAGGGCGATTGGTCTTCGGCGGCATTTTTTCTTGGCGCCGGAAGTTTATCGAACCTTGGAATAACCGCTAAAGGATTAAATATTAATTCTTGCCAAGGCGACCGCGAAATAATAAATATTTTGCAAAATTTCGGCGCGGACATTTCTTTTAATAAAGACGGTATAACCTCTAAGAAAAACCGCCTTTATGGACAAATAATTGATGCATCCGGCGTGCCGGACTTAGTCCCCGTTTTAAGCGTAATTGCGGCAGCATCTTTTGGAGAAACAAAAATAATTAATGCAAAAAGACTTCGTTACAAAGAAAGTGACAGACTGTATTCCACCGCTAAAATGTTAAACGATTTAGGCGCAAATGTAGTTGAAACTGACGACGGTCTTTGTGTTTTCGGTAAAAAAATGCTTATCGGCGGAACTGTTGATCCGCAAAACGATCACCGTATAGCTATGGCGGCGGCAGTAGCGGCAAGCGTTTGCGAAAACGACGTAACAATAATGAACGCAGAGTGCGTAAACAAATCATTTCCTGATTTTTGGCAGGTACTAAACAGTTTGGAGGTATAAAATGAGCAGCAGCTATGGCAAAAACATAAAGCTTACAATTTTTGGTGAGTCTCATTCAAAAGGTATCGGTATGACTTTATCCGGTATACCCGCTGGAGAAAAAATCGATTTTTGCGCTCTAAATTCTTTTTTATTAAGGCGTGCTCCGGGTAATAACGAATTTTCAACCTCCCGAAAAGAAAAAGACGAGCCGGAGTTTTTATGCGGCTTTCTAAACGGCACTACCTGCGGAACGCCGATAACCGCCATAATTAAAAACAATGATACTATAAAAGCAGATTATGACGAGCTTAAATATACCCCTCGTCCGGGGCATGCCGATTATACCGCCGAAATTAAATATAACGGATATCAAAACCCTGCCGGCGGCGGACATTTTTCCGGTAGGCTTACAGCGCCTTTGTGTATTGCAGGAGGTATTTGCTTGCAAATTTTGCAAAAGAAAGGCATTAAAATAATATCCAGAATTTATTCTATCGGAAGTATTAAAGACAACGGCGAATTAGATGAAAATGCGGCCGCAAAGCCTTTCCCTGTAAATGACGATAAACAAGGTAAAAAAATGAAGGATTTAATTGCACAAAAAAGGCAAGAGGGTGACTCAGTAGGCGGCATTATCGAATGTGCGGTTATTGGTCTTGAGGCCGGTCTTGGCGACCCTATATTTGACGGCATGGAAAATCGAATTTCTTCAATTATGTTTGGCATCCCCGCTGTAAAAGGAATTGAATTTGGATCCGGCTTTTACGGTACCACACTATGTGGCAGTGAAAACAACGACGAATTCGTTTTCGACGGCAAAAAGGTAATTACAAAAACAAATAATTGCGGCGGTATTTTAGGCGGCATTACTAACGGCATGCCGTTAGTATTTAAAACGGCAATAAAGCCGACGCCTTCAATTTTTAAAACCCAAAATACCGTAAACTTAAAAACAGGCGAAAATACCAAAATTAATATTAAAGGTCGTCACGATCCATGCATTGTTCCGCGCGCAGTTCCCTGTGTTGAAGCGGCGGCCGCAATAGCTGTTTTAGACGCATATTTAGATTAAAAAAGGATAAAAATTATGGACAAAAACGATTACAGAGCGCAAATAGACAAAATAGACGAAAAGCTTGTTGCGCTTTTTATTGAAAGAATGTCGGTTTCAAAAGAAATCGCAGAATATAAAAAGCAAAATAACCTGCCCATTTTAGATATGAAGCGCGAGCGCGAAAAACTAAATCAAATAATCGGTTTATCTCCCGACGAACTTAAACACTATATGCCGCAGCTTTATTCTCTTATTTTTGAATTAAGCCGAAGTTACCAAAGCAAGCTTATAACGCCCAACAGCGAACTTACAAATAAAATTAAAAACGCAATTGAAAACACTCCCAAAGTGTTTCCCGAGTTTACAAGCGTTGCTTGCCAAGGAGTGGACGGATCATATTCTCAGCTTGCTTGTGATAAACTGTTTAAAAACGCCAACATCCTGTTTTTTTCAACTTTCGACGCCGTTTTTAAAGCTATAGAAAAAGGTCTTTGCCGATACGGGGTAATACCAATAGAAAACAGCACAGCCGGATCTGTTAACACGGTGTACGATTTAATGGCTCACCATAACTTTAGCATTGTTCGAAGCATAAGATTAAAAGTAGAACACAGCCTGCTTGCAAAACCAGGCGTTAAGTTTTCGGAAATTAAAGAAATATATTCTCATGAACAAGCAATCACACAGTGCTCCGAGTTTTTACAAGACGTAAAAGATGTAAAAATAATACCTTGCGAAAACACGGCAGTAGCTGCCAAAATGGCAAGTGAAAGCGACCGGCGCGACATTGCAGCACTGTCCTCGAAGCTTTGCATGCAGTATTACGGGCTTGATTGTTTAAAAGAAAGCGTTCAAAATACCGGCAATAATTACACACGTTTTATTTGCATTACAAAAGATCTTGAAATTTACCCCGGTGCGGACAGAACCAGTCTTATGGTCACCCTGCCGCACGTACCGGGTGCACTTTACAAACTGCTTTCAAGGCTTTACGCGCTTAATATTAACCTAAACAAACTTGAAAGCCGACCGCTCTCCAACAAAGAGTTCGAGTTTATGTTTTATTTTGACTTGGATACGCCTGTATATTCCCCTCAGTTTTTACAACTAATTGATGAACTTCCCTCTTCTTGTGATACTTTTAGATATTTCGGCAGTTACAACGAGGTGATATAATGCTAAAGTGCGGTCTTTTGGGACAAAAATTATCGCACAGCTTTTCTCCGAAAATCCATAAAATATTAGGTGATTATTCTTATACACTTTTTGAAAAAGAACCGAAAGAGCTGGAATTTTTTTTAAAAAACGGCGATTTTAACGGAATAAACGTAACAATACCATATAAAAAAACTGTAATACCTTATTTAAATTCGGTTTCTAAAACCGCATTAGAAATTGGCAGTGTTAATACCGTAATTAAAAACAACGACGGATCTCTTTATGGGGATAATACCGATGTTTACGGTTTTTTAGAGCTTGTTCGCTATTCTAAAATAGACCTTAAAAACAAAAAGGTGTTGGTTCTCGGAAGTGGCGGAGCTTCGGTAGCGATAGTATATGCGTTAAATACCCTTGGTGCTTTACCGGTAGTAATTAGCCGCACGGGTGAAAACAATTATAACAATTTGCATCTTAATTCGGATGCAAAAATAATTGTAAACACTACGCCGGTTGGAATGTACCCGAATAACGGTGTATCCCCTATAAGTATTAATAATTTTAAAAAGCTTGAATGTGTTTACGATATAATATATAATCCTTACTATACGGCTTTGTTATTAGAAGCACGTAAAAACGGTATTCCAAATTTTAACGGGATGCATATGCTTGTAGCACAAGCTAAAAAAAGCGCGGAATTGTTTACGCATTCTAAAACAGCATTAAAAAGCACAGAAGAAATTGTAAAAATTCTTAATAAAGATACAAAAAACATTGTGCTTATCGGTATGCCCGGCAGCGGAAAAAGCGCAGTTTCAAAGGTTTTAAGTTCGGTTTTAAACCGCGAACTTATAGATACAGATAATCTTATATTGGAAAACACCGGTTTTACTCCCGCCGAAATAATAAAAAATAAAGGCGAAAAGGTTTTTAGAAGCATTGAGCAAGAAATGGTGGCTTTAGCTGGCAAGCAAAGCGGCAAAATTATATCTACAGGCGGCGGTGCAGTGCTAACCCCTGAAAACTATCCGGCACTAAAGCAAAACGGAACAATTTTTTGGCTATGCCGCGATATTAATAAACTTGCAACATATGATCGCCCTTTATCTAATAACAAAAATTTAAACGACCTATTCATTGCACGAAAGCCTTTTTACGACGATTTTTGCGATTTCACAGTAAGCAACAATTCAACAATAAAGGCAGCTGCAGATGAAATCATAAAGCTTTTTGGAGAAAACTTATGAAAATTTTAGTCATTAACGGACCAAACATTAATATGTTAGGCATACGCGAGCCGGAAATTTATGGCAAAAAAGACTATAACGCGCTAATTGATTTTATTAAAGCCTCCTCTGAAAAAGAGAATATAGAGGTTGAGTGCTTTCAGTCCAACCACGAAGGCGACATTGTTGATAAAATTCAGCTATCTTACAATAATTTTGACGGAATTATTATTAATCCCGCCGCATACACACACACAAGTGTTGCCATATTAGATGCATTATCTGCAGTTGCGCTTCCGGCAGTGGAAGTACATTTATCAGATATTTCACTTCGTGAAAAATTCAGGCAGACTTCTTTTTGCCAAAAAGCCTGTCTTACTACCTTTAAAGGTTTGGGCTTTGAAGGATACAGACAAGCTCTTTTATATCTAAAAAAATATTTAAAGGAAAAATAGCCATGAAGTATAAAATAAAAATATGGCGCTGTGGCGCCGATAAATAATAAAAAACGACCAAAAAAATAAAAAAAGAAGGAAAAACCATGGAAAAAATACCTTATAAAATTTATTTAAACGAAGATGAAATGCCAAAAGCATGGTACAACCTGCGTGCCGATATGAAAAACAAGCCCGCGCCGCTTTTAAATCCCGGCACACATAAACCCATGAAACCTGAAGAACTCGAGCCGGTTTTTTGCAAGGAACTGATTAAACAGGAGTTAGATGATACCACACCGTATTTTGAAATTCCTGAAGAAATACGTAATTTTTATAAAATGTATCGTCCCTCTCCGCTTGTTCGAGCCTACTGCCTAGAAGCGGCTTTAAAAACCCCCGCAAAAATTTATTACAAATTTGAAGGCAACAATACAAGCGGTTCACATAAATTAAATTCAGCCATAGCGCAAGCATATTATGCTAAAAAGCAGGGACTAAAAGGTGTAACCACCGAAACGGGCGCCGGTCAGTGGGGCACAGCGCTTTCTATGGCGTGCTCGTATTTCGGTCTTGACTGCAAAGTGTTTATGGTTAAAGTTTCTTACGAGCAAAAGCCTTTTAGGCGCGAGGTTATGAGAACCTACGGCGCAAATGTTACACCTTCGCCTTCAGAGTTAACCAATATAGGCAGACAAATTTTAAAAGAGCATCCGGGTACAACCGGCAGTTTGGGCTGCGCTATAAGCGAAGCGGTTGAAGTTGCAACTACTACTCCCGGTTACAGATACGTTCTCGGAAGCGTACTAAACCAGGTATTATTGCATCAAAGCGTAATCGGTCTTGAGACCGAAGCTGCCCTTAAAAAATACGATATTAAACCTGATGTGATTATCGGTTGTGCCGGCGGCGGTTCCAATTTGGGCGGACTTATTGCTCCCTTTATGCGCGACAAAATTTTAGGTAAAGCCGATTACAGGATTATCGCCGTTGAGCCTGCCTCCTGCCCGAGCTTGACAAGAGGCGTATACGCATACGACTTTTGCGATACGGGCAAGGTTTGCCCTCTCTCAAAAATGTATACTTTGGGAAGCGGATTTATCCCGGCTCCTAACCACGCCGGAGGACTTAGATATCACGGCATGAGCTCAACATTATCGCAGCTTTATGACGATGGATATTTAGAGGCAGTCTCTGTTCCACAGGTAAGCGTTTTTGAAGCGGCTGAAAAATTTGCAAGAGTAGAAGGCATTCTCCCCGCTCCGGAAAGCTCGCACGCTATAAAAGTCGCTATTGACGAAGCGATTAAATGCCGCGAGACCGGCGAAGAAAAGACTATCGTTTTCGGTCTTACGGGAACCGGTTATTTTGATATGGTAGCCTACGAAAAATTCCACGACGGCAAAATGAGCGACTATATTCCTACAGATGAAGAGTTAAAGCAAAGTATTGATAAGATTCCGGTAGTTGAATAAACCAAAAAGGCATAAGATAAGCGGGCATCCTGTCGGATTCCCGCTTATTTTAACAAAGTATGGTGCAAAAGACCCGCTTTGCGGCTTATTCTCCTTTTGTGAATGCGCCCTTAAGCCTGATTTTTTTATATCTTCAAAAGCGCTGAAGCTATTCCAAAGTAAACTAAAAGCGAAATGGCGTCAACCATTGTGGTGATAAACGGACTTGCCATAACTGCCGGATCAAACCCGAGTTTTTTTGCTATCATCGGCAAAGAACAACCTATTACTTTTGCAACAAGAACAGTAAGCGCCATGGTCGCACAAACTACTAGCGCCACAATCGGGGTAACCGCCGGATTCTTAAGAATCCATCCGTCTACCACCATAATTTTTGCAAAGCAAACTATTGCTAAAGCAATACCGCAAAGCACGGCCGTTTGTATTTCTTTCCAAATTACCTTTGGTAGATCCTTAAACTCAAGCTCGTCAAGTGACAGCGAACGAATTATCGTTACAGATGACTGTGAGCCGGAATTACCGCCTGTATCCATTAGCATCGGAATAAACGCCGTAAGAACAACAAAATGCGATAGAGCGCTTTCAAAACCGTTAATTATCATACCGGTAAAGGTTGCCGAAATCATCAAAAGCATCAGCCATGGAATTCTGCGCTTAAAAAGGTCGAACGCATTAGAAAACAGATAGGTTTTATCAGACGGTGTCATACCACCCATAATTTCCATATCTTCTGTGGCTTCGTCTTCCATAACGTCCATAGCATCGTCGAATGTTACTATTCCAACCATACGGTACTCGGTATCAACAACCGGCAATGCCATAAAATTGTATTTTGAGAACATCAAAGCTACCTGTTCCTGGTCGTCGTGGGTTGTGACGGATATTAAATTTGTTTCCATAATGTCGGTAATAACCACATTGTCATTCTCGGCAAATAATAGATCGCGTATTGTAATAAGTCCGATTAATTTGCGGTTTTTTAAGACATAACAAGTATATATTGTTTCTTTATCGACACCGATTTTTCTTATATAGTTTATCGCTTCGCCTACCGTCATGGTAGATTTTAGCGAAATATATTCGGTCGTCATAATAGATCCGGCCGAATTTTCCGGATATTGTAAAATTTGATTAATATCCTTACGCATTTCTGAAGACGATGTTGCAAGTATTCTTTTTACAACATTTGCGGGCATTTCTTCAATAATATCAACCGCGTCGTCTACATAAAGCTCGTTTAAAACCTCTCTTAACTCCTTATCACTAAAGCCTTCAATTAAAAGCTCTTGATTTTGAGGTTCCATTTCAACAAAAGTATCCGCTGCAAGCTCTTTAGGAAGTAGCCTAAAAAGCAATGGCAGATGTTTTTCTTTTAAATCATCGAACACCGAAGCAATATCCGCCGGGTTCATTGTGGACAAAATATCCCTAAGTGAGGCATACTTTTTCTCTTCAAGCAAAACAGAAATAGTATCCTCAATCGTTACTGTATGTTCTGACATTACCAACCCTCCTAAAATTATTTGGAAGCCGGTAACCTATAAGATAAAGAAACGGATAACGTCAAATAAGACAATATCCGTCTACTTCGGCCTATGGGTATACCGCCACTACTTCCGGAATCCATTGACGTATCCTCCTTACTTTTAATTGTACTTTATTATTATATCCAGCAAAGTTTATTTTGTCAAACAAAAAAGACTATTTTTGATATTTTGCATACTCTTTTACGGCGAGTCTGTCGCATCGCTCGTTATAGGGGTGCCCATTATGACCCTTAACCCACTCAATCTTAACATTATGCTCGCTTAAAAGGGTTAAAAGCTTGTCCCACAAATCCGAATTAAGAGCCGGTTTTTTATCGGCTTTGCGCCAATCGTTACGTTTCCACTTTTCTGCCCAGCCGTTGTTAATTCCGTCAGCCAGATACTTACTGTCGGTAGTTAAAACTACATCGCATTTTCTTTTTAAAGCAGAAAGCCCCACTATTGCGGCGGTAAGTTCCATACGGTTATTTGTGGTGCTTTTTTCGCCGCCGGAAAGCTCTTTTTCGTATTCCCCGGTTTTTAAAATAACGCCGTACCCACCCGGCCCCGGATTTCCGCTGCAAGCACCGTCACAATAAATATACACCTTATCCATTAATTAAAACTCCCAACAAATATGCCGCGCCGAAAATTACCGGCTGATGCAAAATATAAATAACAATTGCGTATTTTCCAATAAACCCTAGTAGCGGTATTCTAGACTTGGCAAAAAGTTTATCGTTTCGCTCAAAAACGCCCGTTTGGCCTAAAAAATAACCGATTAAATATAAAAACACCCAAGGGAGAATCGGAAAATAATCGGCACTTTCAAAGTCTGCCCGAACATAACCAAGCGGGAATAAATAAGGACTTTCGGTATTTTGATACGAAAAATTTATGTGTGAAACAAAAATCAGCGCTAAAACAAAAAGAATTAACGAAATAACAATTCCTATTATAGGCGGAATTTTTTGCAAAAGCTTTTCGGTAAGGCCAACAAATATCATACAAAAAGACAAAAGATTTAAAATGCCGAAAAGTATAGAAATATTTAAAAAAGAAACTGCAGTAATAACAACAGTGAAAAAATTAATTAATAACGCCACCGCTAAAAGCTTTAGGCCGCGAATTAAATTAGACCTTGAAAACCGGCAGCAAATTCCGGAAATCAATATAAATCCACCTGCAAAAAACGGTTCTACAGGTGTAAAAAAATCGAATAATCTTAAAGCAACCAAATTATCAAGCGCTAAATATACAGACAAAAGACCGTGGTAAACAACCATTAAAAGCACTAAAAAACCACGCAGTTCGTCTAATAAAAAATACCGTTTTTTGTCTAATACCTGCGAATGCATCCGATCACCTTTCCGAGCATCTGCGTTTTATCAGAAATTATGGGTTGAAAGTCCTCGTTTTCGGGCATCAGAACAATTTTGCCGTCTTTTTTAATATAGCGTTTTACAGTAGCTTCATCTTCAATCATCGCTACTACAATATCGTTTTCTTTAATATATGCATCCTTATCGGCAACAACAATGTCTCCGTCCAAAATTCCGGCGTTTTTCATGGAAAGCCCGCTTACTCTTAGCGCAAAAACCCCCGGCTTATCGGTGGTATACGGAACATACTCTTCAATATCTTCAACAGCAAGGATTGGGTTCCCTGCGGTAACTTTACCAAGCACCGGAATTTGTGTAGTTTCTTTAGCGCCGACTATTTTAATTGCTCTGGAATTGTATCTGTCGCGCAAAATTAGGTTTTGAGACTCTAAATAAGATAAAATGGCATGCACTGTAGAAGTGGATTTTATGCCCGTTTCCGAGCAAATTTCGCGCACTGTAGGAGGAATTCCCGAAGAAATCCTTTTTACTAAAAATTCATAGACAGCCTGCTGCTTCTCGTTAATTCTTTTATCCATGAAAAGCTCCTTAAACAAATGTTCTGATTTTATGATAACAGAAAAGGTCCCGCTTTGCAAGACCTTTTTATTTTACCAAAATTCGATTGTATTCGCCCACAACTTTTATATCTTTTGATAGGTTGTTCGCTTCACTTTCACATTTTGCAACCGATTGATTGTTATAAAAATGGTTGCACGCAATATGCCGCAACTCGTGCTCGCAGGTTAAGCGTTGCTCTTCAAACGAAAGTTTAGAGTTTAAATATACAGAAAAACCCCCATCATCATCTACTACCGTGGTGCCCTTTACAGTTAACGGCAAATCAATTAATCTTATACAAACGTCGTACATTTTTCTCCTAATTCTTAAGTGCTTCAATTATTTTAACAGCTTGTTCAACATCACTTTTGCTTGCATTTTTAGCTAACTTAAATAATACCCTTAGTTCTTCTCTTGACGCTAACATATCAAGGTATTCGTCGAATTCTTCGGTGCCGCCCATTTTGCCTAAAACATAGTCTGTTGGAACACTAAAATAATCGGCTATTTTTACAAGCGAATCAGCCGAAATAGATTTGCACCGTCCTGCCTTAAGCTCACTAAGCGATGATCGGCTTATACCGGTAGCATTACACATCAAACTCATTGAAATGCCTTTTTCTTCGCAGAGTTTCTCAATTTTCTTGTAGAGATCCGACATAAAAATCCCCTTTTATACAAAATTCTGTAAATTTTCTATTGACTTTTACAAGATTATGTAATATACTGTTATCACAAAATTATGAACTGTTTTTATCATTATATTACAAAATTCTGTAAATGTCAATAAAATTTTAGAAATGAGGCGTATACTAATTGAACTGGTTGAAAGAAGCTGAAAAAGAATTAAAATGTCAAAGTAATCGATTAAAAGCGATTGAAAATATTAAAATCAGGTTAGACGCACTGTTAAATCTGCCAAAAACCACCGAGAACTCCGAAAAAAGACTGCTGTTATTCAATCAATTAGAAGCGCTATATAAACTGACAGATCTTTGTAATAAAGCTCTATATACATTACCTGAAATGGAGCGAGACATTTTAAAAGAATTTTATATTACGCCGCATAAAGACCATGTTGATTATATTTGTACTATATATGCAATAGAAAAAAGCACGGTTTACCGAATAAAAGCCAATGCATTAAAAAGCTTTGCCGGCGTGATGTTTGGTTGTGATTAAAGGCTTAAAACAAAGTGTTTTAAGCCTTTAATTTTATTCTTCTTCTAAACTTTGATTAGATATTAAGTTTGTATTAATAAATACTGTGATTTTGGTATCTGTGGTAATTGTAGAGCCTAAAGCAGGAGTAGTTTCAAGCACGACCGACTCTTTTGTAGCGGTATCACCGAATTTTTCTATAAAATCAATAGAGGAGGGTTCAATACCCATTTCAAGCATTTTTATATAGGCATCGGTTTTATTCTTGCCTTTAAGAGAAGTGGGCAATTTAAACTCCTTAGGTCCTAAGCTAATCACGAAGCTAATTTCGGTGTCTTTAGGGGCGTTGGTATCCTTTGCAACGCTTTGCGAAATGATTTTACCTTTTTCTACGGTACTGCTATACTGCTTGCTGGAAATAGAATAGGTAAAATAAGCGCTGTAGGTTATATCGCTGGAAGCCTCGGCAAAGGTTTTTCCTGAAAAATCAGGAACGGTATAAAGCTTTTCGGCAAAGCTTACGGTGTTGCTAACATTTCCCACCGATTCCATGCTTTCAAGTCCGGCAAAGGATGACGTGCTGCGATTGTTACCAAAAATAGCCGGTCTAAACACTGTAAACAAAAGAATAATAATAACTAAAAGTACGGCTGCAAAGGTAATTATAGCGGCTTTTAACGCCGTGTTTTTATCATTTTGCTTGCGCTTTTTGTCCTCCGGTTTTGGTTTTTCCTCTTCGTCATAAACTTCTGCAGTAATATCCTCTTTAAAAGCAGCTATTGTTTCGGTTCTGTCCTCTTTGGATATTTGCAGTGCGTTAGCAAGAGCAATAAGCACGCTTTTTGGAATGCTTTCGGCGTATTTGCGCGGGAATGACATATTATCGCTGATTACACGCTGAGTAGCTTCCGGCGGCGGATTGCCTATCAATGTTCGAAACAGTGTAGCTGCCAAACCGTAAACATCTGTATATGTTCCCGTTTGGTCTTCGTCACCTTTTTCGTATTGTTCAATAGCCGCAAATCCCGCAAAAAGCTGGGCCGGCATTTCATCGTATGAAGTCCTTGCACTTTTGATGCTGAACTCAATTAAACGAAGTTTTCCGTCTCTGCCTATTATAAGGGTTTCGGGAGAAATACCTCTATGGATAATTCCGTTTTTATGAAGCACCGTTAAAGTATTAAACATCGGTAAAAACAATGGCTTTGCCTGTCCCCATGTAAGAAGTCCGCCATTTCTTAATAAAAACTCGCGCAAATTTATACCGTTTGAATATTCGGTGATTCTGTAGGCAGTGCCGTTTTCCTCAAAAACATCCAGCACTTTATATATGCCGGACAATTCTCCTACGTCCTGCAGTTTTCTAGACAATTCTAAAAAGTCCATAATACCGCTGTTGTAAGTATATGTGCTGTCTTTTTTAACTCTAACAGATAAACCGTCTTTTCGCGCACATATATTTGACGGATAATATTCCTTAATTCGAACTGTTTTTTCTTCAAGGGCATCATATCCGAGATAGGTTATGCCGTCAACACCGTCATTGATAATTTTCCCGACGATATATCTTTGTTTTAAAACGGTCTTTAAATTAAGCGCATATGCCGGGGAAACCGAGTTTGAGTCGAAGCCGCAAATACTGCAAACCTCTTCGCCCTTATTATCTCCCATACATCCCATACACATATGTTCCAAATTTATCATAATTTTCAATCCTTTCTGAAAATCATTTTATTTGCTGCCTTAAATCTATATCTTTATTTATAGCTGCTTTTAATTCGTCTATATTATTAAAACGAATCTCCGGCCGCAAAAATTGCAAAAATTCGGTTTTAATCAACTTTCCGTAAATATCTTTTTTAAAGTCTAAAATATGGCTTTCGGCAATAACCTTTTTGCCGCCAATTGTTGGTTTAATACCAAAATTAGTCACAGCCCTGTACTTAACACCATCAACATTTACAACGCTTGCATAAACGCCAAACAAAAGTGTTGTTAACGACATGTCGATATTTTGATTAATAGTGGCAAAGCCCATTTTTCTACCTAAAGCGTTGCCGTGAACTACTTTTTTTTGAATAAAATAATTGTACCCGAGCATTTTGTTTGCTTTTTGCATTTCACCGTTTTTAAGAAAAGCTCTAATATTTGTGGATGAAACGGTAAGCCCGTCAATCTTTATTTCTTCTTCAACTATAAACTCTATTTGGTGTTTGCGGCAAAACTCAGAAAGAAGTGAAATGTCGCCGCTGCGTTCTTTGCCAAACCTATAATTGTAGCCTGTGCAAATTTTTTTAGGATGATATTTATTATTAATCTTTTGTAAAAAAACGTCCGGAGAATCATTCTTAATTTTTAAAAAATCGAGTGTATCAACTTGTTTTACACCAAATTCGAGCAATTTAGCTTTGCGGTCATTTTTAGACATTATGGGTTTAATTTCATTACCTGAAAAAAACGCCTTTGGCACTTGTGCTATTGTAACCGCCACAGGATTAAATCCATTATCACTTGCCTTAGCAATTATTTTTTGATGTGCTATGTGCACACCGTCGAAAGTGCCAAGTATTAAAGAGATTTTTTTCTCCATTATAATCGCCTTTATTCGTAAATATAATCCGGTTTATTTATTGGGCACACCGGCTTTAAAGATTGCTCGGAAATCTTGCCAAGCCCTATAAAACTGCCGTTATAATTTACCTTATAAATTTCGCCCACTGCCGGGTTATCTATTAAAAGCCTATTTATATCCAGCGCGCCGCCGTTAAAAAAGCGCACGGCCTGCCTGCCGCTGACACTAACCGATTTATAAAACGGCAATGCATTTTCGGCGGGCGTTAAAAAGCTTTTGATGTTTTCTTCGGTAATATCTTCAAGATTTACCGCTTGAGAAATATTAAACACTCCGTTTTGTGTCCTGCAAAGCTTAGTAAGCGTTGCGCCGCAAGAAAGGCGTGCTCCTATATCAGACACCAAAGAACGAATATAGGTTCCGGCTTCGCATGTTACGGTAAAGCTAAAAACGCGGTCGCTTTTAGCACGAATATTTTCAATTTTAATTATATTTACTTCTTGCGGTTTTATTTCTGCCGTACCGCCGCTTCTGGCGATTTCGTAAAGCTTTTTCCCGCCGACCTTTTTTGCGGAATAAATTGGCGGGTACTGTAAATACCGCCCGACAAAACCCATAACGGTTTTTTGAACTTTTAAAAAATCGGGAATGTTATTAGAGGTTTTTAGTATGTTGCCCGTAATATCAAAACTGTCTGTAGTAATGCCAAGTTCAAATTCGGCGTCATAAACCTTTTTTGTGTGCAAAATATAATCAGACAAAGCACAAGACCTTCCAATAAGCACCGGTAATACTCCGGTAGCCATTGGATCGAGCGTTCCTGTGTGGCCTACCCTTTTTTCGTGTGTGATTTTTCTAATTTTTGATACTGCAAAAAAAGAAGTAACACCTGAAGGTTTATTAATTACTAAAAGCCCCTGCAAATTTTCACCTCTTATAGTTTTTGCTGTAATAAATAATCTTGTACTTTTAAAAGTACAAGGCGTTTTGCCTTATTTATGCTGCCGCAAATTTCACAACCGGCAGCCCTTGGATGTCCTCCGCCGCCAAAACCGGCGCATATTGCAGCGGCGTCAACCGGTTCGATGCTTCGCATGGAAACTTTGACACTGCCGTTTTTTTGCTCTTTTAAAGTTATACCTAACATAACACCCTTAATCGTTCTTGGTATTGAAGCTATTCCTTCAAAATCGTCGAGCGTACCGCCGGCTTTTGATATATCTTTTAATTTAACGCTTGTTACAGCACAACGGCCGTCAAAATAAAGCCGCAGATTTTTAAGGGCCACCTTTTCAAGCTGTAATTTTGCTTTTGTTTTGGTTTCAAACATCAAGCGGTCGATTGCCGCGCGGTCAAAATTAAATTCCATTAACTTTGCAGCCACAAGGTGCGTATTAGACGTAGTATTTGAATACCTAAAACAGCCGGTATCAGTAGAAATTCCGGTATAAAGCGCAGATGCAATATCTGCATCTATTTTTACATCAAGGATATTTATCAATTCATAAATATTTTCGGTGTTTGCGGCCGCATCCGAGTTTACATAAGTATACTCTGCAAATTGCTTATTTGTTTTATGGTGATCAATTGAAAGATTAATTTTACTGTGATATTTTTCAAACAAAGAGCCAAGTAAATTTTCGTCGGCAATATCAACCGCAACCACAAAATCCTCGCTTTTTAACGGGGTGTTTGGTATTTTATCGGTAAAATACGAATATTTATCAGGAATTGCATCACCGCAAAACACACACGCTTTTTTGCCAAGCTTAATTAGCGCTGCAAGCAAGGCATATGCACTGCCGACAGTATCGCCATCGGGATTTTTGTGCGACAAAATAACAATATTGTCCTGCTTTAATAAAAGCTCTGCAGCTTGATTTAACGTAATACTACTCATTTTCTTTGTTCCCGTGATCAAAAGATTTTATGGTATTCATAATATCGGCGCTTTTAATAAGCGAATCATCTTCGATAAACTTAAGCTCGGGCACCTTACGTAAATGAAGCGATGAAGCAAGCGCTTTACGTATATATCCCGAAGCGCTTTTTAGTCCTGCGACGGATTCTTTGGTTTTATTGCTTCCTTCAATAGCGCTTACATAAACCTTAGCATATGAAAGATCGTTTGACAAATCAATTTTAACAATGCTTAAAAGCGGGCTTACGCGCGGGTCTTTTACTTCGCGTAAAATAACCGACAAAGCGTTTTGAATATCTGAAGTTATCCTTCCAATTTTATATCCTGCCATAATTTATCCTCAAAATTAATCACGATATTCTTCAACTATATATGTCTCAAAAATATCTCCCTGCTTAATATCATTGAATTTTGCAAGGGTAATACCGCATTCGTATCCGGCGGCGACTTCTTTAACGTCGTCCTTTTCCCTGCGCAGTGACGCCAACTCGTCATCGGCAATAACCACGCCGTCACGGATAATTCTTACCTTGCTGCCGCGCGTAACCTTGCCGGACTGTACATAACAACCTGCAACCGTACCGACCGAGGAGATTTTGTAAATCATTCTAACTTCAACTACACCTTCGTCAACATCGCGGTATTTAGGCGCCAGCATGCCCTTCATAGCGGCTTCGACTTCTTCGATGCATTCGTAAATTACTCGATATGTGCGTATATCTATGCCCTCTCTTGCGGCGCTTTCTTTTGCTACGGCGTCAGGGCGGACGTTAAAGCCTACAATTATTGCGCTTGAAGTAGCGGCAAGCATAACGTCGCTATCATTAATAGCGCCTACGCCTCCGTGAATAACCGCTACACGGACTTCATCGTTAGAAAGCTTTATTAGACTTTCTTTTACAGCTTCAACAGAGCCTTGAACATCGGCCTTAACAATAATATTAAGGGTTTTCATATCGCCGGCTTCAAGCTGTGAGAATAAATTATCAAGCGTAACTTTTTGCGCTTTGCTGAATTCTTCTTCTTTAAGCTTTTCACGACGTTGTTCAACAAGCTCACGCGCCAAGCGCTCATCGCTTACAGCATCAAAGCTGTCGCCTGCTTCGGGAACATCGGCAAGTCCGGTAATCTCGACCGGCACGGACGGTCCGGCTTCTTTTAACTCTTTGCCGTTTTCGTTAGTCATATTTCTAATTCGACCAACAGTGGTACCTGCTACTATAACATCGCCGGCCTTTAATGTTCCGTTTTTAACAAGCAGTGACGCTACCGGGCCCCTGCCCTTATCAAGTCTTGCTTCAATAATGACACCTGAAGCTCTGCGGTTTGGATTGGCTTTAAGCTCGGCCATTTCGGCAACAAGCAAAATGTTTTCCAACAGTTTATCTATACCCATATGCGTTTTAGCTGATACAGGCACACATATAATATCGCCGCCCCATTCTTCGGGAACAAGTTCGTGTTCGGTTAACTGCTGCATAATTTTATCGGGATTGGCTTCAGGCTTATCCATTTTATTTATTGCAACAATTATTTGCACTTTTGCGGCCTTTGCGTGGTTTATGGCTTCTATTGTTTGCGGCATTATGCCGTCATCGGCTGCTACAACCAGTACTGCAATATCCGTTGCCATAGCTCCGCGCTGGCGCATAGCTGTAAACGCGGCATGGCCGGGAGTATCTAAAAATGTTATATTTTGGCCATTATGGTTAACTCTGTAAGCGCCAATGTGCTGGGTAATACCGCCGGCTTCGCCCTCGGTTACTTTAGCGTTTCTAATTGCGTCCAAAAGGGATGTTTTGCCGTGGTCAACGTGACCCATAACTACTACAACCGGATCTCTCGGGAGAAGGTCTTCGTCTGAATCCTCCGAAATATCCATAATTCGCTCTTCTATTGTTACTACAACGGCCTTTTTAACCTTGCAGCCTAAATCGGTTGCAACAATTTCGGCGGTATCATAATCTATGTTTTGCGTGATAGTTGCCATTACACCGTATTTCATTAAAACCTTTATTACTTCTGCGGCGGTTTTCTTCATTGCGGCCGCAAGGTCCTGAACGGAAATCTCTTCAGGTATAGTAATCGTAAGCGGAGTTTTCTTTATGCGCTCAAGCTGAATACGTCGCATTTTGTCGGCCTCGGTTTCTCTTTTCGTGCCGTGAGGTCTTCTGTATTCCTGAGATTTTTGTTTAATTTTTTGCTTACGGCCGACATTATCTTTCATCGAATACGCCGGAGCGATATTCTCGTATTTTTCGTTATATTTATCAAGTTCAACCTGGCTTGTTCTTGTATCAACAAGGCGCACCGAAGCCGGCCCCCTGTTTGGTGCAGGACCGCCCTGTTTTTCTTTTTTCTGCATTACAGGGATATACTCGTTGCCATTATCTTTTTGCTTGCTCTTTTTCATCTCGGCAAGCTTTTCGGTATATGTTTTTCCTTTTTCCGCCTTTTTTGCAGGAGTTTCCTTTTTAGAAGGCAGTTTTACTTCCTTTACTTTATCCTCTTCTTTTTCGAAGGTGATGGCTTCCTCAGGTTTTACGGGAGCGGGCTTGTTTTTAGCCGCAATCTCGGCGGCTGCGGCCGCCTTAAACTGCTCTAAAATGGCAGCTTGCTCGGCAAGTTTTCTCTGCTTTTCGGCTTCTTTTTTCTGCTTGCGCTCTGTTTGCGCCTTTTCGCCGGATTTAAAATATTCATCAAAGCTTTTAACCTCATACTTTTTGGTTAAAAGCTCAAAAATAAGGCTCATTTCGTCTTCACTTAAAACGTTTGAGCTCTTTTTAGGCTCATTAACATAGGGTGACAAAAGATCAATAATTTCCTTGCTGTTTTTAGAAAAATCTTTTGCAACGTCGCTCACCTTTAATTTAATTTCCATGTTATAAGGTGCCTCCTAATTCAATAATTCGTTTTGCAAAACCGCTGTCAATCACTGCAAAAACACCTGCTACAGTGCCGGTGGCTTTTGACAACTCATTTGTATTAAAACCGGTTCTTACTACGGGAATGTTGTTCTTTTTTGCAAAAAAATTCAATTCTTTTTCGGTTTTTTCAGATATATTGCTTGAAATTATAATAAGCTTTGCTTTATTTTCCGCTAAGCTTTTTTTAACACTTTCGGTGCCGTAAATAAGCTTGCCGGCTTTTCTGCATATACCTAAAAACTGACAAAAATCATTCAATATTTAATATCTCGCTTTCCAGTTGTGTATAGATTTCGTCTTGAACACTGCAACCGAACACTCTATCCAGTGATTTTTGCTTTTTAAGCTTTAAAAAGCATGTTTTATCTTTACAAATATATGCGCCCCTGCCCGAAGCTTTGCCGGTAGTATCAATTGAGATTTCGCCATCTTTGTTTTTAACAATTCGCAAAAGCTCTTGTTTACTTTTCATTTGTCTGCAAGAAACACACATACGTAACGGCGTTTTTTTCATTTTATTCTACGCTTTCATCGCCTTCGCCGTAATAACCGCTTTCGGGGCGAATATCGATTTTAAAATTGGTAAGCCTTGCGGCAAGGCGAACGTTTTGGCCTTTGTTGCCTATAGCCAACGACAGTTGACTATCCGGCACGGTAGCGCGGCAGGCATTGGGGTTTTCACTTAAAATTTCAACCGATACAACCTTTGCGGGCGATAATGCGGCTGATACAAACTCAACAGGATCTTCAGAGTATTTTACTATATCGATTTTTTCGCCGCCAAGCTCCTCAACTATTCTATTTACGCGTTCACCGCGCTGGCCTATGCATGCGCCGATAGAATCGATATCCGGATTAGCACAATATACAGCCATTTTGGTTCTGGCGCCCGCTTGACGGGAAATGGACTTAATTTCAATAATGCCTTCTGCAATTTCAGGCACTTCAAGCTCGAAAAGTCTTTTAACAAGACCCGGATGTGTGCGGGAAATAATTGCTTTTGGACCTTTTTCACTGTCTTTAACGTCAACAATAAATACTTTTACGTGGTCACCCTCGTGAAGCACTTCGTCGGGTACCTGCTCGGCTCTTACAAGTGTAGCTTCTCCTTTGCCGATAGTAATTTGAGCATTCAGTGTTTTGGGGTCGATACTATTAACAACCGCCGTTACAAGCTCGTGGTTTTTGCTTTGAAAATCGGCTAAAGTTTTGCTTCTTTCACCTTCACGAATACCCTGCCGAATAACATGCTTAGCTGTTTGTGCAATAATTCTTCCGAACTGTTTGGGATTTAATGTGATTTTAATTACATCACCGATTTTCGGATTCTTTTTATGCTTTAATGCTTCTTCCAATGTCATCTCGGCAAAGGGGTCGGCAACTTCTTCAACAACTGTTTTTTGCACATATATTTTTATAGTCTGTTTTTCTCGGTTTATATCACAAAAAACGACATCGCTTCCGCCGTAATCCTTTCTTAAAGAAGTAACAATAGCGGCTGAAATCTTTTCGCAAAGAAATTCTTCGTCTATGCCCTTTTCTTCTTCCATTATTTTTAAAGCTTCAAAAAACTCTTTGTTGTTCATTTTTTTAATTCCCCCTAAAAAATATCATCGTTTAATTTTATCAAAGATATTTCACTTCTTAAATATTTTTTGCTTTCTTCGTTAATTTCAAGTGTAATACTATCAGTATCAAAGCTTTTAAGCACTCCGGAAAACTGCTTTGTACCGTCTTTCGCTTTGTAAAGCTTAACGGTAACTTCTTTGCCAATCCCATATTTTAAGTGCTCGTCGGTTTTTAGCTTCCTCCCAAGGCCTGTAGAGCTTACTTCCATGTAGTACGATGGCTCGATTGGATCCGCCTCATCTAAAATAGGATCAATGGCATGAGAAAGTTCTTGACAGTCGTCAATGCCTACGCCACCTTCTTTGTCGATAAAAATACGCAAATAATATGAGGCACCGGATTTTTCAAACTGCACATCCCAAAGCACAAGACCGAGTTTTTCAACCTCGGGCTTAATAAGATTTGATACCGTTTCAGATATATTCATTTAGTCCTCCAAAAGCGGCGATTTTGCCACTTTAATAATAAAAGAGCGGGTTTATAAACCCACTCTCCTTTTCTGCAAAAAATTATATCATATAATATTATAAAAAGCAAGTACTTTTTCATATTTTTAATTAGAAAGTGTATTCCCAAGAAAGGAAGTAGCGACAGACAGAAGCTTACGATCGGTTTCGGTAGGATAATACGGCATTGAATCGCGGCTAATAATTATTACAGAGCCCAAAACGTCGCCTTGAGAAATAACCGGCACAGAAGCGGAAACCGGCGTTTCAACATCTTCTAAAGCGTTTATCGGCTTTGCATCGGCTGTAAGAAAAATACTGCGTCTATCGTCAAGCGATTTTTCAATTTCTTTTGTAATGCTTTTTGATATTACACTGCTTTTTTGAATACCGGATGCTGCTATACAGCGGTCTCTGTCAACAATTATGATGGGTCTTCCTATACCTTTAAAAAGCGCGTCTGCATAGTCTGCCGTTCCGGGGCCCAGTTCTCCTACGGGCGAGTATTTTTTAAACACAACATCCCCGTCATGCCCTGTAAAAATTTCAAGCGGGTCGCCAACCCTTATTCTTAAAGTTCGCCTGATTTCTTTTGGTATTACAACTCTTCCAAGATCATCAATGCGGCGCACTATGCCAGTCGCTTTCATAAAAAATTCTCCTTTGTTACAAATCGTAATTATATTATCTGTAACAAAAGAGATTTTATACCTGTTTAATTTTATTTATCAGACTTAAGTGCGAAAGCGCATCAAGCTCAATTGTATTCTTTGCCGGCGAAATGTGTTCAAGATAGTGTGCGTCTGAATCGTAAAGAACCATACAATCTTTAAGATAGGAAAATTGTTCTTTTAAATGCATAAATTGCGCCGGATTTTTAACTTCCACGGTTTTAAAGGTGCTTTCCGGTGGAATAAATCCGAGATTTGCAAAAAGCGAGTTTGAATCTTTATCTATATGCGCCGGAAATGCCGCTCCGCCAAACGCTTCCACCATAGAAAACAGTTTAGTAAATTCGATATCCGTAGCATTAATAAGCAGGTTTTCCTCTTCGCCTATAATATGATCATTTTCATCGTACAAATATTGATGCCCGAAAATTTCCGGATTATTTCTTACTTTAATTAAGTGCTTGTAAATTTCTTTATCGAATTCAAGCGCCGCTTCAAGGCTTTTAAAAAGGCTAACGACATGCACTTCTTCAACAGTGGTAACTTCCATGCCGGGAATAAACAAAAGCCCGTATTGCTTCGCAGCTGCCGCAGTGGCCGGACAATTCTTAGCAGAATTATGGTCGCAAAGCGCAATAATATTCAGCCCTTGCACCGCCGCCATACCGGCAATATTGCAAGGGGTATTATCCTCATCCCCGCAAGGAGACAAGCACGAATGAATATGCAGATCATAAAAAAAGTCAGCCATTTAATTCCTCAAATATTTTTTTGGCGGTTTCAAAAACAGGCTTGTCGGACTTTAAAAGTGTTATTTCCTCTTCCTTAACTTTTTCAAGCAATTCTTCGCTTACAGAAGATCCCTCCGCCAAAACAATAACCGAAATATCCGCAAGTACCGCTACAGCCGCGGAATTGATATTGCCCATAACAGTAACCCAAGCCGAGCCGCTTTTGGCTTTTCCCATTACTACCGACAAAAGGTCGCAGCAGTAAACGGATGTCACTTCTTTATTTTCGCCTTCATTTAACACTTTAAAACCGCATTTTGTAGCTAATTCATTGTTTATCATCGTCATCTTCCTTATTTTTAAATACAACAAATCGTTGACCCAAATAATTAAAAATCACAAAGAATAAAAGGCCAATACCCGCCGCAATATTATTTTCCGCTTTATTTGAAAGGGCTTTTGATAATATCATTTCGGTAAACGGTTCTGCAATACCGTATGCCAAAAAGTAGCAGGCGGCTACATTAATTATATATACAAACAATTCGTGCGAATCAAAAGCCTTTATTTTAAATGTAAACCGCTTATTGCATATATAGCCTACAGTGCTTCCTGCGGCATATCCTATAGCCGTTGATCCCCAAAGGCCTAGTTCAGTAAAATTTATAAGCAAAAAAACAAGGCCCTGGCCGACAATTGTATTTAAAAATCCCACAAACATATATTTAAGCAGGACTTTATCAAATACCTTTTTATTTCTCATTGGTGTGTCCTTCTATATTTTATAAACATATCATACCAAAAAGAGTAAAAAAAATCAACATAAATCGCCCCAAAGCAAAGCTTCGGGGCGACAATTGAAATTTAATTGCAGATGGTTTTTTCAGTGTCTTTGTCGAACAAATGAATACGATCTGTCTCTAAGGCGATTTGAATAGTGTCGCCTGGTTTTGCTGTGTTGGAAGGTTCAACACGGGCGTTTATGTTTTGGCCTTCGCAATTCATGTATAGATATGTCTCGGCACCCATAAGCTCGGTAACTTCAACATTTGCACTAACAAGGCCGTCTTTAAATTTCTTTAAAAGATCCGGCTCGTTATGAACGTGCTCCGGACGAATGCCCATAACAACATGCTTATTTACGTAGGGTTCTAAAAGGCCTACTTTTCTTTCAAGCTTATCTTCATTTTTATACGAAGGAAGTTTAATTTTGTATTTAACGCCGGCGCGAGTTTTAGTGTCTTCACTGCCAAACTCTACAAAGAAGTCTTCGCCTTCTTTTAATACAACGGCATCGAGGAAGTTCATTTGCGGAGATCCGATAAATCCGGCAACGAACATATTGCATGGTTTATCATAAAGGATCTGAGGAGCATCAACCTGCTGGATAAAGCCGTCCTTCATAACAACGATTCTTGTACCCATGGTCATAGCTTCAGTCTGGTCGTGAGTAACATACATAAATGTTGTGCCGAGTCTTTGGTGAATTCTTGTAAGCTCGGTCCTCATTTGTGCACGAAGTTTAGCATCGAGGTTTGAAAGAGGTTCATCCAAAAGGAAAACCTTAGGTTCACGTACAATTGCACGACCAAGTGCAACACGCTGTCTCTGACCACCGGAAAGAGCTTTAGGTTTTCTCTCTAAAAGATGATCGATATCAAGAATCCTTGCAGCTTCTTCAACACGACGTTTAATTTCTTCTTTACTTGTTTTGCGAAGTTTAAGACCGAATGCCATATTGTCGAAAACGGTCATATGCGGATAAAGAGCATAGTTCTGGAAAACCATCGCGATATCTCTGTCTTTAGGAGCAACGTCGTTTACAAGACGGTCTCCGATATAAAGCTCGCCGCTGCTGATTTCTTCAAGTCCCGCGACCATTCGCAAAGTGGTGGATTTTCCGCATCCGGAAGGGCCTACAAGAATTATAAATTCTTTGTCTTTTATTTCAAGATTGAAATCGGAAACTGCAACCACACCGCCTGCGTATTTTTTATAAATGTTTTTAAGCGTTACGCTTGCCATGCATTAAACCTCCAGTATTTTTAGTTATACTCTATTTTAACAAAAATTTTCAATAATCACAATATCTCAATTATCCAAAGTTAATTAACAAGTTTTGTGTATAATTACAACAAAACTGCGGGTAATTGTTAAATATGCCAAAAAACATATGTAAATTATAATGAATTTGTACTAAGAAGAAGATTTTTTTCCGCCGCGTTTATTTCGCGTATTTCGCCTTCGGGTAAATCGTCAGCGCTAATACCCGCAAAGCTTTTTCTGTGAAGCTTTTCTACCTTATATGAAAAAAGTCCGAACATTCTTTTAACCTGATGGTATTTGCCTTCACAAATGGTAAGCAAAGCTTTGTTTTCTTCTATTATTTCAAGCTCTGACGGACGAATTTCAGTGCCATCGTAAAATTTTAGAGGCTTCGAAAATTTTTCGGGAAGGTCTAAGCTTAAGGGTTTGTCCACATAAACTTCGTATACTTTTTTAACGTGACTTTTAGGAGAGAGAAGTTTATGTGCCAAAGCGCCGTCGTTAGTGAAAATAAGTACACCGGTTGTGTCTTTATCAAGTCTTCCAACAGGAAATAAATCCTTTTTGTAAAAATCTTCGGGCATAAGGTCCATGACCGTTTTTTGACGGTCTCTAGCGGCGGTTAAAACGCCTGCCGGTTTATTCATTTTTAAATAAATGAACCGTTTTATAAAAACCTTTTCACCCAAAAGATAGATGTCATCGGTATAATCTACCTTTTGCTCCGGAGTTTTTGCAAGCACGCCGTTAACAAAAACCTGTCTTTTTTTTATAAGCTTTTTTAGTTCGCTTCGAGAATACTTTGTATTGTCACAAAGCATTTTATCAAGTCTCATTATTGAGTCCTTTCATAGTGCCGTCTATTGAAGTCGACGATATATCGCCGCCGACAATTTTGTTTTTATAAACCAAAATATGAGCAAAGATATTATCTTGCTGTGCATCATCAATTTTTAAAGTGTATTGGGTTAAACTAAAGCCTTTGTATTTGGACAAATCGTAACCGTTTCTTTTTTGCAGTTCGTTATAATTATTGTAAACATCGGAAAATTCTTCCGGTATGTCAATCTCCTGCTGTTCTTCCTTATATTTGCTATCCACCGTATAACCCAGCGTTTTTAAAAACTCCACCCTGTCAACCGGCGTGCCGCCTTTTGCAAGTGCGGTTACCGTCATTACCGTAACGGTCGATAAAAGAACAGCTAAAATCGACGCCACAATTATAAGCCTTTTTTTGGTGGTGCAAAAATAAAACATAAAAAACCTCCGCAGTGTTTCTTATTAAAAATATGCGTAAGGTTTTTTAGTTATTACATTCTTGAAATAAGGTAGGCTCTTTTTTCGCCCGGGTTTAAATCAAGTTCAAGCATACCGTCTTTTAAGCTTAAAAACTTTTTCTTGGCGCTAAGACCCTCACTTGTAAGCTCGCACAAAACAATATTTTGACTGCTTGAAAAGCCCAATATTTTGCTGAGGTTCCAGTCGCACCTGCCGCCTTTTTCAGTATAAACTACCGCGGTGTCATGGTCGTACCAAAAGGTTGGCAAAACAAATTCGTTGCCGATTTTTGCCGTTACGCCGTTTATTGTAAGCCGGTCCTCAGCTAAAAAAGTGGCAGTATTTTTTGTAAAATTCACTACGGTATCTTTACTTGTTACGCTTGCGGAGATTCTATCAAGAGAATTAAGCAAAAAATATTTTAGCGTTTTTGTGCAAAACTCTTCGAATATTTTTTCTTTATAGTCCGGAAGACTAAAAATATCTTTTAAGTTTGAACTCATTGCAAACAGTTTGCCCATTTGCGAGCTTTCGCATTCTTTAAAGCGGTGAGTAACCGTAACTGCACACAAAAGGTTTGCCGGGCGCTCCATATAATCTATAAGGCTTTGCGATAAGTTCATTACTGCCGGAATTTGCCCAACGTTACAATCATTTTTTTCGCCGCCGTTTTTTGCTTCATAGTAAAGGTAGTCGAGCACCACGTCGACACCTGATTTTTTAAAGTATTTTATCACTTTACTGCGAACACTGGAAAATTCATCAAGCGATATTTCATCGTTTTTAAAATACCCGAAATTTTCTATTAAAACAACGCCTGTTTTTTTAAGATTAAAATTATCTATAAATTTATCAATTCGGCGCAGCAGTAATTGCTGCTCATCCTCTTTTAAAAGATTAATTTTATATGCGCCGCCAATTTTAATTAAATTGCCATGTTTATCCTTAATTAAAAGGTTTTTGTCATAATATGCGTCAATAAGACTGCTGTCATCGTATCCCGAAACCATATCGATTTTTACGGAAATTTTGGTATTAAATTCGGACGCTTTCATAAAAAACCAATTAAAGCTTTCCTGTGCCGATGAATGCTCTGGCAATTTAAGCTCGCTTACTATTTCAAAAATGGCAGGATATCCGCTTTTTTCGCCTGATCCGAAAAGCCCGGATAAAAATACAATTTTAGGACAATGAAGGGTGATTTTATCGAGCGCCTCTATTTTTTCAAGCGCTACTTTAAAATCCATCAAAACCACAAGGCCGGCATCTGTTTTTTCGGTTAACTTCATTTCGGTCATCATGGTTTTATGGTATTCGTAATTGTAAGGCTTTTCGGGCGCTAATGTCTTTTTCCAATCGTAAGTTACGCTCATAATTCCTCCGCCAACACAACGGCGCGTGCCGCAATGCCCTTTTTCTTTCCCGTAAAGCCAAGGCCTTCTTCGGTTGTAGCTTTAACGCTTATTTTATCAATGTCGATCTGTAAAGTTTTTGCAATGTTTTCGCGCATTTTTTCAATGTACGGCAGCATTTTTGGGGCTTCGGCAATAATTGTGGAATCAACGTTAATTACTTTAAACCCATGTTCTTTTAAAAGCGCGTTTACCTTACTTAAAAGAACGGAAGAATCTATGTTTTTATAACTATCGTCCGTCGGCGGAAAATGACTACCTATGTCGCCAAGAGCGGCGGCGCCCAAAAGCGCGTCACATACCGCGTGAATCAGCACATCCGCATCCGAATGGCCAAGCAATCCCATTTTATGCGGAATTTTTACTCCACCTAGAATTAACGGCCTGTTTTTGCACAGTTTATGGACATCGTATCCTTCCCCAATACGCACTATTTTTCGCCCCTTCTTTCAATAATTGCTTCAAGCAACGGAATATCATTAATTGTGGTGATTTTTATATTTTCGGCCGATCCTGGAACTATTAGCACCGGTATGCCGTTTTTTTCAAAAAGCATACAATCGTCTGTAACATCCGATTCTAAATACTTAAGACATTCCAAATATTTTTTTGTATTAAAGCCCTGCGGTGTTTGAATAAGCACAAGGTCATCACGAGGAATAGTTTCCTTTATATAATCGCCGTTAGTTTTTTTAACGGTGTCGATAACCTTAATTCCGGGAGCTACCGCAACATTATCATTTAGTTTTAAAATAATGTTGTTTATTAACTCGGGTGTTACTAACGGCCTTGCACCGTCGTGCACTAAAAGCTTTGTTGTTTTTACTCTCTCAAGACCGTTTTTTACACTGATAGCGCGGGTTTCTCCACCGGGCACAATATCCGAAACTTTTTTTATTTTATACTCATCTAAAAGCTGCTGGTATTTTAAAACATCTTCTTTTTTTACAACCAGCACAACATTATCTATTAAGCTTTTATCAAACGCACGAAGAGTTCTAATAATTACAGGTGTATCACACAACGGCATTAATAGCTTATTAAGGCCGCCCATACGCAAAGCCGATCCGGCAGCTACAACTATAGCCGTCGAATCACTGCTTTTCTCCGTATATGTAAATACTTGTTGCTTTACTAATGTTTGCATATTATCACCAAATTAAAAAAACCGCACTTATAAAAAGTACGGCAAGATTTTTTAGGCTTTTGGCTTACTGTCACAGTCACCGTCTTCGCAGTTGCAGTGCTCGTGGCAGTCACAGTCTTCAAGCTCAAGCTCAATTTTTTTGCCGCAAGAGGGGCAAACAATCTCTTCATCTAACATTTCTTCATCTAAATAAATAATGTCGTGGCATTCGGGGCATTCAACCTCGTAAACCTCATCATCTTCATCACAACAGCATTCGTCTTCATCTTCGTAAACATAGTCTTCAAGATTTGCTAAATCTTCGTCAACCTGATCAACCTGTTCACAAAGTTCATCGACACCGTCTGCAATATCTGCAACCTCGTTACAGATATCGTCGATTAAATCGATGATGGATTTTAGTACTTTGCCATTTTCGTCATCAGAAATCTTAAGCCCTTCGGCAAGGCCTTTTAAATATGCGGATTTTTCTGTGAGTGTCATTTTATCACCTATGCTCTTTCCATATATTCACCGGTTCTGGTGTCTATTCTAACAATATCGCCCTCGTTAATAAACAGAGGAACGCGAATTTCAGCACCGGTTTCAAGTGTTGCGGGTTTTGTAGCATTTGTTGCGGTATCTCCCTTAAAGCCGGGATCGGTTTTAGTGACCTCAAGCTCAACGAAGTTTGGCGGCTCAACACCGAAAACTTTGCCTTTATAAGAAAGAATTTTGCAGCTCATATTTTCTTTTACAAATTTGAAATTATCGCCTAAATCCTCACGGTTTACCGGAACCATCTCGTAGCTTTCGGGATCTAAGAAGTTATAAATGTCACCGTCTGAATACGAATACTCCATTTCTTTTCTCTCGATGTAAGCGGGTTCGTATTTGTCGTTCGGGTTAAAGGTGCGCTCGGTTACGCTTCCTAATATAACATTTCTTATTTTTGCACGAACAAAAGCTGCACCTTTGCCCGGCTTTACATGTTGAAATTCAATAATTTGATAGACATTTCCGTCCATCTCAAAAGTCATACCGTTTCTAAAATCGCCGGCTGAAATCATTTATTTAACCTCCATATATTAATTCATATATAGTTTATACTATCCGCGGCTTTTTTTCAAGACAAATTAATTAATTTTTTAGGAAATTTGGTAAAAACTTCATTGCCACCGGTAAAAACGGCAACCATATCTTCTATTCTTATTCCGAATTTTCCTTCTAAATAAACGCCGGGCTCAACAGTAACCACATTACCCTCTTTTAGTGTGCCCGTGGCTTTTTTTGATAAATATGGCATTTCATGGATGTCAAGCCCTACACCATGCCCTAATGAATGGGTAAAATACGGCTCGTACTCTTGCAAGGCGTTCCTTGCAGCCTTATCGCAAAACGAAGCGTTTGCTCCGGCTGAAATAACGGCTTCACCAACAAGAACACTCGATAACACTGCTTCGTAGCATTTAATAAACTCATTTTTAGGCTTACCTACAAAGAAAGTTCTTGAAATATCGCTGCGGTATCCGTTTTTAGTTGCACCAAAATCAAAAAGCAGTGCGTCACCTTTTTTAATCACGGTATCGTCTGTTTCTCCGTGCGGCATAGCAGATTTAGCACCTGTAAGGCATATTGTAGAAAACGCCGTTTCCTCGCTCCCGAGTTTTCGCATTTCGTACTCTAAATGCGCTGCGACCTCGCGTTCAGTTAGTCCCGGCTTTACAATTTTCAATGTGTTTTCAAGTGCCGTTTCAGCTATATTAAGCGACTGTTTAATAAACAACATTTCTTCTCCGGATTTAACTTCTCTGAGTTTTTTAATGTACTCACTTAACTGTTCGCTTACAACTGTTTTTGCATTAAGTTTTGAAAATCGAGCGGTATCGTAATAAGTATTCTCGAATTCAAGATATACCTTTTCGATTGATTCTTCGGACAATATAATATTTATCTGTTCTTTAATATTATCGAGCAAAAAAACTTCCGCTTTTAAAGACGCCTTTTTTGCGGCCAAAATATATCTTGTATCTACAAACAATTTTCTGCTTTTTTTAGTAATTAAAAGCACGCCATCCGAAGAATTAAATCCCGAAAAGTACCTGCGGTTTTGTGGAGTTAAAATTAAAGCTGCTTCATTCTTTTTAATAAAATTTTCCATACAGCACCTCTAAACTAAACTGTTCCAATATTGACACATGGTTTTTGCATCCTCGGCTTGGGTTCCTGCGCTTTCGCAAATAACCGTAGGATTAGCACCTTTTTTATAAGCCATATCAAGCATATGATAATACTGTGGGCCATATACTTCATCAGCAAATGTCAGATGGCGCTTTTCACCCGCCGCAGTATACTCGATTTTTGAAAAATGCGAGTGAAAATTCCTCATTCTGTCAGTCCCTAATTTATCCTCCATTGTATCAAAAATCGCTTTAAAATCGGACGCGGTTTTAAGTCCGCCGAGTGTTCTTGCGTTTAAATGACCAAAATCTATACAAGGAATTAAGCTTTCGTCTAATTGGCACACTTCAAGAACTTCCAACAGGTCGCCGAGCTGATTTAATTTTCCCATAGTCTCCGGACAAATATGGACATGATAAAGTCCCTCACCTTTTAGCATATCAAGTGCGCGAATTATAGTATCTTTAGTTCTTTCAAGCGCCTCACGTCTTGTGCTTTTCCCGCAGGATCCGGTATGCACTACTATGCGGTTGCCGCCCATGGCATCTACCGCTTTTGCGGACTGCAAAATATAGTTTAAAGAATTAAGTCTTGTTTCTTCTTTTTCGCCCGATAGTGAAATATAATAAGGTGAATGCAATGACATTTTTATACCGTATTTTTCTGCTTCGGTTTTTAATTCGCGGCATTTTTCAAGACCAATATTTACGCCGCGGCCGCATTGATATTCAAAGGCGTTAAGCCCCATTTCGCTAACATATTTCGGAACGTCTGTGCTATGCTTATATCCGCGATCAAAAAAGCTTTCGCTGTTACCTGCCGGGCCAAAAAAAGCCATTACTTTTCCCACCTTTTTTTAAGTTTGTCTTCAAGATTTCTTCTTATTTTAAATGAAAGCTTTTCCTCTTTAAAGAAAGGCTCAACAAGAATTGTGCGAACACCCGAAATCCAACCACCCAAAATATCGGTAAAAACCTGGTCACCGACTATTGCCGCGTTTTTCCTTTTGGCACCGCATTTTTTTATGGCTTTAAAGTAGCCGAACGGCAAGGGCTTTGCCGCCATAGAAACAAACGGTAGCCCTACGCTTTTTGCGAAAACAGAAAGCCGCTCTTTTTTTCCGTTTGAAAGAATTACAAGCGAAATACCCTCTTTAATCATAGATGATTTAAATTGCTCGTATCCTACAAACGGTGTTTTGCCTTTATCAGTAGTTAACGTATTATCTACATCTATAATAAGGCAGGAAATATCGTTCGCTTTTAAAAAATCCGGGGTGATATCTGCCAATTTGTCAAATCTGTATTTTGGCTTAAAAATAGCGGTTTCCTCCTTAAAAAAAATGCAGGACTTAAAGCCCTGCATCAAAATTAAATCTTAGCGGAATTTGCGTTTGCGAGCGGCTTCCGATTTCTTTTTGCGTTTTACGGAAGGCTTTTCGTAATGTTCTCTTTTGCGAACTTCTTGGATAACTCCGTCTTTAGCCGTCTGCCTTTTAAAGCGACGCAATGCGTTATCTAAAGATTCATTCTCTTTTACACGAACTTGACTCATTTTTCGTCCCTCCTTAAGGCAATTAATTGTAATATTTTACTTATAAATTATAATATTAAAAACAGCAAATGTCAAGTTATTTTTATTTTTTTGTGAAAATTTATGTAAATATTGAATATTTTTATAATCTGTGGTAATATGTACTTAATTAAAAAACTTGGAGGAATATGCTTTGAAAAAAATAGTGGCAATTGCTTTAAGCCTTTGTTTAATTATATTTTGTCTTGGCGGATGCTCGGGGCCAAAATCTAAAAAACTGGCAATTGTAATTCCGCACGAAGAAGAAAACACATTTTTAAACGCACTTAGTTTTTATGCGGATAAATATGTTAAAGAATATAAAATTGACGCTACAATTTATCTATCAGATAGCGCGGAAAATCAGACCGAAATACTTAATAATATAAATACGGGTATTTATTCGACGGTGCTTATTTATCCTTCGGGAGAACAAAAGGAAACTGTAAAAAAATTAAAAGATCAAAATTTGCAGATTGTTTACTTATTTAACAAAGCAACCGATGACTACGATTTATTTTATTCGATTGACGAAACTACAGTCGGAAAAAACTCGGCACAGTATTTATACAGCAAATGCCAGGAGCTTGGAAATTTAAAAACAGCCGTGATTTATAATGAAAGTGACAGTCTTCAAACCGTGTGGGCAAATAATTTTATTACGGAAGCTTCGCTTTATCCGGTAATAGAATTAATCGGAAGCTATACTTTAACCAAAGATTCCGAAAAACGCACAATAAATGCTGTAAAATCTGCATTAAATAAAAACAAAGAAATAAATGCCATATATTGTGCAGACGATTACATAGCTAAAATTGCTTTTGAGCAGATTATTAAAAGCAAGCGCACAGATATTCGTATAATAATGGGAACAGGCGGCAAAAGCGAATATTTAAAATTATTTAATAACAACGACTACATATTGGTTTCATCCAATTATTCGCCGGTAATCATGCGTGACTGTTTACTTAGTATAAAAAATTTAATGGATGGTAAAAAGGTAAATAAAGACACGATTATTTCAAGCAATATAATTGACAATGCAAATGCTAATATTTACGCGAACGAAGAGGCAGGATATTAAAATAAAAAAAGCCCGGATAATCCGGGCTTTTTATTTTATTAGTTTCTGATCTTCTTTTTTGTTACTACAACACCGGCAAGTGCGATGAGCATTGCAAATACAAGATAGAAGATTACGTTGTTTTCGCCGGTAGGAACATTGGTGTTGTCTCCACCTTCGTTGCCGGGCTCTTTGACGACGTCATTTTCGTCAGCTTCAACAGTAAATGTTGCATCCGAAACTCCGTCGTTTGATACGATCGAGATGGTGTGTTCACCTGCAGCAAGAGTGCTTAAGAAGCTATCACTTAAAGTAACAGTACCATCTTCTGCAACTGTATAATTGTTGCTGTCAACCGCAGCGCCGTCAACCTCAATGCCTACGAATTTTGATGGATCAGCCTTTGATTTAAATGCGAGAGCGCTACCGTTGGATTTGCTGTAAACAGCTTTATCACCTGTTTCCATGGGATAATCTATAAGCTGATCGATTTCAGCAGTTTCCATAATATATCCGCAAACCTTGCATTCTTTATGTTTAAGACCGGCTTTTTCGGTTGTAGCCTTTTCGTCAATTATCCAATCACTGGCTTCATGCTCGCCGCCGATCAATATGGTTTCACATACGGTGCATTCTTTCCAGTGGCCATCTTCGTCGTATTTCCATTTAGACTCGGTATGGCCGGTAGCTTTAATTACAGAACCTTTAGTAATTATCTCTCCGCAGCCTAAGCAATATAAGTCGCCTGTGTAACCGGCTTCTTCGCATCCTGCAGGAGAAGCATTTCTAAGCTCGGTGTCGCCTTCATGATTGTTGGGATCAAGTTCGCCGTATGCATTGCCACAAGTTGTGCAAACAGCCTTATGGATGCAAGTAGCAGTTCCGCCTGTATGGCCGGGAGCTTTAATTACAGAACCTTTAGTAATGATCTCTCCGCAGCCTAAGCAATATAGGTCACCTGTGTAACCGTCAACTTCACAGCTTACAGCAGCAGCATTTCTAAGCTCGGTGTCGCCTTCATGGTTGTTGGGATCAAGTTCGCCATATTCAGCGCCGCAGTCTGCGCAAACAGCTTTATGGATGCAAGTAGCGGTTCCGCCATTGCAATTTAAGGTTTCGGTATGAGACTCGTCACGAGAGCATACACGTGTATGTGTACCGTCGCCGTTAGATACCCAATCGCCCCAGAGGTGGCCTTCGCCTGCGCCTGTGCTAAAAGTCGCTTCGTCAGCGGTACCTTTAGAAGATAATCCGCAATATTTGCAGGATTTGTAATAAACAGCAGGAGATTCGCAATCAACGCTGGATTTTAAATATTTAGCGTCTTGAACTTCTGCATCGAAAACGTGAGGTGTGGTCTCACCATATTCGCCGCCGCAAACAGAGCAAACTGCTTTTTGTGTGCAGGAAGCTGTGCCGCCTGTGCAGTTTTCAGTTTCTGTGTGAGAAGCGTCGTTAGCGCAAACGTGTGTATGAGTGCCGTCGTTATTAGAGGTCCAATCGCCATAAGCATGGCCTTTAGGATTGATAGTCTCTTCTTTGGTTTCGCCGCACTTTGTGCAGGTGTAAAGCATTGTTCCGGATTCGGTGCAGGTTGCATCAGGAGAAGGCACGCCATTGTTCCAAACATGATCGCATTTAACCTTTACAGAACCATCAACTGTTGTTTGATCAACATCGGTTTGTGACTCGTCGTCTAAACATACTGTAACTTTAGAAAGAGTAAGAGGAATGGTCTCGCCCTCTGTTGCAGCTTCGTTAATGGTAAATTTGAAAGTAATCAACAATCCATTATATGTAACAGGATCACTGAACTCTCCCTCATCTGCCTGAAGATCGGGAGTAAATCCGAATTTGTACCAACCCTTAGAATTAGCACTGGAAACAGTTGAGTTAACATGGTTGTTAACATAGTTTTCCGGGAAACTAATTTTGGCTTTAGTAGCAGAAGCTAAGGTTAACTTTGTATTATCAAAATTCAACCTGTAGGTTAAAAAGCCTACACCGGTATTGTTTGACAAAGTAACATTAACGTCTACTGTGTCGCCGATTTTGCCTTCAACTTTATCAACAGTAACAGTTAAAGCGGAGCCCGCAGAAGTGGGAAGAACGCTGAAAACTGTTAAAGCCATAACCAAAGCCAAAAGCACAGACATAATCTTTTTCATAGCTTAGACCTTACCTTTCGATAATTTTCTATTAAGTATTATAAAGTAATTCTTAGCTAAAGTCAACCCATTTTTATAAATAAAATTGGTAATTTTTGTTGAAGATGTATTGAAAAAATCTTTTATAAAATATCAACAATTTAATTATTGTATTTTTGTCAAGTTTATAATATAATTAAAGATAATAAGAAATCAGGAGATTAAATATGCCCTTAATTAAGACACCAATAAAAGGAACCTGTGATCAGTTGCCCGAAGATCAGGCTTTGCGAGAATATGTGCTTAGCACTATTAAGAAAGTCTATTCTTCATACGGGTTTTCAAGCATTGAGACGCCTGTACTTGAGCATTTAGAGAATTTAACCGGCGGGCATGGCGGCGAAAACGAAAAGCTGATTTTTAAAATTTTAAAGCGCGGCGAAAAGCTTGAGAAAATAGAAGACATAAACGATGCGGCTGACAGCGGCCTTAGATTTGATCTTACTTTGCCGCTCGTACGGTATTATGTTAACAATCAAGATAAACTGATTACCCCCTTTAAAGCAATGCAAACAGGACTTGTTTTTAGGGCTGACCGGCCGCAAAAAGGCAGATTCAGGCAGTTTATGCAGTGCGATATCGATATTTTAGGAGATGACAGCTTTTTAGCTGAAACTGAACTTATTCTTGCCGCATCCGACGCGTTATTAAAGCTTGGATTTAAAGATTTTTCCATTAGAATAAACGACCGCTCAGCTTTAAAAGATACAGCCTTAAACAGCGGCATTTCGGAAAATCAATTAGAGAATTGCTTTATTATTCTTGATAAAACCGACAAAATAGGTGAACAAGGCGTTTTAAAAGAATTAATAGAATCCGGTATTGATGAACAAACCGCTCAAAACTATTTGGCGGCAATTAAATCGGCTAAGCCAAATGATAATATTAAAAAAATAATAAATAATGTTACTTCTGCCAAAAACGAAGGCTTTAATCTGGTGTTTGATCCTACCCTTGTAAGAGGAATGGGATATTATACCGGCACCATTTTTGAAATTACGATGGATGAACTTGGGCTTTCGGTTGCAGGCGGCGGAAGATACGATAAAATGGTTGAGCAGTTTGGCGGCCCCTCAACATGTGCCGTAGGTTTTTCAATCGGATTTGAACGAATCGTTACGATTCTTAAACAGCGCAACTTTGTGCCGATAGGTTGCGGCAGGCGCATTTGCTTTTTAATTGATAAAAAGGCGTCTTCTGAAGCTATTGCAAGCGCATTGCGAAAAGCAGCTGCTTACAGAGCGGACGGCGATACTGTTTTGGTAACCAGACGGAACAAAAACGCAAAATTCCAAAAAACACGCCTTGAGGATCTTGGATACACGGAATTTTTTGATATATATTAAAAAAGCGAGATGATATAATGAAGGACAGACAATTTTCTTTATTTTGTTTGGCCGCATTAGTATTAATTATTGTATTGCGCACTATAGAGCTTGTAAATGTTGTTGATAATACTTCCGGATTTTTTGTGGATGGACAAGAACGCGTAGGTTATATTTTATCTGCCGTTACACTTATAATAATATGCGGCGTGTCTATCTTTTCTATCGCATTTAAATCAGAGACGACAGACATTCCAAAGCCAAGCCTGTTTTTAGGATGCGCGGAGCTTATGCTTGGTGCGGCATTAATTTGCGAACCGTTTTTTGGCGCAGTGCTTCCATCTGTATTGCCACAACTATTAGTTGTTTTAAGACAATTCAGCATAATATTAACAGGACTCGTATTTATCTATTTCGGTATTAGTATGTTATTAACTAAAATGCCCCGTTACGAATTTTTGCTTGTTGCTATTGCCTCTTGGCTTTTGAGACTGTTAGTAACTTTTATGTGTTACACCAGCATGGCGGACATTACAAGCAATAATTTTGAAATACTAATGATAATTACAATTCTTTTGTTCCTTACCTATCATATAAAATCCTTGTTGAGAATAGGCGGAGACAAGTACAAAACAATTAGCAGGGTTTTTAGTTCTGCGGCCTTTTTTATGACGGGCGTTTGCTCGCTTCCGCCAATAATTGCAACTATATTTTTTAATTATACGAGAATGCAGTACTCTACAGACAGTGTGATTACAAACCTGTTTTTAATGATATATATTTTTACCTATATGACGGCCGAAAAATTTGCAAAAAAGCAAACAGTTCCTAAAATTTCAGAAGGCGACAATTAAATAATATAGGTTTTTTAAAATAATATTTAAGACCGTTATATCAGACGATATAACGGTCTTTTTTATTCAACGTTTATATGTTTTAATCCTTTAACAGATGCGAGCGACAGCGCCGCGTTTATTATTAGATATGCGATTATTGAAATTACCGCCACAAAGAAAAACTCGGAAAAACCAAAGAAATTTGTGCTTGTAAAAATCTTCATAACATTAGCGTTAAACAGTCCCGATATATACAACACAAGAACTATTATGCCTTGAATTGCAAAATAAAATAAAAAACCTAAAATAACAGAAATTGCCGTTTTATTGTGATTTTTCTTATGCCCAAGTATTATTCCCAAAAAACCGCCCTGCAAAGCGCTGAACACTTCAAGTACTACAATTGAAATAAAAAGAATTACGAATAAAACGGGATTTGTGTTAAATGATTTTGCAAAATTTATTATAAACTGCCAGATTGCATCAAGCCCTTTTTTATTGCCAAATGCAATTATCAGACTTATAAGTATTATAAAAATCGTTGTAATTATGCTTATAAACGAAACGATTAATTTGGAAACATAAATACTGTTTTTAGAGCACGGGAGAGTGTGAGTTAAGTATGATTCATTTCCGTAAATTGTTTCTTTAAACCTGACCCAATTTCGAATTAAAGTATTAACAAAGCAGTTTGCCATAAGCGAAATCATAATTCCCATGCTTACCCTGCTTATTATCTGCATGACTAGGCTATCTGCATAATAGAATAGTATCCTTGTAATTACAGCGAACACAACCGTAAGTAAATAAAAGACCGAAACAACCTTATAAATATCCGCAAAGTCGTATTTAAACAGTTTTTTTAGCATTTGAACATCCTCCTGAAAATCTCGTCTATAGATGCATTTTCTTTTTCACGCAAATTGTCAGCAGAATCCTGCAAAACTACGCTGCCATTGTCGATAAATATAACTTCATCTAAAATACGCTCTATATCCTGTATTAAATGCGTGGAAATTAAAAGGCAAGCCTCTTTATTTAAATTTGCTAAAATCATATCAAGTATATAATCTCTTGTCGCGGGATCAACTCCACCTAGCGGCTCATCGAGAATGTATATTTCTGACTTTCGCGACATAACAAGAGTTAGTTGCACCTTTTCCTGCATGCCCTTACTCATTTTGGATAATTTTTGAGTAGCATCTATTTTTAAATCATAAAGCATTTTAAAAGCTTTTGATTTACTGAAATCTTCATAGAAATCAGCGAACTTATTGATTGCATCAATAACTCTCATTTGCTTATTTAAATAGGTTTTTTCAGGAAGATACGATATTTTTCTTTTGCTGTTAATGCCTACGCTGTTGCCTTTTACGGTTATACTGCCGGATGTAGGGGTTAAAAGGTCGTTTATAAGCTTTATTATCGTAGTTTTCCCTGAACCGTTTTTGCCTAAAAGACCAACAATTTTTCCACTTTGCAAATTAAAGCAGACATCATTTAAAACCCTGATGCCGTCAAAATCTTTGCAAACATTTTGTACTTTAATCAATTCCACTATTATCGCTTCCAATCTTTTTTATTATTGAAACGGCTTCATTATTTGTAAAACCGATTTTTTGCATTTCATTTAAGTAATGTCTTACAATATCTTCGGCTTGTCGTTCCTTGATTTTTTTAATTAAATCAGCATTATTTGTTACATATTTGCCATTGGTGCGTTCGGTATATATTAAGCCTTCGAATTCAAGATCGCTAAGCGCCTTTTGCATGGTGTTTGGATTCACCTTGAAAATTTGCGCAAATTCGCGAACTGACGGCAGCTTTTCACCACAATTAAATTCGCCTTTTATAATAGCCGCCTTTATTTTGCTTAAAAGCTGAATATATATTGGTATATCGTTTGAAAATTCAGTGTTCATTTTGCCACCTCGTTGTATCACTTCACTAATACAATAATATTATAATATATCTTATGATTTTTGTCAACAAAAAAAATAAGCAGCCTTGCGGCTGCTTATTTAATATTAATTTAATCCCACTTACAAGAAGTGTAAACTACTGTAGAACCGGCCGGAATAGTATCATAAAATACGTCTTTAACGTCTTTATAAACTCTATCGACATCCGGCAAGTGAGCCTTTGTGGAAACCATAGGCGTATTGGCTGTATACGCATGGCGATAAAGGGTTTTATTGATTGCAATATCAAACTTAATTTCTATGCCACGTTCGACAAAGTCTGTAGAGCAAACAACAATTGCCCAGTCTCCGTCACTGCGTTCAACAGCGTTCATATAAAGGAAAGAAGCGTACGGAACATCAACCGGATAAACGGTGCTCGGATGATCGCTGTCAACAGCAATATATCTTAACGGATTGGAAACGGCATAATACTGAGATTTCGGAATGGTCGAAATAAGCAGAGACGGTGCCATACCGCAAACGTGAATACCACTGTTAAACTCACCGCCGTTTGTAAGCGAATCGGTCCAGAGCTGGTCGAATATCTGCCACCAGGAAGTATTTTGTACTTTATGTTTCATCATGGAAATTATGCCAACCATTGACTGAACGCCGTTCCAGGGCGATTCAACACCATTGCCATGAACATCTGAACGTGACTGATACTCATCGCACCAGAAAGTGCTTGTATCATACGCATTAATTGTGCTTGCGCTCATCATGGCAGCTTCCATAGATGAAGCCCAGCTTTCCATAAGCTCGCCAACAGTATCGTCTTCGTCTTTAGCGTTGTGGCCGTAATGGTGAGTTGAATAAATATCAAACAGTTTATTGCCCTTTGCTTCTTCTCGTAAGCAGTCGGTTAAAAGCTGTGTGCCGTCTGTATATGATTGGTCGGGGCCAATCATATTAACGTTGTTCATATCACCGCCGCGCTTAAACGCCTGACGGTATCCGGTTAATACCTGGATATAATCTGGAGCAAGGTCACGCTGCCCGTAAGATTCGGTTTTCCATTTTGCGGGTTCGGTGTAAACGTACACGTTCCTGCAATTTGTAACGCCTTTTTTGCGTAATGCTTTTATTACTTCTTTATAAAGGTTGCCCGATCTAATACCGATCTTTCTAAGTCTTACCTGATCGTCGGTAAGGCCTGAAAAATTGTAGCCGTCAAGCTCGCCAAAATAGTTATCAACGCCGGGCTCCATACCGAAGATATACGGCGGACTCTGCTCTTGATTCATGCCCTGTGTATAATTATATCCAATATTATTACCATTTACATCCTGAATTGCATAAACGTCTTTAATATACCAACCGGCATTAAAGCAAACCTGGATACCTTTTTTATCGAGGGCTTTGCAGTACTCTACAAACTCGTTAAAGGGCTGTGTATTAAAGTCAAACTTTTTGTTGTAAGGGTCCCAGACCCATTTTGCCCTAAAGTAGCAACGAGTATATTTAATTCCGCTGTTTTTAAGCCGAGTTAGCTCAATCTCGCGCATTTCTTCGGTATAGTTACGTCCGTAAGTGTCGGTAACGAATGCGGAAGAATGATAAACCGTACCGCTGGCGCCCAAATAATTGGTCATTATAGGTTCGTCGGAATTGTAAATAGATAAAGTATCATAATCTACGGGAAGCCCTGATTCCTCTTCTATTGGTTCATCATCAGAGCCATCATATGGATCGGTATTTTCATCAATCGGATCGTCATCCGGCTCATACTCTTCACCCTGATTGTCTACATAACCGTCGTCAGATGAAGTATTTGTGGGTTTCGTGCCTTTGCACTGTGTAAGCGAAATTACAATTACAGCACAGATTATGGCGAGGCAAAGAATGATTGCAATTATTCTTACTGCCGGTTTTTTGAAAAACTCTTTATTCATTTTTTTACCTCTCCTTTCTGCTGCGTCTTACCACTAAGAACACTATGCCGCCGCAAGCTATTATGCTTAATGCAAAGAGTGCTATTGTCAGCGCGGGATTTTCGGTGTTCGAAGCATTATAAACGCTTATTCCGGCGCCTGCTTCCGGATATTCATCATATGCAAGCTGAAGATTTCCTTTGTAATAAGGCTGATATCCTACGCCGCCGTTAATTATAGCATTAGACATATCATTATAATTATATGGTTTATAATTGTAATAATCGTTCGGGTCGTAGGCGTATTTATGATCGTAGGTAAATACCATTATATTATCTACATCGATTGCGCCGCCGTGGGTATCGACAATAAGTGTAATTGTACCGGTGGCCGGTGAAATAAAGTTGATACCTACACGCTCCCACTCACCGTCAGTACGGCTATATCTAAACTGAGACGCGATTTGATCGTCTTGGTTATAGAAGAAGGAAGTGCCCGCAAGGTTGGAAGCTACGCCGAAATATCCTTTAGAACCGCTTTTTGCTCTGATTGAAGCGCCGATATAGTAGTTTTCACCTGCTTTAACATTTACAACCTTTAAGTAACGTTTGCCGATTGCCGAAGCTTTAAGGTACTTATTCTGATTTTGTGCAGGAGATGAGGCCGTTCCGTTAACAATCGCAAATCCTGAAGGAAGTCCTACCCAATCGTCTTTAGTAACCTTATCTTCAAAGCTCGGGTTGTTTACATTATTATATAGGTCTTCGGTATAAAGCGTTTTAACATTTTCATTTAAAACTAATGGCGGTGACAACTGATATGTAATATCATCAATGTAAACATCACTGTCTGCAGCACCTTTTATAGTACCTACCATAGTTCTAAGATAGGGCATATCTTCGGTATTTGTAATGAAGAACCTTGCGCGGTGCCAGCCGGTATCACTGCCGAAATAGGTATTATCTCCGGCATAAGTGTAAGAAGCATCGCCTGTAATGTGAACCGAGCTGCCATTGGTCTTATCAAACTTATACCAAACAGTTACGCAGAAGTTGCCGCCCGTAGAAGCCGGGAAGTGCAGCCATGTCTGCCAAAGCTTGGTCGCCGCAGACTCCGGTGTTTGAGCCTTAATTTTTAAGGACTTCTTACCGCTTCTGACATTAGGATCGTTATCGGATTTGGCTGTATAAATTTCAAAGTTTGAAGCTTGACGTGCCGGCTCGTATTTATTGGAAGACACCTGACTATTTATACTATAGTTATTAATTGCAAACCGATCGCTTTCAAAGTCAACCTTCTCAATAATACCGTCGCTTTCACCGTCCGGGTCCACTGCGAGTGTAACATCGTCAACATAAACCGACCCGGTACCCGCAGCAGTAAACATAAGGTTTACAGCCTGCTGATTGCCTGTTGAGAAAGGAATCTCAAATTCCGACATATCGGTTCCGGCAATTTCTTTATAAGCTATGCTTGAGATTGCAGAATAAATATTGGTATTAGAAGCAGAAATATCTGTAATGCCTGCTAAAAGCTTTGCGGCAATGTCGGTCTTTGCTTTAAATGTCATCTTGTACTGTGTAAACGGTGAAACGGTAACGGTTTGATATGCTGTTTTGCCGCTTGCTATTTTAGCCTCACCGTTTGACGCATCAAGATCGCCTTTCCAATCGTCTCTGCCTTTAGAAAAGTCGCCGTTTGAAGATTCAGCTATGCTTTCGTACTCCCAGAATTCCAAATTGTCTATATACATAGCCGTCGGATCGTATCCGTTAGGATCATTTTCTGCGGCAGGATCAGTGGCTGAATATGAATAACCAAAACACAGTTCTGTGGAGTTACCCGAATTAAAGTAAAGCTCAAAGTTTTCCCAACCTTCGCCGCCTTTAACGGTTCCTGTATATCCGCCGGAAATCATATAGCTCTTATAATATACACACAATGAACTGTTAGAACCGGAGGTGTCTCCCATTTCAACCGGGCAAACAAACACAGAAGTTAAACCACAGGTTTCGTCTAAGCCATTTAATTTATATTTAAATGAGATCTTATAATTAGTATACTTATTTAATTGTTTTAAATTGATACGCGTTTCACGCCATCTTGCGCGAACACCAAGGCTGTGAGAGCCTTCATACGCACGATCCGTAGTTGCCCAGTACTTACACCAAGCCTGATTTAAAATACTCGGATCCGTATACGAATACGGGAAAATTTTAAAATAATCATTTTCATAATATTTATAATCAAATGCTTGGCTCGGATCTTTTACAAAAGTATTGATATCACATGCAGGAACATCTTCGAAGCCGTTAAGTTTAAATCTTTCGAACGCCGCTTTATTAGGACCGTCGAACTTCGCATACAAAAGGCGGTCAATCTGAGCGTCTTCAGAAAATACCGGGTTTGTATCAACAAGCAAATCGGTAGCACTGTCATACCAGCCTGCAAAAGTATTGCCTTCTGCAGGTGTAGCTGTAAAGGTTACATGCTCACCCTTCGGGAAAACACCCGTTTTATCGACTGATGCTGTGCCGCCGAGGCCGCAGCTAACAAGGCCTAACTGAACGCACTGGAATTGTGAATATACTGATGTATTGTCAACTGCATTAAAAGAGTAAACCATTGAAGAAGACAAAGCATTGGTAGAGTTTGCGGACGGATACCAAGCGTCGAACAAAACGTTTTCATTAGCAATGGCCCATGCTGTAACCAAAGTTCCTTTTTTAACCATTCCTGTACCTGCGCTGCACTCTGCGTGGCCACCGGGGCCGGAAGATGCATTAACAGATACAAGGTCGCTTTCACCGGAAATCTCGGTCAAACCGATATCATCGATATAAATAAATCTTGAATCATACATCAAAAGACTAGGGCAGACCATAATCATAGCTACGTCCGTATTGTCTTTTGTGTTGAAGTTAATAGCAACCCTCTGCCAATCACTGGCGTTACCGGAAGTGGTAAAATCTTTAGTATAATTAAGGGTTTTTTTATCAAATGCGATTTGTCCTAAAGATGTCGGATAATAAAGACTTTCGTCGGTACCGTAGTTGTTGCTGTAAGTATTTGTACCATTTTTTAAAGCTTCATCTTTATCCTTTTTAGGTACAATGTTCAACCACGTAAGAGTAGTATCATCGGAAGGCATCTTAATCCAGAAGCTTAAAAGATAGTTGGTATTTGCTTTAAGCCCTGTAAAGTTTCTTCCTATGCCTTGGCTTTGTGCATAAAGCCTATACGAATTTTCGCCGCTGTGGGCATAGTCGTTTGAAACAACCGCTCTAACCCATCCATTGTCCGCCATGCAGCCTTTTGAAAGGTTTACTGTAAACCATGCACCTGCAACAGCATACGGATTGGTATAATTACGGTCATTAAAGTTTTGCACTGTAGTAGCGGTAACCGGAGCGCCGGGATCGGGAGTACAGTCAATAACCGGAATACCTCCTGCAATGCCGCGGTTATCATATAATCCAGAGCCTTTATATCCTTCGGCGCCCGGATCTTTAACGATGTTTCCGCCTTTAAATACGGCAACCAGTTTATCTGTTGTTTTTAAAACGCCTTTAAATACCGGATTTGTTCCCTGTGTTCCGGCAATGTCAACGCCGTTTAACTGCCACTTAACAAAGCTGTTGCCTTCTACCGGCAATGCAGAAAAGGTAAGTTCCGCAGAAGATTGCCCTGCGGGTATTTCGCCGTAAGCCGGGTATGTATATCCAAGGCTTCCGTCGTTAACCTGAGGCCTAAATATCGAAGCATTAACAGTTTCGATACATTTAAAGTCTGCAAAAGATACAGTTTTTACTGTCTTGGTATTGTCTTTCTTGCAGACAAGGCCGATTGCAAACCTTACTTTTGCAGCATCAGTAACAGCGTCAGTCGTGTCAAAGTTGTAGGTAAACTTAGTCCAACCGTCAACCGAAGTACTGTCAGTCTTAATAAGTGTACCGTTGTTGTTGCTTGAATCATAAAGCTTGGCAAAAGAAATGTTAAAAGCATTAACGGTATTAAGACCGATTTTTATAACATTATTTATTTTTGTCCTTGCTATACGAGATGTAAATTCGCACGCAACAGAACTGTACAAATTCTTTTCAGCAATAATTGTCTCCGAATGAGCATTTGCGGCCTGTGTAAGATCGGGGCTGTTGCCGGTTACATAGTCAGGCTCATATAACCCAAATAAAAGACCCTTTACATTTGCTGATTTAATCCAAAATGAAATTTCGTAAGAACAATTGCTTTTAATCTGAATGGTATCTTTGTTGTAAAAGAAAGCAGAATTTGCATTGATCGCACCGTTGGCAGTAACAACATATGAATTGCTGCCATCGGGTGATTTAGCAGTAGTATCAACCGTTCCCGAAATATTTGTCGGCAATGCTGCTCCGTCAGCACCGGTAAATAGCCATCCGTTAGGTTGACTTCCGGTTACTTCGGAAAATGTACCATTAGTAAACAAATCTGAAACCAGATCTGCAGCGCCGGTACTAAACATCATATTAGGCACAAGATATGCCAGCAATAATGTTAAAGACAGCACAAACGCCAAAATTCTCTTTCGCATTATCTTTACTCCTTTTGCAGTATATTTCCGCGTTTATATTTTACTATAAATAATAATAATTGTCAATAAACCCGCCTGCCGAAAACGGCTCAATTATTTTACGAAAATAATTAATTTTTTTGACCAAAAAAGTCATAAATTCAATTATAAAAGGTTTTTTCGCACCGCATAACATAATTTTTAAAAAAGCGGTTGTAATTTCCAGCATTTTCTGCGATAATAAAAAAGATAATAAATTTTCAGGTGAGTAAAATGACCGACAATGTAAAAATGGCCGAACTGCTATTTAATGAACAGCTTCAAACCCCAGAATTTTACGAAGATAAATATCCTTTAAGAGATTTGCCCGAAGGTGCAAAAGTCACAAGGGTAGCTCCGAGCCCCACGGGATATTTGCATCTTGGTACACTATATGTTGCATTAATCGATCGAATAACCGCCGGTAAAGACGGTGTTTTTTACGTACGTATAGAAGATACCGACAAAAAGCGTGAAATTGCCGGCGGTGTTGATAATATTTTAGACGGATTAAAGAGCTTCGGCATTGAAGCGGATGAAGGGTACTTGTTAGACGGCGAGTGCGGTAAATACGGCCCATATAAACAAAGTAAGCGAGGAACAATTTATCGCAGTTTTGCAAAAAAACTTGTAGAAGAGGGGCTTGCATATCCCTGCTTTTGCACTGCCGAAGAGCTTGATAAAACGCGTAAAGAGCAAGAATCACAAAAAATACGTACAGGTTATTACGGCAAATACGCAAAGTACAGAAACATTACCGTAGAAGAGGCAAAAAAACATATAGATGCCGGCGAAAAATTTGTTATAAGGCTTAAAAGCTTTGGCGACGAAAGCAAAAAAGTTACAGTTGAAGATTTAATTAAGGGCAAAATCGAAATGCCGCAAAACGATGAAGATTTTGTCATTTTGAAAAACGACGGTATACCAACTTATCATTTTGCGCACGCTATAGACGACCACCTTATGCGTACCACTCACGTCATTCGCGGGGATGAGTGGCTTTCAAGTCTTCCAAAGCACGTCGAACTGTTTAAAGCTTTAAATTTTAAGCTGCCGAAATATGCGCATATAGCTCCGATTATGAAATCGGAAAACGGGAACAAACGAAAAATCTCTAAAAGAAAGGATCCGGAAGCCGCCGTATCGTACTTTAAAGAGCAAGGGTATCCGGCTGAAAGCGTCATCGAATATTTGATGACGATTGCGTCGAGCGAGTATGAAAACTTTAAAAAGGCAAATCCGAACAGCAATTACAAGGATTTTAAATTCAATATCAAGAAAATGAGCCTGTCGGGCGCGCTGTTTGACGGGGATAAGCTAAACGACGTAAGCCGCAACATTATTGCCGTTATGACAGCCGACGAAGTATGTAGTTTTGTACTTGGCTGGGCAAAAGAATTCGATGCGGATTTCTATAACAAAATTTCGGCGGACAAGGCATATTTAAAGGCGATTTTTTCAATTGACAGAGGTACATCCAAGCCCCGAAAAGACCTTGCAAAATGGAGCGACGCCATAGGCTTTACCGAGTATTTTTACGACTATACGCCAAGCTATGCGCTCCCCGAAAACATTGAGACGGAAGATGCGATTAAAATACTAAAAAAATACACAGAAGTTTACGAAGAAGACGCAACACAAACCGAATGGTTTGAGAGAATTAAATCGATTTGCGAATACGTTGGCTACTGTGCTGACACTAAGGAATACCGCAAAAATCCGCAAAATTATAAAGGAAGCGTCGGTATGCTTAGCACGGTTATTAGAATCGCAATAACTTCAAGGCAAAACACACCCGATTTATACAGCATAATGAAGCTTTTAGGCAAAGAAAAATGCTTAGAGCGTATAAACGATGCCGTTGAATCTTTTAAGGAGCAGTTAAAATGATTGAAAAATTGAAAAGGCCAAATTTCCCAAAAAGAGCCATAATTACAGCAGGTATGCCATACGGCAACAAAGAGCTGCACTTTGGCCATATCGGCGGCGTATTTATACCTGCCGATGTCTTTGCTCGCTTTTTAAGAGACCGCATCGGAAAAGAAAACGTAATTTTTGTATCAGGCACCGACTGTTATGGTTCAACCATCGAAGGAAGTTACGAAGCGGCGAAAAAGGACGGATTTTCTGGGAGTATAGAAGATTTTGTAGAAGAAAATCACAAAAAGCAGAAAAAGGTACTCGACGATTATCAAATAAGCCTTAATCTTTTTGGTGCATCCGCTTTATACGATACAGGTGAAATACACCGGGAATTATCTGTCGAAGTGTTTAACAAGCTAATGGAAAGCGGCTTTATTAAGCTTGATAAAACAAAGCAGTTTTTCGATGAGACGAAAGGTGTATTTTTAAACGGCAGACAGGTTATAGGTCGTTGTCCTATTCAAGGCTGCAAATCGGAACATGCCTATGCCGACGAATGTGCTTTGGGACATCAGTACAACGCAGACGAACTTATAGCTCCAAAAAGTACCCTCTCAGGTGACACTCCAACCATAAAAGAGGTTGACAACTACTATTTTGATCTTGTTGCCTTTAAAGACGAAATAGAAAAGCATACTGATTATTTAGCCGGGCTTGACAATACAAGAGATATTCTAATTGCCACAATGCGCGAGTTTTTAAAAGCACCGCAAATTTACGTAAAACGCGAATATAAAGAGCAACTGGCAGAGCTTGATTTGCCGCCATATACGCTTATTGACGAAGAAAATAAGCCTTCGTTTATACTCAGCTTTAAAAATTTAGATAACCGCGCCGCGGCATGCAAGATTTTAACAGACGCTTCTATTCGCTACAGAACAGGTAAAACTGTGGTTCCCTTCCGTCTTTCCGGCAACGCCGCGTGGGGAGCCCCGCTACCGAAAGGCATTGATAAAAACCTTACTTTTTGGGTTTGGCCGGAAAGCCTTTGGGCGCCTATTTCTTTTACAAAAGCCTATTTAAAAAGGCAGGGATTCGGTGCCGATGAATACAAAAAATGGTGGCACTCTAAAGACTGCGGAATTTTCCAGTTTATTGGCGAAGACAATATATATTTTTACGGCATTGCACAAACCGGCTTGTTTTTGGGACTGCAGGGCAAAAACTTTGTAAACGAGCCAACTGACGGCAAGCTTCAGTTAACCACGCTTATCGCCAATCATCACCTTTTATTCGGAAAGAAAAAAGCTTCGTCTTCGGGCGATATAAAGCCTCCAAAAGCAGGTGAACTGTTAAATTATTATTCGCCGGAGCAGTTAAGAATGCACTTTATTAACGCAAGCCTTGCAGAAAACAGCGTAGGGTTCGACCCGAAAAGCATTACTCATCCGCAAGATGTAAAAAACGGCATGTTTGACGATGTTTTATACGAAGGAAATCTTTTAACTAATGTTTACAACCGCCTTGCAAGATCCTGCTTTTACACGCTATCTAAATATTACGGCATGAAAATGCCGGAAGGCAAGGTGTCGCCTAACATAAAAGAAGAAAGCGACCGGGTAATTTTAGAGTACGAACAGCTTATGTACGAATACAAATTTTACAAAATTTTCGAGCTGTTAAACGTTTATTTAAGGGATGCAAATAAAATGTGGGCTACTATTAGCCGCGAGGCCGAAAGCACCAACGACGAGCAAAAAAGGACCCAGCTTTTAATTGATTCCATGCATATTGTGCGGGTGCTTTGCGCGCTATTCCACCCCTTTGCACCAAATGGGTGCGATATGATAAAAGAATATATGAAGCTTGGTGATGAAATTTACGACTGGTCATGCATTTTTGACGAAATGAGTCGGTTTTTGCCTTGCGGCAAAGAATTAAAAGAACTGCCGCCCAAAACCGATTTCTTCAAAAAGCCGCAGTGCCAGTTTAATTAACGAAAGGAACATATTATGACCGTTCGGGATGTTTTGGAGATTTTAGAAAAGTGGCTACCTGCAAAGAATGCTTTACCGGGAGATAATGTTGGCCTTCTTGTCGGAGACAGCGGTGCAGAAGTTACCAAAATACTCGTTTGCCTTGACTGCACAACCGAAAATATTTTGTATGCAAAAAGTTTAGGGGCAAATTTAATAGTTACCCACCACCCTGTAATTTATGCTCCGCTTAAAAATGTAACGGAAACTTCGCGTGCTTTTAAGCTTATAAAAAACGGCATTGCATGTATAAGCTGCCACACCAACCTCGATATGGCTAAAGGCGGTGTTAACGACTGCCTTTGTAATGCGCTTGGCATTAAAAATTTAACTTCGCTTTACGAGGAAGATTCTGAGTTTTTCAGCAATATGGGTGAACTGGAAAACGCTTTATCTTCAAAAGAGCTTGCAAAGCACGTAAAAAATGTTTTAGGCGGCAATATTCGTTACAGCATAGGCAAAAATCCAATAAAAAAAGTCGCCGTGTGCTCGGGTGCCGGCGGCAGCATGCTTGAAGCGGCAATTCTTTCCGGATGTGACGCACTTATAACTGCAGATGTTAAGCATTCACTTTTCATTACTGCCGCAGAGCATAATTTTACGCTTATAGACGCGGGCCATTATCATACCGAAAATTTAATCGTAAAACCGCTTGCAAAATTTCTTTTTGAAAATACCGATTTGCCGGTTGAAACAAGCGACAAAAACGCCGTTTTCTGCTTATAAAAGTTCTAAAAGCAAAGACCTGTTATTATTTATTTAAAGGTGATAATATGGTCTTTGTTTTATTAAATAAAAAAAGAATTCCGTTTGCAAAATCGGTGACTAAAAAAACAATATCGGCAAATAATACGGCTTTTTGTTTATTATATTTAAAGAAGAATTTTTTCGGGAAATACAATAAAAAAAAGTTGTTAAAAATAATAAAAGCCGATCCTTGCTTGCAAGAACCGTCTATTAAAAAAACTTTAAACTTAAGGTGCTATGACATAGATAAGTGCAAGGAGTTTTATATTCTTTTAAAATTTAAAGCTATTAGCGGGAATACTCTTACCGTAAAAGATACTGCCGGCAAGTACTTTCACCTAATAAGAAAAATGCTATTATCTTTTAGACAAATTGAAATATTAACAAAAAACTGCGAAGAATATGATAAATTAGCGGCCTTTTCTGCTTATAACTACGGATTTGCGCCGGCATTATTATATAACGATAGCAAGTGTAGTGAGATAATTAATTTAGATAAAATTGAAATAAACGATTTTGTTATGCCCGAAAAACTGCAAAACAAATTATCCGAAATCAATAAAAAAGAGATTAACGCCGCAGTGTTTTGTGAAAAAATCGGCAAAAAATATTAAAAAAATTATTTAACGCTTGACATCTTAAAGTAACGTTGCTATAATATTAAAGTCGCGTTCGAGCCATTAGCTCAGTTGGCAGAGCACTTGACTTTTAATCAAGGTGTCCGGAGTTCGAATCTCCGATGGCTCACCACCGATAAAAACCGCTGGAATCCTAAATTATTTAAGGGTTTGAGCGGTTTTTTTAAAAAGGAGCTATTATTATGCGTAAACTCACAAACAGCATTGTTATCTTGATTTTAACAATTTCATTTCTTTTTACCGGCTGTAATCAACAAATTCCGGATGATAACATTAGTGAGGTTTTACCGGCGGACTCGCTTGTAACGTCCGCCAAAGAAAGTTCGTCTAAAACGTCATCGAAAACAAGCAAAAATTCGTCAAAAGGAGGCAGTTCGGTGAAAAATTCTTCTAAAACTCAACCGTCTGATCCTTTTGTAGCGGCGCTTAAAAATGAACGTCAGAAAATAAAAGATTCTCTTACAAGCACAATTATGAAAAGATTTAATCCGGAGTATGCTCTGGACGGCACCGGTGATTTAGCGCGCGTTTCCAGAGTTATGCGCAAAGCAAAGCAAGGCAAAAAAATAACCGTTGGCATTTTGGGCGACTCCATAAGCGGCGGTGCGGGCGCTTCCTCATCGGATAACGGTTACGGTGCCTTGATAAGGGACTGGTGGACCGACGTATTCGGTGAGGCTAACGTAAAATACGTTAACGCTTCCATAGGGTCAAACACGTTGGTTAATATTGTACATAGAATGGATGACCATCTGTTAAGCGCAAATCCGGATATTGTATTTTTAGGTTACTGGAAAATACATAATCCTGCTGTTGAAAACCAGAACGCGCTTGAAAGCATCATTAAACGGATGCTCGATAAAAACATAGCTGTTGTGTGCATACAGTTATATAACAGCGATACTACAGATAAAGATATTTCCGAAATGACCAAGATGGCAAAGTATTATAAGCTGCCTTTGGTTTCATTCGCAAACGCATTAAACAACTCCCACATCGCATGGGCAAAAATAAGCGCAGATGCTTTGCACCCGAATGATTACGGACATACTTTAATTGCCGCGAGTGTAAATACATTTTTAACTAACACCGCTGAAAAGTTAAGCAGCATAAGCACTTCGCCTGCGGCGCTTCCGACTTTCTCCTTAAAAGCGGACGGATGGATGTACGTATCCGCTACGCTTTTAGACAGGAGCGATTCGACAAAATTGACCGTATCAAATATCGGTTCGGCACAAAACGCCGAATGGACAGCAAAAAGTTTTTCTTTTAAAGGCTTTAAGCTGGGCACAAAACCCCTGGTTGTAAATTTACCTAAAATATCAACGCTTCATTTGCTGTGTTTATATCAATCAGGCGGAGGCAAGGTTTATGTAAGTGTAACCGGCAAAAGCGGTTTGGTCTTTTGCAAAAATGTAGAAGTTCCAACCTTAGCGAGTACAGACAGCAGTTATTCTTGGCCCTCCTCTATGCTGGCTTCAAAAATAAACGAACCGGTAACCGTAAGCCTTTACTCAGACACAAGTGCAACTATTCTCGGATTTATGGTAACGCAGTAAAAAATATGCAAAGATGCCGCAAGTAAAAAACTTGCGGCATCTTTTTTACTTATCGTAAACGCTATGTACCTTACAACAAAGGGATTTGATTGTTCACAATGCAAGTTAACGGCTTCGGGGTAGAGGCTATAAATAAAAACAAGGCCCGACCCGGATCGGGTCAGGCCCTGCCTGTGGTGCCGGTGGCCGGACTCGAACCGGCACGGTGTCGCCACCGGTGGATTTTGAGTCCACTACGTCTGCCAATTCCATCACACCGGCAAAATTGACTTATTTATTATAGCCAATAAACAAATTAAAATCAAGCCTTTTTTTGCTAAACGTTAAATCTGAAAAGGACAATGTCGCCATCCTGCATAACATAATCCTTGCCTTCACTTCTAAGTAGGCCCTTTTCTTTTACGGCATTCATGCTGCCAAGCTCCATTAAAGTATCAAACGATACTACCTCTGCTCTTATAAATCCCCTTTCAAAATCGCTGTGGATTTTTCCTGCGGCGGCGGGTGCTTTGGTGCCTTTTTTAATGGTCCATGCTCTAACCTCCGGCTCGCCTGCGGTTAAAAATGAAATAAGCCCCAAAAGGTCATAGCAAACAACAATAAGCCTATCAAGTCCCGATTTTTCAAGATTTAAATCGCTTAAGAAAAGCTTTTTTTCGTCTAAATCGAGCGATGCAATTTCGGCTTCAAGCTCGGCGCATATCGGCAGCGCTTTGGCACCCTCTTTTTCGGCAATAGCCTTAACTATATTATAGCCTTCGTTATCGTCAATTCCACCTTTAAAGTCAGCTTCACTCATGTTGCATACATAAATTACAGGCTTATATGATAACAGCGGAAGTTCCTTAAAATACTCCTCTTCATTTTCAAAAAGTTCCATACTTCTTGCGGATTTGCCGTTTTCAAGATGTTTAATAAGCCTTTCTAAAAAATCAGCTTCTGCTTGATATTTTTTATCGCCTTTTAAGGCTTTTTTTACGCGGTCAAGCCTTTTTTGCGCCATTTCAAGGTCGGACAAAATAAGCTCAAGGTCAATAATTTCAATATCGCGCTTCGGATCGACAGAACCCTCCACATGAATAATATCATCGTTATAAAAGCAGCGAACAACGTGGACAATTGCGTCCACTTCCCTTATATGAGACAAAAACTTATTGCCAAGCCCTTCGCCGCGGCTTGCACCTTTAACAAGGCCCGCAATGTCGACAAATTCTATAGTAGCCGGCGTAAATTTCTGCGGATGATACATTTCTTTAAGTTTTTCTAAGCGCGCATCCGGAACAGCTACAATTCCTACATTCGGTTCAATGGTGCAAAACGGGAAATTAGCAGACTGTGCGCCAGCGTTTGTTATTGCGTTAAAAAGAGTGGATTTACCAACGTTCGGCAATCCGACGATTCCAAGTTTCATAAGTACCTCCAAAATGTCATTAGTTAATTATAGCTTTGTTTGCAGCAAATTTCAACAAATATTATGTGCCTATTGAAAAATTTTCCAATATAAGTTATAATAACTGTGATTAAATTTTATTAAAGGTGAGGCTATGAACGTTAAATTTTCCGTCTCTTTGGAAAAAATAATAAAAGAATTTTCTTTGGAAAAAATCTACTTCCCTGTTGATCCTAATAAAGTGGAAATTTCAAACACCGAAATCAACAGACCGGGAATTCAGCTTGCCGGTTACTTTAAGTTTTTTGACAAGGATAGAATTCAGATTATCGGCAAAAGCGAACACAGCTTTTTAGAGAATATGGAACGCCCTGTATTTGAAAAACATGTTAAAACCTTTATGGAACAGGGTGTAAAGGTGCTTATTTTTTCCCGCAGCTTAGTAATTGATCCGTTCATTATTGAATGCGCGCAAAAAAATGAAGTTTTTATTTTAAGAACGGACGACAGCACTTCGTCTTTTATGTCCGCACTTATTTCTTACCTTAATGTTCAGTTGGCTCCGCGAATTACACGCCACGGCGTGCTTGTCGAAGTGTACGGCGAAGGCATATTACTTCTTGGTGAAAGCGGAGTAGGTAAAAGCGAAACCGCAATTGAGCTTGTAAAGCGCGGGCACCGTTTAATTGCCGACGACGCGGTAGAGCTTAGAAAGGTTTCAAACAAATCGCTTGTAGGATCTTCACCGGAAAACATAAGGCACTTTATAGAGCTTAGAGGTATAGGCATTATAAACGCAAGCAGAATTTTCGGTGTGGGTGCTGTAAAACTTACGGAAAAAATAGACATGGTTGTAAATGTCGAACAGTGGGATTCCAACAAGACATACGACCGCATTGGCATTGAAAATCAGTACACCGAAATTTTAGACATTAAAATTCCATCCCTTACAATTCCTGTAAAACCCGGCAGAAATTTAGCGGTAATTATCGAGGTTGCGGCTATGAACAACCGTCAGAAAAAGCTTGGATACAACGCTGCCGAGGACCTGTTATACAAGCTTGGGGTATCTGAAGATTTTACAGATAAAAAAGAAGAAAAAGAAAAACCCATCGACCCCTTTAATTAAGAAAGAAGGTTCAAAATGTATTATATCGGTATTGATCTTGGCGGTACTAACATCGCCGCCGGAGTAGTAGATGAAAACTACAAAATATTAGGCAAAGGCAACATAAAAACCAGAAGTCCTCGCCCTGCTGAAGAAATAATTAAAGACATGGGTGTTGCCGCGCGCATGGCTGTTGATAATGCAAATCTTACCCTTGATGATATCGCTTGCGTAGGTGTTGGATCCCCGGGAACGGTTGACCCGGAAAAAGGCATGATATTACAGTCTAACAATTTAAAATTCGACAAGGTTGATTTAAGAGCTATTTTAAGCAAATATTTGAACTTTGATATTTATACCGAAAACGATGCTAACTGTGCGGCTTACGGCGAATTTTTAGCGGGGGCCGGAAAAGGCACTAAAAACTTTATTGCAATAACGCTTGGAACGGGCGTAGGCAGCGGAATAATTATTAATAAAAAAATTTTTTCCGGAAGCAATCATGCCGGCGGAGAGCTTGGTCACACCGTAATTGTAAGTAACGGCGTTCAGTGCACTTGTGGCAGAAAAGGCTGTTTTGAAGCGTATGCCTCGGCGACCGGCCTTATTCGTGCTACAAAAGAAAAAATGCTTGAATGCAAGGACAGTTTAATGTGGCAGCTTTGCGAAAGTGATATTAACAATGTTAGCGGAAGGACTGCATTTTTAGCGGCAGAAAAAAACGATATTGCCGCAAAAGAAGTTATAAACGCCTACATAAAATATCTTGCCTGCGGAATAACCAACGCCATAAATATTTTTCAACCGGAAGTATTGTGTATAGGCGGCGGTATCTCCAAAGAGGGCGAAAAACTGACAAACCCAATAAAAAAGATTGTAACAGCAGAGCATTTTTCTAAAAACAACGAAAAGCAAACAGAAATAAAGATAGCAACCTTAGGTAACGACGCGGGAATCATAGGTGCCGCATTTTTGCATAATATTTACAAAAGATAATTTTGTTTTTTAAGGTGAATCAATGGGAGTTACAGAGCAACTTAAAACTAACGGTATAGAATTTAAAGAAAACGAGCCCATGTGCAATCACACAACCTTTAAAATCGGCGGTCCGTGTGATATATTTATTGAGCCCAAAAACACTGAGGAACTTAAATTTGCCATTGAAACGGTTAAAAACGATATGCCCTTTAAAATAATCGGCAATGGTTCAAATTTGCTTGTAGCCGATCTTGGAATAGAAGGCGCGGTAATAAAAATTGGTCAAAAAATGTCTGAAGTACATACTAAAGAGCAAAAAATTTATGCCGCCTCCGGAGCCAGGCTGTCCTCTGTTTGCGCCGAAGCGCTCGAAGAAGGCCTTGGCGGTATGCAGTACCTATGGGGAATACCCGGAACTATCGGCGGAGCCGTTTATATGAATGCAGGTGCATATGGCGGCGAGATTGCGTCTGTTATTACATCTGCCACATATTTAACCGATGACGGCAAAACCGTAAATATTTCAAAAGAGGAAATGGATTTTTCCTACAGGCATAGCATTTTTAAAGAAAATGGCGGCATTATTCTAAGCGCCGAATTCACTTTGCAGCCGCAAGACAAAACCCAGCTGCGTTTAGAAATGGATGAACTTATTTTAAGGCGCAAAACCAAGCAACCGCTTGAATACCCTTCTGCAGGAAGTGTTTTTAAGCGTCCGGAAGGTCATTTTGCCGGTGAACTTATTGAAAAATGCGGCCTTAAAGGATATTCAATCGGCGGAGCCATGGTTAGCGAAAAGCACGCAGGTTTTATTATAAACACAGGCGACGCCACCGCAAGCGACGTTAGGCGTCTTATTGAATATATAAAAGAAAAGGTTTTTTTAACAGAAAGCGTTAAGCTTGAAAGTGAAATTATTTTTATGGGGAGGTAAAAATGGAACTTATAATTGTAACAGGAATGTCAGGAGCCGGAAAATCCAGCGCAGCAAGCGCGCTTGAGGATTTAGGTTTTTATTGTGTTGATAATATTCCTCCCCTTTTAATGCCCGCATTTATTGAACTTACGCAAAGAGAAGAAAACGGTTTTAACAACGTTGCAATTGTAACTGACATACGCGGCGGCGAATTATTTAATGATATTAATAATGTTTTGGATTCAATTAAAAAAAGCGGAATCAACTACAAAATATTGTTTTTAGACGCCAACAACGATGAGCTTGTTCGCCGGTACAGCGAAACCAGAAGAAAACATCCGTTTTGCGAAAAAGAAAACATTACCGTAAGCCGTGCTGTAATAAAAGAGCGCGCTCTCCTTGAAAAACTAAAGGAACAGGCGGACTATGTTGTTGACACTTCAAAAATTACGGCAGGACAATTAAAAAAACAGATTATCGGTATTTTTGCGGAAGGCAGTACAAAAAGCTTAAATATACAGGTAATGTCATTTGGCTATAAGTTTGGTCACGTTAACGAAGCAAATCTTGTTTTTGATGTGCGCTGCCTTGAAAACCCTTATTATATTGATACTTTAAGAAATCTAACCGGTTTATCTAAGGAAGTTTCAGAATTTGTTATGGGTTTTGAAAAATCACAAACATTTGCGCAAAAAATGCTCGATTTTATAAATTTCGCCGTTCCTTTATACGCCAACGAGGGTAAAAGTCAGCTTGTAATTGCCGTTGGTTGTACGGGCGGCAAGCACAGGTCTGTAACCTTTGCCGAAATTATTTATAAAGATCTTTTAGAAAAAGGCTTTAATGTTAGCGTTACACACAGAGATATAGAGAAAGTATAAGTTATGTCTTTTAGTAAGAATTTAAAGGCGGAGCTCGCAACTAAACCCGAAAAAACCTGCTGTCGGTTTGCAGAAACCTACGGTTTGTTATTGGGTGCCGACTCGTTTTCGCATGAGAATCTTTCTTTTGTAACCGAATGCGAAGATGTAATTACACGCCTTAACGAAAACTGCAAAAGGCTGTTTAAATTAAATCTAAATATAAAGTGCGCCGGAAATAAAAAAGAAATTTTTACCGCTTTTTTGCCAAACCACAGTGCGGATATTATTAAAGAAGCTTTTTCAGGCAGCGAAAAAACCGTTATTAAAGAGCACAATATTAACGATGAATGTTGTCAGGCTGCGTTTTTACGTGGTATGTTTTTATCGTGTGGTTATATGGACGACCCTAAAAAAAACTACAATTTAGAATTTGCCCTTTCGGATTTGACCCTTGCCTTTGAATTAAACAAATTTTTAAACGAAAAAGGTCTTTATTGCAAACTAACAAGTCGTAAAAACTATGCCATTGTATATATTAAGGACAGTGACATATTAGAGGATTTTTTAACAACCGTAGGTGCTGCGGACAAAACTTTAGAGCTTGTAAATATTAAAATACTTAAGGATATGCGCAACCGCGAAAACAGGACCTCTAACTGTACAGTAGCTAACATTGAAAAAACAGTTAATGCCTCGGTTACACAGCGAAGGGCAATAGACGCTTTAAAAAAAAGCGGGATTTTAGACGATCTTTCAATAGAACTTAGGCAAGCAGCCAAACTTAGAACCGAAAATTTTGACGCTTCGATATCAGAACTTGCAGCTTTATCATCGGAAAAAATCTCACGGTCCGGACTTAACCACAGATTGCAAAAACTTATAAATATAGCGAAAGAGAATAATCTTATATAGAGGTATTATGTTTACACACCTTCATTTACACAGCGAATACAGTCTTTTAGACGGGGCCTGCCGTTTGGACAGGCTTTTTAATACTGTAAAGAAAAACGGGATGGACAGCGTTGCCATTACCGACCATGGTGTGATGTACGGAGTTATGGAATTTTACAAACGTGCAAAACGCGAAGGTGTAAAACCGATAATCGGATGCGAATGCTATGTTTCGCTAAGCTCAAGATTCGACAAAAAGCGCCAATACGGAACGCGGGAATACCATCACCTTATTCTTCTTTGCAAAAACGAAACAGGATATAAAAACCTTATTAAAATGGTAACTCTTAGTTTTACCGAAGGTTTTTATGTAAAACCAAGAATAGATAAAGAGCTTTTAGAAAAATACCACGAAGGTCTTATTGCGCTCTCCGCTTGTATTGCAGGAGAAGTGCCTTCGAATATTCTGTACGGCGATTTAGCCGCTGCCGAACAAGCGGCTTTGTTTTACAAAAATATTTTTAAAGACGATTACTATCTCGAAGTTCAGCGTCACGGACTTCGCGAGGATGAAATAATAGTACCGGAGCTTAAAAGGTTATCCGAAAAATTAAACATTCCGCTTATAGCTACAAACGACGTACATTACATTGAAAAAGACGACGCCGCAGTGCAAAGGGTATTAATTGCCATAGGAACCGGCAAAAAGCTAAAGGATGATAATCCGCTTAATTTTGAAACCGACGAGTTTTATTTTAAAAGCGAGCAAGAAATGCGCGAGCTTTTTAAAGACATGCCCGAAGCTGTTGACAACACCGAAGTTATAAAAAACAAATGCAATCTTGATTTTGAATTTCATAAGCTTAAGCTTCCGTTTTTTGACATTGGTCCTAAAAACCATTTTGAGTTTTTAAAAAGTATGGCCGAAGAAGGCTTTAAAAAGCTTTATAACAACCCTTCTAAAGAAATAACAGACAGGCTTTATTACGAGCTTGACACAATAAATTCCATGGGCTTTACCGACTATTTTTTAATAGTTCAGGATTATTGCAACTATGCAAAAAGGAAAGGTATACCGGTAGGTCCCGGAAGAGGCTCGGGTGCAGGCAGTCTTGTAGCTTACTGCATTGGAATTACCGGTATTGACCCTATAAAATACAATTTGATTTTTGAGCGTTTTTTAAATCCGGAACGCGTATCTATGCCGGATTTTGACGTAGATTTTTGTTACGAAAGACGCAATGAAGTCATAAACTATGTTGTGGAAAAATACGGCAGCGACCATGTAGCCCAAATTATAACCTTTGGTACACTAGCGGCAAAAGCGGCTATTCGCGATGTAGGCAGGGTTATGGATTTGCCGTATGCCACATGCGACAAGGTGGCAAAGCTTGTTCCAAACGAGCTTAATATAACCATTGAAAAGGCTTTAGCCGAAGAGCCGGAGCTAAAAAATTTATACGACGTTGATAACGAAATAAAAGAACTGATCGATTATTCGAAAAAAATCGAAGGCATGCCGCGCCATGCTTCCACGCATGCGGCAGGCGTAGTAATTTCGGATAAGCCGGTTTATAATTACGTACCCTTAGCTTTAGGAGACGGTGCCGCAGTAACTCAGTTCACCATGACCGAGCTTGAAGAGCTGGGCCTTTTAAAGATGGATTTTTTGGGGCTTAGGAATTTAACAATTATTGACGATGCCGTAAAAATGGTAAAAGAAAAAAATCCTGAGTTTAATATAGAAAAAATCCCAATTGACGATACGGCCGTATACAACATGCTTTCAAACGGCGATACCGTCGGCGTGTTCCAGTTTGAATCTGAAGGCATGAAAAATCTTATGCAAAAATTAAAGCCAACAAGTCTTGAAGATTTAATTGCCGCGATTTCTCTATATAGGCCGGGGCCTATGCAATATATACCAAAGTATATCGAAAACAGGAAAAATCCGCAAAATATCACCTATATATCCCCGCTATTAAAGCCGATTTTAGATGTTACTTACGGTTGCATAGTTTATCAAGAACAGGTTATGCAAATTTTTAGAAGTCTTGCCGGGTATTCTCTTGGCAAAGCTGACATTGTCCGCCGCGCCATGAGTAAAAAAAAGCATGATGTTTTACAAAAAGAAAAAGCAACATTTATAGAAGGCGCCATAAAAAACGGTGTAAAAAGAGTAGATGCAGAAGAGCTTTACGATGAAATATCGGCTTTTTCGTCATATGCGTTTAACAAATCACACGCTGCAGCATATTCCCTTATTGCTTACGAAACCGCATATTTAAAATGCCATTATACCAAAGAATACATGGCCGCACTACTTACAAGTGTGTTATCGAGTGAAGATAAAATCGCGGCATACAGCGCGCATTGTGATAAGCTTGGCATTAATATTTTACCACCTTCGGTAAACGAAAGCCGCCACGGATTTACCGTTACTAAAGACGGTATAAGATTTGGACTTTTAGCTATTAAAAACCTTGGTACTGCGGTTATTGACAGTATTATTAAAGAGCGCCAAAAAGCACCGTTTACTTCTTTTTATGACTTTTGTTCAAGGCTTTACGGCAAAGACCTTAACAGGCGGGCAATTGAAGGCCTTATTAAAAGCGGCGCGCTTGACGGACTTTTAGCTAACCGCCGGCAAATGCTTCAATCAACGGAAGAGCTTTTAAGCATAATCGAGGACGAGAAAAAAGCGGAGATGTCCGGTCAAATATCATTTTTCTCAGAAGGCATAATAGAAGCAAAAAACCAATTTGTACTGCCCGATGTAGACGAACTGGACGAAAGCATTTTACTTTCCTTAGAAAAGGAGTCAACAGGGCTTTATTTATCCGGGCACCCGCTAAATAAGTACGAAGGCTATATTCAAGCTATTAACGCCGATAAAATATCCGATATTTTATCCGGAAAATTTAAGCAAAACGATCCTGTAACCATAGTAGTATTAGTTGAAGAAATGACTACGAAAATAACTAAAAACGGCAACAATATCGCATTTTTAAAGGTACAGGACAAAACGGGCTCTGCGTCGGTTACGGTTTTTTCAAAACAATACAACGAATATGTATATACACTTCAGCAAAACACCGTAATTAAGCTTACCGGCAGAATTTCTGTTAGAGAGGATCGTGCGCCTGAAATAATCTGTGAGCGAATAGACGAAGCCAAAATTGTAAAGCTTCCTTACAAAAAGCTATTTATCAAACTGCCAAATAAAAATGAACAGGATCTTTCGATGATAACAAAAATGCTGAATCCGAATTTCGGAGCGGAGGTTATCGTCATTTTTGAAGACACCGGCAAGCGTTTAAAATGCAAATTCTTTGCGGATTTTCCTAAAGACAGTGCTAAATATGAAAAATTATGCGAAAAATTCGGAGAAAATAACGTAAAATCAGTTGATTAATAAAATTAATTATGATATAATACTAGGGATTTTGGGTTGTGGCACCATAACGCCATATATTATATTTTGGAGTGGAAATGAATGAAAACTATTGGTGTACTTACCTCCGGTGGAGATGCTCCGGGAATGAACGCTGCGATTCGCGCCGTTGTTCGTTCGGGAATTGCCTCCGGGATGAAAGTTATGGGTATTAAAAGAGGTTATTGCGGACTTATTGATGGCGATATCGAAGAATTAAATATTCGTTCGGTTTCTAATATAGTTCACAGAGGCGGAACCATTTTATATTCGTCTCGTTCACCCGAATTTAAAACCGAAGAAGGAATGAAAAAAGCAATTGCCACTTGCAAAGAATTCGGAATTGAAGGCATTGTAGTTATAGGCGGGGACGGTTCTTACAGAGGGGCTCGCGATCTTTCTTTAAGAGGAATTCCCTGCATAGGAATCCCCGGAACAATTGATAATGATATTAGTTCTTCAGAATACACAATCGGTTACGATACGGCTATAAACACCTGCGTTGAAATGGTTGACAAACTGCGTGATACAACGCAAAGCCATCTTCGTTGCTCGGTTGTTGAAGTAATGGGCAGAAACGCCGGATATTTAGCTCTTCACACCGGCATTGCCGTAGGTGCTACATCAATTTTAGTGCCTGAAATTCCGTATGACTTTAAAAAAGACATTCTTGATAAAATAGAATTTACCAAAAGCACCGGCAAAAAGCACTATATTATAGTAGTAGCCGAAGGCGTTGGGCACTCGGAAGAAATTACTAAAGCCATTCAAAAAGAAACCGGCATTGAAGCACGCTGCACGATACTCGGCCACGTTCAGCGCGGCGGAACACCCTCAGCAAGAGACCGTTCACTTGCAAGCTGCATGGGATACGAAGCCGTTCAACTGCTGTTATCCGGCCAGGGCAACAGGGTTATAGGAAGCATTAAAAATGAAATCGTAAACTTTGATATTTTTGAAGCTTTAAATATGGAAAAACCTTTTGAATATCATACTTACGAAATAGCAAACACAATTTCGATATAAATTAAAAGGACTTATCATTAGATAAGTCCTTTTTTTATTTTTGTAAAGATTTTATTACTGTATGAATGCCGCTTGATAAGATTACATTTACTACAAGTTCAATTAAAAAATTAACTCCTACAAGACCCACGACAATATAAGTAACTATATTTGTACCGCCTGCCCAGGAATACAAAATATCACTAAAGCATGTTAGCATTCCGATAATAAATATGCCGGTATTAACCACAGGTGTTACAACGGCTGCCAACAATACCGCAACATACGGTTTTTTATCCTTTAAGCTTTTATAAACAATGCCGGCAACAAAGCCTGCCGCAGAGCCCTTTAAAAGACAAATCAATGAAGTTAAAAACGGATTTGCAGAAAATAGAATAAATCCGCCTTTGTCAAGCCCTATAGCCGAGCATACGGTAACTACAACTCCAAAAATAAAGCCCATGGCTCCGCCTGCCCATTTGCCGTACATAACTGCCGCCAAAACAACAGGAACCAGCACAAGCGATATATTAAACACGCCTATAGACACCATATAGCTTAAAAACTGAAGCACCACAATAAGTGCCGCAAATAAACCTAAAACTGCAGTTTTTCTGTTTTTCATAATTTTTACCTCGATACTGTTCTTTTTTTGATACAGTTCAAATTTTGATTATTTAAAATTTTTTTTGTAAATGAACAATAAACCGTCAAGCAAAAGATTGTCGTCATAAATTATTTTATGATTGCATTCTTTTACAATGGCCTTTGCCCTGCCGCCCGTCGCAATAACGGTCGGCTCTTTTGTTAAATTCTTTTTAAAGCGATCAATCATGCCGTCGATCATAGATGCTGTTCCGAATATAAGCCCGGACTGCATACTTTCAACCGTATTTGTCCCCACAACCTTTTTGGGCGTTTCAATATTTATTGAAGGCAAAAGAGTTGTGTTTTTGGTAAGCGCCTCGAGTGTTGAAGACACACCTGCCGCGATAGCGCCGCCCAAAAATTCTCCATTTTCATTTAAAAGGCTTATTGTAGTAGCCGTGCCCATGTCAATTATTATTGCGGGCAATTCGTATTTAACGCTTGCGGCCACTGCCCCTGCGGCAAGGTCGGCTCCAAGCTGCGCCGGATTGTCGATGCGAATATTAAGCCCCGTTTTAACGCCTGGGCCAAGCACAAGAGCTTCAATATTAAAAAGCTTTTCAATGGCGAATTTTATCGATGTAGTAACTTCCGGCACAACACTGCTTATTATTGCAGCGTTTACCTTTTGTGCCACATCGTTTAAATCCAAAATGCTTTTAAGCTCAACCGCATATTGATCACTCGTTTTTCGACTGTCCGTAGCAATTCGAGCTGAAACTTCAAGTTTTTCGCCGACATATCCACCGAGGGTAATATTGGTATTTCCAATGTCTACAGTAAGTAGCAAAAGTGAAATCCTCCCTTCTTTATTATTTTGTTAAAATCACAGCAAATAGAAAGTCGCTGATAAAAAAGCATTTTAAAGTGCATTTCTCGTTTGAATAAACGACCATCTGCGCACCGCTTGGAAGTCCGCCCGGAACAAAGAATGCATCGTCTTCCGTAGGTATAACACTTTTAGACGTCTCCGTTAAATTAAACGCCTTATCAAAAGCCGGAACTACATCGGTAAAAGAAGACGAACTGCCAACAGTAAATCCATAAGCGGTATCAAACGTATAAATTGCTGTTATTCCGTCTGCGCGCTCTTCTTCCGAATAAACGTAATTATATTCACCGATTGTTATGGTAGAACAGCCGTTTTTTTCTTGTGTTATTTCAAGACCGTCTTCATTTTGCTCGTCAAATTTTTGTTTGACTGTATCAACAGGCGTTCCTAAAGCAAATTCCGCTTCGGTTATTTTGCCAGCCGCAAGATCACTCGCTATATCGTTAGTATTTAGCTTTGGCTGTGGTTTATTAGTTTTATTTGAACAGCCGCAAAACAGTACGGCAAACATAAAACAAAGCAAAACAGCGATTATTTTTTTCATTTTTTATCACCCTTTAACAGCCTGTCCCTCAAATCCCAAAGGTTTTGGCTTAGGTCAACATAATAATTGTGTGGTTTTTCAAAACGCTTAACTTCGTCCCAAAGACCGTCTATTGATTTTTTGCAGTATTCGGCAATTTCAACAAGTTTTGGGCAATTATAAACAAGTTTTCCTTTATTAAATATTTGTTTTCTTATTGGCACCGCATAAAAATCATCTACCGTTTTTCTTTTCCATGTGTATTCCGGATCAAACAATTCGTATGGACTGTTTATCTCTTCGCCCTTTAAGCAAATTACGTCTGCCAATGCTTTATTTGTATCATTATCATAAAGCCTGTAAATATCTTTAACCCCGGGTATGGTGATTTTTGAGGTGTTTTCGCTGATTTTAATTTTTGGAATTATTTCACCTTGAGTGTTTTCAACTGCACAAAGCTTATAAACCCCGCCAAACACCGCTTCGCTTGAAGCCGTTATAAGTCGCTCGCCAACACCGAAACTATCAATTGCGGCGCCCTGAAGCAACAGATCTCGAATTAGATATTCATCCAGCGAATTGCTTATGCATATTTTGCAATCACTGTAACCGGCGTCGTCTAACATTTTGCGGCACTTTGAAGAAAGATATGCAATATCGCCGCTGTCAATTCTAATACCTGCAGGTCGAATGCCTTGTGGTTTTAAAATGTTATCGAAGGTTTTTATAGCGTTTGGCACGCCTGATTTTAAAACATTATATGTATCAACCAGCAACAAGCAGTTGTTTGGATACTGTTTTGCATAACAGCAAAAAGCCTCGTATTCACTTTTAAAAAGCTGTACCCAACTATGCGCCATTGTGCCCATGGGAAGCGCATCGAACATCTGCGCCGCCTGTACGCATGAAGTACCTACACACCCGCCGATAATCGCGGCACGTGCACCATATATTGCGGCGGCAGTACCCTGCGCTCGTCTTGCGCCGAATTCCATAACGGGTCTGCCGTTTGCGGCACGCACAATACGGTTGGCTTTTGTTGCAATTAACGATTGGTGGTTTATGGTTAAAAGCACCATTGTTTCAACTATAAATGCTTGTATTGCAGGGCCGCGGACAGTAATAATCGGTTCGCGCGGGAAAATAGGAGTGCCTTCAGGAATAGCCCACACATCGCACTGGAACTTAAAGTTTGCTAAATAGTCTAAAAACTCTTCGGAAAACGTCTTAAGAGAACGAAGATATGCGATATCCTCATCATCGAACGACAGATTTTGCAAATATTCAATAAGTTGTTCAAGACCTGCCATAATGGCAAAGCCGCCGTCATCCGGGATGCGGCGGAAAAACATATCAAAATAACAAATTTTATCGCGTTCTTCTGAATTTAATATACCGTTGGACATTGTAAATTCGTACAAGTCCAAAAGCATTGAATAATTATTCTTCTTCAACGAATTCAACATCTGCAATTACAACGTCGACCTTGGTGATCGCGCTTCCTGTCATATTTTGAATGTCTTCTTTAACTTTTGCCTGAACAGCTTCGGCAACCTCGGTAGCTTTAGCGTTGCTGAAAATCTTAATAAATACTTCAAGATTTATGGTTCCGTCGGTGCTGTCTACCTTAACAGAGCGGGTAAACTCACCTGTTTTTACGATGGTTTTTACATCCGACGGCAATTTCGCAAGGCCGGCTACACCGTCAATTTCAAGTGCGGCCATACCCGCCATTTTTGCAACGACTTCATTATCAATAGTAAGAGAATTATCGTTTCGGTCCACTTTAAAACCTCCCGCTTAATTAATATAATATTATTTTAATTATTATATCAAACGGATTTGGTTTTTGCAACTACTTTACCGTAACTATTTTGATGTTTGAAAGTTCAATTTTACTGTTGGCAATTACCGCGTCTTGGATTTGCAGTGTTTCGCTAGACGTAAGTCCGTCACTACTTTTTACAATAACCGTTGCATTCTCGCCACTTATCATTACAAGGCTGGAATTAAAGCCTTTAGCTTTAAGGGTTGTTTCAATGTTGGATTCGCTTAAAACATTTTGGGCTTCTTGTTCAATTTTTTCTGTAGCCGCCTTTTTTTCTTCGGCAGAGAGATTTGTCTTTGAAAGGGTTTCTTCCACAAGTTTTATCGCTTCATTTCTTGCCGTTTCGCGTTGGCTTTTGTATTCTGCAAGATAATCGGCGTTTGCCGCGGTTTCAACGGCCTCTTCTTCCATAACATATTTGGTATCGCCTAAGTTTTTATTACTGCTGCTTACAGTGTTAAACCCACCGCTTCCGGCGGAATACTTCATATTAAGCCATATAGCCCCGCCAAGCGCTAAAACCATTGCCGCTATAACTATTTGTTTTTTGTGAAAAACTTTACCTTTTTTCATAATGTCCTCCTATAAATTATTTAGTAACAAAAACCTTGCTGTGTCTTATATTTAATAATGCCGCTACGGATTCTTCAATTTTTTTAACAGAGCTTTCGTCCGCTCCTTTTACGACGACCACAACACCCCTTATTTGAGGCATTTTTTCTGTGATTATAAGTCCTTCTTCGGCGCCGCTGCCATCTTTTACAATGACAATGTCCTGCTCTGATTTTTCGCTTGCGGTTTTTTGGGTATCGCGATAAACGTATTCATTGGTGCTTTCTATAGTTATAGAAACGTTAGCTTCTACTCCGGAAATTGACTCGGATATCGTTTTAATCTTTTCTTCAAGAGCTTTTACGTACTCATCGCTGTTAAAGGTTTCTTCTGCTTTTGTTGTTGTGCTTGTTTTATGGCTTGCAGAAAAAACCAATATTAACCCAACAATTGCAAGCAAAGCTGCGGCAATATTTACAAATTTTTTATTTTTTAATAATTCGTTTATTTTATTCTTCATATTTTTGTACTACCTTTAAAAAATCAAGACTCGCCAAAGAAGAGTATATTTTGTTTGCATCGTCGTTTGATTCAATAATTACTTTATTAATAGATATGTTGTATTCTTCCGAAGTATTAGCAAAAACATAAATTTTTTTAAATTTTATATTGTTTTTTAAAAGTATGTCCGCAATCATCGCTTCGGCTTGCTTAACTTTTATCTCGTAAAAAACGTCGTTTGTGCTATCAATATAATCAGTGTTAATATCTACCGACTTTGGCACCGTATAAATCATTGGTAAAACAACAGTTACTATAAAAACAAGCGTTATTACAAACCTAAGCATTTTATCCTTTTTCGGCATAAAGATATATATTAATGAGGTTATAATTGCCGCCGCCGAAAGCGAATAAATCATATCTTTCACGCCGCACCGCCTTTAATCATAATAAGAACCGACAGTCCCACTATAAAAAGCAATGCAATAAACAGCAGAATTCCTATTGTTACAGAAAGAACGCTTGACACATTCTGCAAAAAATCCGACAGGTCGTTTTCCCCTAAAACTCCTGCAAAAGCCGACGAAGCAAAAAGGCAGAGTTTCCAAAAAAGCAGGCTTATTATTGTAGGAAGCAAGTAGGCGGCAACAGATATAATGCCTAATAATCCATAGGTCGTTTTTACCGTTTCAGTAGCGGTTTTTGCAAATAAAAGACTATCTCCGATAGCCCCTCCTACAATCGGAACCCCGCCAATAAAAAAACGGGTCGTTTTTAATGCGAGTGTATCAGAAGATGCAGCCAGCGTACCGCTTATAGACAAAAATCCCGAATACAGCGTTGCTATCACTCCGCCGATAATCGCAGCGAATTTATTTATTCCTAAAGCCAATTTTTTAATGCCTATTTCTTTGGATGCGCTTGATGCTATAGTAATACCGAGATATCCAGACATAAGCGGAAGCAATACGTGGCTTGAAAAAAGCGCCGTAGCATTTGCGGCAAACATTAAAACAGGACTTGTTGCTGTAACCGTGCCAATATATCCGGCGCTTAGCATAACCCCAAAATATGCCGGAATAAAGCTAAGCATAAAATCCGATGCATATTCTGCAGATGTTTTGCATTCGACAAAAAGCTGAAACAAGGGAATAAGCATAGAAGAAAATACCGCAACACTGCAAAATACGGCAAAATAATGGTTGTCCCGTAAAAACTCTTTAAAAGAAGCAATAATAAGAATTGCCGCGAAAAAAAACAACAAAGCCGAAAAGGGCGCTTTAAAGCGGTCGTTAAAAAGCGATGTGATAGTATTTAAAACATTTTCAAATGTAAAATTTTTATAATATTCGGGGTCTGACCCGTTTATGCCGTTTTCTTCCAATAAACTGTTTTCGTTTTGCGTTTTCGGTATGGCTGAGTAAATTTCGCTGTAAATGTCTGCGCTTTCGCAAAAACAATTCAACGTTAACATATTGGCAAGCAAAAAGCTTATGCACAAAAAATAAAAAATCTTTTTCATTGTTATTCCTTTAAAATTTGCATCGTTATTTCTAATAAATCCTTACAATACGGAAGAGCAAGTACCAAAAGCGCGGCCTTTCCGGCAAACTCAGCTTTGACTGCCAACGAATTTTGGCCGTTATCCTTACATAAATCGGCACAAAAACCGGTAGCAACCGAAATGCCAACGGCTTTTAAAAGCGTTGAAAAATACTCTTCTTTAATTCCTGCATATAAAAACAGATTTTTAATATCGCTAAAAATCGGTGAAACCGTAGAAATTACCCAAATAAACACCATTGCGGATGCGGCAAGTCCCAATAAAAGCGAATACTCCGCACGGTAATTTTTTATAAACACTGCTAAAAAAAGAGTAATAAGCAGTATCCCTAAAACCGCAAAAACGTTCATAAGCCAAACACACTTTTAATATTTGAAAAAAGCTCGCCTATCATATTTACAATCATCAGCATTACAACAATAAGACCTGCAAGAGTTGTTAAAAGCGCCTGTTCTTCGCGACCGGATCTTGTTAGCAGTTGGTTTAATACCGCAACTATTATGCCTATTGCAGCTATTTTAAAAATAAAATCGACATCCATTTTTTATTCCTTTCTATAAAAGCAGCAAAAATACTGTAAGAGATATCGAAAAAGCAAAACTCAGACTGGTTTTAGCAGACCTCTTATAACCGCTTTCAACTAAAGTTAAACTTGCTTTTATTTCGTTTATGTAAATTTCGCTTTGATTAATTAAAAAATCGGTATCGCCATGCTGTAATGCATTTAAAAAATTATTTGCAGGAAGTATTTCGGATGAATTTAAGCCATACTCTTTGCATTGATTTTCGTCTAACGTTACTACTCCTTCTTTAAAATCTAAAAAAGGATATTCGATGCTTTTTAAAACTTCCTTTATCTCTTTTTTAGTCATATAAGCAGTGTCTACGGCAAGCCTTGATTTTTCGTATATTGCTTTTATTGCAACCTTTTGCTTTCGTAAAAATATCACCCGGTTTATACCGTAAAATGCCGGTAAAGAGGCCACAAGCAAAGCACCTAAAATCTTCATATTTTAATCACCTTGCGGTTGTTAATAAAATAAATGGTATCTATTGCACCGCTTTTTAACAAAAGACTTGTAGCCGGTCTTTGTTCTAACTCTTTAATGCTTCCGGCATGGGCTGTAGTTATTACAGGTACGCCGCAATTAAAGCCCTCTTCTACAGCACGAACCTCTTCGGTGGTACTTATTTCGTCAAAAATTATTACTTCAGGGTTTAATACTTTAACCGCCATTTGGATGCCGTCGGCTTTTTCCACACCTAAAAGCACATCTGTCATAGGACCAACATCGCCTGCCGCAATTTCTCCGCGTGTATCAATTATTACAGTGCGTTTTTCTAAGCTTCTTGCGGTATCGCGAAGCAAAGTGGTTTTTCCCGAGCTTGGCGGTCCAAAAATAAGTATGCCGCGTCCGCAAAATTCCTTTACAATCATCTCGGCAGCGCCATTTACTTCCCTACTGATACGAATGTTTAAAGATGTTATATCGCATATACTTTTAAGCTTGCCTTTATCGTATACGGCTCTGCCGCAAATTCCGGCCCTGTGTCCGTTTTTAAGCATAATAAAGCCTTGTTTTATTTCTTCTTCGTGCGAATATACAGAGTGATCGCAATAACCGAAAAAAGCTTCTTCGGTTTCTTTGGCGGTGGCATTTAAGGGAAGTCTTATATTTTCGCCTTTTGTGGTTATGTAAATCGGAGAATCGGCCCTTATACGCACCTCTTCGATTGTATGCTTTAGCTCGAAAGGAAGTGCATTAAGCTCTTTTTTTATTCTGTCCGGCATACCATATAAAGCTCCGTCGAATTCTGTAAGTCTATGCATTTTCATCATTCCTTTACTTGTCCTAATAAAGATTATGAAGTATATAAAAAAAATAGACCTTGTCGGTCTATTTTATTTCTTTTATTATTAGTTTTTTTCTTTTAGGCTTTCGTTTTTCTATGTGAATGGCACCCGAAAACTCCAAAAGCGCCGTTTTCAACCTTTCATCTTCATTATAAAAAAGTTCCGCTAACGGCTCGCCAGGTATAATCTTGTCACCGGGCTTTTTGAAAAAATTTACACCTACTTCATGATCTATTATATCGTCAGGATTAGTTCTGCCGCCGCCAAGCATCATTACCGCCCGACCTATTTTATAAGCGTCAATCGCATATAAAAATCCCGAAGCATCTGCTTTGATTACATATTTGTTTTTGGCAGGTTTTAAGGAAGAAATATCACCGCCTTCAAGTTTTATGGTAGATAAAAATATTTCTTTGGCTTTCTTACTTAAAAGTGCGGTTTCCGCTTTTTTATACGCGCTGTCATACGGAATTTTCAGCGCCATGGATATACCCTTTGCCGCTAAATAAAGCGAAAGCTCGGACAATTCATTTTTAACCTTTAAATCCAGTATATCGAGGCATTCCATTATTTCAAGCGAATTCCCAACTGCCCTTCCAAGAGGTGCAGACTGATCGGTAATTACACAGCGCACATTTTTACCGGCAAGTTTTCCAATGTTTATTAAAAGGCGTGAAAGGGTTAGAGCATCTTTATAGGTTTTCATAAAAGCGCCGGAACCGGTTTTAACATCTATTAATATATTTTCTGCTCCTACAGCCAGTTTTTTAGACATTACACTTGAAGCAATAAGCGGAATAGAATCTACTGTAGCGGTAACATCGCGCAACGCGTATAAAATTTTATCGGCCGCGGCAATATCGGGACCGCTTGTCGCTATGGAAAAATGGTTTTCCTTAACAATTTCTTTAAGTGTGTTTTCATCCAGGTTTAAATTTATGCCATTTATACTTTCAAGCTTATCTGCCGTGCCGCCGGTATGGCCGAGGCCTCTTCCGCTTAGCTTATAAATATTAACCCCGGCCGCCGCCATAATGGGGCAGCATATTAAGGTGGTTTTATCTCCTACTCCGCCGGTGCTGTGTTTATCCAGCGTATGGCTTATATCATTTAATGCTATTGACTTACCGCTTTTTGCCATTGCAATTGTAAGGTCGGCCGTTTCACGATTAGTTAGTCCGTTTATTGCGACGGCCATTAAAAAGGCGGTTATTTTATAATCGGGAATGGTTTTGTTTACTACACCGTCAACAAAAAAGCTGATTTCGGCGCTTGTAAGCTCAACGCCTTTTCGCATTTTTGCAAGAATGTCAAATATATCCATAGTACCGCTCCGTTTTTTATTTAATGTAACATATTTTTTCTTAATTGTACAGTTTTATTGAAAAATCTATAATTTTATGATAATATTGTATCTGAAATTTTTGGAAGGTGAATCAATTGGATAATCTCAAACTAAAAAAATTGCTGTTGGCCGCAATTTTCAGCGCGGTTATTGTTATTGCTTCGTGGATACAAATACCCTTTACCGTGCCGTTTACACTGCAGGTGTTTGCAATTGGACTTGCAGTAGGTTTACTTGGTCCTTTATACGGAACGCTTTCTGTTATAGTATATATTTTACTGGGACTTGTTGGACTTCCGGTTTTTTCGGGCTTTTCAGGTGGAGTAGGCGCTTTGTTCGGAGTTACGGGCGGTTATATCTTCGGCTTTATATTCTTTGCCGTTATTGAAGGGCTGTTTGTTAAATTTTTCGGCACGAAATTTTATATTTTAGTTTTAGGAATGGTGGCCGGTTTAATAGTTTGCTACACGGTTGGAACACTGTGGTTCTCGTTTAACTATTTTGGAGCTATAACGCTAAAAAACGTAATATCTTCTCTTACCATTTGCGTTGTGCCGTTTATAATACCTGATATTGCAAAAATTTTATTAAGCGGTTTTCTGGTTATAAAACTTAAAAAGCTAATAAATATAGATTAAAAAAGCGGCGCGCCCTTTGGCGCGCCTTAAATTTAAAGTAAACATTTAACCAATACAAATTTAAATTTATTTAAAAAACTGCTGTTTTTATAAATGCCTCGGGCGGTATTTTCAACAAAAATCCGTGCGAACGATAATTCTTGTTCTTCTACCTTCTTTTCGCTAAAAGCCGCTTTTAAAAATACATTCATGCTGTAATCGGCTTTCTCTTTATCTATAACCGAAGCCTTTTGTGCCGCTTGCTTTACAAAAGATAAATACGGCAGGTTTTCGGTGTTTTCAATATTTAAAAACCTGAGCAATGCACAAAAATACTTGTAAACTTCGATTGCACTTACGGTGGTATTACTTTGATTTGTACGTTTTTTGCGGATATTCCTTTTTATCAGCATTCGCAAAACCAAAACCAAAACAACTATTGCCGCAACCGATAACATTAAAGCAATAACATAAAGGATCCTTAAAAGCAACTTAACAAAATTGTTTTTAAACCATTTTGAAACTTTTTCAAAAAATGTTTCCGGAGCGCTTTCTTGTTCGGTATCCGGTGGAGGTAAAATAATTACATTGTCGTCGTTAGGATCAATTTCATACTCAGAAGGACTTGTGCTTGAAGTGTTGTTTTGCTGTGGCTTATTTAGGTGCCCCGTATAATAACCCGGAGTTACTTCTACCGGAAGCCAACCGTAGTTTCTGTTAAAAATTTCAACCCATGCGTGCGATTCATTGTCGGTTACGTCTATTTTGTAATTACCGTCGGAATCCGGTGTGACCCCGTCTAACGTTTCAGCGTTAATTAAAAAGCCTTCGCAGTACCTGGCGGGAACGCCCGCGGCACGTAAGAGAATGGTTGAAGCCGTAGCATAATGCGCAGAATGACCCTTTTTACTTTCGCTTAAAAAATAATTTATAAACTCGGCGCCATCCGGCAGCTGAGGATATTTATTGGACACTTTAGTGTGATCCTTTAAATAGTACCTAATATAGTCGGCTATTTCAAAATTATCGCCGGCTGTTTTTTTTATGCCTGATACTATTTTTGCAAGGTTTTCCGTGCCTTTCGGCATTTGCAGATAATTTGCCTTTACAAAATTATCGTACTGGGTTAAAAGCGCTTGATAATTACTGTCAAGCCAGATGTCCGACGAGGTAACTTTTATGTAGTTCATACTATTTAAAAATGTTGTATAACTATACCTTGACCGGCTTGACGGGATTATTGAAGTATCATATTTATATTTGTAATTGTCTGAAAAATAAGTATTGTCAAGCGTATATGCATATGCTTTTTTCCTGCGAAGATTAGATATTTCAACCGTTTTTGCGGTAACACCTAAATATGAATCTCGCCCTGTAGTATAAATCTCGTTAAGCATAGCTCCTATAAACTGCTGAGGATAAAAACTGTTATTTTCAAAATTACCGAACATAGTGGAATAATCAGAATATACACTATCGCTAAAATCCTGCCATTCGCTGCCGGTATATCGAGAGCCTATATATCCTCTAAAGTACATACCGGCTTCGGCGTCAACACCGTTAGTTTTTATCGTCATATACCGTCTGTTTTTTACAATACGGTCTGACAATTTATATAGCTTGCCTTCTTTTAAACTTGCGTCGTGATCTTCTCCGGTTATAAGATCATATATATTGCTGTAACCTTCTTTTATTGCCGTGCGAAGATCTTTTACACCGTCGGGCCGGTTATAGCCACCATAAGAAAGCAGCGTGTTAACGCCTAAAAACGCGGCAAGCGTAAGTATTGCAACAAAAACAGAAACCATACTGATTAGAGATGTTTTTTTAAGCGTTTTTTTCTTTTTTTGGCCTTTTTTCTTTTTTATAAATGTTGTAATAAAAAGCGCAAACGAAGAGGTCCACCCGGACAAAAGCAGAGCAAATGCCAGGTAATTCGGAACCACTCCGAACGCCGCTCCGATTTCGAAAAACGGGAACGTCACCAAAAAAAGACCGATAAAATTAACCTTTTTGCTATTAAAAGCACACACAAAATACGAGAGAACTACCGAAACTACTGTTAAGAAAAAGGTAGTAGACGCGGCATCTAAAGATTTAAAATCAACCGTCGCATTTTTAGTCCAGTACATTGAATCAAATATCGCGTCTTTAGCATACAAAAACGAATTTACGGCGCCGTCGACAATTCTTCCGTAAAAAAGCGCGCAAACAGCTAAAACTATTGCGAAAAGGCCTATGGAAATATAGATTTTTATTTTACGATCAAGTAAAAAAATCAGCGGAAAAACCACATTGCAAAAAACAATTGCAGCGGATATTACATAGTAGTTAAATTCAATATTAAACATAAGCGCCGCAGTAAATAAAGCGCCAAACGTTAAAAGAAGGTTAATAATCACGCCAAAAAAATAGGAAAGTACTGGGTGATTTTTACCGCCAAGTCCTGAAAAACGAATGTCGGTTTCGACAAAGCTTATGCCGTTAGTATATATTTTATTGTCGTTTATTTCTTTATTCATAAGCCACCCTAAAGCCTTGCGTCGCAAATTGACAAAGCAACTCTACCGCTAAAAACGGGAAGCAAATTAAATTTACCGCTTACAGCTTCTTGTTCGTCGGATTCTGTTGCCGCCCTAATTACAGTTATAAATGATAGTGCCGAAACCTCTTTAAGCCCGTCGGACATACCGTCGCTCAGCTTTGATGTAATATAGACAATATGCGAATAATCATCACCCTTGTGTTTCATATAATCAAGGGTGGCGTCCGATTTAGCCATTTTGCATTTTAGCATTTGGCTTAAAGCCTCGTATAGTTCTTTTCTGCCTTTAATTAAAAACGACTGCCATTCGCAGGTACTTGTATTAAAAAATCCTATTTTATGTAAAATATTACTGTCCGCCAAAAAGGAAGACAAGCAAACAGCGGCTTCAATCATACTGTCAATTCTGTCAAGCGCCGAAGTATCGCCTATATCGGCATTAAACTCAAGTAAAATAAGTATAGAAGTATTAAGCGGCAAAGAAAAATCCCTAACCATCATCTTATCCGCTTTAGATGAAAGCTTCCAGTGAATGCGATTGAGCTTATCACCGCCGATATATTCGCGTATTTTAAAAACCTCCGAAGGATCATCACCCGGTTTTGAATCTGAAAAAACATCAGACTCGGTAATTACGTACGGATTATTGCTTATTGTTACAGGCGTTGGCACAATCTCTGGCAAAAAGCTGATTGAATAGCTTTGTTTAAGCTTTTTAGAAAATGCAAACAACTTAAAATAGTCGTAAACCACAAGCTTATCAAAAGAAATATCAACAATACCGATATGCGCGGAACTAACTGAAAAATCGGCCTTTGCCGAAGAAAAAGCAGGAGCGTTTAAAATAAGCTCGTGCATATCGTCTGTCTCTAAAAATCTATTGCTAACCTTAACATTTACTTTAACACCGGGAAGTGATACAAACGAGCGGTTTTTTAACGTAATTATAACCTTTAATGATTCGCCTTTTTGCGCAACGGTATCCGATACTTCAATTTCCGCTTTAAGCAAAAGCCTTGCAACTAAAAGCAAAAGAAAAAGGATAACCGGCAACAGCACTACCGTTAAAAGCAGAATAAGCGAAAGCGGATCGGAATATAAGATAAAAAACAACCCGATAATCGCAATTAAAACTGCATAAAAAATTCTAACTAATGCCATATTTTTTTCCTTTACTCAATCTGCGGTAAGGGTGTGTCTTTTAAAATGCTTAAAAATACATCTGCTATTGTTGCGCCGTTAACCCTGGCTTTAGGGCTGAGAATAACCCTGTGCCCTGCCGCGTCAAAAAACACTGCCGCTACATCGTCGGGTATTACAAAATCACGGCCGGATAAAAATGCATTTGCGCGGGCAAGCCTTGCCGTAGCGATTGCTCCGCGGGGGCTCATGCCAAGCTCGAGCATTTCGTGATGGCGCGAAGAATCCGAAAGTTTTGCAATATATTCATATATTGCAGGGTGAACCGTAACATTTTCTGCTGCATTCTGCATAGCAACAATATCCTCTGCCGTGCATACACGCTTTACTGTACTAAGCGGATCTGCTGCCTGTTTAGATGAAAGTATAGCGGCCTCGCTTTTAACGTCAGGGTACCCGATAGAAAGCTTAACCATAAATCTATCCATCTGGCTTTCCGGAAGCATTTGTGTGCCTACTGAACCTATCGGGTTTTGTGTTGCAATTACAATATAGGGTTTTGGAAGCTCACGGGTAACACCATCTACTGTTACTTTTCCTTCTTCCATAACTTCTAAAAGTGCCGACTGGGTTTTGCTGGACGTTCTATTAATTTCGTCGGCTAAAAACAGGTTGCACAAAGCGGCTCCGGGTTTAAATGTAAACTCGTCTTTTTCTTTATTATAAACATTAAAGCCCGTAACGTCTGTAGGTAAAACATCCGGCGTAAACTGCAGGCGGTTATATTTTAAATCCATGGCTTTCGAAAAAGCAAGCGCCATGGTTGTTTTTCCGACACCCGGAATATCATCAAGAAGAATATGCCCTCTTGAAATTATTGAAGTCATTACCTTTTTAATTATTTCGTCCTTACCGATAATAACCTTTTTTACCTCTTCAATAACACTTGACGCTTCCGCGCGCAAAACTGAAATATCTTTATCCATACAATATGCCCCTTCAATCAATATTGCTTTATTATACCATAAAACCAAAAGCGGTAGCTTTTATAAGCGGCTTAGCCGCATGCCGTGCTGCGCACGGCGGTTTTAATGGTTCAATGTTTTAAAACAAAGCCCAAACTTTAAATGCGTTAGCATTTCGGCGGTGGTTCTCCGCCGCCGAGTTTAGGTTATTATAACACACGATTATGAACAAATTAAGAATAAATTTCTTGTTAAAAGCACCGAAAAAAACATGCTTTTTTTGTGCAAAATATTGCGCTATTATAATGTATGTTAATATTGCAAATCAATAGCTTATAGTGTATAATAATTGAGTATGACAAAATACAGTCAATTCTTATTTGAAAGGGCAAAAAAATGTTAAAAGCAAATCTTTTTTTTAAAACTTTAGAAGACGTTAAAAAATTTGTAAATCTTGCTATGCTTAAAGATTATGAGATGGATCTTGTATCCGGCAAATATGTAGTAAATGCAAAAAGCATAATGGGCATTTTCAGCTTAGATCTTACAAAGCCAGTATCGTTAATAGCCCACAACGAGGGCGACGATCAACTGGAAAATGAAATCAAAGAATTTATTTATACGGAAGAATAATTATGAAATACGATTGTCTAATTATCGGCGCCGGCCCTGCCGGAATTTTTACGGCTGTTGAACTTATTCGCCAAGGCTCTAATAAAAAAATATTGATGATTGAAAAGGGCGTCAGCATTAATGATAGATCATGCCCAAAAGCAAAAACGAAGGTTTGCATGAACTGCAAGCCTTATTGCCACATAACGACAGGTTTTTCGGGTGCAGGTGCGTTTTCGGACGGAAAGCTTTCTTTAAGCTATGAAGTCGGCGGCAATCTGCCCGATCTTGTAGGAGCAGAAAAAATTCAGGAAACCATAGACTATGCCGACAAAATTTATCTTGAATTCGGCGCGGATACTCATATAGAAGGCATTTCAAATCCGGAAAAAGTTAAAGAAATCCGCAAAAGAGCAATAAGTGCAGGCTTAAAGCTGGTGGATTGTCCCATACGCCATTTAGGTACTGAAAAGGCACAAAAAATTTATGCTGACTTACAACAATATTTAATTGATAACGGCGTTGAAATACTGTTTAAGAAAAACTGCACGGACATAATAATTGAAGATGACCGCTGCATCGGCGCTATTATTGCAGACTCGGCAAACAACGCAAACGCAACCGAGATTTTTGCAGACGATATAATAGTTGCAACCGGCCGCAAAGGTGCGGACTGGCTTGAAAAAGAATGCGAAAAACACGCAATTATGCACACACCGGGAACGGTTGATATCGGAGTTCGTGTTGAAGTGCGTAATGAAATTATGGAAGAAATCAACGATGTCCTTTATGAATCAAAGCTTATTGGGCATCCGCTTCCGTTTAAAAACAAGGTGCGCACGTTTTGCCAAAATCCGGGCGGTTTTGTAAGCCAAGAGAATTACGACAATGATTTGGCGGTTGTTAACGGACATTCGTACAAGGATTTAAAGAGCAACAACACAAATCTCGCCATTCTCTGTTCTCATAACTTTACATATCCTTTTAATCAACCGATAGAGTATGCTCAAAAAATAGGCGAACTTACAAACATGCTTGCTAACAATCACATTTTAGTACAAAGATACGGCGATATTTTAGATGGAAAACGCACTTGGGATAAGGAACTTTCGGAATCAAACGTTAAGCCCACCCTTCCTGACGCTGTTGCAGGTGATATTACTGCGGCTATGCCCTACCGCGCAATGACCAACATAATCAATTTTATTAAAGCTATGGATGTGGTAGTCCCCGGCTTTGCTTCAAGCGAAACCCTGCTTTATTCGCCGGAGCTTAAATTTTACTCTAACAGAGTTAAAATGGACGCAGATTTTACAACCAACATTAAGGGTTTATACTGTTTAGGAGATTCTTCCGGCTGGACAAGAGGGCTAATGATGGCATCTGCAATGGGCGTTTTAATGGGACGCCGTCTAGCCGAAAATAACAATTAAAAGGTGATTTTAATGAAAGAGGGAATTTTGAAACCTTTTAAAAATTTAAGGGGCGGCGCAAATCTTCCGCACGAAAAAGGCACTGCGGAAATCGATACCGTTATATTTCCTGAGCCCGACGAAATAGTAATACCAATGCAGCAACACATTGGGGCTCCCTGCACACCTGTTGTTAATAAGAAAGACCGTGTGTTTGTAGGCACAAAAGTGGCGGATAGCGAAGCTTTTGTAAGCGCGCCTATTCATTCGGGCGTATCGGGAACGGTTAAAGATATTGTACAAATCAAAACCGCTACCGGTGGTTTTGGTGAGGCTATAGTAATTGAAAATGATCATTTAAAAACCGTTGATCCTTCTCTTTCAGCACACGACATAAAAAGCGAAGAGGATCTTTACACTGCGGCAAGAGAATCGGGGCTTGTAGGTCTTGGTGGTGCAGGTTTTCCGACGCACATAAAACTAAGAGCGGACAAAAACCGCCCTATAGACACTTTAATTATTAATGCCGCGGAATGCGAGCCGTACATAACATCCGATTACAGGGAATGCCTAGAAAGCCCGGAAGATATTTTATTCGGAATATATTTAATTAAAGATATTTTAAAATTAAAGCGCGTTATAATTGCTGTTGAAAGCAACAAACCAAAAGCCATTAAGATACTTTACGACATTGCGGCGGATAAAAGAGACATTAACGACGAAGTAAAGCTTATGAAGCTAAAATCCCATTATCCGCAGGGCGCCGAAAAGGTTTTAATTTATACTGTAACAGGCCGGAAGGTGCCCATTGGAAAATTGCCGGCCGACGTTGGCTGTATAGTAATGAACGTTACCAGTGTGGCGGTTTTGGCAAGATACATAAAAACCGGTATGCCACTTGTGTCAAAACGAATAACCGTAGCTGGAAACGCAGTAAAAAAGCCGGGTAACTTTATTGTTCCAATAGGCACTAAAATTCAAGAGATTTTAGATTTCTGCGAAGCCGAAGCACCCGAAAAACTAATTATGGGCGGCCCTATGATGGGTGTTGCCATTACAGATACAAGCATTCCGTTGCTAAAACAAAACAATGCTATACTTGCTTTTTCCGGTAAAAAAGCCAACGGTTTTACGCCGACAAATTGCATAAACTGCGGCAAGTGCCTTGCGGCATGCCCGATGGGATTAGCTCCAAGGGCAGTTGAATCGGCAATTGACTTTAATGAAGGCGCCGAAAAATACAAATCGCTCTTTGCCGAATACTGCATTGAATGCGGAAGCTGTGCTTATGCGTGTCCGGCTAAGCGTTCCCTTGTAGAGGCCATGCGCCTTGCAAAGCTGGAAATTAAGAAAGCAGGTGCAAAAAATGCTTAAGGTTTCTTCATCTCCGCACATTAGAAGCTTAGATTCTACCAGCGGAATAATGCTCGATGTCATTATTGCTTTAATACCGCTTGGAATTTTTGGAATTGTAATGTACGGCTATTACACAGCGCTTATTATTGCCGTGTGTATTGCTTCTGCTGTTGCGGCCGAGTATTTGTGGTGCAAAGCATTAAAAAAAGAAACCACTTTACGTGATTTATCCGCTGTGGTTACAGGCTTATTGCTTGCATACAATCTTCCGCCTACAATTCCGCTGTGGATTGCAGCGCTTGGTTCTATTGTTGCAATAGTAGTTATAAAGCAGATGTTCGGTGGACTTGGCCATAATTTCGCAAATCCTGCCATTGCGGCGCGCATTGTGCTTATGGTATCCTTCCCATCTCAAATGACTAATTTTATTAAGGTATTTACCGGCGGTGAAATTATTTCAAGCGCCACTCCTCTTGGAAGCGGCACTACTGGCGAATACGGAATTTTGCGCCTGTTTTTAGGTAATTATCCCGGCTGTATCGGTGAAACATCTACACTTCTTATTTTATTCGGCGGACTGTATTTAGTTTTAAGAAGAGTAATTTCTATTACAATTCCCCTATCTTTTTGCGGCTCCGCATTTTTATTTACATTTTTATTAACAGGCAATTTTGTAGGATCGTTATCTGCTGTTTGCTCAGGCGGAATAATGCTTGCGGCCGTATTTATGGCAACAGATTATGTAACAAGCCCAAAAAGAACGGTTGGAAAAATTATCTTCGGCATAGGTTGCGGCGTACTAACGGTACTTATAAGGACCTATGGCAACCTGCCTGAGGGCGTATCGTTTGGTGTGCTAATTATGAATCTTTTAACACCGCTTATTGACCGCATTCCGGGGGCTAAACCATTCGGGTATACGGAGGCGCAAGGATGAAGAACATAAAAACGGTAATATTACCTGCAATTATACTTTGTGTGCTTTGTGCGGTTTTAACCGCCATACTTGCAGGCACCAACTTGCTTACACGTGACACTATTGCCGAAAAAGAGGCTGCAAAAGAGGCTGCGGCTTTAAACAGCGTTATTAAGGGCGCACAGTTTGAAGCAGTTTTAGAAGAGGAAAACCTTATTACATATAAAGCAACCAAAAGCGGCGAGACGGTAGGTTACGCTTTTAAGGCAACACAAAACGGTTACGGTGATAAGGTTTCGGTAATTATCGGTATAGCGGATGACAAAATAACCGCCGTTGAAATTATTGATGTATCGGGCGAAACTCCGGGGCTTGGTCAAGACGCCAAAAAAGAAAGCTATACAAAAAGCCTTGCAGGTCTTAGCAGTACCGATACTATTCCAAAAATTAAAACGGGCGCTACAATTACTTCCAACGCAATAAAGCGTGCAGTTGAAAGCGCTTTCAGTAAATACGAGGAGGTGTCAAGAAAATGAGTAAATATGTAAAAACACTCACAAACGGAATTTTAAATGAAAATCCCGTATTAAGACTTGTTCTTGGCACCTGCCCAACCTTAGCCATTTCCACAGCGGCGATAAACGGCATCGGCATGGGGCTTGCGGCGACTTTTGTACTCGTTTGTTCCGGAATTATGGTATCGATTTTAAGAAATATCATTCCTTCAAAGGTTAGAATTCCGGCATACATAACAATAATTGCAAGCTTTGTTACGGTTGTGCAAATGGTGGTTAAAGCTTATTTGCCGTCAATTGATGAAGCGCTTGGTATTTACCTGCCGCTTATAGTTGTAAACTGTATAATTTTAGCAAGAGCCGAAATGTTTGCGGCTAAAAACCCGCCGCTTGCCTCCGCGCTTGACGGGCTTGGCATGGGAATAGGTTTTACGGTAACCTTAACCTTAATGGGCGCAATACGCGAGCTTATAGGGGCCGGCACAATTTTTGGTCTTCCCGTAACTTCAGGATTTTTGCCGCCGATGATTATTCTTATTTTACCGCCGGGAGGCTTTTTTGTATTCGGTATATTGGTAGCGGCGTCCAATGCTCTTGCTAAGAAAAAAGGCAAAAGCATTAAAGAAGAGGCCGGCTGCAACGGGACTTGTGAAGGTTGTGCCCTGTGTGAAGGAGGCACCGTAAATGATTAAATCTATAGTCGCTATAATTCTTGCCGGTATTTTAACCGACAATATGGTGCTTTCAAAATTTTTGGGGATCTGCCCATTTTTAGGCGTTTCAAAAAAACTTAACACCGCCTTTGCAATGAGCGTTGCGGTAACACTTGTTATGATAATTGCAACCGCCGTAACCTGGCCGTTTTATGTATACATATTACTGCCTAATGATTTGGATTATTTACAAACAATCGCTTTTATTTTAGTAATCGCGGCACTTGTACAGCTGATTGAAATTGTGCTTAAAAGATTCTTGCCGCCTATATACAACGCGCTCGGCATTTACCTTCCGCTTATAACCACCAACTGTGCGGTTCTTGGCATTACATTGCTTAATTTTACGGATAATCTTAATTTTGTCCAATCGCTTGCAAATGCACTTGGAGCAGGTCTTGGATTTATGCTTGCAATGATTATTTTTGCCGGCATACGCGGCAGAATAGAAAAATCGGATATCCCCGAATTTTTAAAGGGACTTCCTATAACGCTTATTTCGGCAAGCATTGTAAGTCTGTCGTTTTTAGGCTTTGCCGGCGTAGTAGATAATCTTATAAAATAGGAGGAACAGCCATGGAAATATTAATTGCCGTTTCTGTTTTAGGCGGAGCTGCTTTATTACTTGGCTTTCTTCTAAGCCTTGCTTCAAAAATTTTTGCTGTAAAAACAGACGAAAAAGAAGCATCAATAAGAGAAGCTTTACCCGGTGCCAACTGCGGTGCCTGCGGTTTTGCCGGGTGTGACAGTTATGCAAAAGCCGTTTCAGACGGTTCTTCTAAGCCTTCGCTTTGTATCCCCGGCGGCAAAGATACAGCTGCAAAAATCGGTGAAATTTTGGGCGTAGCAGTTGAAGTGAAGGAAAAACGCGCGGTTGTACTTTGTAATGGAACCTGCGATAAAGCGCAAACAAAATACGAGCACAGCGGAAAGCCTTCGTGTGCGGCTGCCGCATTAGTTCAAGGTGGCCCTAAGGCTTGCAACTTTGGATGTATGGGCTTTGGAGACTGTGCTTTAGTATGCGACTATAATGCCATTACAATAACTGACGGAATAGCACATATAGATCATTCGCTATGTATTGGCTGCGGCAAATGCGTAAATATCTGTCCAAAACATATTATTAAAGTTTTTGATCTTCCTATTAAAGCAACTGTTATGTGTCTTAACAAAGATAAAGGTGCAATTGCAAGAAAACTTTGTTCGGTTTCTTGCATAGGATGTGGTCTTTGCAAAAAGAACTGCCCGAACGACGCCATAACTTTAAGCGACAATTTGGCAATTATTGACCCCGTAAAATGTACCGCTTGCGGAAAATGCATTTCGGTTTGTCCGCAAAAAACCATAAAATAAAAAGCAGGATTAATTCCTGCTTTTTATTTTAAGATTTCTTCAATCGGCTTAATATAATCGCCTTCAAAAAGCTCTATCATGCCTTTATCGGCGGCTGCGGCAAGCTTTGGATCAATAGGAATGCGACCAAGCACCGAAAATCCATGTTGTTTTGCAATTTCTTCTATGCGGCTTTTGCCGTAAATTTCTATTTTTTTGCCGCAGTCGGGGCATATAGCGTAACTCATATTTTCAACAACGCCGAGTATTGGAATGTTCATAAGCTTTGCCATATTAACCGCTTTTTCAACGATCATAGAAACCAATTCCTGCGGGCTTGTAACTACAATAATTCCGTCTAAGGGAAGACTTTGAAATACGGTTAATGATACATCGCCGGTTCCCGGAGGCATATCTACAAACATATAGTCCACGTCGCCCCAAATAACATCGGTCCAAAACTGTTTTACAGTGCCTGCAATAACGGGACCGCGCCAGCAAACCGGATCGGTTTCTTCTTTAATTAAAAGATTTAAACTCATAACCTTTATTCCGGTAGAAGTTTGCATTGGAATAATACCGTTTTCTTCAGCGTCTGCGTTGCCGTGAAGATTAAACATTTTAGGAATTGAAGGCCCTGTAATATCGGCATCTAAAATAGCGGTTTTAAACCCTAGCCTGCTACTTGTTACAGCAGCAAGAGCGCTTACAAGGCTTTTGCCGACGCCGCCTTTTCCGCTAACAACGCCGATTACCTTTTTAATAGAAGAAAATTCGTTACAGCTTTCCTTTAAATCTCTGCTTTCGCAGTTTTCGGTACAGCTTGAACAATCATGTGTGCATTCGCTCATTTACATTCTCCTTTACATATATCTCCTACACTGTTTAATACATAACTCGGTCTATACGGGTAATTATCAATATCGGCTTTTGATGTAACACCTGAAAGCACCAGCACTGTATCAATCATACTTTCAATGCCGGATACTACGTCGGTATCCATACGATCGCCAACAATACACGCTTCGCTGCCGCTTTGGCAATTTATCATATTAAGACCAATACGCATCATAAGCGGATTGGGCTTTCCTATGTAATATGCCTTTTTGCCCGTTGCAATTTCTATTGGAGATATAAGGGCTCCTGTTGCGGGAACAATGCCGTTTTCGGTAGGCCCTGTAATATCCGGATTTGTGCCAATAAGCTTAGCGCCTCGCTGAACAAGCAGTGTGGCGTGCTCGATCATATCGTAATTTAAGCTTCGGGTTTCACCCATTACCACGTAATCGGGGTTAATGTTGTTCATGGTAAAGCCGGCATCGTATAAAGCGTTTAGAAGCCCCGGCTCGCCTATTGCAAATACGCTTCCGCCCGGGCACTGCGATTTTAAAAAGCTGGCTGTTGCAAGAGCGCTTGTATAAAAATGCTCTTCCGCAACATCAAGGCCCATTCTTAAAAGCTTTTGACGCAGTTCTTTTGGGCTTCTTTCACTTGAATTCGTTAAAAACACAAAGTTTTTATTCGAATCTCTTAACCATTCAACGAATTCTTTAGCGCCCTCTAAAAGACGGTCACCATGATAAATAACACCGTCCATATCGCATATAAAGCCTTTTTTATCTTTAAGCTGCATAATAAGTTTAAGCCTTTCGTAGTTTATTCTTTAACTAATTATATATAATATTCCCCGGTATTGCAAGCGGTGTTTATCCTTTTTTTACAAAAAATTCATTGATTTGATTATTTCTATATGATATACTAAATTATTAAGAAGTAAGATATAATTATCGGAGGTAATTTATGATTGAAGTAAAAAACCTTTGCAAAAAATACGGTACAAACCTCGCGGTAAAAGATGTTAGCTTTACTATAAGCGAAGGTGAAGTCGTTGGATTTTTGGGGCCTAATGGCGCCGGTAAATCCACGATTATGAATATTTTAACGGGGTATTTATCCTCTACTTCCGGAAGTGCAACGGTATCCGGTATGAATGTTTTGGAATATCCCGAAGAGGTTAAAAAACATATTGGATATCTTCCGGAACAACCACCGCTGTATCTTGATATGACAGTTAAGGAATATCTGGATTTTTGCTTTAATCTTAAAAAAGCGCCCTTTCAAAAAAATCCGCATATCGGCGAAATTTGCAGGCTGGTAAAAATCGATCATGTTCAAAACCGCCTTATTCGCAATCTTTCAAAGGGTTACAGGCAGCGTGTAGGTATAGCGCAGGCGCTTATAGGAAACCCGGATGTGCTGATTTTGGACGAGCCGACAGTTGGTTTAGACCCGAAACAAATTATAGAGGTACGTTCGCTTATAGAACGGCTTAGCAAAAACCATACAATAATTATGTCGTCGCATATTCTGTCCGAAATACAGGCCGTTTGCAAACGCATAATAATTATTAACAACGGTGAAATCGTTGCCGATGATTTAGCGGAAAACCTTTCAAAATCAATGTCTTCGGATCACGCGGTAAAGCTTCGCGTGCAAGGACCTGAAGAGGCCGTATTAAAAGCACTTAAATCAATAAAAGGTGTAGATAAAATTTCGAGCCTTGGAGTTGTTGAATCGGGTGCTTACGATTATAATATTGAGCCTTATGACGGCTTAGATATCCGCCGTGATATTTTTAACAGAATGGCAGACAGGAACTTCCCTATTTTAGAGCTTACAACCAATGCCCTTACATTAGAGCAGGTATTTTTAAAGCTTACAGAGGGCATAGGAATTGCCGAAATTAAAGAGGATGAAGCTCCTGTAAAAAAGACAAACAAATCCGCACGCAATAAGGCGATTGAAACGGTATACGGGGAGGAAGAAGTAAAATGAGTGCAATTTTTAAAAGAGAATTTAAATCCTATTTTACCACCCCGTTAGGCTTTGTAATAATAGCTATTATGTTTTTCTTTTTAGGACAGGGATTTTCAAGCATTTATATTGCCGATTACGGTAATTTAGCCTTTGTGTTCTCTGCAGTAAACACCTATGCAATGCTTGTGGCTCCACTTATTACAATGCGACTTTTTTCCGAAGAAAAAAGACAAAAAACCGATCAGCTTTTGCTTACAAGTCCCGTAAAAGTAAGTCACATAGTTTTAGGCAAGTTTTTTGCCGCGATGACTCTGTTTATGCTTTGCTACTCGATTACTTTAATTTTTGAGTTTGTTCTTATGGCAGTGACAGATGTTAATTTACTTTTGTATTTAAGCTGTCTTTTAGGTGTATTTTTAATGGGTGCGGCAATAATTGCTATCGGAACGTTTATATCATCATTAACTGACAGTCAGATAATCGCAGCAGTTCTTGGAATTATAGCATCGCTTTTTGTTTTAATGATTGATTATTTTGCCACCATTATTAATAACGGTGTGGTAACAGCAATATGCGATTTTCTTTCCTTTAATACCCGATTTAACACCTTTGTTTCGGGCATTATAGACTTTTCGAATATAGTATTCTTTTTGAGCGTTATTTCACTGTTTCTGTTTTTAACAATGCGCTCGCTTGAGAAAAAACGCTGGGTTTAAGGAGGATAATAAAATGAAAAAACAAGAAAATACAGTTATTTCTCCTAAAAAGCAAAGAAAAGAGCGCTCAAATGTATTTAGATACAGTTCTACTACGGCTATATTAATCTCGGTATTTTTAGTGCTTTTAGTTGCGGTTAATTTTTTATCTACCCTTATTGCTTCTAAATTTTCTACGGCTATTGATGTTACCGTTGACCGTTCAAGCAAGCTTACTGCCGAAAATATTGATTATTTAAAACGTTTAAACGAGCAAGAGAGTATTAAGGAAATTTCTATTATCGTTTGCGCCACAAAAGCCAGCTACACCGGCAGCGAAATGATTAACTACATGGCAAACTATTACGGTGTTTCGGAAAATAACACACCATACAGTTATTTTAATCAAACTGTAAGGCTATTAGAAGAATATCCAAAATACAATTCAAAAATAACGGTTGAATATCACGATCCGCAAGAGCCGGACTTTTCAAAGCTTCAAAGTGAAAGTTCTATTAACATTACCTACGGTGATATTCTTGTGCGCTGCTTTAAAACAGACGGTAGTACAAAAAGTGACGTTTTAACAGTTAACGACATTTATGAAATGCAGGCGTCGTACGATTCTTACGGTTATTCGTCAAGCTATACTATAGTCGTATCCAATCTCGAAAATGCACTTTCCGGCGCGCTTAACAAGGTGGCTATGGACATAACCAAAACCGCTGCAGTATTAAAGAATAACTGCACTCCGGATACTCTTAGCTATCTTACTTCTTCGCTTAACAGTTACGATTATCAATTTACAACCTACGAAGGAACAGTAACCTACGAAAACCTTAAAGGTTATGACGCCATTCTAATTTCCGGCGTTACAAACGATTTTGACGTAAACTCGTTAAAAGAGATTGACAAGTTTTTAAACAACGAAGGCAAAAAGGGCAAATCGCTTATCTATTTTGCAAGTCAGTCAAGCCCCGAAACGCCCAATTTAAATGCGTTTTTAGAGGAATGGGGTATTTCGGTTGGCGGCGGAGTTTTATATGAAACAAACTCCCTAAACCGCGGCGACAATCCGACAATATTTTTACAATCCCTTGCAGATAACAGCTACGTTTCAAGTCTTAAAAACAGCAATAAAAATTATTGGTCCGGCGCGAATTCTCCGCTTACCGTAACCTATTCGACAGACGGATCTAAAACCACAAACATCCTTTTATCTTCGAGCGATACTACTCTTGCCGCACCCAAAGGCAGCGGTGCCGGATATACTCCGCCGGCAAATGCCACAACAAAATCTTATCCGCTTATCGTTCTTACCACCGATATTGATACTGACGCCGACGGTAACGATATTCAAAGCTCGGTAATAGTATTTGCAGGAAACGACTTTGTTTCTGAAAATTACAGTCAGTACAGCGATATAGGAAACATGGATCTTGCTACATTAGCTATAAATACAGCTTCGGGCAGAAGCGGAGGACTGTACTTTACGCCTAAAGTTACAGGCACTACAGGAATTGCTACGCCTAGCAGTGCGGCTGTAAAAATGATCGTTTTAATTATATTTATGTTTGTTATTCCCTTAGCTACTTTAGCCGGAGGTATTGTAATTTGGATCCTGAGAATAAGAAAATAAAACCGGAAGAGGATTTTTCGGATTCCACTGTTTTTTCAAAAAAAGAGGTAACCTATAAAAAATCTGCTAAAAAAGGCAGCAAAAAAACAATAGTAATAATGCTGTCTTTAGCGCTTGTGCTAGGCATTATTTCGAGTATAATTGTATTTTTTACAAAAAATACTCCTACTACGGATGTTGACAATAAAACGAGCACCGTAGAAGTATTTAACTTTGACGCAAAAAACATTGCCGCATTTAATATCAAAAATGAATATGGCATATTAAACTTTACCTCTGTAACCGGTAAAGACGAAAGCGGATCTACCACCTATTCTTGGAATTTTAACAACTATCCAAGCTCCCTTATTTCCGACGCATATATTAGCAGCGTAGCCGACAAAGTTGCTTCCCTTTCGGCAATTCGCGAAATGAGCGGTGACAGCAGCGACGCGGTTTACGGTTTAAACTCTCCTATAATTATTGTTTCTGTTACCGGAAGAGACGGTCTTAGCGATTATAAAATAATGGTCGGAAACAAATCGCCGGACGGTTCCGGAAACTATACCACAACCTCATTAAACAACAAGGTCTATCTTGTTGCTGCTTCTACTATTGAATCTTTTAATGCCACTCCGGAAATAACCGCCAACAATTCGCTGATAACCCCCGAAAGCAGCGACACATTGCCGGAGCAGTATTTGAGCAATAACAACAATCTCGATCATGTTGATACCCTTAAAATTTCCGGACAGTTTTTTGAAAAACCCGTTTCGATCATTCACACCGATAATCCGCTTGCGAGCTATAAAGTTATCGCCCCGATTGAAAGATATGCAAATTTTGACAATGTTGGCAATGTTACTTCAATTTTAAATAACGGACTTGTTGCAACCGACTGCTATAAGCTTTTGCCAAATAGTGCGGATATAAAAAAATACCGTATGGACAAGCCTGATATGATTGTCGAAATGTCCTATGCCGGCAAAACAATTAAACTATCGCTTTCAAAATACGAAACCGATGATGTCGGCACTAATTATTATAGTTTAATGATATCCGGAAAGAACGCCGTGTACAAAATCGACGCAGACGCACTTCCCTTTATTGCTTTACGGCTAAACGATTTTTACAACCAATATGTATTTTTAGAGGAAATATCAAGTTTTAAAAATATTACTTTAAACGATACAAAAAAATCCTACTCGTTTGATATAAGTTATGACGAAAAGAAAAACTTGACCTCTGAAAAATACGGAGATAAGGATATTAATGATACTATTTTTAGAACCTATTTCGATTATTTCCTTTATTTAAAACCGACTTTGGACGAAAACGCAAAACAAAACGGATTGGCTTTTTCAGCAACATTTACCTACCGTAACACGGCTAAAGGTAAAATTGTGCTTGAAATTTACAACTACAACGCGCGAAAATATATTGTAAAAATAGACGGCAATGAAGTAGGCGTTATAAATTATACCTATTTCGACAATTTTACCCAAAATATTCAAAAAATGATTGACGGCAAAAACATTCCGGAAATCATATAAAATATAAAAAGGATGGATAGATTTATGCAAAACAATGTACGACCAAATGATATGAAGCGTATAAACAACGCAGAGCTTGCCAGCGCGTTCATTGACGAACAAATAGATGCTATAAAAAAGCAAGTCAAGGATAAAAAGGTTCTTCTTGCGCTTTCCGGCGGCGTAGACTCTTCGGTTGTAGCGGCCCTTTTAATTAAAGCAATCGGCCAAAACCTTACCTGTGTACATGTAAATCACGGCCTTTTAAGAAAAGGCGAACCCGAGCAAGTAATTGAGGTTTTTAAAAACCAAATGAATGCCAACTTAATCTATGTTGACGCGGTTGACAGATTTTTAGATAAACTTGCCGGCGAAAAAAGCCCGGAAAACAAGCGCAAAATTATCGGCGCGGAATTTATTCGTGTATTTGAAGAAGAAGCAAGAAAACTTGAAAATATCGAATTTTTGGCACAAGGCACTATCTATCCTGATATACTCGAAAGCGGTCCTGTAAAAGCACATCACAACGTTGGCGGACTGCCTGAAGATTTAAAATTTGAGCTTGTAGAGCCGTTAAAATTCTTATTTAAAGATGAAGTTCGCATGGTTGGCAAAACTTTAGGACTTCCCGACAGTATGGTTTACCGTCAGCCATTCCCCGGCCCCGGTCTTGGTGTTCGCTGCCTTGGAGCTATTACAAGAGACAGGCTGGAAGCCGTCCGCGAATCTGATGCGATTTTGCGTGAAGAGTTTAAAAATTCCGGTCTTGATAAAAAGGTTTGGCAGTTCTTTACAATTGTTCCGGATCTAAAATCTGTTGGTGTAAGAAACGATAAAAGGGTTGAAGAATGGCCGGTAATTATCCGTGCCGTAAATACTTTGGATGCTATGTCGGCTACAATTGAAGAAATTCCATATGAAGTTTTAAATAAAGTGACCGGCCGCATTATAAGTGAAGTGCCCGGTGTAAACCGCGTACTGTATGATCTTACACCAAAACCGTCAGGCACTATTGAGTGGGAGTAAAGCACATTTTATCTTGAAATGTGCTGAGTTATCCTGAATAGCTTGAAACAGCAGGCATTCTACGGAATGCCTGCTGTTTTTGGTATCAATATTGATAACGAAATGATAACATTACGGTAGCTGAAAGCAATTTTCGCCGCCCATTATTCCTTGACATATTCGAATTCATACGGTATAATATGTTATACAAATCATACTTTGGAGGCGGTATAATGAAAGCACCTGAAGGAAAATATGCATGGACGGCCACCGTCGGAGAAAAAGGACAAATCGTAATCCCGAAACAGGCTCGTGATATTTTTGGAATCAAGCCTGGAGATACGCTGCTGCTTTTTGGCGATGAGGCGAGGGGGATCGCCATCCCTCCGAAACAAGCCTTTGCAGAATGGTTTAAGATAGTTTTTCAGGATCAGGAGGGTGATAAGGTATGAAAAAGGTTGCCTTTTTCTGTATTCCTGCGCACGGTCATACAAATCCCATGCTCCCGGTTGCAGCGGAACTGGTGAAAAGGGGGAATACAGTACGATTCTATTCGTTCAACGAATTTGAAGAGAAGATCAATGCAACAGGCGCAGAATTTATCTCCTGCGACGCTTTTCTGCCGAAACTCACGAAGCGGGAAGAAGCCGGACTGAAGAATGTTTCCACTACAGAGATGACGATTCAGGACATTCGGATCACGCTCAGCATGGACAGCTTTCTCGACGAAGAGTTCAAGACCTTCCGGCCTGACGTCGTATATACGGATTCCGTTTGCTTCTGGGGAAAATTAAACGCATGGAAACACCATGTGCCGATGGTTATTTCTACCAGCACATTTGCTTTTAATCAATTGTCATCCCAGTATATGAAGAACACGCCTAAGGAACTGGCAGATATGATCTTCGGGTTGCCGAGGATCTCTAAGGAGTTGAAAAAGCTCGAACCATACGGCTATCGTGTGAAGGGGGCTTTGTCTCTGGTACAGAGCGACAATCAGACAGATAGCATCGTCTATACTTCGCGGCGTTTTCAGCCCTATGCAGAGAGCTTTTCGGATCACTACGCATTTGTAGGACCTTCTGTTTTCTCAGATGCCGTTCCGAAAAAAGCGAAGGACCGCCCGCTTGTTTATATTTCTCTGGGGACCGTCATCAATGACAGACCCGATTTCTACACAAAATGCATAGCGGCGTTGCAAGATCAGAAGGTTGACGTCGTCATTTCGTGCGGAAATGCGGTAAACCGCGCGTCATTGGGAGTGCTGCCTGACAACATCCATGTGTATCCCTACGTGGATCAGCTCGATATTCTTTCCAAAGCGGACGTTTTTATAACACACTGTGGCATGAACAGCGTTTCCGAAAGTCTCTATATGGCTGCGCCGATGGTGCTCTATCCCCAGACAAGCGAGCAGAAAGCAGTAGCGAGAAGGGTAATGGAAATTGGTGCCGGCACGGCTTTAAATGACGATTCCATTGACGGGATCCGGGCGTCTGTACAGGAGATTCTGCGCAACTCCGCCTACGCGAAAGCCGCAGAGGTGTGCAGTACAGATTTTCGTTCCTGTTCAGGTGCTGCCGGGGCAGCGGAGTTTATCGAGAATGCACCGCATACATCGAACGGATCAGATGTTGTTGGTGAGCTGAATAAATCGACAGTGAGATTCCACTTCATATACTGGGCGATAACCATCGCCGCCATCCTTCTGGTTGGATTTCTTATCAGTTGGAAATATGTGTGGATCATTGGAGTTGCAGCCGGTATCCTGTTTTATCCAATCAGCAAGGCAATACAAAAACGGAAATACACCTCCATTCTGCACAGGATCCAATAAATAAATGGATCGCTTTCCGGAATGACAACAAGCACATAAATCTTGAATAACAGCGTTCAAGCAAGTATAATAGGTTCGTGATTATCCGCATCAGACCCCGTCCACTGTTATCAACGCTGATAACAAAATGATAACAGAAAGGATTATAGGCTGGATAATATGGATACATCAAATAATCGAAGGAACCACAAACAGGACGGACAATATTTCCTAAGCGAAATCAGTTAAGTTTTATCGAATGGGAATGATTTTTCTTTTTTTAAATAATAAGTGTTAGGCGTTCTTCGGTAACAACCGAAGAACGCCGGTTTTATTTATAATTTGGGACCTCTCAAAATGCTTGATTTAGACTAGCGCTAAGGTGTATAATAAATTAAATATAATTATAAGGAGAGCGCGCCATGAAAATTATTGATTTGCTAAAAGACAATAAACTGGCACTTTCATTTGAGGTGTTTCCGCCTAAAAACGAAACCGGGTTTGACAGCGTAAAATCTGCTACCGAACAGATTGCACAATTGCATCCGGCTTTTATGAGCGTTACATACGGTGCAGGCGGCGGCAGCAGTAAGCATACTTTAGATATTGCTAAAAATATCAATGAAAAATACGGCGTGCCTACTTTAGCGCATCTTACCTGTGTAGCATCAACAAAAGAAACCGTGGCGCAAAAGATATCCGAAATTAAAGCGGCAGGCATTAAAAACATTATGGCGCTTCGCGGAGATATACCAACCGATTTTGAGAATACGTACAAGCAAAGTTTGGAATATCAACACGCAATAGATTTAGTTTTAGCGCTTAAAGCGGCAGATCCCGATTTTTGTATCGGCGGCGCTTGCTATCCCGAAATTCATCCCGAAAGCGTAAATCAATCTGAGGACATTAAACATCTTAAAGAAAAGGTGGAAGCAGGTTGTGATTTTTTAACAACACAGATGTTTTTTGATAACAATTTGCTTTATAATTTTCTTTATAAAATTCGCGAGGCAGGCATAACCGTGCCTATAATACCCGGCATTATGCCAATTACCAACGCCAATCAGGTAAAGCGCGCAATAAAGCTATCCGGCTCGTTTATGCCGCAAAGATTTAAAAGCCTTGTTGACAAATTTGGCTGCGACCCTGCCGCAATGAAACAAGCGGGAATTGCATATGCCACAGACCAAATAATAGATCTTTATGCAAACGGTATTAATAAAGTGCACGTATACTCGATGAACAAGCCTGATGTGGCAGAAAAAATACAGACAAATCTGTCTGATATGATAGGAAAATAGATTATATGGCTTTTGTTAAAACATACAGTGCTCCGCCAATATGCAAAAATGAAATTTTGCGCTATGCCGGCTGCAAACAAGAAAGAGATTTGCCCCTTGGTATAATAGAAAATTGCTTAAATGAAGCAAGAGATATGCTTACTTATAAAGTATGTTATCTTTTACTTGATATAAATACTTTCGGTGACAACTGTAATTTTGGTGCTTTTTCGGTTAAATCCAAGATGCTCGCCGACAATCTTAACGGTTGCAATAAAGCATTGGTTTTTGCCGCCACTGTAGGTATTGGAATTGACCGGATTATATCAAAATACAGTGCGGTATCCCCTTCAAAAGCAGTCCTGTTTCAAGCAATCGGTGCCGAGCGAATAGAGGCTTTATGCAATACTTTTTGCAACGATATTTGCGACAAAACAGGGCTTTATGCTCGTCCGCGGTTTAGTCCGGGATACGGCGATTTTGATCTTTCAGTTCAAAAAGACCTTTTTTCTGTTTTAAACTGCCAAAAGTTAATAGGTCTTACACTTACGGACAGTATGCTTATGTCGCCGACAAAATCAGTTACAGCAATAATGGGCCTTTGTGAAAAGCCGCAGGGCAAAAGCTATAATAAATGTAAAGCGTGCGAAAATACCGACTGTGCATATAGAGGTGAACTATGAATTTTACTGATTATCTTAACAATAATATTGTCTGCTTTGACGGCGGCACCGGTACCTTTTTGCAGGAAAAAGGCCTTACACCCGGCGAACAGCCTGAGTATTGGAACTTAACACACGCTGATATTTTAATCGGTTTACATAAAGCATATTTTGACGCCGGAAGCAACGTGGTTTGCACCAACACATTTGGCGCAAACACTTTAAATTTTCCAATTGACGAGCTTGAAGAGATAATTAAGGCAGGCATACTTAATGCAAAAGCCGCAAAAGAGCAAAGCAGCGCCCCGCAAGAAAAATTTATTGCGCTTGATATAGGTCCTACGGGCAAGATGTTAAAGCCGCTTGGCGACCTTGATTTTGAAGATGCCGTAAGTATTTTTGCTAAAACGATAAAAATCGGCGTTAAATATGGCGTTGACCTGATTTTAATAGAAACCATGAACGACAGTTATGAAACCAAGGCGGCGCTTTTGGCGGCAAAGGAAAACAGCAGTTTACCCGTAATTGTTTCAAACGCATATGGTGAAGACGGCAAACTGATGACGGGCGCTACCCCTACCGCAATGGTGGCGCTTCTTGAAGGTATGGGTGCTGATGCCATTGGCGCCAACTGCTCACTGGGTCCAAAAGGACTTAATCCGGTAATAAAGCAGTTGCTAAATTACGCATCTGTGCCGGTTATACTAAAACCAAATGCCGGTCTGCCGAAATCTGTAAACGGGAAAACGGTATTTGATGTTACAAAAGAGGAATTTTGTAACGAGGTCTTGTCGCTTATAAAGGAAGGCGTGCGCATAGCCGGCGGCTGTTGCGGAACCACGCCCGAATATATAAAGTTATTAAGCCAAAAGATTTCAAAAATAAGCCCTGTGCCGATTATGCCTAAAAATACTACTATGGTATCATCATATAGTAAAGCGGTACAATTTGGCGAGTCGCCTGTTCTTATTGGCGAGCGCATTAACCCAACCGGCAAAAAAAGATTTAAACAGGCACTTTATGAAAACGATATAAACTATATTCTATCTGAAGGAATAAACGAGCAGGATAAAAAAGCGGATATTCTTGATGTTAATGTGGGACTGCCGGATATTGATGAAATAAGTATGCTTAAAAGCGCTGTAACAGCCCTTCAAACAGTGGTTGACCTGCCGCTTCAGATAGATACTTCAAATCCCGTCGCTATGGAGGCTGCTCTTCGCCGCTACAACGGAAAAGCAATGATAAACTCGGTAAACGGCAAAGAAGAAAGTATGAAAGCCGTTTTTCCGCTTGTAAAAAAATACGGCGGCGTTGTGGTTGCATTAACTTTAGACGACAACGGAATACCGAATACCGCCGATGGTCGCGTACAAATTGCCAAAAACATTATTCGTGTGGCAGAAAGCTATGGAATTCAAAAAAAGGATATAGTCTTTGATACGCTTACTATGGCCATAAGCGCCGAAAGCAGTATTGCAAATGTTACGCTTAAAGCTCTTAAAACCATTAGAAATGAACTTGGCGTTCACACACTTCTTGGCATATCAAACGTTTCTTTCGGACTTCCTAAGCGCGAAGCAATAAACAGCACTTTCTTTGCGCTGGCACTTGAAAACGGACTATCTGCCGCTATTATGAACCCTTATTCAGATGATATGATGAAAACCTTTTATGCATACCGCGCGATAAAGGGCATAGACAAAAACTTTTCAGACTATATCGCAAATTTAGAGCAGTTTTCAGACGCTGCTTCGCAAAGTCTACATGAAGATGACAATGAACAAGAAAAAGCCGGCCTAAAAAAAGCCATAATTAAGGGTTTAAAAGATAAAGCTAAAGCACAAACAAGCAAAATGTTGTCCAAACAATTACCGCTTGATATTGTCAATAATGAGATTATCCCGGCGCTGGAAGTTGTGGGCAAGGGCTTTGAAAACAAAACGGTGTATTTACCGCAGCTGCTTATGAGTGCCGAAGCGGCCAAAAGCGCTTTTGAGGTTATTAAAAGTGCACTGCCTCAGGGTGAAAAAAGTAAAAATGGCAAAACATTTGTAATTGCCACAGTGCAAGGAGATATACACGATATTGGCAAAAATATTGTAAAGCTGCTTCTTGAAAACTATGGTTTTAATGTGGTAGACCTCGGCAAAGACGTTTCGCCTGATATAATAGTTAATAAAGTTAAAGAACTGCACGCCCCGCTTGTCGGTTTGAGTGCGCTTATGACTACCACCGTTCCCAGTATGGAAAAGACCATAATGCAGTTAAGAAGCAATGCGCCTTGGTGTAAAATTATAGTCGGCGGCGCGGTATTAACCAAGGAGTACGCCGAAAAAATCGGAGCGGACAAATACGCTAAAGACGCAATGGAAGCCGTACGCTTCTCGCAAAAAATTATAAAAGACGTCTAAAATAAAAGCCCTTTTTGGGGCTTTTATTTTTTGCGATTTAAAATGTCGAAAATTTTCAAATTTTTGTTGATTTTTTAAAGTTAACAATATATAATAAAAATGTATAAAATTGGTAAATTTTAAAAAGGTAGGGTTTGCTATGAAAAAAATATTAAGTATTGTTTTGTGTTTAATTATGATAACTACATTATTTAGTGTTATCAGCATTCCCGCATTTGCCTTATCCGGGACTTCCGGCGATTGCACATGGAAAGTAATCGGTACTACCCTAACAATAAGCGGTAATGGTGAAATGCCAAATTTTTCATCAGATGGGCATATTGGTTCGCACCCTTGGTACGGTTTTACAACTGTTATTATTTATGATGGCGTAACAAATATAGGTAATAATGCCTTTGATAATTGTGTTAATTTAGAGAACATAGTAATCCCGAGCAGCGTAAAGACTATAGGCGAAGGAGCCTTTCGTATTTGCACAGCTATGCAAAGCATAAAATTGCCGGATAGCATAATATCCATTGGAGAAAGAGCTTTTGAATATTGCTCGAATTTATTAAGCATCAAAATACCGGACAGTGTAAAATCATTAGGCCAAAATATCTTTGCAGGTTGCAGCAACTTGCAGAAAGTTACATTAGGTAACGGCATAACATCAATAAGTGATTTTGCATTTGATGGTTGCTACAATTTAATAAACTTAAATATTGGTGATAATGTTATATCCATTGGTGCAGCTGCCTTTTCAGGCTGCACCGGTTTGCAAAGTGTAACCTTAGGTAACGGGCTAAAAAATTTAGGCGGGTTTTCCAGCTGTAAAAGTTTAAAAAGCATTGTCATACCGGATAGCGTAGAAACGATAGAAAACGGCGCCTTTTGTGATTGCACAAGTTTAGAAAGTATAACAATAGGAAATGGCGTACGTTCGATAGACACCTATGCCTTTAGTAATACCGCATATTACAACAATGAATCCAACTGGGAAGATAACATTTTGTATATAGGCGCATATTTAATTGACACAAAATCACCTACAACCGATTATACAATTAAAGAAGGAACAAAATGCATTGCAAATGATGCCTTTAACTATCGCGCTTTACATAGTATCACTATACCGGACAGCGTTACTTCAATTGGATGGAGCGCCTTTTATAACTGCCAAAATTTAAAAAATATAATAATTGGAAACAACATAACACACATGGGTGGAGGAGCTTTTTATAACACAGCTTACTATAATGATGAATCTAATTGGGAAAACGGTGTTTTATATTTAGGTAAAAGTTTAATAGATGCAAGAATAATATCCGGTGATTATTCTATTAAAGAAGGCACAAAATGTATTGCCGATTACGCGTTTGAATCCAGCAGCGATCTTAAAAGCATCAATATACCAAACAGCGTAACATCAATAGGTTTATTTGCCTTTAGCGGTTGCTATGATATGCATACTATAACCATGGGCAGCGGTGTAACCTCAATAAGTAAATATGCTTTTTCAAGTTGCACGAATATTAAAGATATCTATTATCTTGGTACTATAACACAGTGGAACAGTTTAGAAAACAAACCGGAGGGGACCGTACACTTTACGTGCGAGAATACCGGACATGTTTATGATGATGAAAACGACCCCTCATGCAATATTTGCGGACAAATTAATGAAGACCGATTAGATAGCGGAGATATTAACGGCGACAACAGTGTAGATGACAAGGATATTACCTCATTAAAAAGATATCTAGCCGGTTGGAGCGTAATAGTTTTTGAATCGAAGTTAGATATAAACAGCGATGGCATAGTTGATGATAAGGATGCTTCTCATCTTGCAAAGTACCTTGCCGGGTGGACCGGGTACGAATTATAAAAGCTTAATGTTACAGAATAAATTTAAAGCCCCGTTACATGACGGGGCTTTTTGCTGCTATAAATACATAATTATTTTACGAAAATCTGTACCCAGTATTTTACGTTGCCGCGTGTTACAAGACCTACGGCTATTCCGGTATAGTTTTGGGATAAAATATTGGCTCTATGCCCGGATGAATTCATCCATCCGTTCATAACTTCTTCGGCACTTCTTTGTCCGTAAGCAATGTTCTCGCCTGCGGCGCGATATGATACACCTGTTTGTTTTAAAACCGTAAAACAGGATGTTCCGTCCGGTCTTGTGTGCGAAAAAGTGGTTACGATTTCGTTTGCACGAATATCAGCCGCATTTTGCAGGTCCGATCTGTATTCAAGAGGCGATAATCCGTTGGCTTTACGTTGTTCGTTTACAAGCTCTATTACCCTGCTTCTTTCATCGTTTACCGTAATATTTGAAGAGGGTTTAGAAGATTGATTAGCGCTATTGTTTGCATTTGAATTATTTGAGGATAATAATTCTTTAATTATAGATTGTAAATCAATGCCGGTTTCGGTTGTTTTTGAATTACTTGAAGATCTTTCACTGTTTATAGCACCGGAAGTATTACATTCATTATTTGTCAGCGTACATGTTTTTTCGCTATTTACACTATTTGATTTTTCAGTATTTATATTTGCAGTATTTTCTTTTGTGTTCTCCTTATTGCCGTTTGAAGTTTGTTTTGAAGAAACACAAGAATTTTCTTGATTGTTTACCTTAGAAGCTTCGCAAGCCGTATTGTTTGTTGTACGGTTGTCAGGTTTTACACAGCTTACTGCCTGCTCATTCACGGTTTTCGTATTATTAACCGGAGCATTGGTTTTATATCCCCCTATGGATCCACATAAAACGGCAATAGCAGAAATGAAAGATAAAAGTTTTTTCATAAAATTCTCCTTTCAAGTGTATTGTAATGCAATTCTCGACGTTATTCAACACACAAGATCTGGAAAAAATGTCAACATATTTATAAAAACATATTGATAAAGATAACGCAATATACTAAAATAAATATAAAATTATTTTGGAGGAAATATTATGATTCTTTTTAACACCGATTACATTGAAGGCAAAAATCTTGAAATGCTTGGCCTTGTTAAGGGCAGTACCGTGCAGTCTAAGCACATTGGCAAAGATTTAGCTGCAAGTTTTAAAACGATAGTCGGCGGCGAGCTTAAAGCTTATACGGAAATGATGGACGAAGCAAGAAAAATTGCTACAGACCGCATGATAATGGACGCTGAAAAATTAGGTGCCGATGCTATAGTAAACGTACGTTATACTACATCTGCAATTATGCAGGGCGCCGCAGAAGTAATTGCCTACGGAACGGCTGTTAAAATTTTATAATGTAAGGCGGTGTGTTATCGCCTTTTTTCATTATTTTGTAAGATTTCGCACGATAGTTAAATATTAAACATTTTTTTATTAGTTTATTGCATTAGAATTAATATTGTGATATAATTGTCTGGTAAAAAATTCAATTAAAGGGAAGTGTCCACTGTGGAAAAAGAAAGACGGGTAGGAACGGTATCTCGCGGCATTCGTTGTCCTATTATTCGCGAAGGTGACGATTTGGCGGAAATAGTAACCAAAAGCGTACTTGAAGCGGCGGAATATGAGGGCTTTGAAATTCGCGATAAGGACGTAATATCAATTACCGAATCAATAGTTGCCCGCAGTCAGGGAAACTACGCGACGGTAGATGATATTGCGGCAGACGTAAAAGCAAAACTCGGCGGAGAAACTATAGGTGTTATTTTCCCGATACTCTCCCGTAACCGTTTTGCTATTTGTCTTCGCGGTATAGCAAAAGGCGCAAAAAAGGTTGTGCTTATGCTTAGCTACCCGTCGGACGAAGTCGGTAATGAACTTGTAAGTTTAGATAAGGTTGATAATGCCGGCGTAAATCCCTATTCCGATGTTTTAACATTAGAAAAATACCGTGAACTGTTTGGCGTTAACAAGCATGAGTTTACAGGGGTTGACTATGTTGAGTACTATGGTGAACTTATTAAAGAAAGTGGTGCCGAAGTTGAAATTATTTTCGGCAACCAGGCAAAAGCTATACTTCCTTATGCCGACCATATTTTAACCTGCGATATTCATACTCGTGCACGCACGAAACGCATTTTAAAGGATGCCGGCGCAAAGGTTGTTTTGGGCCTTGACGATATTATGAACGCACCTGTAAACGGCAGCGGTTACAATGCAAAATACGGTCTTTTGGGTTCGAACAAATCTACAGAAGATAAAATTAAGCTTTTCCCGAAGGAGTGCAAGGACCTTGTGCTTGACATTCAAAGCCGCATTAGCAAACAGACCGGTAAACATGTTGAAGTTATGGTTTACGGTGACGGTGCTTTTAAAGATCCACAGGGCAAAATTTGGGAGCTTGCAGACCCGGTTGTATCCCCCGCTTTTACTGACGGATTAATAGGAACACCCAACGAGCTTAAGCTTAAATACTTGGCTGATAACGACTATAAAGATTTATCAGGCGACGAGCTTAAAAAGGCAATCTCCGATAGCATTAAAGCCAAAGACGGGGATCTTAAAGGCAATATGGCTTCACAAGGGACAACACCTCGCCAGCTTACCGATCTTATAGGCTCTCTTTGTGACCTTACCAGCGGTTCCGGTGATAAAGGCACTCCGGTTGTTTTGGTACAAGGTTATTTTGACAACTATACCAACTAATTTACTATCGGAGACTTCGGTCTCCGATTTTTTGAAAGGATAAAAATGCGAGATTATAAATTAGAATTTGAAAAAAGAGTAAAATTTATAAAAGACATTTTAAAAGAATCCGGTGCTGATGGAATTATTTTCGGAAACAGCGGCGGAAAAGATTCGGCGCTTGTTGGCATTTTATGCAAGGCCGCGTGTGATAATACGCTTGGTGTAATTATGCCATGTGGCATAAAACGCAATTTTACCGAAGATTTTGACGACGGCATCGTTCTTGCAAACCAGTACGGTATAGAAACGCGCGTGGTTGATATTTCATCTATTAAGGACGCGGTTATACAAAAGCTGTTCAACATAACAAAGCTTAATAAAAACGCTCTTATAAATATGGCTCCGCGCATTAGAATGATAACACTTTATTCTATTGCCGCTTCAGAAAACCGGCTTGTTGCCGGCACAGGAAACGCGAGCGAGTATTTTGTAGGATATTTTACAAAATGGGGCGATGGCGCCCACGATTTTAACCCGATTGCGGATCTGACAGCAAGCGAAGTGTTTGAGTTTTTAGAATATTTAAAAGCCCCCGAAAATATTATAAAAAAGGCGCCTTCGGCCGCACTTTTTGACGGGCAAACCGATGAGCACGAGATGGGTGTAACATACAAAGAGCTTGACGCATATATCCGTGGCGAGGAAATTAGCGAAATATCTAAAGAAAAAATCGACAAGCTTCATAATACAAGTAATCATAAACGCACCGGAATAAAAAGATACGGCGAATAATAAATTTATATTTGATATTTAATTAATTAGTAAGTATAATATTAATATACTAAATACGGGTGATTTTATGGATTGTAAACGATTTTTCGGTTCGGTAAAAAATAAGCGCATTGCAATTTGCGGCATTGGCATAAGCAATACTCCGTTAGCTTTAAAGTTTTTAGAGGATGGTGCAAAGGTTTTTGTTTGCGATCGCCGCGAGCGCAGTGCTATTGGCGAGCTTGCAGACAGGCTGGAGAAAGCCGGAGCAGAACTTAGGCTTGGCGAACAATATCTTTCAAACTTAGAAGTTGACGTTATTTTTAGAACGCCCGGTATGAATTTTAATATTCCGGAGCTTAAAAAAGCCCGACGCAACGGAATTGCCGTAACAAGCGAGATGGAGGTGTTTTTTGACCTTTGTCCTGCAACAATTTTTGCAGTTACCGGTTCTGACGGTAAAACAACAACCACAACATTAATTGCAAAAATGCTTGAAGCGGACGGCAAGCGCGTTCACCTTGGCGGAAACATCGGAAGACCCTTACTGCCACAGCTTGACGATATAAGGCCAGATGATTTTGTTGTAGCGGAACTTTCTTCTTTCCAACTAATATCCATGAGAAAAAGTCCGGATGTTGCAGTTGTTACAAACGTTGCGCCAAATCATTTAGATGTGCACAAAGATATGAACGAGTACATCGAAGCAAAAAGGAATATTATTCTCCACCAAAATGCTTTTTCGCGATCGGTGCTTAATTACGACAACGACATTACTCTTGGATTTAAAAAGGATGTACGCGGCCAGCTAATGGGATTTAGCATGAACGGTGCAGTTAAAAACGGCGCATATGTTGATAATAAAGGAGATATTTATGTAGCATACCGCGACATGCAGGTTCCTTTAATGAATAAGCGTGATATATCTATTATAGGCGAGCATAATGTTGCAAACTATCTTGCGGCAATTTCTGCAGTGTGGGGTTATGTTAAGGCCGATTCAATCAGAAAAGTTGCAAAAGAATTTATGGGCGTTGAACACAGAATTGAATTTGTTCGAGAGCTTGACGGTGTTAAATATTATAACGATTCAATAGCTTCAAGCCCAACAAGAACGATAGCGGGTTTAAAATCATTTAACGAACCTATTGTGCTTCTTGCCGGCGGTTATGACAAGCACATTCCGTTTGACCCCATGATTCCGTATATTATTGATCATGTAAAAACTTTAATTTTGCAGGGCCCTACGGCAAGCATTATTGAAAGTGCATTAATAAATCATAAGGATTACAAAGGCAAACCGAATGTTCTGCATGCTGAAAATATGGAAGACGCCGTTAAAAAAGCAAAAGCATCCGCAGTGCCCGGCGATATAGTTACACTAAGCCCGGCTTGCGCCAGTTTTGATGCGTATCCCAATTTTGCTATTCGCGGAGATCATTACAAAGAACTGGTTTTAAAATTATAATATTTTGACCGCAAAGTCTGCGGTCAAATTTTTAATAAAGGAAAAAAAAGATGTCTGAATTTGAAGAAATAATAATAAAAGCCGATAAAGAAGCAATGAAGGCGTGCGAAAAATACTTTAAAAAAGTTGAAGATACCGGCCGCAAAAACCAGTGGAAGGTATTATCTGCTTTTAGAGAATGCGGTGTTGGCTCTCATCACTTTGCCGCAAGTACCGGTTACGGATACGACGATGCCGGAAAAGACACGCTAGACAAGGTTTTAGCGCTCTGTTTTAACAAGGAGGACGCTATAATTCGGCACTCGTTTGCAAGCGGCACCGCCACTATTACGGTGGGGCTTTTTGGAATATTAAGGCCGCACGACCGGCTATTGATAGTTACCGGCGAGCCGTATGACACCCTACAAGGAGTACTCGGGCACAACAACCCTACCGATGGTTCCTTAACCGACTTTAATGTAGGTATTGACATAGTTCCGCTTAAAAACCAAAAGGTTGATATCGACAGAATGGTAAAGCTGTTATGTGAAAGAAAATACAAGGCCGTATATGTACAGCGCTCAAGGGGATACAGTCTGCGCCCGACGCTTTCGGTAGAAGAAATAAACAATATTTTTAAAAGCGCAAAAAAAGCCGATAAGAATATTATTACAATGCTTGATAACTGCTACGGTGAATTTGTTGAAGAAAGCGAACCGGACGCTGATATTATGATGGGCAGTTTAATTAAAAACCCGGGAGGCGCCATAGCACCTTGCGGCGGATACATTGCAGGAAAAAGCGAACTTATAAAAAAATGCGCAGCTCGTATGACAGCTCCCGGAGTTGGCCGCGAGATCGGTGCAACGCTCGGGCATAACCGCGAACTGTTTATGGGACTTTTTTCGGCTCCGCATGTAGTAACCGAAGCCTTAAAAACTGCAATTTACGCAGCGGCTTTATTCGAAATTTTAGGGTTTTCAGCATCTCCGCGGTATTCGGACAAGCGTTTTGATATTATTGAAACCCTTATACTTAATAACGAAAACAACCTTATCGCTTTTTGCAAAGGGCTGCAAAGTGCTTCACCTATTGACAGTTTTGCTGTTCCAACGCCTACAGAAATGCCCGGTTATGATGATAAAATAATAATGGCTGCCGGCGCTTTTACCTTGGGCTCTTCAATAGAGCTTTCAGCGGACGCACCGCTAAAAGAACCATATGCCGTATTTTTACAGGGCTCGATTAATTTTGACAGCGGAAGATACGGCATTTTAACTGCCGCGCAAAAAGTTTTAGAGGAAAGCCGTAAAAAATAGTTTTTTTGTTGAAAAAAAGCGCTCTATGGTTTATAATATTTGAAAAAGATTTAAGGACTGATAAGAAATGTACAAAGATCTGTTGGACAGTATCGGATTTGTTAAAAAATACGATAGTGAAATCGGCGAGCTTATGGCACAAGAGCTTAAACGCCAGCAAAACGGAATTGAACTTATAGCAAGTGAAAATTTTGTATCTCCGGCAGTACTTGCCGCCATGGGAAGTATTTTAACAAATAAATATGCAGAAGGATACCCTGCCCACAGATACTACGGCGGATGTGTAAATGTTGACGGCATTGAGGATATTGCAAGAAAAAGAGCCTGCAAATTATTTAAAGCCGAGCATGCCAATGTTCAGCCTCATGCGGGTTCACAAGCAAATCTGGCAGCATACAGCGCAGTACTTAAAAGCGGAGATACTGTTATGGGCATGAGTCTTTCAGCAGGCGGTCATTTAACCCATGGTTCCCCGGTAAATGCTTCCGGAAAAACCTACAACTTTGTTCCTTACGGAGTAAATAAAGACGGTTTTATCGATTATGACGAGCTTGAAGCAATTGCAAAAAAGACAAAGCCGAAAATGATTGTCGCAGGTGCTTCCGCATACCCAAGAGAAATTAAGTTTGATATTATTGCGGATATTGCAAAGCGTGTTGGCGCGATATTTTTTGTGGATATGGCTCACATTGCAGGTCTTGTTGCCGCAGGTTTTCATCAAAGCCCTGTGCCTTACGCAGATATTGTAACTTCTACAACCCACAAAACTTTGCGCGGTCCTCGCGGCGGCCTTATATTATGTAAAGAAGAATATGCAAAAGCAATTGATAAAGCTATCTTCCCCGGTTGCCAGGGCGGCCCACTCGAGCATATAATAGCAGCAAAGGCCGTGTGCTTTAAAGAAGCGCTTTCAGATGAATTTAAACAATATCAGCAAAATATAGTAAATAATGCAAAAGCTATGAGCGAACACTTTTTAAACAACGGAATTAACTTGGTTTCCGGTGGTACGGACAATCATTTAATGCTTTTAGACCTTAGAGGAACTGGAGTTACCGGAAAAGAACTGGAAGAAAGGCTTGATTCTGTAAAAATTACCGCAAACAAAAACTCCATTCCGTTTGATACCGAAAAACCTACAATAACAAGCGGACTGCGCGTAGGAACTCCGGCTGTTACAACCAGAAATATGGGAATTACGGAAATGAAAAAAATTGCAGAATTTATAGAGGCTGCCGTTTTTGATTTTGACGCCCATAAATCTGCAATAATAGATGGTGTAGCAGAAATTTGCAAGGAGTTTCCGCTATATAAATAAAATTTAAGCCGGACTAAAAAGTCCGGCTTTTTTATTTGTTGTACTTTTTTTCGATTTCACTTATTAGGTTTACGCGGTGAGTGTGGCGTCCGCCTTCAAACTCGGTTGACAAAAACGTATCGACTAACATTTTTGCAGTATCCTCACCAATCACGCGTGCTCCAAAGGCTAAAATTTGCGCATTGTTGTGGGCTCTGCACATTTTAGCGGAATACGCATCGGAGCATACAGCCGCTCTAATACCGGGCACTTTATTAGCCGCAAGCGAAATGCCTATGCCCGTGCCGCAGATTAAAATTCCGCGATCGGCTTCGCCGTTTTTAATAGCTTCTGCTACCTTCTCACCGTATACAGCATAATCGCATTTATCCTCTGTATAGGTACCAAGATCTAAAACCTCATAGTTTTTCCCTTTTAAATACTCAACTATTATTTTCTTAAGTTTAAATGCAGCATGATCGTTTCCAATTGCAATTTTCATTTTCATCTTCCTTTAAAGTAATTTGCCTGTTTCAGGTGCTGTAAATGTATTTATTTGAGTAAAGAAATACGAATCCAAGCACGCCTTTACAAAAGAACCGCTGTATTTTCCGTATTTGCCATGCTCAATTACTACAGCAACAGCAATTTCGGGATTATCAAAAGGTGCAAAAGCTACAAACACGGTATGGTCTGCTCCCTGCTGGTTTTGTGCCGTACCCGTTTTACCTCCGACCTTGATTGCATAACTTTTAAATATCGCGCTTCCGGTACCGTCCTCGGTTACTGAAAGCATAGCGTTTTTAACGGCATTAATATCCGACTGCCTGTATTCAATTTGGCTTACTACTACAGGCTTATTTTCAATTACCGTCTCGTTTTGCTCGTAATTTACAATTTTATCAATAAGCGTGGTTTTATATCTTGTGCCGGAATTTGCGACAGTAGAAACATAGGTTGCAAGCTGCAAAGGAGTAAACGCATTATCCGACTGGCCTATAGCCGCCTGAATAGTATATCCCTCGTACCAATTTTCTCTTGTATCAGGGCCGGCAAGGATTCCCGCGCTTTCGGTAAGTTCTATTCCGGTTTTTTCACCGAATCCAAAATTACGTGCATTATTATTTAGCTCTGTAATTCCGATACGCCTGCCCATTTCATAAAAATATACGTTGCAGGATTTTGCTATTGCGTTATTAAGGCTTATGGATCCGTGCACGTGCATGCATTTTGGCTGATAATCGTCAAAATGGGTATATCTGCCGCTGCAGTAAATCGACTCGCCTACCGTAACCTTATTAAGCCTTAAAGCGGTAAGGCCAACCATCGGTTTAAAAACCGAGCCCGGCGGATATGTCCCGTTAAAAGCGCGGTCAAACAAAGGCTTTGCGCTGTCTTTAGCAAGTTTTTCGTAATTATTTTGCAGATCTTCATACGTATATGTCGGACAGTTTACCGACGCCAATACGCCGCCGGTTTTAACATTAAGCACCACTCCCGCTCCGGCATTGACGTAAATACCCGCATTGTTGCACTGAGTAATTACAGATTTTAACGCGCTTTGCGCGGCGGTTTGCAATTTTTTATCTAATGTTAGTCTTATTGTACTTCCGGCTTTGGCAGGTTTTGTAACGCGTGAAGATATTACCTGCCCCTTGTTGTCTAAAGTATAGGTGATTTCACCGTCTTCGCCTCGAAGATATTTTTCACTTTGTTTTTCTATGCCGCTAATCCCGACTTTATCGCCAAACGAATAATTGTCGTTTTTGTATTCATCCCAGGTTTCGGCGTAAATAGGACCGACTTTTCCGACAATGTGCGGCACTACAGACCCTGCAGAATATTCTCTAAACCGTGCAACCTCAACCATCACACCCTTTAACGAATACCCCGATTCCGAAACAATAGTCATTACTTCGTCGCTAATATCTTCGGCAAATGTATAAGGATACGAAACAGAAAAGCTCGCCGCCTCCATAGTATAACGAACACCGGCTATAAGGCGCTGTACAGATGGATCTCTTCCTTCAAGCTGATAGCGGCTAACAAGCTCGTCCATGCAGTTTTCAACAGTCGCGTAATTTGCAAGTCCCAAAAGTTTTTTAAGGCTTTTAACCCTCGATTCATTATCCATAAAGCTGAATACTTTGCCTGTAGATATTGGCAAATCATCGCGCCATGTCAAGTTTTTGTCACTTAATAATCCCATAAGCGAATATATGGTATCATTTAAACTATCTTTATCGATATACGCGCTGTAAAAGACTATATTGTAACCTTCGCGGTTTGTAGCAAGCGGCCTTCCGTAATAATCTATAATTTCGCCTCTGGCAGCTTTAATAACGGCTGTTCTGTAAGAAAGACCGGCCGCCTGAGCGCTGTTTTTAGAGGCGCTTATAATTTGAAGATCCACCGCACGCGCAGTAAATACAACAATACAAACCGCAAGGATAATCACAAGCAGTCTATTACGTGTTTTTACCGTTTTTAAATAATCTTTGGATTTCAAAAGCGATCTCCTTAATTTTCAGCGCTAAGCCGTTTATATAAAAATTTAAATAAAAAATAAAACGGAATAATAAATAACGTCGAATATACCGCCGACGGCAAACTGATAGTTAAAAAGTAGCCAAGCTTATTTACTTCGGCAGAAAACAAAACCGAGGCGGTAAAGTGCAATGCAAAATACAAAATTGCGGCCACAAAAGTAAGCATTGCCGCCGCTTTAAAGTTTTTATTTAAAAATCTCGATGCAACAAATCCCGCGACAGCTCCTATAAGCATAAGCGCAATGGTATTAAAGCACCCCGTACCGACAGCCGAGCAATCTTTTAAAATGCCGCATACAATGCCAAAAATAAACCCGTACCATTCGTTAAAAAACATGCAGAGCGCCATAAGTGCCGAAAGCAATAAAAATGGCGCAATATTGCCTATTTTAAAGCTTAAAAAGGGTGTTCTGCCCATAAGATATACAAGCAGAAAAATGTCTAAAAATATAGAATATGTTATAATAAGCCTTAACGTACTGTTTTCCATACTAATCTCCGCTTGTAAGCAGGTTGCCCTGGCCGTTAAAGTAAGTGATTATCATAACATCCGAAATATCGTCAAAATCCACCGCCGGTGTTACTGTTCCGTAAACAGAAGAAGAGTAATCCTCTCTGTGCAAGCCTTCTAAGGTGCCAATCAGCAAATTTTCGGGGAAAACGCCGCCGCCGGACGTTACAATCATATCGCCAATAGCGACGCTTGAAGTACGCGATATGTTTTTTATGCGAGTTTTTTGTGCTTTGGCATTTTCGGCAGCGCCCGACACAATACCAACATCCTTAGTCCTGCGGTCAAACGCGCCGCAGGATAATTTCGGATCCAGTATCGTAATAACCTTGCTGTAGCTTGGCGAAATTTCACCAACATAACCTACAAGTCCTGCAGATGTTATAACCGGATCGTATAAAGCGACCCCCGACAAAGAACCTTTATCAATTAAAAAAGAACCGTAAATATCGTCCTCATTTTTTGAAATAAGACTTGCTTTTAAAAGTTCAAAGTCCGGGTTTTCATCCTTAATATTTAAATAATTCTTGTAAAACTCATTTTCATCTTTTATTTTTTCGTAATCGATTATATCCGAATTAAGCTCGTTTATCTTTTCTTTAAGTTCGGCATTTTCAAGCATAATTTTATCGGCATCGTTAAGCTTTTCAAAAAAGTCGCCGATGCTGTCACTAATACCGTTGAAAAACTTTTCGGCCGGTGCGATAACCGCCCCGGCTAAACTTGATAACGGCGAAGCGATACCGCCGACCGTAACAAAAATAATACTAACAACTATTATTACGCTCGCGATAGATGCCATTATTTTAAATCTTCTGCTTTTAAAGAAAAAACGCAAGAAATATATCTCCTATCTGTATCTTTTAAACCTGCGGAAGGTATTGCCGTTAAACTCGGCTTCTTCCAGCCTTTTAGCTGTGCCGAGCACTACGCAGTCCATAGGATTGTCCGCTATATTTACAGGCATGCCCGTTTCTCTGGCAATTAGCGTATCAAGCCCGCGAAGAAGTGCGCCGCCGCCGGTTAAAGTAATGCCGTTATCCAGTATGTCGGCAGATAATTCCGGCGGAGTTTTTTCAAGAGTGGTTTTAATTGCGTCTACTATTTGATCAACCGTATCGGAAATAGCTTCATGTATTTCTGCAGCGGTGATTATTATATTTTTCGGAAGGCCGTCAACAAGGTTCCTTCCCTTTATTTCCATACTGCCGTCTGTAAGATCCGGTTCGGCAGAACCTATCTCGATTTTAATTTGTTCCGCAGTACGCTCGCCAATTAACATATTGTGCTTTTTGCGTATGTAATTTACTATTGCTTCGTCAATTTTATCGCCGGCAACACGCACCGACTGTGCCGTTACAATATCGCCCAATGACACAACAGCAACTTCACTTGTGCCGCCGCCAATATCAACCACCATACAGCCTGCCGCTTCGTCAACCGGAAGATTTGCTCCAATAGCCGCGGCCATAGGCTCTTCTATAAGCTCAATAAAATTAGCACCCGCTTGTTTTGCCGCGTCAAATACAGCGCGAGATTCAACCTCGGTAACGCCTGCAGGAACGCAAATCATAACGCGTACCCTTGTGTACAATGTACCGCGAAGCGCCTGGCGTATGAATTTTTTAAGCATAGCCGCAGTAAAATCAAAATCCGCAATAACCCCGTCTTTAAGCGGTCTTACGGCGCCGATAGAGCCCGGGGTGCGTCCTATCATCTCTTTTGCTTCTTTACCCACTGCCCGCACAACATCATTGCGAACATCGTAAGCTACTACGCTCGGCTCGCGCATAATTATTCCTTTACCCTTAACGCAAACAAGGGTATTGGCGGTTCCTAAATCAATTCCAATATCTCGGGTGAACAATTCCGTTATCCTCCAAAAAATTATATATCATTATACTATATAATAAAATTAATAACAACTATTTTTAAAAATTTTACAAAGAAAATAAAATCTCTCTACCGCTTTTTTTGTAAGGCCTAAACACAACTCCGGCATTTTTAAACATTAATTTCGAGGCTTTAACACCGTCTGTATCAGCATATTTATCTTCAAGATAAATAATCTCTTTAAGGCCGGATTGAATAATTGCTTTGGCACATTCGTTGCAGGGAAACAGTGTACAATAAACTTTACAGCCCGATAACGAGCCACCCCTAAAGTTTAATATTGCATTTAGCTCTGCGTGGCACACGAATGCATATTTAGTGTCAAGCGTGCCGCCGTCACGCTCCCATGGAAATTCATCATCCGAACAGCCCTTTGGCATTCCGTTATATCCAACGGACATAATCCTGTTTTCATCGTTTACAATACATGCGCCAACCTGCGTACTAGGGTCTTTGCTCCGTTTTGCAGATAAAAGTGCAATGCCCATAAAGTATTCATCCCAAGATATATATCCGTTTCTTTTCATATAAATCCCTCGTTGCAAAATTAAAATATCATATACTAAAAATATTATACTACAATTAAATCACGGCTTCAATAAAAATATTTTAAAATAATACTTGCAAATTGCTCCGAATAGTGATATTATAATATGGCTATCGAATTTTTTAAGGAGGTGCAAGATATGGCTAAATGTGATATATGCAGCAAAGAGATCCGTTTCGGCATTGCTGTTTCCCACTCTCACAGAAGGTCCAACAGATCTTGGAAACCCAACGTAAAGCGTGTAAAGGCTATAGTTAACGGCACGCCGTGCAGAATAAACGTTTGCACCCGCTGCCTGCGCTCCGGTAAGGTTACAAGAGCGGTTTAAAGCCTTAGCAAACAGTTATGGAACTCGATTTAAGAGAGGTTGTGTCGGGCAACCGAAAAAAACTTGACATTTCAGAAAATATTGATCTTTCGAAAGAAAATATTTTTTGTGATAAGCCGGTAAGTATTAAAGGCCAAGTTTTTCTTTCTGCCGATGTATTAAAGCTTAAAGCAGAAATTTCTGCCGAAATAACAAAGCCGTGTGATCGTTGTTTAAATTTAACAACAAAGAAGTACGATATTCCCCTAAACAAGGTTTTGGTAACAGAATCGGAAGAAGATAATGACGATTATATTTTAATACCTGGTTATCGACTTGACATTAAGGAACTCTGTCGCAGCGAGATTTTGCTGCACATTTCCTTTTTACACCTTTGCAGCGAAGATTGCCTTGGAATTTGCGCAAATTGCGGAAAGAATCTTAACGAAGGCCATTGCGACTGCGCCAAATAATTTTAGGAGGTGCCAAAAATGGCAGTACCAAAGAGAAAAGTATCCAAAGCCCGTCGTGATAAAAGACGTTCCAACGTATGGAAAATCAGCGCTCCTGAACTTGTAAAATGCTCACGTTGCGGCGAATATAAAAGACCTCACAGATTATGCCCCGCTTGCGGATATTATAATGGTCGTGAGGTTGTCAAAGTGGAGTCCTAAAAGGCGGCCCTTTGAACAGTATTAAAAAGAGGGTGTAAAAAAGCACTCTCTTTATTTTTTTATAAGGCGGTGAAAAAGTGGTAACGGTTTTTGATGTTGAACCCGGTTCTTATGCCGCAAAGAGCGGAATAAAAAAAGGCGATATCATAACAAAAATTAACTCGCACGAAATTGTCGACGTGCTTGATTTTCGGTTTTATTCCATGGACACGACGCTTAATATCGAGCTAAATAACGGCAAAACAATAAAACTTAAAAAGCCCGAGTACGCAGAAACCGGTCTGCTTTTTTCAACCTATTTAATGGACAAGCAGCATTCCTGCAAAAACAAATGCATTTTTTGCTTTATAGACCAGCTGCCAAAGGGGCTTCGCGAAAGCTTATATTTTAAGGATGATGACTCAAGACTGTCATTTTTATTCGGCAATTATATAACACTTACAAATATAACCGAGCATGAGGTTGACCGAATTATTAAAATGCATATAAGTCCAATAAATATTTCAGTGCACACGGTAAACCCGCAGCTTCGGTGCAAAATCATGAATAACCGTTTTGCGGGTGAATCGTTAAAATACCTTTACAAATTTAATGATGCAGGCATAAAAATAAACTGCCAGCTCGTACTTATGCCCGGTATTAATGACGGTGCCGAGCTTGAGAGAAGTCTTAATGAACTGTTGTCGCTTGAAAACGTTCAGTGCATTGCCGCAGTTCCGGTCGGGCTTACAAAATACCGCGAAGGGCTGTACCCGTTAATGCCGTTTACAAAAGGCGAAGCAAGAAGCGTGGTAGAACTTATTGAGGAAAAAAGCGGCGACTCTAAAAGAGCTTTTGCCGCAGACGAATTCTATTTAAAGGCAGGGCTTCCTATTAAAGAACCTGATTTTTACGGGGATTTTTTACAGCTTGAAAACGGCGTTGGGATGTATTCTTTATTTAAAAGCGAAGCATACGATGCGATAGAAACCGGAAATTTTAGCCCAACGCTCGAAAAAACGGTAATAACCGGAAAACTTGCCGAAGAACTTATTATTAATATTGTTGACAAAGCAAGATCAAAATGGCATAATTTAAAGTGTAAGGTAATAGCAATAGAAAACGAATTTTTCGGTAAAAATATTACGGTATCAGGTCTTATTACCGGAACCGACATTATTAATCAAACAAGCAATAAGCATCTTGGAGATCTTGTTTTACTTCCAAGCAGTATGTTAAGCGCTCTTAACGACGTGTTTTTAGACGATGTATCTGTAGAACAACTTGAAAAGAAGCTTAATATTAAAACCGAATTTATTAATTTGGACGGATATGCTTTTATTGAGGCACTTTTAAGATAGGAGAAATTATGGCAAAACCTGTTATAGCAATAGTAGGACGGCCAAATGTAGGTAAATCCACTTTATTTAACAAATTAATAGATAAAAGATTATCCATTGTGGACGATACTCCGGGTGTAACAAGGGATCGCGTTGAAGGCGAAGCTGAATGGCAAAACCATAAAATGCTTTTAATTGACACCGGCGGTATTGAAGAAGATATGGGCGATATTATGCTTAAAAAAATGCGCGATCAGGCATTTTTAGCAATTGATACCGCCGATGTTATTGTGTTTTTAACAGACCTTAAAACAGGTCCTGTTGCTACCGATTTTGAAATTGCCGAAATGCTTAAAAAAAGCGGGAAACCGGTAATTCTTGCAGTAAACAAATGCGATTCTATAGGCGAAACCGATCCCGGTTTTTACGAATTTTACAATTTAGGACTTGGCGACCCCATAGCCGTGTCTTCGGTTCACGGGCACGGCACGGGCGATTTACTTGAAAAAATTTGCGAATATATACAATTTGACGACTCCTCATTAAGCGAGGACGACCGCATAACGGTAGCAATTATCGGCAAACCCAACGCCGGAAAAAGCTCGCTTTTAAATAAAATTGCAGGCAAAGAACGAGCAATTGTAAGTGACATAGCAGGAACTACAAGGGATTCAATTGATATAAACGTAGAGAATAACGGCAAGCATTACACTTTTATTGATACCGCGGGGCTGCGCCGTAAAAGCAAGGTTGAAGAAAAAATTGAAAAATACAGCAACATTCGCGTTGACCTTGCAGTCGACAGAGCAGATGTTTGCGTAATTTTAATAGACGGTACCGAAGGCTTTACCGAGCAAGACAGCAAGGTGGCATCTAAGGCTCTTGATGCCGGCAAAGCCTGCATTATTGCGGTTAATAAGTGGGATATTGTTGAAAAAGACGGCGGCACCATGGATAAATACAGGAAAAAACTCATGCAGGATTTTTCCTTTATGAGCTATGCGCCGATAATATTTTTGTCTGCAAAAACAGGCCAGCGCATTGACCGGCTTTTTTCGCTTATTGATTTTGTATATTCTCAGAGCACGCTTCGAATATCCACCGGTATGCTTAACGATCTTTTGGCGGATGCCATTGCCCGTGTGCAGCCACCGAGCGACCGCGGAAAAAGGCTTAAAATTTATTATATGACTCAAATATCAGTAAAACCGCCAACATTTGTAATTTTTTGCAACAAGGAAGAGCTTTTTCATTTTTCTTACCAAAGATATATCGAAAATCAAATACGTTCAACCTTCGGCATGGAAGGAACTCCCATAAAATTTATTATAAGGGAAAGACAAAGCAACAAATAATATAAGCGAGTAATATAAATGGTAGTTTTTTTAATTGTTTTATCATTAATAATTTCATATTTATTAGGAAGCATCAGTTTTGCCGTTATTTTTTCTAAAATATTTACAAAAAAGGACGTTAGAAATTACGGCAGCGGAAACGCCGGCATGACCAATGTTATGCGAGTATCCGGTGCCGTGCCCGGAACACTCACTTTTTTATGCGATGTCCTTAAGGGCTTTATTGCAAGCACGATAGGTTTTTATATTTTTGCGTACTGTTTTAAAATTGCACCGATAGATTTGTTGTTTCCAAGATACGGCTGCTATTATTGCGGAATTTTTTGTATGATAGGTCATATTTTCCCCGTATTCTTCGGTTTTAAAGGCGGAAAAGCCGTGGCTGTTTCGTTAGGTGTTCTAATAGCCTCGGTTTGGCCGACGGGACTTATCGCTTTAGCAGTATTTATTATTTGCTTTTTATGCACAAGAATTGTTTCAATCGGGTCTATAATGGCGTCGGTATCTGTACCAGTAACCGCGTTTTTGTTCAGCTTTAAAGACGGATATCAGTTTGCTTTAGGAGATTCATCTTGCGGGCGGCTGCAAATTTTTATTTTAACTTTAATAATGGCAATAATAGTTATTTGTATGCATAGAGATAATATTAAAAGAATACTAAACGGCACCGAAAAAAAGTTAACTTTAAGGAGAAAAAACCATGGCTGATATTACAGTACTCGGCAGCGGCGGCTGGGGCATTGCATTAGGTTTAACATTATTTGAAAACGGTCACAATGTAACTTTGTGGACAAAGTTTTCAGAAGAGGCAAATAGTCTTAACGCCGCTCGCGAAAGCAAATTGTTGCCCGGGATAACCATTCCAAAAGAAATAGCCATTACTACGGACACTTCAAGCATTCTTACCTGTGATATTGCAGTTATGGCTGTACCGAGCTTTGCCGTAAGAGAGACTGCAAAGCTATTAAAAAATAAGAAAAACGGAATAATAGTAAACGTAGCTAAAGGGTTTGAAAAAGAAAGTTTAAAGCGGTTGTCGGTAACAATAGAAGAAGAAACGACGCTTCCGGTAATTGTATTATCAGGTCCGTCCCACGCCGAAGAAGTGGCGCGCAAAGTGCCTACAAGCCTTGTAGCGGCAGGCAATAATTACGACGATGTTCATACTGTTATTAAGACTTTTTCCTGCCAAACACTTAGAATTTACAGCACTAATGACAAGTGCGGCGTTGAGCTTGGCGGAGCTTTAAAAAACGTTATTGCGGTAGCAGGCGGATTTTGTGACGGCTTACAGCTTGGTGATAACACCCGTGCCGCACTTATAACCAGAGGTTTAGTTGAAATAGCCCGACTTGGTACTGCTATGGGCGCCGATGAAAAAACGTTTGCAGGGCTTTCGGGGCTTGGAGATTTAATAGTTACCTGCACATCAAAGCACAGTAGAAATCACCGATTTGGCGAGCTTGTGGCTAAAGGCATGGATGTAAACGAAGCGCTAAAAACCGTGGGTACTGTTGAAGGATATCACGCCGCGGCGCTTACTATGAAGCTTGCAAAAAAATACAATGTTACAATGCCGATAACCGCAGAATGCTGCAAGGTAATGTATGAAGGAATGCCTGTTAAAGATGCTGTAAAGCACTTGATGACAAGACCTGTTTGCGACGAAACCGAAACTACATGGATAAAATAAAAAATCACCGTTGAGCTTAAACTCAACGGTGTTTTTTACAGCTTACTCATATCTTCGGATATTTTATGTAAATATTTTTTTAACAACGGCACGCAGTCAGTCTCTTTTGCAAGGCCCTTTACAATGTCCTCGGCAAGGGCTCTGCATGTGGGCGCTCCGCACGAACCGCAATCGAGCCCCGGAAGCCTTTTTTCTATATCGTCCGCTTCACGCAAAAGCATCATGCTTTCTTTAACGCTTGAGCCAAGTCTAAACACCGGCTCGTACTCAATAGTTTTATCCCAGTATTTATTTTTCGGCTCGTAATCAGACAAGTGAATAGACGCTATCGGCATGTACTTTCTTAAAATTTTAAGCTTTGTCTTTGCCAAAAACGGGTTTTCAACCTGTAAAACCCCGCCGACGCATCCGCCGGAGCAAGCATCGAGTTCCAAAAAGTCTATATTTGAAATCTTACTGTCTTCAAGGTCTTCCAACACTTTTATGCAGTTATCAATGCCGTCGACAACAATGTAATTGTCAATTAAAAGTCCGCTTACTTCGCCGCCGGCAGACCCCCAGCTAACTCCGATTTTTCCAGCCAGCGAAATATCCTCGGCGCCTTCTTCCGCCGCTTTTTTCATAAAAGGAAGAATTTTCGGATAAACATCTTTTACGGCAACAGTGGCGTCTATCTCACTTTTATCTTGCCACAGTGGATTTCTAATTGCCGTAACCTTAGCAGGACAAGGCGTAATAAAAATTATACCGATATCCTTTCTTTTAAGGCCTGTTTTTTCTATGGCACGTTTAGCGGCTATTTCCGCGGCAAAATCTATCGGTGCATTTATCGGCAGCAAATGGTCGATAAGCTCAGGAAAGCGCACTCTAATAAGCCTTACAATAGTAGGACAGGCTGTTGATATAAAGGGTTTTCCTTCGGGGTGCGCTTCTAAATATCTGCGACTTAATTCGCTTACAAGTTCAGCACCTGCAGCCACTTCAAAAACATCGTCAAATCCCATTTTTAATAGCGCGTCTAAAACAATATTCGTATCTTCTAAATTATTAAACTGTGCATAAAATGAAGGTGCCGGAAGTGCAACGGTATATTTATAATTGTTCAGTACTTCCAGTTTGTCATATATAGCAATCTTTGCATGATGCGGACAAACCCTTATGCATTCGCCGCAATCTATACAAAATTCTTTTATTATTGACGCTTTGCCCTGGCGAACCCTAATAGCGCCGGTTGGGCACCTTTTTAAGCAGGTGGTACAACCCATGCAAAGCTCTGTTTTTAAGGATACCGAAGTTGAAAAATCGGCCATACCTTTACTCCTTTACTTATCAAAATGTATTTTCATTGTGATAGTAGTACCTTCGTTTAACTTGGTTTCAATATGCATTTCATCGCTGTATTTTTTCATATTGGGAAGTCCCATGCCGGCTCCAAAACCAAGAGAGCGAATATTTTCAGTAGCTGTAGAAAAACCCGCTTCCATAGCTTTATCTACGTTAACAATTCCGGGGCCATGGTCTTTTAATACCATAGTAATACAGTTTTCGTCAACGTATGTATCTATTTCTCCTCCGCCCGCATGAATTACCATATTAATTTCACCTTCATACAGTGCAATAGATACGCGCCTTACAATCTCGGGGTCTATCCCTAACTGCTTAAGTTTTCTTTTTACCTGACCGGACGCTTCGCCGGCTCTTGTAAAATCGTCCGCAGAAACTTCATGATGTAAACTAAGTATCATAGTTGCGCAGTACCTCCGCTTAAGCCTTTTTCATAAAGCTTGCCGCAAGCGGTAAACATGCGCTCGTCTGTTGCCATTAAAACGATATTGCGTTCTTTTGCCAGTTCTATTATTTCTTCGTTTGGAGTTTTGCCCCTTACAAAGCATATGCAGACTATATCCATCATCTCTGCAGTTCGTACAGTCTGCGGATTGCAAAGCCCTGTAATTAAAACCGATTGATCTTTTACAAACGCCAAAACATCGCTCATCATATCAGATCCGCAAGCTGTATGTACTTCGTTATTCAGGTTTTCTTCTAAGCATAAAACCTTAGCGTTCAAGATATTTTTTACATCTAAAATGGTCATATCGCACCTCAAATATTAGTAATATACTAATAATAGAATAACACTATACACATAATAATTCAAGAAAATTCATTATTTTTTCATTTTTTGACAATTGAAAAGACATACAATTTGTGATATACTGTATTTGTGAGAAGTTGGACTTTTTGAAAGGAGAATTAACATGACCAATAATAAATCAGTTTTAAAATGGATCGACGAAATGAAAGCTCTGTTAAATCCGGATAAGGTTGAATGGATTGACGGAAGCGAAATCCAGCTTGAAAAAATTAGAGAAGAGGCTGTAAAGACCGGTGAAATGCACAAGCTTAACGAAGAAAAGCTTCCGGGATGCTATTTACACAGAACAAAGCCAAACGACGTAGCGCGTGTTGAAAACCGCACCTTTATCTGTTCTAAAAAAGAAGAGGATGCAGGCCCCACTAACCACTGGTGTGATCCCGATGAAATGTACAAAAAGTTGTATGATATTGCACGCAACTCTTACACCGGCAGAACAATGTATATAATTCCCTATTCTATGGGACCAATCGGTTCTCCGTTAGCAAAAATCGGAATAGAAGTTACTGACTCTAAATATGTTGTTTTAAATATGGTTATTATGACAAGGGTTGGTTCAAAAGTATTGGATGTTCTAGGCGACAGTAACGACTGGGTGCGCGGACTTCACGCTTCCTGCGATATTGATCCCGAAAAGCGTTATATTTGTCAATTTCCCGAAGATAACACTATTATTTCAGTTAACTCTGCATACGGCGGCAATGTACTGCTTGGCAAAAAATGCTTTGCACTTAGAATCGCCTCCTATCAAGGTTACAAAGAAGGCTGGATGGCCGAACACATGCTTATTTTAGGGCTTGAAAATCCTAAAGGCGAAATTAAATACATCGCGGCCGCATTCCCCTCTGCTTGCGGCAAAACCAACCTCGCTATGCTTATCCCGCCGGAATATTTGCGCAAAAAGGGCTATAAGGTTTGGACTGTAGGCGACGATATTGCATGGATGAGAATCGGTGAAGACGGATATTTATATGCCATTAACCCTGAAAACGGATTTTTCGGTGTAGCACCCGGCACAAACGAGCATTCAAACTTTAACGCACTCCAGTCTACAAAGAAAAACACCATATTTACCAACGTAGCCCTTAATTTAGACGACAATACGGTTTGGTGGGAAGGGCTTGACAAAAATCCGCCTAAAAACGCACTTAACTGGCGCGGCGAAAAATGGGATTATACTAAATACGACAAGGCTGATAAGGTTGGCACTTCTGCCGCACATCCGAATTCACGCTTTACTGCGCCTGCAGAAAATTGTCCCTGCATATCAGATGAATTCAATAAAGGCACCGGTGTTCGTATATCCGCCATTGTTTTCGGCGGCAGGCGCGCAAAATGCGCTCCGCTTGTATATCAATCCAAAAGCTGGGAAAACGGCGTGTTCGTAGGCTCTGCTATGGCATCTGAAACGACAGCCGCGGCTGCAGGTGCTGTCGGCGTTGTAAGGCGCGATCCTATGGCAATGCTTCCCTTCTGCGGATACAACATGGGCGATTACTTTAAACACTGGCTCGATATGGGTAAAAAACTAGGAGATAAAGCTCCGAAAATCTTTAATGTTAACTGGTTTAGAACCGACGACGAAGGAAACTTCATTTGGCCCGGATTTGGTGACAATGCAAGGGTTTTAAACTGGATAATTGATCGCTGTGAAGGCAAAGCCGATGCAAAAGAAACCGCGATTGGTTTTGTCCCGAACCCTGAAGACATTGATCTGACAGGTCTTGATATCGATCTTGATACACTTAAAGATATATTAAAGGTCGATAAAGATATATGGCTTAAAGAAGCGGACGAAATTGAAGAGCACTACAAAAAATTTGGCGACAAACTGCCAAAAGAGCTTCTAAAACAGCTGAACACTCTTAAAGAAAATTTAGAAAAAATGTAAATAATAGGCCCTAATAATAAAATATTAGGGCTTAATTTTAATTTATTATGGTAAAAGTATTATTTGTGTGTTACGGCAATATTTGCCGAAGCCCCATGGCAGAATTTATTTTTAATTATCTTACCGAAAAAAGAGGAATTAACAACCTTATGTGCGCCGAATCTGCCGCCACTTCAAGTGAAGAGGTGGGAAATCCCGTGCATTTTAAAACCAAAAAAATCCTTGATAATATGGGTATTGACTGCAGTGCAAAGCACGCTAAAAAAATCAAGTTTTCTGACTATAAAAATTTTGATTACATAATAGTTATGGACGATCAAAACTACAGGGATGTTATGCGAACCTGGCCATGTGACAGTGATAAAAAGATTTTTAAATTGCTTTCTTTTTGCGGCAGCAACGCCGATATTGCCGACCCCTGGTTTACGGATGACTTTGAAAAAACCAAAGAAGAAATATTATTAGGCACCAATGGTCTTATAGATTATATATTAAAGGATAAATATAAATGAGTAGAAAAATAATAATTTCCGCCTCTATTTTTATATCATTTTTGTTAATTGCGGCGCTTTTTATAACTAATCTTTACAGTCCTGTAGCAAATCCGGTAAAAGCTTTAAACCTACCTTACGGCAAAAGCTCTGACAGTTTAACAAATTCCGAGTTTACTCTTTCGAAAAACGGATACGCAATAAAAACAAGCTTTTTTGGTATAGACAAGCTAAGCGTTGTAAGCGATGATATTTCCACAGTGATTTTAAATGCCGATTCTTTTAAGTTTAACGGCTCAAAATTACTATATAAAAAGAACAACAATCTTTATTTGTCAACATCGGGTGTCACTAAAGTAATCAATGAAGAAGTGTTGGAATTTGCCTTTTTTAACGACCAAATTATATATACTAAAAAAGACGGCGACTTGGTAAATATCTATAACAACAGCGCCCCCGATAAAAAGTTAACCGATATTAACTGCTTTAAACTTTTTATCGACGAAAGCAGTATTTATGCACTCGATTACAGCGGTGATGTTTTTAAAATTACCGACGGGCAAAAACAGCGAATATCCTCTGTTGACGCATATACAGATAAATTTTATTTTGCAGTAAACAGCGAGTACCTTATATACTATCAAAAAGGTACTTTAAGCTTAAAAAATTTAAAAACATCAGAAGTGTACGATATTGCGATAACCGGCAAGGCAAGCGAATATGATAAATTTAATATCGCATTAAACGACGACTTTGTTTATTTATCCTACGCTAAAGCAGGCGACAGTACCGCAGATTCAAACGGCCTATGGAAAATAGATATTAAAAATAAATCCAAAACTAAAATATCCGAAAAAAAATATTCATCCATATGTTTATATGACAGCAACTATGTGCTTGGTTATATTAACAACAAAATAGAAATTGCAGATAAAAAATAACCGGAAAAGTACTTTCCGGTTATTTTTATTTTGTAAGACTTCCGCCATCCTGTTTTAACAATATTAAAATGTCCTCTTCTTGGCCGGTCTCGCAGTTTATATATATTAATACATCATGGCCGTTTTCGCCTTCTACAGTAAATTCATAACAATATTTTTCACCGAGGCTGTCGGTTGGAATTACAACTTTTTTAGTAGCTTTAACCTTATGAGCAGCTGCTATTTTTGTATATGCCTGTTTTTCGGATACTATAGTTTCGGGCAATTGTCTGTCCTCGTGGTTAACCAAAAATCCGCGCGCCTCATAACTTACAATCTCACCGTTATCGAGTGCTACGCCAATTTTAACTAAGTCGGTGTAAAAAATCACGTCGTCGTGCGTAAACGCCAAATTTACAGTGCAAATGCCGTTTTCTACATAATAATAGGTACTGGAAAACGAATAAAAGTTGCGGGAATTAGCAAAATCGACCGCTTTTTGCACGGCATTTTCATAGGCTATAGTTTCGGTGCCGATTTCTCTGTCGTTTTTAAAATACACCACAAATCCGCCGTTTTTAGTTACAGAGATTGTTTCACTTTGATTTATCGTAAATAAATACGACGGCATTTTTCCGGTTTCTTCCCCTTTAAAGCTAAGCTTGTCTGCATCTTCAATGCCTAAAAATAAAGCCGCTGCAAGTTTTGCACTTGCCCGATCTACTTCGGTAACATTCTCCGTCATTTTTGGGGTTCGTTCTAAAATATGATCAGAAAAAGGTCCGTCGTAAATTAAGGTTGGGTAATCTTTTAAAGTTTCGTCGGTTTTAGCCATGTTTGAATATAGGTTGTCGTTACCGAGATTTTTCTCATCAAGGATACCGTCCCACGTGTCTTTATTATTAAAAACAGCCTCGGTATTGCTTATTAAATCGGAAATTTCGTTAGCGGTTTGGCTTAAACCTTTAAGATTATCAGTATCGGTTTTTGAAAGTTGTTCTCCTCTTACGGATTTTAATGCTAAATAAGCCGAATAATCGCCTGTTTGGGTTAAAAACTTGCTAATTCTTGAGAGATTGCTGTTTTTTGTAGGCAGTTCCGACAGGTTGGCCATTGCTGAATTTGCAGCCCCTTTGATTTCATTAGAAAGCTTCACAAGTGTTTCACTGGAGGTTGCGTACATGCTTTTTTCAAGCGAAAATTTAAGTGTCTCAATATCTTCGGTTAGCCCCGAAAGCCGCGCCATATAATTATTTGTCGCTTTTAGCTTAAAAGCGCCGGCTTCGCACTTAAACTTTATGGCAAATCCAACTGCAACCACGAATGCTGCCGCTATATACGATGCAATTCTTACAATATTTCTTTTGGACATTTTTAATTCTCCTTTTGAATATTATGTCCAAATTATGCCCTGATATACAAAAAACCGCAGCTAAAAGCTACGGTTTAATTTAATCAACTGGTTTATAGAAAAGCTTTATTATCATGTCTTGCAGTTTTTGCTCATCAACATGGTATTCCATATACTGCTCGCCCTGTAATAATGTTCCTTCAATATTATAAATGCCTTTATATTCATAGTCATTTAACTTTTGAACAAATTTGTAAATCTCACCGGACGACGCGTTGGTAATTATTTGTTTGGCAGCTTTATTGGCGGCATCAGCTACCGCTGTTCTGCTTTTTGCCGATTCAGTCTTGATTTTTTCTTTAAGAGCTTCAAGATATGTTTTCTGCCTGTTCATTCGGGAAAGGTTTGAACTATCCTCTAAGCCCTTACGCGCACGAATATAGTTTATTACATGATCGCCCATAAGATTTACGGTTGAACCCTTTATTAAAGTGCTGTCTACAGCAGTCAAATCCTCATCGACAGTTACCGGAACTCCGCCAATGCTATCGTTTATTATCTTAACGCCCTCAACTGTTAATGACAAATATCGATCGATATCAATACCGTAAATAAGGCTTTCAACCGATTTGACCGTATTGCGGCAACTATCTTCCTTGCCGCTGCCATAAGTATGGCTTAAGGCTATTTGCGCGCGCATTTTGCCGGCAATTTCTCCACCAATACCTAAAATATTAATCTCAGTCATGGTATCACGGTTGATTTGCAAAATAAAACTTGATTTGTTCTCATCATCAAAGCAAATAAGTCCCAAAAAATCAGCCTGTTTACTGTTGTTATATCCGTTTTTGTCTTCCGAAGTTTCAACTTGATATTCATCTGTGCCAATTATTAAATTGCAGGAAATATCCTTTTTATCGTACCATGTTCCATTATAAAACACACGAGTATCGGTATTTGAAATACTATCACTATTAGCATTTAATTTGTGCATTTCTTCAAAATATCTCAGTATCGGATAACCTAAAAGTATAAGAGCAATGATAGCAACGATGATGATTATCGTTACCTTTTGTTTCCTGCTTAATCTTTTGCTTGATTTGTGGTGGTGATGATGGTGGTGATGATGATGGTGATGGTGGTGATGGTGGTGTTGCTGTTGTTGCTGTTGTTGATTCTCACTTGTGTTGTTAGTACTCTTATCGGACATCAGTTTTGCTTAAGGCCTTTCCTTATAAAGAATATGCCGCCGATAGCCGCTATAGCAAGAACGACAATAACACCCATAACGATATCTCCGGTTTTAGGAGAGTGGGGTTCGTTCGGTTTCGGTTCGGGTGTAACAGAACTTGCAGTTTTAGTAATGATTGCGAATTGTCCGTCAATAGTATCTATATGGAAAGAAATGGTATCATTATTGGTACCGCTTATCTGTAAATTATTATCACTGTCAATCATAGACCATTTGCCATTATAATAATAAAGCAGAGCTACAAAACTATCGTACAACGGATCTGTTTTTAAAGCAACATTAAGTCCGGCATGTTTATTCGCTGCATGTCCGTCGCTACTAAATATTGAAGCATCAAATAAATCTCTTACCACTAAATCTTTAACATTAATTTTATTGTTTTTAATATATGTGGCAAACTCGCTGCTTATATCACCTAAATTACTTGCAGAGTTTATAGAATTATACGCTTCCTCAAATTCTGCTATTGCTCCACTATCGGGGAGCGTATCTCTGTCTTTATATGCGGTAATTTGCAGCCAAACGACACAATTATCCGGGTCGTCGGTTACAACAGTTGCAGTTGGCGCACCCTTTTGTTCGATACTCGGAACAAAGTTTGCAGCCATGGCGGAAGTCATTAATATGACTGCTGCAACAAGAAGGGTTAGTGTTGATAATAACGCTTTTTTCATGGTTAAATCCTCTCTTTATGAAATTTTTTTAATTAGTTTTGCCATTACTAAAAATCTTTTATTCCCACCTGACATACAGGTTGATAATATAATAACTTTATCGGAATAATCGGGCCACACGTCGCTATTTATCACAGTCCCTAATGATTTATTAAATAAAATCTGATCAAAAAACAGGTTAAAAATCGACGGATTGGAAAAATCATAACTATATAATATGTGTTGGTCGCTATATGGAAGCGAAGCAAAAACTTTATAATGCAGTTCTTGGTTTTTTTGATAAATCACTATATCATCTGCATTATGCTTACCGCCGGAATATGTCCGTCGCAGTCTTCCAAACATTTTGCCGGAAAGCATTGCGTGCCCATAAAGGATAGTGACCGGATCGTTAAAATCTTTTTTATTGTAAGAAGCTTCGGAAAAAATAGCGCCGCTGTACATATAAAAGCCTTGTTCGTTTCGCCTTAAATAATAGGTATCGTCTTTAGGATGTTGAACAACCGCATAGCTTATTTCGGTATTCGGTATTTCTATCCATGCGTAAATATCGGGATTTTGTGCTTCGAGTTTTTGAAAATCAATAGGACTTTGGTATTTATTATCGTCACCTGAAACGCCGGCTAATGGTTTTTCAAAATTATAAAACAATGGTACTATATAAAAGTACGAAGTTGCAAGTAAAACCAGTGCAAGCAACACCGATCCTATAATAATAAATGTTTTTTTCATTATTTGGAATGCTCTCTAAAAATGATATCGCTATTTTCCATCAGTCTTTCGACTACAGAAACATTTAGCTTTTTTTCTATTATAGAAAATGCCTCGTTGAACTGCGGACGCCTTGAATCTAAATCGTGAGAATCGCTAGCGATAATATCTACACAGCCGTTTTTTATAAGTTTTATAGCCTTTTTAGTTGTACGTTTTTCTGCTACAAACGAAGCGTTTATTTGCGTTATTAGCCCTTTGGCTTTTAAATCCAGAATAAAGTCAAAATTATCTTCAAAATCCATATATCGTTCTATATGTGCTAATATCACGGTATATGGCATTTCTTCGACAAGACCCTCTATTTCTTTTTTCTCGTTGCTGTTCCAACCGAAAAAAGGCATTTCAAGGAGAAGTAAATCGGTGCCTTCTATACAAAGTTTTTTAATGTTGTGGCTTCTGCTTATACCTTTATAATATAAAACTTCCGCTCCTAAAACATAATCCAAATTGTGCGAAGCCGCTTCGTTTAAAAGCCTTTTATAGGCTTCGTCTCTGCGGTGCAAAAACCTATCCAGATCATCATTGTATGGATAAAAATGAGGTGTAAAAACAACCTTTTTTACGCCTGATGCACAAAGCAGTTCGAGCATTGCGTCGCTTTGTTGAATGCTTTTGCTCCCATCATCAATATACGGTAATATATGAGAATGAAAATCAATCATAACAAAAGTTAAGATTTATCTCCCTGCTCTTTTTTGTTTCTGTTACTGTTACTGTTCCCGTAACCGTAACCGTAACCGTATCCGTATCCATAGCGGTATCTGCTGTAATATTTATCGTATTTGCTGTATTTACCGTATCTTCTGTATTTTCTGTATGTTTTATTCGTTGGAGCTACGTCGGTCATTACAAAGCCGATGGACTTAGATTGTAAAACACTTAAAAGCTGTACACACTCCGACAAAGTGCGTTTGTCTGAATAATTCTGCCTTACCGCTACGAGTATTCCCTGCAAATAATTGAAGGCCGCCAAAGCGTCACTAACTATATTAACAGGCGGAAGGTCGACAATTATAAAGTCAAAGCTTTTAGAAAAATAATCCAAAATCTTGCCCATCTGCTCAGAACCTAAAAGCTCAGATGGGTTTGGAGGAATATCTCCGGCCGGTATAACATATAAACTTGGAAGCAAGTGAGGTTCTTTTATTAAATCGGAGTATTCACAAAGTCCAACTAACAGGTTAGAAAACCCGGGAGAACGCGTAATGCCTAATTTTTTCGCAATTGTCGGCATACGGAGGTCTCCGTCAATAAGCAACACCTTTTTTCCGGCTTCGGCGATTGTATAAGCCAGGTTTATAGCTGTTGAAGATTTACCTTCACCGGATATAGCCGAAGTAATGCCTATAATTCGGCAAGTAAGATTTGGCATTAAATACATTAAATTCGTACGAAGAAGTTTGTAAGCCTCTGCCACAGAGAAGGATAAATCACCACAAAGCATCGGTTGTGAACGTTGCTTGGAATTTTTTTCAGCCATTATTTTTTATCCTCCGTTTTACGGTTTATCGTATCATAAGAATAATAGTAATACGTGTATTTGGATTGAGAATCTAGATGGTTTAAGCTTGGTATTGAAGCCAGCAACGGATATTTATAATTCTGCAGAAGATAATCTTCATCATGAATAATATCATCGAACAGCTTAATAGCTATAATTATCGCAGCGCTCAATATACCGCCAAGCAAAATGCCTATAAGGGTATGTGAAGTGTAGCTTGGATATACCCTTGCATACGAAACGCGACCGCGCGATACAACCTTAACGCTGCTGCCCTCTATAACGTCGGAAATCTGATCGGGCAAAACATCTGCAAACGCATTTGCAACAATAGCCGCTTCATTTGGATCAGAGGACTGCACCGTTACGCGGAAAATTTCCGTTTCGTTAACCTGATTCGCCGAAACCATTCCCATAAGCTGATTTGGCGTATAGTGAATGCCCGAGCGTTCTATAACACCTGCCATGGTTTCGTAAGTTGTAAGTATGGTAATATAAGTATCAACAAGTTTTTGAGCAGCAGATATTTCCGAAGAAGAAAATGTAACCTTGCTGCCTCCAAGAGATAAAGAATAATTGTTAACATATATCATTATGCTTGAAGAATAACGCGGAGTGAGCATAAACTTTGCATAAGAAAACATCAATGCGCCCCCGACAACAGCCGACAAAATAATGAGCCAGACTCTTTTCCAGAGTGCTTTAGCAATGCTTATTAAGTCAATATTATCAAAAATATTGTTGCTTGATTCCATTAAACTTTCTCCTTATTATTTTCTATTCTTCCGTTTTTAAGATGTAAAAATTTATTGCAAATTTTAAGGGCAGGTTTTTTATGGGTTACTATAAGGCAGGTTCGGTCTTTTAAAGCGGATATTCCTTTTAACAACTTTTCTTCGGTAAGTTCATCTAATGCACTTGTGGCTTCATCTAATAATAGTACCGGAGCATTGGACAAAATCGCTCTTGCGACAGCTATCCGCTGGGTCTGACCCTCGCTTAAGCCGATGCCGCGCTCACCGATTTTTGTATCTAAGCCTTGCTCTAAAGACTCAATAAAATCGTACGCACAGGCAATTTTTGCCGCGGCAATAATTTCTTGCGTTGAAGCCTTTGGATTTAGAAATGAAATATTATCTTTGATAGTACCGGAAAAAATTGCTTTATCCTGCGGAACATATGCAAACAAATGTCTAAAAGACGAGCAATTATTATCGCAAATATTATCCGCATAAATGTTAATCTTACCACTATCCGGTTTATAAAGGCCAAGTGCTAATAAAAGCATGGTGCTTTTGCCCACTCCGGAACTTCCCGTAATGCCGACAAAATCGCCGCTGTTAATTTTAAAGGATATATTGTTTAAAACCGTTTCATCACGGTCATATGAAAAGCTCACATTGCAAAACTCAATCGCTTTAAATTTTTTAACATCTGCAGCTTTTGTTTTTGTTTCTTCCTCTAAATCCAGAATTTCTTGAAGCCTTTCAGCGGAGGACATCGCAGAATAAACCTTGCTTACAACGCCCGACAAACTTACAAACGGAGCTTGTATTTGGCCTGCAAGCGACATAATGGCCATTAAAGTACCGTAGGAAATACTTTTATTAACAATACCGAGGCATCCCCAAACAAGAGCATAAAGCCAACTTGTTCTAAACATAAAGTTAATTCCTGCGGAAGCTGCCGCGCCGAAACGGTTGCGCTTAATTTGAGCGTCGAGCTGCAAGCCGCCTGCGTCGCTTATTTTATCAATTAGCTTATCTTCATTTCCGGAAGCCTTAACAAACCGAATATTGGTAAGTGTTTCCTGAAGCGCAATATGCACGTTGCCTTCTGTTTCTTGCATTTTTTTGTGAAGCGCCTTGCTTTTTTTCTTAAAAGTAAGGATAGTAAAAAACGCGGCTAAAGCTACAGTAAGCATTATTAAAACAAATCGCCAATCGAGAACCGCCAAAATTACGGTTGCGCCTATAACTTTTGTGGCAACATTAAAAACCGGAGGTATAACCGATATTACACCCTCAGTTACAACATTAATATCAGAAAACATCCTGTTAATAAGCTCGCCGCTGTGATAACGGTTTAAAGCGCCGTATTGTTTTTTTAAAATGGCGCCTGCAACCATTTCGCGCAAGTTTTTATATAAAGAAGCTTTAGCATATACGTCAAGCCTCTTGTTGGCGTAGTTTACAGCAATTTCAAGTAATATGATAATAAGCAGCAACAAAGAACTTATAATCACATTTTTAATATCGCCCGTTTTGGAACCTGCCACCGCACTGTCAACAACATCGCGAGTTACAAGCGAAAACCAAAGCCCTAAAAACGATATAACGATATTGCCGAGGGTTAAAAAAACAACATATTTATGTTCTTTTTTTGACCAAAGAAATATGCTTTTAATTGTGCTCGCTTTAAGCTCTTTTTGTTTTGGCATGAATAACTTCCCGTAAAACAAAGTATAATATAGCTTTATATAATATTCTAAAATATATTTTATACTAATATTCTTTTTTTGTCAATACGAAAAAAACAATTGAAACGTGATTGCTTTTTTAATATATTTATCGATTTTTCATGAAAAATGTCTAAAAAAATAAATTTTGAAATTTTTTAATAAAAACTCTTTACTTTTTGGAATGCGTGTGTTATACTTGTAAAAACAGTTTTAAGACGGTACAGAGATGCCGACAAATGTTCATAAATGCGCAAGGACCTTGCGTTTAGTTTGTGTAAAATCTTGTCGGTGAGGCAAGGTTATTTTTTTATGTTTTTTAAAGCATTTGCTTTGAAATATAATTTTTTATGAGGAGGTAGATGGTTTTGAAACTTATCTACGATGTAAAAGACAAGCCAAAATTCGGACAACTTATCATCTTCGCGTTCCAGCAGCTTTTAGCCATAATGGCTGCAACAATTGCCGTCCCTGCAATTGTCGGCAACGGAATGACTGCTTCCGCAGCATTATTCGGTGCAGGCGTGGGCACAATTGTATACTTACTTTTCACCAAGTTTAACAGCCCTGTATTTTTAGGTTCTTCGTTTGCCTTTATCGGCTCGATGTTCTCGGCCTTTGCAGGTGCCGGCACATATGCAGCCCTTGGGTTTTTAGGACTGATTCTCGGTGCTATATTTGCCGGTCTTGTATATGTTTTAATAGCAATAATCGTTAAACTTGCCGGAGTTAAATGGATTAACAAAATTATGCCGGCAGTTGTAATTGGCCCTACTGTTGCTATAATCGGACTTTCTCTTGCGGGCAATGCTGTAGGCGATATGTTAAAAACCGACACTCAAGCCGCAGACGCCGGTGCAAATTATATTGCTTTAATTTGCGGACTTGTAACATTATTAGTAGTAACTCTTTGCTCTGTTTACGGAAAAAAAGGCGTAAGACTTATACCTTTTATTATCGGTATTATCTGCGGATACATAGTTGCATTAATCTTTACATTTATCGGCATCAAAACCGGAAACGCTTCATTACAGATAATTGATTTTGCTCCCTTTAAAGCACTCTTTGCAGACGGTGTAACATTCGGATCGTTTATATCATTACCTGAATTCACCTTTGTGAAAGCAATGGACGGATTTAAGCATCTAAATGCCGGATATGTCGGAACAATCGCAGCAGCTTACATCCCGGTTGCATTTGTAGTATTTGCCGAGCACATTGCAGATCACAAAAACCTCTCGTCAATTATTGAAAGAGATCTTCTTGAAGATCCCGGCCTTTCCCGCACACTGTTAGGTGACGGCGTAGGTTCAATGGCCGGTGCCGTTTTTGGTGGCTGCCCCAACACAACATACGGCGAATCCGTTGGATGCGTAGCTATTACAAAAAATGCTTCCGTACTTACAATATTTGCAACATCCATACTTGCAATGCTTATATCTTTCGTATCCCCCTTCGTTGCACTGCTTGATTCAATCCCCTCATGTGTAATGGGCGGCGTATGTATAACACTTTACGGATTTATCGCTGTTAGCGGTCTTAAGATGATCCAAAAAGTTGATCTCGAAGATAATAAAAACCTCTTTGTAGTCTCCTCAATTTTAATAGCCGGTATCGGTGGCCTTTCCTTGACATTCACATTTGGACAAGACACCACAATCACAATCACATCAGTTGCTTGCGCTTTGATTCTCGGCATTATATTAAACTTAATCTTAGGCGGCAAAAAGAAGAAAGCGGCTGAAGATAAATAAGACAAATTAAAATACCGAAGCGATTAAAGCTTCGGTATTTTTTTATTTGTTAATTTTATCTGCGTAGGCTTTATATTCATTATATTGTTTTATTGCTAAATCACAGCCGATTTTCGGCTCAAAATCAGGTGGTGTAAAAAATCCGGTAAACATAAAGTTAAGTGTTTTTTCGGTATATGGCGTAACGGTTTCAATTTGCTGAACAAAGCCTTCTTCGCCATCCATACCGCCGTTTTTGTATCTAGGCCAAAGTCTTTTAACGTCAAAATTAATATTAAAGCTTTCGCAGTTGGCCCACAAATGTTTATGGGAAGATTTGCACATTTTATACATTTTTTCGTGCATTTCTCGGCTTCCTTTAATGTCAAGTCTTGATTGACCCACACAATCCTGCGGCATAAAGATGTCAATTTCGGGGGTGTTGGCAAAAATGTCCAAAACCCAGTCTGCCGGCATACCGTGAGGGGACAGCATTATAGGTTTTACCGGATCGACTTTTATTATGTGCCGGGCAAGCTTCATCTGCTCTTTGTAGGCGTCGGCAGTAAAATCATCGTCGCACGGATGCTCGTATGCTAAATACCAGCCATAAAACGACTTATGATTATTATATCTTAAAAGAAGCTCGTCTACTTCATCGGGTGTTCCCATATGGCCGTAATTATTGCCGATACCAAGAAAAATCTCCATGCCGTTTTTATCAGCTTCGCTGAAGATTGCCTCTATCGGGTCATACGCTTTTATGTCCGACTTTTTGTGAAGCTTTGACGGATAGTGCGCAACGATTTCGCGGCTTTCAATAGTTAAATACTGGCAAGCAACATTTATAATAATTACCTTTTGACCGTATTTATACATTTCTGAAATATACCGGCGCCAATCATCGTCGGTCATATTTTTTAAATCGTCTTTATAGTCCATACAGAATTCCCTGTCGTTAGGGGGACCAATCATTATAAATCCGCCGTCTAAAAGCGGCTTTTTCTTTTTTAATACAGTAAGCGGCTTTGTCATACAGGTATTTATAACTTCACCGTCTTTGGAACTCATTTTAACGGTTACGGTGTGTTCGCCTGCAAGGCCCGCCATTTCTTTTTGAGCCTTAGCGAAAGCATAGCTGCCGCTTTCGGCGGCAACCGTGCTTTCTCCTATTTTTGCGTCATCTAAATAAAACTCAAATGTAATACTGCCATATGCGCCGCTATTGTAAGCCGCTGCTCTTATTTCAAGATTGTCTCGCTCGTAGCAGGGGCTAAACGGCAACAGCCGCAAATCATGTTCGGCACACGCATTAAAACATGCTTTCATGTTTTTTTATCTCCTTGTCAGAAGGAATGTATCCGCACCAGCAAAGCGCGCCACAGTAAATTACGTTAGGTAAAGCAAGTTTTGGTCTGTGCCATGTGGTTTGAAGAATACCAAGGCTGTTTTTGTTAGCGCAAAGCTTAACCATGCTTTCGGTACCCTTTTTATTGATGAAAGGCGAATAGATGGTTTCGTAGCCTCTGCTTTCAAAATAATCTATATCTGCCCAATATTCGCCAACATCATTGTGTGTCCAAATATTGATAAGGATGTTTTTAGGAAGCTGATCGGCAATAATCGGGTTGGGTTTCCAGTAAAGTGAATCCATTGAAGAATAGAGCATATCTCCCCACATAACCATGCGAACGCCCTTAGACTGCAAGTAAGTGTTAAGATTGCAAAGGTGGGTCATAAAGAGTCCGTCGGCTGGTTTAGTTCTGTCTTCTTCGGTTGAGCCAAAGCCAAAGCATTTATCGCAGGAAACATGGAAATACGGGGGATTTCTGAATGTTTCGATAAGATCGTCCATAACATTCTTTAAAAACTCTTTTGTGTCTGGATTCTCCGTAGCAAAGCACCAACCGCCGGGGATCCACATATCGCTAAGATCCGGGCGCTGATCTAATACAACGTGCTTACGGGATGCAATGCGGCTCCAGCCGGCGTGGCTTGTAAGGTTTTGGCAAGGAAGAGGCGTAATGTGAAGCTTATCTATTATATAAGAGATAAGGTCTTCTACTACAGGTCTTGTGTACTCACTGTGAGGCCAGCATGCATAAGGCATTTTTTTGTAAGGGAACATTCCCCAAAACTCTAAAAACACATAGTTATATCCGGCCAGTGCGACGTTTAAAATAAGCTCTTTAACAGAAGCCGGCGAAGTGTCGTCTTTTTCGGTGCCGTCAAGCGGATTAAAAATACAAATATGTGTGCCTCTGAATTTAATTGCCGGAGCATCCTGAATATTAAGTGCAGGAATGTTGCTGCCGTACTTTCTATATAAAACAGCCAACATTTTTATGCCTTGCGAAAGACCTTTTTCGGTGTTGGCCGCAACTGTAATGCCGTTATTGTCAATATTTAAAGCATAGGCTTCTTCTGAATCGTATTCGCAGGAAAGATTAGCTTTTTCGCCAACATATGCTACGATTTCTTTGCCTTCTTCTCTTTTTACCGAGCTTAATCCTGCAAGCTCTGCTAAAAAGCTATAGTCGAGCTCTGCTGAAAAACCAAGATTTAAGCTTTTGCCGGACAGATCGAACTGTCCATCTTTTTTTTCTAACTTTTGTGGAATTCTTAACATGATAATATCCCCTTTTATATTTCATTTTTACGCGGGATTGATGATACCGCGCCTTTTTTTGTTACGCTTATACCCGAAGCTTTTATTGCAACTTCAACCGCTTTTAAAATATCGCCGTCTAAAACAAGTGAAGCCGCCAAAGCTCCGTTAAAGGTATCGCCTGCGCCGGTTGTATCTACCGGTTTTAAATTAAGCCCGGGAACAATTTTACCTGTTTCCTTAATTAAACAGCCCTTGGCTCCGAGTGTTTGAATAACGTTTTTATAGTCGTCTAAATCCTTCGCTTCGTATTCGTTAGGTGTGAAAAGAAAAATCTTATCTAAATAATCTTTATTTGCCTTGCGGTACGGCGCCGGATTCAGAATAATTTTAACACCGTTTTTATATGCTATATCTGCCGCCAGTTCGTTAACTTCCTGCGGGACCTCGTTTGAAAGCATTAAAATGTCAGACGAAGCAATTTCATCACGAATAGCTTCTACATCTTGAATATCAAGCTTTGCACCGATATATTCGGTTACTCTGTTAGCGCCCGAAGCATCGGTAATAATTGCCGCAAACGCCGAGCCTTCTTCTTTTGCAAATAATATCGGTTTTATGCCTTCGTCTTTTAAAAAGGCTTCGCATTCGGTTTTGCATTCGTCTTTTCCTACAGCAGAAACAAAGCAAACATCTGCTCCAAACCTTGCGGCCGCAACGGCTTGGTTAAAGCCTTTTCCGCCAAGCTCGCGGTGAATACCGTGCGCCTCAACCGTTTCGCCGCCGACATGAAATTTATCAACATTTAAAAATACGCTGTTACCAACAAGACCGATAACTGTAATTTTTCTCATAAATGTTTGATCCTTCCAAGATATTTATTTTCAAGTACAATATTGTGCTCTCTGCCGCCGTCGATGTTACCGCTTAAATATATTGGCGGCTTAAATCCATCACTTTCGGCTTTTTTTGCGCCGTCTATCAGTATTTTGTTTAAAATAAAGCAAAATGCCGCTGTTGAAAGGCCTCCCATTTTAGCTTCACCTACGTCGATACTTGCATCTCCGTAAGGGATTTTGCAGTCAATATGACGGTCGACAACTTTATGCAGCTTGCCGCCATTGTCAAAATAGTTTGAAGAAGAAATTCCGACGGTAAATATGCCGTTTTCACGAGCGGCAGTTGCAAGTTCGTAAGGCACTTCATTTTTGCCCGAAGCTGAAAATGCAAAAATAATATCCTTTTTTTCAACCTTATAGCGCCTGAAAATTTCAGTGCCTATGCCCTTCATTTTCTCCATACGGCTTGATTTTGCCGCGCCGTTGTGAAGCATGAGGTCAGTATCGAGCATGGCTGAAACATTTGCAAGTCCACCTGCGCGGTAAAATGTATCAAGCGCAGGAATGTGCGAATGACCGCAGCCAAACACGTGGATAAGGCCGTCGTTTTTAATAACTTCCGCAACCTTTTCGGATATTTCGTCCATTTTTTCGCTTTCGGTTTCTTCTATGCTTTGTAAAATACCTATAATATTATTTAAATATTCACTCATAATTTTACCCTATTTTTTTAAAACTCTTTTAAAGTTTCTGCCGATGTTGTCCCACAGTTTAAGCGGATCTTTTGCGGCAACAACCGTTCCGTAACCGCCGCGGTAGGTCCAGGTGGCAAGCCTGTCAACGCCTAAGTCTTCATACATATCAACAACGTGGTCTATCTGGCTGTAATCGTCGGGAGCTATATTGTAGCCCATTATCCAGCGTTCGCTTTCTTTGCCGTACTTTTTAGCCATGGCAACAGTTCTTTCGGTAATGTCTTTAAAGAAATTATCCGGTAGTCCCCAAGCGATTATTGTGGAAGAAAATACATCAAAATACGGACAAGCCGCTACCATATCCCAATTGTCGTATCCGCGAAGCTCTGTTACATAATAAGTGTTTTTGGTTGCGTGAACGCAGCATGTTATCTCTAAATCTTTGTTATACTCTTTAATAGCCTTTGAGCAATCTGCAAGAGTTTTTAAAGCCTCTCTCCAGCGGAACTGCTTAACATCGTCGTTCATAAATTTTGGCATTTCGTAACCGTAATATTCCTCGAACTTCTTCATGCATTCGGGACAGCGACATGCCCAGTCATCGCCGGAACCGCCTGTAATAGACGCATAGGACTTCGGATACAAATAATGCGGTTCGTCCCAGAAAAATCCGTCAATCTCGGTGTTTTTAGCAAGCTTCATACAAAGCCCTGTAAAATAATCGCGAAAAGCGTTTGTGTTAAAGCATGCAGCATTTAATACTTCGCCTGTGTAAGCAGAAACCTGCCTGTGGTGAATATTGTTTTGTAAAAACAGCGAAACCTGCTCGCCGCCGAAATATTTGCCTATACCCCAAAGGTCGGCTATGCAGCGAAGTCCCACTTTGTGCGCGGTTTTAATTATATTATTAATGTTAGGGAACCAAAAATCCATATCGAATTCTGTAATTGCAAGAAGAACGGTATCGCATCCGTGCTCCTTCATTTCAATAAAATCTTTCTCTGCGTGTTCTTCGTAATTAAGTCCGTAATAACTTACCATTGTATGTTTTGCCATAAAGCTTTCCTCCTTTATTTCGTCTTAATTGTATAACTATTTTTGTAATTTGTGGCGATATTTTTTAAAAATTCTATATATCAAACGCAATTTGATATAAAATTATTGACTTTTTTTATCGTTTGTGTCAAAATTAAAATATGAATAAAAAAGCTGATATTAAAAAAATCACAAAAGAAGATATAAAAGCCGGAAAATACGGGCTTTCAGGAGCCCGTTTTATTTCTGTGCGCCGGTTTTCAAAACAAAACAATATCGCGTTTGCAACAGCCTATAAGATTTTTTGCGAATTAAAGAACGACGGATATTTATATTTACTTGGCAATACTTGGTACATAACTTATGGTGTTGCAGATAAAAATTCGGCGCTGTTAAAAAACAAGACGAACAAAATAATAGGATTCCACGCGCGCGAAATAAACAACGATTATATTTCGAAAATAATTGAACAAATAAGCAAATATTTAAGCGAAAAAGGAATTAAACTAATTATTTCCGTAAGCGGTAATGCGGCTGAAAAAGAACGGGAAATTCTGAATGAGTTTATAAATATGCATGCTATGGCGGTAATTAACTTTGCTACAACGAACCGAAAGCTTTACAATTTTTATAAACGATATCCTTTGCCGATGGCTTTTATTGGCCGTAAAATCGGCGATACAAATATGCCAAATATACGAATAAACAATTATGAATCAGGCAAACATTTAGTTGATCATCTATTGTCGTTTAATTATACCGAGCTTTTTTATATAGGTCCAGACTACTACGACGATAACGAAAACAACAGGCTTTCCGGATTTTTAAATGAACTTAATCAAAAAGGAATAGAGTTTAACAGTGATAGAATAATTAAATTTACACCTGATAAGGAGATTAATCTTTCGCATTTTATTAATGAAATTCGAGAGCTTCAAAAAACAAAGCGAGTTGGTCTTTTTTGTTACAATGATCTATTTGCGGTAAATATTTTGTCCCTTTTAAAAAAGAACAATATAAAAGTTCCGGAAAGAGTTGGAATTATAGGATACGACAATCTTCCTGTAGGAAGGTACACAACACCTGCTTTAAGCACCATTTCGTATAATTATTCCGATATTGCAAAAGCGGCAGTAGACGTTGTGCTTCAAATATACGAAGGAAAAAAATCTCCTTTATACGACATGGTAATATCTAACCACTTAACCGTACGAGGTTCTACGGTAAAAATATAAAGCGGCGTAAAACGCCGCTTTATTTAATTAAAGATATAGTAAAATCAAAATTAAATCTTTTTTCGTGAATTGTATATTTAGGCAGAATTTCCGGGCCGCAAGCGTTTGAACCAACGCCGAGCTCTTTATAGTCTACACGCAAATATACCGAATCGCTCTTTTTAAGTTCGCCCACATATTTAGCATTCATTAATTCCTCTTTAGAATACGGCAACACCTGTAAATTAAACCTTTTATTGCAGGAAACTTTAAATCCTACACCTGCGTCATCGACGATTTCCGCCCATAAAACGTTTGTATGGTTTGCGTTGTCCTGTGGTTTAATATAGGGCACAAATTCATTTTGCGGTGTAGTGCTGAATTTACCCATATATGAAGATAAATTCATATCACAGTAATTTTCTCTTGGCCCCATGCCGTAATACGTTATGTTTTTAAGGCTGTTATTAAGCGACATTTCAAGTCCGAAACGAGGAAGCAAAAAGTCTTTGGTATCTTCACCTAAAACTGTAGCGGTTTTAATTTCAATAGTGCCGTCGCTGTACACTTTATAAATAACCTTGGTTTTAGCAACAGTCATAGCAGATTTTGGTCCGATACAAAGTGTGGCATATAGCGTTACCGCATTATTTTGACGCTCTGATACTCCGCTTTTTATGCAGGTGGAATAAGAATGGTGTAAATGCTTTTTAAACCATTCTTTTTTAATGTATACGTCATTGTCAATAGGTGCGCGGAAAACCGAAAATTCGGGAATTTTTTCCAGCATTTCTTTACCGTTTACTATGGCGCTTTCAAAAATTCCTTTCGGTTTTAAAAATGTATACTTAAAGCCCTTACCAAAAAGTGTAATCCTAACGTCGTCCTCTTTAAAACCTATTGCACCTTTTGGAAATAAAGCTGCAGGCAAAATCTTTTTTTCCTTTACAACAAAATCGGAAAATCCAAGCAAATGGTCGGCTTTTGCATAGTGGTTGGCTTTTTTCAACCGGTATTCTATATACAGTGTGTACTCTTCCGTTGCACCTTCCGGCAACTTATAACCAAGCTTTTTTATAACGCTTGAGCGCGCCGGAATTACAATATCATCTAATCTGCCGCCATCAACCGTTTCGCCTTCACGCAAAAGACTCCAGCGAACATAAACATTTTCCGTTGTAGTAAAATCGTACCTGCTTGTAAATTTTACCGTTCCGTTGTTTTTGTTAAGCATTTTGGCAAAAACCGGCTTAACGGCTTCTCTAAATTCATACAGGGCAGTTTTTGGTGTGCGATCGGGGAAACATTCGCCATCGCAGCAAAAATCTCCATCATTAGGAAATTCGTTGAAATAGCCGCCGTATGTGTAAAATTTTCCGCCGTCTTTTCCGGTAACTTCCACCGCATGATCGCGCCATTCCCACACGCACCCGCCGATAAAGTTGGGCCGGCTTTCTAAAAGCTCGTGGTATTCTCTAAAGTCACCCGGAGATGCACCTAAACTGTGGCAGTATTCGCATAAAAAGAAGGGCCTTTTGTCGTCTTCATCAAGATATATTGCAATCTCTTCAGGTGACGGATACATGAGGCTTCTAACTGTAACGGTATCCGGAAAAGTCTTTCTATGAAACTTGCAGTGTTCTGTAACAATTAATCCCTCGTCGCCGGGCACAAAAGACTGCGCCTGTTCGTAATGAACAAGCCTGCCGTCGTTTTTATCTCTAAAATATTTAAGCATAGCAACATGGTTTTTACCGTAAAAGCTTTCGTTGCCAATGCTCCACATAATAATCGAGCCGTAATTTTTAATGCGCTCGTACATTCTTGTAACGCGTTCCATATGAGCGTTAAGCCATAGATTATCATCCGCAATAATCTCCTTATGCCTATAGGAGTAAATACCAAACCCGTGAGATTCCATATCCCCCTCGGCTACTACGTACATGCCGTACCTATCGCAAAGATCATAAAAATAGTAAGAATTAGGATAGTGCGAAGTGCGAATGGTATTTATATTAAATTGCTTCATCAAAACTATATCTTTTTCAACGTCCTCGCGGGAAGCCACCCTTCCTTTTGTGGGGCTGGTATCGTGACGGTTTGTGCCGTAAAGCTTTACCGGTGTGCCATTTATTAAAAGCTCGCCCTTATTTGAGGTCGCAATTGTTCTAACCGCCACACGAATAGGTATTACTTCACGCTCACTATAAAATAAAACCGTGTATAAATTCGGAGTTTCGGCAGACCATTTTTTTGCGTTTTTAATGGTAAATTTTCCGTTTTTGCGGTTTTTAACCGTATCCAAATGTTCGCCGGAATCAGAATAAAGTTCGGCTGTTACTGATTTATCGGCGGAAAATGAAATCTCAGCGTCGTCTTCATTTAAAAAACGCGTTTCGGTTTTAATATCCCTAACCGATTTTTCATCGCGCGCTGTAAGGTACACGTCGCGGTAAATACCACTTAAACGGTAACAATCTTGATCTTCAAGATAACTGCCGTCGGAATATTTAAATACAAGAACGGTTATTCTTGCATGATTGTTTTTTATAAATTTTGTAATATCGAATGCGGCAAAAGAGTGCGAACCTTTTGAAAAGCCAACAAATTCACCGTTTACAAAAAGATAAAAAAAGGAATCTACGCCTTCAAAATTAATATGAACTTCTTTACCTTTAAAGCTTAAAGGCAGCGCAAAATCTTTGTTGTATACGCCAACTTCGTTTTCGTTTGGCACATACGGAGGATTTACATTAAACGGAAAACAATAATTAACATATTGCGGTGGCGCGCCGTACCCTTTCATCTGCCAGTTTGAGGGAACTTCAATTTTGTCAGCTTTTAGCGTTCGCTTACTAATTATATCTTTGGGTACGTCATACCAGTTATTAAAAAACTTAAAGTCCCACTCGCCGTTTAAAAGCATGTAGCGGTCGGAAAAAGCTTCGTTCCCGATTATTGCGTCCTCAGAATTACTGTATGCAAAAAAATGCGATACTTCGGAAAGTCTTCCAAAGTGGAGTTTTTTTGGGTTCTGCCAATCGTCTGAGTTTATAAATCTGCTCATATAGCACTTCCTAATCGTTTTTTATTATTTTAATATAAAATAATAAACTTTTCAACATTTTACCAAAATAAATATTTTACAAAAATACTTGCATTTAGTAATTTTTTGTGTTATTATATTTTGGCATTGAATGTGCCAGTAGCTCAGCTGGATAGAGTGTTTGGCTACGAACCAAAAGGTCGGGGGTTCGAATCCCTTCTGGCACGCCAACAAGTCCGCCTTTTTGGCGGACTTTATTTTAAGGAGATATTATGAAAAAAATCGTATCTTTTTTTATAGTGCTTGCATTGTTTTTAGGCACAATAAGCGGCTGTCAAAAAAAACAATACTGTTGACGTATCTTCCGCAACTGAAGATACAAGCACGGTTATCGAGATCGAGAGTGAAATTTCAAGTGAAACATCAAGCGTCGCAAGCGCGCCTTCCAGCTCGTCAAAAATCACTTCTTCAAAAACAGCCACTTCAAGCACGGTTAAAGCCACGGTAAAAACTAAGGTTCCAAATGCGGAACCGGCTCCAAGTTGGAGCCACGCCGGAGTGCCGCACAACGGCAATGTTGATATGGACGATAATATTTTTATGGATGCTCTTGGGTACACAGGATATAATCTTGCCAAGCACAGAGCAGACGGTATGATGTGGAAATACGTGCTTTCAGCAAACAAAAGGAATACCGGATGGCTTTCCGGAATAAGCTTTGGCGGCGGCAGTACAGGCCTTGAAACCAAAAACGGAAAACCCGATATTGCGGCCTTTAAACGCGGCGGCCTTGTCTGTGCTTCGTTTACATGCTATGTATATTTTAACTATTTGCCTAATGTTGCAGGTATAGACACTTCGTATCTTACAAGGCCCACAAAAACATATCTGGCTCCTTGTTGGTATGCCGCATGCAAAGACTGGGTTAAAAAAGGATATTCACGACAAATTGAGTTTCAAGCGAGCGGAAGCATTAAAACATTTATGAAGTTTGTTGAAAAAGAAGAAATACCGATAGGCTCTATTATATGCTTCCATGATGCTGAAAAACCAAACAGTAAAGAATGCTCGCACGTATGCATTTATGCCGGTTACAAAAATGGTTACCACTGGGTATATCAGACCGGCAACAAAAACGGGCCCGAATTTTGTGCAATAGAAAGGTTTTTGTTTGGTCCTGATCCGCAAATGATGCTGGCGGTATTTACCTGTCCATTTTCAGAAAACATTGTAAATAAATCTGCACAAAAAAATACAACCGGGACAAGCAGTGATGTTTTAAAATAAAAAAAGACCGCAAATGCGGTCTTTTTTATTGCTTATTTCCCATTACAAATACATCTTTAATTGATATATCGTCATCGAAGACTACAATATCGGCGTCTTTGCCCTTTTCAAGCCTTCCCTTATTAAGACCCATAATTTTTGCGGGCACATCGGTAATCATTTTAACGGCTTCGACAATAGAAAGGCCAACATCTTTGTATACCACTTTTACAAGCCGGTCTGCTGTGGCAATGCTTCCGGCAAAAGCAGATCTGTCAGCAAGCTTGCAAACCCCGTCCTCAATAATAAACTCGGTGTTTAATGTGGTTCCTTTTTTAAGTCCCGTACCTGCAAGGGCAAGACTGTCTGTACAAAGACTTACCTTGTCGGTTCCCTTTATTTTAACAATAAGTTTTATAAGCTCTGCAGGCAAATGTTTGCCATCGGCTATTATTTCGGTGTATAAGTCATCGGAAAGATATGCAGACTCAATAACGCCAAGTCTTCTAAAACCTTTATTTCTTGTAATAGTGGATGTACAGGAATAAAGATGGGTTATAAGCTTACATCCGTTTTGTTCGGCTAATAGCATATCGTCATAAATAGCATCGGTATGGCCTGCCGAGGCTAAAATGCCGTGCTCAGTAATAAAGCGGCAAAATTCGCCGTTTTTATCGTTTTCCGGAGCGTATGTCCAGCGTTTAATAAATCCGCCGGCACGCTTCACTAAAGGCTCGTATTCGCTTTTTATCGGCGGAGTGATAAAGTCGGTGTTTTGCGCGCCGCACTGCGCTTTTGAAAGATACGGTCCCTCAAAATGAAGCCCCAAAGCGTTTGATTTTAAATTTGGATTGTTTTTGGCTTTTATAAACGAGTCGACAGACTTTTGCATAATTTCAAGCGGCGCCGCGGAAATGGTGGGTAAAATAGTGGTTGTTCCGTGACTTAAATGATAATTACAGCCTTCGACTATATCCGTGCTTTCACCAAAAAACTCGTGGCCGGCTCCTCCGTGCGTATGAAGATCAATAAAGCCCGGAGAAACATAGTAAGATGTTCTGTCGTACTCTTTATCGGCCGGAATATCATCTGCCGTTACGGAGCTTATTTTGCCGTTTTCAAAATAAACATAACCGTCAAATAAACCGCAAGGGGTAATTATTTTATCACTTTTTATTTTAGTTATCATAGCAATGAAGAGCTTTCGTCATCAAGATAAAGCACTGCAGAATTATGTTCCCTTAAAACGGTTGCGGGACATTCTTCGTTTATTTCGCCGGTAACCGTTCTTTTAACGGCGTTTGCTTTAAGTTTTGACGGTACTATACAAAACAGATGCGGTGCATTTATAAATACCGGGCAGGTTAGCGTCATGGCAAATTCGGGAACTTCACTAATATTTGCAAAGCACCCGTCATTTACCTGCTGCCTACGGCAGGTTTCGTCCAGTTTTACAACCTTTACTTTGGCTTTATCGTTAAAATCGGCCACCCACGGATCGTTAAATGCAATATGTCCGTTTTCGCCAATACCAAGAACTATAAGGTCCGGAGGATTTTTTTCAATAAGTCCTTGATAACGCACGCATTCAGCGGCAGCGTCTTTTGCTTCACAGTTTATATAATTAACAGATTTAAACGGAAGCTTAGAAAAAATCTTATCGTTTAAAAAGTTTCCAAATCCTTGGGGCGCATTTTTGTCAAGACCAATATATTCGTCCATATGAAATGCGTTAACTTTCGACCAGTCAACATCACTTTTTACAAGTGACGCCAAAACGTCGTTTTGCGAAGGAGCTGCAGCAAAAATCATGTTTATCTCGGATTTAACTTTAAGCAAATCCCTTATTTTTTTCGTAATGTCTTCTGCGGCGAATTTACCCATTTCGCTTCTGTTGTTATAAATATTCACCTTTAATTTATCAGCATAAAAGGTTCTCATATTTTCACCTTCAATTCAATATTTCTCGTATGCATTTCAGCGCATCTAAAAAGGCCTGTTGCTGGGTTTCGTATTTATAAGGATTATCAAATGATTTTCCAACCAGCGAATTAAGCCCGCTAAATGTTTGCAGATGCGGCTCGAGAGTGATGATTGTATCTTTTTGATATTTTTTCATGTGTGTTTCAAGTATTTCTTTTATACAGCCGTTGCCGCGCCCTGCCGGCACAACAGCACCCTTATAAAGGGCATCTTTAATATGAAAATACTCAATATGTTCGCAAAGCATATTATACGAATTTACAGGATTATATCCATCAAGCACAAAATTACCCATATCAAATACACATTTTAAATTGCCGTCAAACTCTTTTAATAACTCAAGGCATGCATCGGGCGACTCACCGTAAATTTCGGCCTCGTTTTCATGGCACAAAAATACGCCGGCACTTTTTGCAATTTCTATCATTTGACCCAATTTGTCAATTACTTCGTTGCGACAATCTTTTTTTGTGGTGTTCGGCCGTAAATAAAAACTAAAAGCCCTTATGTTTTTTGTGCCTAAAATATTGGCAGCTTCGCATGTCCTTTTTGTTTTTTCCAAATGCTCGGCAAAATCGTCTTTAAGATTGATCTTCCCAAGAGGAGAAGCTATAGATGAAATTTTTATGCCGTCGAGTTTGTTTTTTAATTCATATAAATCTGATTTAGATATATCGGAAATGTTTTTCTCGTTAATAAAACGCGGCTCGAAATATTCGATATTGTTTTCACGAAGCATTTTAATCTGAATATCAATATCGCTGTCGTATTCATCGGCAAAAGCGGATAATAAATATTTAGCCATAATCCACCTATCCTTTTAAAACCGGCTCTTCAAGACCGCTGTCCATCGAGCGTTTTATTGCATTAAAAACATAAACCGGTGCAAAAAACTTATCGTAATCTATATCTTTTATTTTACCGAGAAGCAAATCGTGATACATTTCAACCTCAGCATCGGCACAACCGGAAAGGTCGTAAGTGCCACCGCAAAAATCATTTTCAAAACCGATACCGGCGTAATAAACATTGCTGCCGTCCACAAAGGACAATGAAACATCATAATCGTCGAATCGCACAAGACAAGAACAGATATTGTCTTTTTTTACGGCTTTTACACTTTTAGGATAGGCCCCGAAAAGTTCAGTTGTAACCTGAACTAAATGCTGGCAGTAGAAGAAAAACCCGCCATAAGGATTATCAAATATTACGGGCGCCCTTAAATAACCGCCAACGATTTCGCCGTGTTTTTTAGATTTCGCTATTGCCTTTAAGCTTTGTACCTGTTTGTCAAAAATGCACATTGACCCGCCGGTAACCTTAATGCCATGCTTAATTAAATCGGCTTTAAAATCCTTTGCATCTTTCTCACTGCAGGTTATCGGTTTATCGATAAACATAGGTATGCCGCTTTCAATATAGGGCTTAGCGTATTTATAGTGATTATCTCCATGGCGTGCAGTAATTATAACACTGTCCACTTTCCCTACAAATTCATCATAATTTTTAGCGGCATAAACGCCAAAGCGTTCACTTGTTTTTTTCGCGGCTTCCGTATCGTAACTGTAAACGCCTACGAATTCTATATCACTATATATCTTTTTTTCAATTACCGCTTCCAAAAATGCGTTAGCATGCGAATTTTCACAACCGAGAATTGCAACTTTAAACATGATGTTTCTCCTTAGTTAAATTTAAGAGATAATGGATTTTGTCCGTGTACGGTTTCAATAACGGCAATCATTTTTGCAATATTTTCGGGTTTTATTTCTATCTCTTCGCCGTTTTTAATTACCCTTTGCATCATTTCGTAGAATTTTTTAACGCCGACATCAAAGGCAGTGCCGTTAAATTTGCCTTCTTCTGTGTGAGTTTTAAGATCTTCGCCGCAATAGATCGGATATCCGTTTTCGTCCTTTAAAGAGCCAAAAACAACCGGTCTTTCGGGATTTTCACCGTCAATTATATATTTCATCTTAAAGGCGTCGGTTGTGCACTTATATGTGCCTTTTGAGCCGAGTATTTTAATGTTATAGTCGCTAAAAGCATCATTTGAGCTTATTTCAAGGTCAATTAGAGGTCGATTATCGGCTGTAAGAAGAATTTTTGCATAATCCTCAGCGTCTCCCGAAGTTAAGCAACGGTCAAGCTTTGAATATACAACCCTTACGTTATCGTCAAACTCTAAAAGATCCATGGCAAGGCCAAGCGGATGAGGACCGGTATTATATACATTTCCGCCCATTTCAGAGCGTAGTGTCTGCCAGTCCCAACGGCGTGCGAAGCCATTGTAACGAATATTGATTTGCTTGATATCGCCAAGCTTGCCGCTAGAAATAATTTTTTTGGTTTCGGTATAAAACGGGGCTAAAAATGTCTGTTGGAAAACAGCCAATACGGCATTGTTTTCCTCTGCCGTTTTTATAAGGTCGGTGCATTCGTAATAATTTCTCGCAAACGGTTTTTCCACAAGCACGTTAAGCCCGTGTGCCAGAAGATCTTTAGTTACAGAGTAATGATATTTTGAGTACGAAGCGTTTACTACAAGGTCGATATCTTTAATGCCAAATAATTCGGTATGGCTTTTAAGCCCCTTGCATCCGGGATATTCGTTTAACGCCCTTTCTAATCGCTGACTATCGGCTTCAACAACATAAGCTACCTCACAGTACTTATTGTCTTCACTTTTAAAAAACTTGCCGTGAATATCGCGGCCGCTTCTGCCTTGACCTATAATTGCAATTCTTAATTTTTCCATAATAATCCTCCGTTTTTACCAGTTAACATTCCATCTGTTTTTATAAGAATTCGATGCTTTTTCGGAAATGCTTTTTTGTTTATATTTAGATGTTTTTTTAAGGTTATTTAAATAACTGTCAAATTCTTTGTTATCGAACGGTATTGATACCGGCGTATTGTTCTTCCAAGATGATAAATATGCCGCGTTAGATATTGTAAGCTCGAAAATACCGTCTGTTCCGGGAGCAATAAGCTGTTCACCGTTTAAAATGGCATTTGCAAAATTTTGAATTATCTCTTTGTGACCGGTGCCTTCGGGCTTTCCCTCAAATTCGCTATAATCGTAATCTATTTCGGCAAAGCTTTCACTGCTGGTTTTAGTAACTTTTAATAAAGACTCTTTTAATTTCCAAAGCTTTAGCTTGCCGTTTTCAAGCACCATTTTGCCGTAATCGCCCGACACTTCCAGTCTGTTTGTTCCGGGATATTCACCGGTAGAAGTTATAAATACGCCGGAAGCACCGTTTTTGTAGGTTGTAATAATAGTAGCTTCGTCTTCAACTTCTATATCGTGGTGTTTTGCTATTTCACAAAAAGCAGTTACCGTACTCGGCATACCGCATATCCACTGCCACAAATCCAAATTGTGCGGCGCCTGGTTTATAAGCACGCCGCCGCCTTCACCGCGCCAGGTTGCACGCCAATCGCCGGATTTATAGTAAAACTCGGTTCTGAACCAGTTGTTGATTATCCAAACAGAGCGTTTTAATTCCCCTAATGTGCCGCTTTTTACTATCTCTCGCGCTTTTATAAATACGGGATTTGTCCGCTGGTTAAACATCATAGAAAAAACAGTTCCGGCTTTTTTGTGGGCTTTATATATTCTTTCGACTTTTGAAACCGTTATATCGGCCGGTTTTTCTAAAAGAACATGAAGTCCGTGTTTAAAGGCTTCTATAGCGATTTCCGCATGCAGCGGATGCGGCACCGCAATAATTACGGCCTTTACAATGTTTTCGCTAAACAGCTCTTTATAATCTAAAAATTGTTTTACATTTAAAAATTTAAATTCTTCAAGTTTTTTAGGATTAATATCGCAAACAGCCGCAAGCTCAAAACCTTTTATTTCACCGTTTGCAATGCAGTTTGTGTGAGCTGATCCGATATTGCCAAGGCCTATAACCGCAACTTTTATATTTTCCATATTATCTCCTTAAACGCCGGAATAGGCTGAAAAACCGCCGTCTACCGGCAAAACAACACCTGTAATAAAGCCTGCCGCTTTTTCGTTTAATAAAAACAATAACGCACCTTCAAGCTCATAAGGCTCCCCAAAACGACCAAGCGGAGTTGCTGCAAGAATTTTTCCGGTTCTAGCCGTTGGAGTACCGTCGGAATTAAAAAGAAGCGCCGCGTTTTGTTTTGTGGAAAAAAATCCGGGTGCTATGGCATTTACTCTTATACCTGCTTTGCTGAAATGAACAGCTAACCACTGAGTAAAATTGGATATAGCAGCTTTAGCGCCTGAATACGCCGGGATTTTTGTAAGCGGAGTAAAGGCGTTCATGCTCGAAATATTTAAAATGCTGCAGGCGCTTCTTCCAACCATTTGACGCGCAAACGCCTGTGTTGGAATTAAAGTGCCTAAAAAGTTTAAATTAAATACAAAGCCAACTCCGTCGGCATCAAGATTAAAAAAGCTTTTAATGTCTGCGTCGATATCGCCGGGCTCGTAGTATTCTTTATCTGTTGTAGCTTTAGGGTTGTTACCGCCGGCACCGTTAATTAGTATATCGCATTTTCCAAGGTCTTTTTCAATTTCGTCGGCAACAGCAAAACAGGCCGCTTTATCAAGCACATTGCATTTATAGCCTTTTGCGATGCCGCCTTCCTTAATAATTTCTTCTGCAAAGCGGGTTGCCGCTTCAACGTTTAAATCAAGCAAAGCAACCTTTGCGCCTGCATTTGCAAGTGTTTTTGCAAAAGCCGAGCACAACACGCCGCCGGCACCTGTTACAACTGCAACCTTACCCGATAAATCGGTATTTAAAACGTTTTCTTTCATAATAATCTCCTATTTAGCTTTTTCACAGGCTTCGAATAATCCGTTTATATAGGCCGCGCCGAGCGCCCGGTCGTAAAGACCATATCCCGGTTTTCCCGTTTCGCCCCAGATCATTCTTCCGTGGTCCGGCCGCACATAACCGTCGAAGCCGTTATCGACCAAGGCTTTAACCACTTCGTACATGTCGATATTGCCGTTTGACGACAGATGCCCGCTTTCTTCGAAACTGCCGTCGGGCAAAAGTTTTACCTGGCGAATATGCATAAAAGCAATTCTGTTTTTAGCGCTGTACTTGCGAACCATTTTAGGAATATCATTAAAATCCGCGCTTCCAAGAGACCCGGTGCAAAAACAAAGGCTGTTGGCTTCGCTGTCCACAATGCTTAATAAGCGGTCAATGTTTGTTTCGTTAGTAATAATCCTCGGAATACCGAAAATCGGATACGGCGGATCGTCCGGATGAATAGCCATTTTAATGCCGCACTCTTCCGCCACCGGAATTATCTTTTTTAAAAATCTTTCTAAGTTTTTCCAAAGTCCTTCGGCCTTAAGCTCTTTATAAGCTAAAATAAGCTCGCGGATTTCAGATTTTGTATAGCTTGCATCCCAACCGGGAAGCTGTATATCGTCCTTTAACGGGTCTAACCCTTTAAGCTCGTCTTGATAAAGCACAAGGCTTGTAGAGCCGTCCGCCGCTTTTTTATCAAGGCATGTTCTTGTCCAGTCAAACACGGGCATAAAGTTGTATGTTATGCACTTTACTCCGTATTTTGCAAGCCGGCGAATATTTTCGCAGTAAATATCGGTAAGCCTATCTGCATTTTCGTTTCCAAGCTTTATATCTTCGGGAACAGGAACAGATTCTACTATGTCAAATAAAAGTCCCGCACTTTCGGCTTGGCGCTTTAATTCAGCAATGCTTTCTTCCGGCCAAACTTCGCCGGGTGCTACGTCGTAAACCGCACTTACAACCGAGCGCATATTCGGGATTTGACTTATATACTCTAAACTTATAGGATCGTCTTTACCGTACCACCTAAATGATAATTTCATAATAACCCCTATCTTTGAACCCTGCCGGAAGCGTTGCCGGCAGCTAATTTTTCAACTTCACTTACAGTTACTCTGTTAAAATCGCCCTCAACAGAGTGTTTAAGCGCCGAAGCTGCAACCGCGAACTCTATTGCGTCTTGCGGTTTTTTGCCGCTTATCAACGAGTAAATAAGGCCTGCGCCAAAAGAATCGCCGCCGCCTACGCGATCGACTATATGAAGGTGATAACTTTTTGAAAAATAATAATCCTTATTATCGTAAAGCATAGCCGCCCAGTCGTTATCGTTTGCAGAGATTGACGTTCTAAGCGTTATAGCAACCTTTTCAAAAGAGAAGGTATCAGCCAATTGTTTCGCAACCGATTTATAGCCTTCTGCATCAAGCTTGCCGCCGGTTATATCTGTGTTTTCTGCCTTAATTCCGAAAACGTCGGCCGCATCTTCCTCATTTGCAATGCAAACATCGACATATTTGCAAATCTTTGTCATAGCGGCTTTAGCTTGCTCTCTGGTCCAAAGTTTGCCGCGATAGTTTAAATCGCATGAAATCTTTGCGCCTTTTGCTTTAGCGGCCTTGCAGGCTTCGATGCAAATATCTACAAGCTGTGGGTTTAATGCCGGAGTAATACCTGTAAAATGAAACCAGTCGGCGCCTTCAAAAATTTCGTCCCAGTTAAAATCTTTTGGTTCTGCCATTGAAACTGAGGAATATTTTCTATCATAAACGCAGACGGATCCGCGCTGAGAGGCACCTTTTTCAAGATAGTATATACCTACTCTTTCACCTCCGCGGACAATTTTAGAAGTATCCACACCGAAATAACGAAGGCTGTTTATTGCCGCGTCGCCTATTGCATTTAAAGGAAGTTTTGTTACATATCTGCTGTCAAGTCCAAAATTAGCAAGGCTAACCGCCACGTTTGCTTCACCGCCGCCAAATGTTGCCTGCATTTGATCATTCTGGAAAAATCTATAATATAAAGGCGGTGCAAGCCTTAACATTATTTCACCGAAAGTTACAACCCTTGCCATTTTATTTTTCCTCCATTTTTTCAAGTGATTCTTTTACAAAAAAGCTTCCGCCAATAGCAGCCACCTTATCAAAAGCCAAAAACTCGTCGATATTATCTCGGTTAACGCCGCCTGTAGGAATAAACTTAATTTGCGGAAAAGGCGCCGAAAGCGCTTTTAATGCTTTTAGCCCTCCGTAAATATTAGCAGGGAAAAATTTAACGGTGGTAATTCCAAGTTCAAGCGCTTTCATAATTTCCGTAGGAGTAACACATCCCGGATAATACGGAATGTTATTTTTTTTGCAAATATTTGCAACATTTTCGGAAAGGCCGGGCGACACAATAAATTTTGCTCCGGCTTTCAGCGCTTTTTCGCACTGCTCTGCATTTATAACAGTGCCGGCTCCTATAAGCATATCCTTATAGTGTTGTGACGCGTATTTAATGGCGTCTGCCGCAACAGCTGTACGAAAGGTGATTTCCGCGCAGTGTATGCCGTTTAAAGCCAGCGCCTTCATAATTTTATCGGTTTCTTCAAGTTCTTTAATTACCACAACCGGTATGCATTTTTCCATAACTATCATCCTTTATTTTCAAAGTTTGCTATATCTTGATTATATATTATATATATTTCTAATTCCATAGAAAATAAAATCAGAAAAATATTGAAAAAATGCGCATGTTATATTATAATTTTTTAGAGGTGTTTTTAGATGTCGGAAATAATGCTTGACTCAAAGCACAAATTAACAAAATCTCCCGAAGCTACCATGTTTCAGATGCGTACTCACGGATGTTATGAGTTATTTTGTTTTTTGTCCGGCTCTGCAAGCTTTTTTGTAGAAGGCACAGTGTATCATCTAAAATCAGGCGACATTGTATTAATGAAAAAAGCAGAAGCTCACAGACTTATGATAAACCAAAGTTTGCCCTACGAGCGCATTGTTATTATGTTTAACGAAAACGCGATAGTAGACGATTACAAGTCGGAAATAATAAGCTTTTTAGACAGCCGTCCGTTAGGAACAAAAAACATTTTTCCTTCAAATATTGTAAGAAATACCAACTGGATATATTATTTTAAAAAAATATGTTCATTAAAAAGCACGGATAAAAAGCGCATTTATTTAACATTGTTGCTATTAGAGCTTAAAGAGCATTTCCCTTCATTAAATTACGAATATGACATTAAAGACAATATTATAGATATAATTACTTTTATAAATGAAAACTTGGCGGAAGAGCTAAACCTAAAAAATATAAGCGAAAAGTTTTATATCAGCCAGTCGCAATTAAACCGCAGATTTAAAAAAATAACAGGTACCACCGTGTGGGAATACATAATTACAAAACGGCTGCTTCTTGCAAAAGAGCTATTAAAAAACGGCAGTCGACCTACAAACGTGTTTTTAGAATGCGGTTTTAGCGATTATTGCTCATTTTACAGAGCATATCGAAAAAAATTCGGTTTTTCACCAAAAAACGATTGTAAATAATACGAAGAGGTTTTTTATGGAACTGTTATCTCCTGCAGGCGATAAGGAATCGTTACTCGCAGCCTTACGATCCGGCGCAGACGCCGTTTATCTTGGACTAGACCGCTTTAATGCAAGACAGCGCGCCGAAAATTTTACTCTTGAAGATTTGTCTTATGCTACCAAACTATGCCGAAAATATAACGCAAAATGCTATTTAACACTAAACGTTTTAATTAAAGAAAACGAATTAGAAGAAGCGGCGCATTTAGCCGCAGAAGCATATAAACGCGGCGTAGATGCAATTATTTTGCAAGATATTGGCCTTATTTCAATATTGCACAAATGTGCTCCCGAAATTGAGTTGCATGCTTCAACCCAAATGACGGTCCATAATCCTGCCGCGCTTGATGTGCTAAAGGCACTTGGCATAAAACAGGTTGTAATAGGCAGAGAATGCGATAAAAACACAATTAAACAAATATGCGAAAAAGCAAAAAAGCTTGATATGAAAACCGAAGTATTTGTACATGGTGCTCTTTGTATGTCAATGTCGGGCAGATGCTTAATGTCCGCAGCCCTAGGCGGCAGAAGCGCCAACCGCGGAATGTGCGCCGGGTCTTGCAGGCTTCCTTTTAAAGCGGCAGGCGGCAACGGATATGATCTTTCACTAAAGGATTTATGCTTAATTAATGATTTAGAAGAGCTAAAAAAAATCGGGGTGGACTCGCTAAAAATAGAAGGCAGAATGAAAAGCGCGCAGTATGTTGCAGCGTCCACGGCGGCTTATGCTTCGGCACTTAAAAAAGCAACCTTTAGTATAAGCGACGACGAAATTTTTAATCTTTTAAAGGACATTTTTTCAAGGGATGGTTTTACCGACGGGTATTTTACCGGCAACATCCACTCCATGTTTGGAATAAGAAGTGAAGAAGATAAACAAAAATCCGGTGCCGCGCAAAGTAAAATTAAAGAACTTTACAGAAACGAGCTGCAAAAAATACCGCTTGATATAGATATCACAATAAAAGAAAACCAACCGATTTCTTTAAAAGCTATGTGCGAAAAAAAAGAGTATCGTTTTAGTGCCGAGGCTTCACAAAAAGCAATTTCTTCACCGCTTACACCGGAACGCGTTAAAAAAACCTTTTCGAAACTCGGAGGAACCGTTTATTATCTAAACGGATTTAATTATGAAATTCAAAACGGGCTTTTTTCAAACAAACTAAACGAGTTAAAAAAACTAATGGTAAAATCCATAGATGAAGATAGATCAATATTAGAAAACAGAGAAATAAATATACAGATTGAAAAACCCATTAAAAAAAGCGACTTAGCACAAAAAATAATAGCCAATATTTATAATAAATCAGAAATTCCAAGCGGTGCGGATTATACGATTATTCCATATGACTGTAATGCAAACAGCATTTTAAACACCACTCCCGTTGCGCGTTTTAGCGCCGGTATTTTAAATGAAAAGCTTTTTGAAGAACAGGTTGCTCTTTCGAAGAAAAACGGTTTTAAATATGCATTTATGGAAAACATAGGAATGCTTCCGTTTTTTAAAAAGCACGGTTTTAAAATTATCGGCAGTTGGAGCCTTGGCATTTTTAACAGCAAAACCGTAGACGCACTTTATGATATGGGCGTAAAGCTTACGGTAAAATCTCCCGAGCTTAAAAATTATGAGTGCGAAGATATAAAACGTTCTGAGGGCATATTTTGCTACGGGAGACTACCGCTTATGATAACACGGAACTGCCCCATAAAAAACGGCGTTGGCTGCAAAAAGTGCAACCATTTTATATCAGACCGCATGAATAAAAAATTTCCGGTTATATGTTGCGGCGGTTTTTCTGAAATTTTGAACAGCGATATTACTAATATAAAAACAAAGCCAAAAAATGACCATATTTTTTTAAACTTTACTTTTGAAAACCGCGCGGAAGCAGAAGACATAATTTTGCAGTACAAAAGCGGTCAATTTAAAAACAATAAAGGTTACACTAAAGCTTTATATAAAAACGGCGTAATTTAAAAAAAAGACCCATGAGGGTCTTTTTTAAAACCAGCTTTGGCCGCCGGACATAAACATAAGTAAAGACACAGCTAAGCCGCAGATTAAAACTAAATAGTAATTTTTAATATCGTAATATGTTTTTAAATAATGGCATACAAAACAAAGTACCGCAAAAAGGGCAATACCGAAAATACCGGGGAAGCTTATATTAAGAATATTGACAAATGCCGCCGCAAAGTTAAACACAGCCGAAAGCATTAATCCGGTTAGTACCGGACTTAGCCATTTTTTAACGGCTATTATTTTTTCGGTACGCTTGCCGGCATCAACATAGCACTTTACAAAACTAAATAGTGTTATAAATCCTCCGACAACTACAACAAGGCTTAGCAAATAATACAAAAATGCTCCTAAAAATCCGTTTTCAATAAATCCAAGATAAGTGCCGGAACCTATTATGGTATTGGAAATTAAACTTCCCGGAACAATAAATGCCAGCGGCAATATGTAAACAAACATGGTTTCTGCGGAAAGCATGCTGTTTACTGCTGTGTTATTTAAAATTCCTAACGAGCTTAAATCTCCTCCGAAAATCGAAGTGCAAAAAGTGCTCGCAGTATAAAGAAAGGGATTTTTTTCACCGTGAAGCAGCATTATACTAAAGGCAAGCGCCGACGCCGCTGCAGCAAAAACAACTAATATTATAAAGGGCTTTAAAAGGTTCACTTTTTTTGCTCTGCTTTTTTTATAGTCAAGTACTAAAACAACGACCATCAGTATTAGCATGACGGCGGCAAGGCAGTATTTAACCGGCCATAAAAACGATGCAAAATTTGCCACCCATCTGGCGGAAAACGCAACAAACAGTGCAATTATTGCTACTGTAATAATATTATAAACTCGGCCACGCTTGCCGTTTTTTGAAAATACAACGCCAAAAACCAGCGCATAAAGAAGGGCAAAAGCCGAAACATTCAAAAATACACCTGCAAAACTGCTTTTAAAAATTTGATAATATACAGTGGAAAAACCTATGCCGCAGGTACACAAAAAGGTTATAAGCGACACAATAATAAAGCTTTTTAAATCCTTCTTTTTAGAAGCCGATTTAAAGCTGGAAGATGCATACTTAAAAATAAGATATGTAACAAACGCCAAAACGCCGGCTCCGAAATATCCGTAATACTTTGAAACTTCGGTATTTACTGTGCCTAAAATGATTGATAAAACTGCAGTAATTAAAGAAAATGCCGCGACGATAATTATCGGTGCCGCAATTTTTCTTTCGGAATTTACAATGCCGTATTTAATTGTACTGTCCGAAAGCAAAAGTGAGCCGCTTTTTTTAAGCTTTATAATATCTTCGCTTTCTTCTTCGGTTTTAAGCGGTACAAGTGAGCCTGTCCCGCAAAATGTTTCCGGCACGATTTTTTTAATCAATTTTTTAATTACCAAAAGCATAAAATCTCTCCTAAAATATTTTAACTTAATTTATTATACCAATGTTTTTTTAAACATTCAAGTCAATATTGTCTTTTTAATATTTGTATGCTAAAATACTAAAGGTGATATAATGACTATAGAAAACAAAAATTTTTCTAATGAACGTGCCCTTTATAATTTAACAGATTCAGTTGTAAAAAACTGCACATTTAGCGGCGAAGAGGACGGAGAATCTTCTTTAAAGGAAGGCCGTAATATTACTGTTGATCACTGCGTGTTTGCACTGCGTTATCCGATGTGGCATGTAAATAAATTTAAATTTTTAAATTCAAAATTAGAAAATACTTCGCGCGCAGGTTTTTGGTACTGCAAAAACGGTTTAATCGAAAACACAAACATTCAAAGCGTAAAGGCATTACGAGAATGTGATAATATCAACATAAAAAATTTAACGGCAAAGTCCGAAGAGTTTGGCTGGTACTGTAACAATTTAAACATTAAAGACAGCACCGTTGAAAGTGAATATATTTTCGATCATTCCAAAAACTTGACACTGAGTAACTTTACGCTTTTTGGAAAATATTCTTTTCAATACACAAAGAATTTAAAAATAAGCGACAGCGTTCTTAATACAAAAGACGCGTTTTGGCACACAGAAAACAGCATAATTGAAAACACCGAGATTTTAGGTGAATATTGCGGCTGGTATTCAAAAAATTTAACCTTAATAAATTGCAAAATAAAAGGGACTCAGCCGTTTTGCTATTGCGAAAATCTAAACCTTATTAACTGTGTAATGGAAGATGCAGATCTTGCGTTTGAGTATTCTTCCGTTAAGGCAGACATTAAAGGCAACATTATTTCTGTTAAAAACCCGAAAAGCGGCATAATCTCGGCAAACAGCATCGGCGAAATTATTACTTCAGATTCAATTATGCCGTGTAACTGCAAAATAGAAATAAAAAAAGACGCATAAGCGTCTTTTTTTATTTCATCATTGAGCTTACGCCGTCAACAAAATCGCCAACCGCTTTAAAAGCTTTAGATGTTGTTTTTGTAAAAGACTTTTTATTTTTCATAGCCATTTTACCGGCTGTAACCGCAACCGCGCCTACCGCCATTCCTATGCCTAATCCCTTAACAAGATTCATCGCTTTTTTCTGCATACAATAGCCTCCTTTTAGGTTATTATCTGCAAACAAAAGTAGAATTATACTGTCAATTTTTAGTCTTTAGTTCTTTATCGCGGTCAATTAAACTGTCACTGATAATCTCAATTTGATCTTTACTTTCAATTTTATCAAGCAATTCGTTTTGTACGGGTATATCTTTAGAACCTTTAAACGCAATTTTTAACAAAACAGGCGTTATTACAGCACAACATACCACCATAACTATTATCGCAGCAAAAATATCGTTAGAAACAAGGCCTAAAACCAGTCCTTTATTGGCGACAATAAGCGCCACTTCACCGCGGCACGCCATACCTGTGCCTATTTGAATGCACTCGGAAAACTTATATTTGCAAATACCTGCACCAATTGAACATCCAATAATTTTAGAGGATATGGCAACAACTATTATAACAACGGCAAAAAGTATAGTACTTGCGCTTAAAGCCGGAATTTTAACCTTAAGGCCAATAGACGCAAAGAAAATGGGCGTTAAAAACAGATATTTAACAGGTTCGAATTTAGAGGCGATATATTCTGCTTTTTTTGTAGCTCCCATCATAAGTCCGGCCGCAAAAGCCCCGATAATATCCGCCACACCAAAAACTTCTTCGGCAATATAAGCCAATATAAGGCAAACAACAAATGCCGCCACCGGATACCTGTGAAGACTTTTTTGCTTTTTATAATCTATATATTTATTAAAAAGCTTCGGCACTATTAAGTAAAGAACCGTTACAACTGCAAAGAAAAGAACTATCTTTATAATTACAGCAAAAATATTAACTTGCTCGCCTGCAAACGACGTTATTAATGTTAAGGCTACTAATCCCAAAACATCGTCAATAATAGCGGCGGCCAAAATTGTATTGCCCACTTTTGTAGAAAGCTTTCCCATTTCTTTTAATGCTTCTACAGTAATACTTACTGATGTTGCAGTAAGTATTACTCCGATAAATGCGTTTTTAACAGCATCTTGACCGCCAAATGCAAAGCCTACGCCGGTACCCATAACGAGCGGAATCACTACACCCATAAACGCTACTAAAAACCCGGGCTTGCCGGCATGTTTTAGGTCTTCAAAATTTGTGCCTATGCCGGTTGTAAACATTATTACTATAACGCCAAGCTCGGCTAATGAGGATGTAACCTGGCTTGAGGAAATAATGTTTAAAAACGCCGGGCCGAACAAGAGTCCCGCAACTAAAGCGCCTACAACCTGCGGCATATGAAATTTGCCGGAAAAAAGTCCGAAAATTTTTGTGGATATTAAAATTATTGCAATATCCAGTAAAAATCCGTAATTCACACTAAAACCCCCTATGTGCCTTTTAATTATGAACACAACAGGAGGTTTTGTCAAGGAATATTATTAAATAATTTTACAACTCGGTTACGTCAATATTTTTGCGTGTTTTGTATAAGCCGTGCGTAAAATCGGGTATTTTAACCGCCGCGCCTTTATGCGCAATAGAATATTCCGAAAGCGCGCCTATTGCCATCCATGCCGCGCCGTCGTACACGTCTATCGGCATGGGTTTATTATTAGTAAGAGCGTTTACGAATTCGTTGTAAATCATGTAATCCATGCCTCCGTGACCGGCTTCAATCGCTTCGGGGGTAACCCTTTTCCAAATTAGAGGCAAATATTTTTCTTCGTACTGTTTGGCGCTGTCTGCCAGCGTTGTTATGGATTTTACCGGGTCCCAAATGTTTTCTTCGGTTACGCCGTCAATAAATACGGCGTTATTTGCTGCCCAATACGATCCCTTTGTGCCGCGAATTGTAAAGTTTCTGTTATAAAACCGGGGCAGCGTTGTGTCTAATCTTATATGTATGGTTTCGCCGTTTTCGCATTTAATTAGAGTATCAACAATATCTCCCTGTTTAAAACGGGTTTTTTTAACGCTTTCCGGCAGGTCGTCCTTTTTGGCGATAAATTCTTCAAGCCCCGCGGCCTTTGAAGCCATGGAGGTTAAGGATATCATCCTGTTGCCCCTGTTTATGCCCAACAAACGGGCGATAGGGCCCAACTCGTGAGTGGGATAATTGTCCAAACATCTGGTTTTATAATGATTAAACCGATAATGTCTGTTAATAAGCCCGTATGATATTTCTTTGCGCAGATCGTGGGCGTAGGCACCTTCGCAGTGTACTATTGTACCGAAAAGTCCGTCTCGCGCCATGGCAGTCGCCAAAAGTTCACTGCGGTCATAACAGCAGTTTTCCATAAACATATACGGTGTGCCGGTGCGCTCCTGCGTCTTAACAAGCTTAAAGCAATTTTCTATGCTGCCCTCGCTTCCGACCTCGCTGGCTACGGCAATACCCTTATTTAAAGCATATAAAGCGACCTTGGTATGCGCTTCCCAGGAAGTAAAAATAAAAACAGCGTCTAATCCCGCCGTGTTTAAAGCTTCACGGTAGTTTAAAAACGTTTTGGCGCTTCCGCCCGCTTCGCGGACTATTATTTCGGCATTTAAGGCGCGATCTTCTTCGGTATCGCACACGGCAATTATTTCAAGACCGCTTATATGCGTTAAAACGTCCCTTAAAAGCCAGATTCCTCTTTTACCCAAACCGATAACGGCAGCTTTCATAATACGCTCAACTCCTTTTTACATATAATAATTATTTAAGCGTTGTTTCTCAATGACTTTTTATATTGTTTTTATGATTATTTTTATCATTTACTTTTTATAAACTTTGTATTATACTGTATTTGGTGAGTGACGATTATGACTGATTTTATTAATGCCACACATATTATGGTGCCGCTTTCAATGCGCGGGCCGCTGCCTTTCTGCTTTGTGGGATACGATGATTTTAACGTTACAAAGCCGATGAAGAAAACTTTTAGGGTGCAAAATTTTCATACGCTTCATTTTGTTTTGAGCGGAAAAGGTGTTTTGCATACCAACGATAAAATTTATCATATTAAGTCCGGGCAGGCTTTTTATCTGCCGCCCAACAAGGAAATGATGTATTACCCTGACGAAAACGACCCGTGGGTTTACTGCTGGTTTTCGTCTTTTAACGACGAAATGGCACGCTCATGCGCCGATGTCGGGTTAAATGACAAAAATCCCTTAATGATAACCAACGACTCGTTATCGTTAAGGGAACACATAAAAAAACTGCTTGAAAATCTTTTAAATAATTTTGTAAGCGATTACGAAATGCTTTCCGTTTATTACGATATTTTGCACTCGTTAATATCCTACGACCTGCCGCAAACATACGACGATATAAACAAGGTTAAAAAACTTATAGACGCAGGATACACCATGCCGCAGTTTTCGATAGAATTAGTCTGCAAAGAGGCGGGTTTAAGCCATGCGCAAATGTGCAGAAAATTTAAATCGGCATACGGCATTACCGCCGTCGAGTACCTTATTGAAAAGCGCGTAAAAAGAGCCTGTGAATTGCTGAAAACAACCGATATGCCCGTATATTCCGTTGCTTTTTCATGCGGTTACGAAGACCAGGCGCATTTTATGCGGCTGTTTAAAAAGCGCATGGGCAAAACGGCAACGGAATGGCGCAAAACGAATAAAAACATTCCGTTGTTACAATAAAAAAAGATAAATTAAAAAAGGGGGGAGTTTTTTGCTTAAGTTTGTTGTAAATAAAAATGATGCCGGCATGAGAATGGATAAATTATTAACGCATTTAATGCCGTTACTTCCCCGTTCGCTTATGTATAAATATATTCGCGAAAAAAAGATAAAGGTTAATAACAAAAGAACTGAAATATCATATAAACCGGTAGAAAATGATATTATAACTTGTTATATAAGCGATGAATTCGCGGAGCAAAAGCCGAAAAACTACGATTTTTTATCGGCACCGGATAAAATTGATATAGTTTACGAAGATCAAAACATTATGCTTGTAAACAAGCCGCAAGGCATTTTGTGCCATCCCGATAAAAACGAATATAAAGACACTCTGCTTTCACGCATTATACATCATCTTTACAATACTAAAGAATACGACCCGGAAAACGAACAAAGCTTTAGACCTTCTTTGTGCAACCGTATAGACCGTAATACCTGCGGTATAGTGATTGCGGCAAAAAACGCAGAAAGCCTTAAAATAATATGCGATAAAATAAAACTCCGTGAAATCGAAAAACGTTATTTAGCCGTTATTCACGGAAAGCCTCCGAAAAAAGAAGACACTTTATACGGCTATTTATTTAAAGACGAGTCTAAAAACAAAGTTTTTATCGACAATAAAAAAACCGAGCGCAACCGTACGATTACTACAAGCTACAAAGTTTTAAAAGAAAAAGACGGCTTATCGCTTTTAGAAATAATACTTCATACCGGGCGCACACATCAAATCAGAGCACACATGGCGTCGATTGGCCACCCGCTTCTTGGGGACGGCAAATATGGCAAGTTAACAAAAAAAGGCTACAACAAGCAGGCGTTATGTTCTTATATGCTTAGCTTTAATTTTAAAACCGACGCAGGAATATTAAATTACTTAAAAGGACAAAGCTTTAAAGTCCACAATATTTGGTTTGTTAAAGAATTATTTGATTAAAAAGACGGTTGAAATTTCAACCGTCTTTTTATATTAATGTAATTCTGTGTTAGACCAACCGGCAAGATGTTTTGCAAGAGTAGAAGTATCTTTATCATCGATATTCCCGTCACCGTTGCAGTCAAGCGCGGCTTCTATTACGCTTACGCTCCAACCGGCAAGATATTTGCTTAAAGTAGATACGTCCTTATCGTCGACAAGCCCGTCTCCATTAATATCACCCGGCAAATAATCGGTAACCAAAATTTTTGCAGTACAGCCTAAAAGGTTAATATCGGTTTCTTGCTCATCATCTCTATAACAGCAAAAAGGCTCAATTACAATTTCAAGCTCATCGCCGGCATCAGCAGAATCTAAAACTTTAAACTCGAAAACCACAATTTCACCGTTATATTTTACAGGATCGCTAAATTCTCCTTCGTTAATAATATCGGGCGCAAAGCCGTACTTATACCAACCGTTATTATTGGCAGAAGTTATTGTAGAATCAATATGAACATCCTTGTAATTATCGGGTAATGAAATATCGTTTTTAATAACATTTGTAAGCTGCAATACCGATTTATCGAAACGCATAATGAAAGAAAGGGTTCCAAAGCCTTCATTATTTTCAATGGATACGGCAATTATTGCTTTTTGAGCTACTGCGCAAGAATCGTCTGTAGCCTTTAAACGAATATAGTTTAAATCAAGCGTTAAGGCATCAGAAGCTTCGCTTGCATAAAATTTTTCGGTCTCAGATTTTCGCTGATAAAAACTATGTACGCCGCCATTTACATAAAATATATTGCTGTCCTGCCAAGCGCCGTCATCCATTTTATACTGATTGCCGCTGACTTTTACAAGTTCAACGCCATTAGGTAAAATATTAAGAATTTCCGGAGACTTAGGAGCAGAAACATGGCCTTTATTGGTTAAAACTATAAGGCCTTCACTTGAAGGGCTGGCGCTTGTCGTCTCAGTTTCGGCATATCTTTGATAAAACGTGTAAGCGGTTGCCATGGTAAGTCTTGTAAATTCAGGGGATTGCTGCCACTCACCGTCATCAATTCGGTATTCAAGACCGTCTTTTGCTTCAAGTACTACTCTGTTTTGTTCAACAATGCTTACTTTCGGCTCTGACGGAGCTTTAGGCGTAGTTTTTAATGTAGCGATGCTCAGTTTTTCGCTTGTTTTGCTGCAAGGATGTGTTTCAGCAGCTTTTATCCGTTGATAAAAATCGTATTGAGTCACCGGGTTAAGACCGATAAATTCAGGGCTGTCCTGCCACGAACCGTCGCCCATTTTGTATTCGTAACCGGTGGTTTTTTTGAGCACAACGCTATTATCGGTTACAGTTACTGCTTCGGGAATGTCCGGAGCATCTAATAACGGGTAATAATTAAAAGAAGCATACACATCAGTGGAATAATTTCCGTAATTGTCGACGGTGCAAGCTAAAATATTGTATTTACCAACCTGCGAATATTTAGGAATACTTCCTGAATACGGCGTATAATCATTCGGCGTTTCCGATCCTACCCACATTTTATAAACAATATCCTTACCGCTTAAAGATTGTAAGGTAATATTAGGAAATTCGGTATAAAACGGCGGACTGTCCGGATTTGAGGGATTTAAAACAATATCTGCAGAGGAATTATTAATAAGGCGTTTTTCTCTTATGAATTCCACGAGCGCATCTGCCGCTTGCGCTTGACCCGCTTCATCGGGATATCCATAATCGCCGTTAGTGCTCTTTGGAAGCTTAACACTATAGTATTTTTCAGCTTCTCCGCCGGCATCTGCGATAACCTCTTTAATAATATCATCGGCTTCGTTTGTCATCATTCCGTACGCCCAAATAATATATGCATCTTCATTATGTTGCCTTACGGTCGACAGCAATTCTGAAAACCCTGTTTTTAACTGTGCGAGGGTGACAGATTTAGACGCGTAAGTCTGTATATCGATAGTGCCGAGATTTATAACAACAATATCCGGCGAATAATTAAAATCGTATAACAGATTTTTATTGTAATAATATGCGGTATACGGATAAATGGCATTCATGTTATAGTTTTGCGTGCCGATATATGCGCCTATTCCTTGACGTGCAATTATACTTATATCCGCGTTAAGCTGTTCAGCTGTTTTATAGGCATAGGTTTTTGTGGCGTCTTGCGAATACACAAATCTGTTTGAGCTTGTATTTCCCTCTTTTAAAACTCCATAACCGGTTGTGATATTATCACCTAAAAACTCAATTTTAACCGGCTTGTCTTCGGGCTTATCTAATATAAAGCCGCAAACAGCTACAGAACTAACAAAAACATTTGCAACTTCAAGCTCGGATTTGCGGATAATTTTTATGTCGTGCATTCCAAGCTCTAAGTCTGTAGCGACAACCATTGAACAATTACCTTTGCCTTTTAATATAAGCGACGAACGGCTTTGTAAAACGCCGTCAACATACACCGCAAAAAAGCATGTGCCACCGTACGAGTCAACCACACGTTTAACATCAAAATTTACAATTATATCTCCATATGAGTATGTGCGAAATTCAATGCCTGATGCGCTATAGCCAACAAACAATTCGTCAGAATCTATATAAGTGCGCCCGTAAGTTTTATACTTACCCGCCATTTCCGAAATACTATAGGTTAAATAACCGTCTTCGTCCATATCAAATACACCGGCTTCACTTTCGTGCGAGCCCGAAGCAGAATTTGCGGTTTTAATACTTAACGCCGCGCTTGCAGCTGAAGCGTTAGTTGTGGCGGTTTCGGCTATTCGACAGTAAAAATTATACGAAGTATTAGGGCTAAGTCCGGAAAATACAGGGTATGTTTTCCAGTCTCCACCCTGAATTTTATATTCTTGTCCTTCGGTATATTCTAAAATAACCACATTACCGCTTTGTGACGCAATTTTTGGTGCGGACGGTGCCGAAGGACCCGATATTTTATCTAAAGTAACAGTTAAAGGAGATGTTTCAACTATGCCGTATATAGCCAATTTTTGATAGAAAACATGGGTGGAACCGGGGGTAAGACCTGTAAATAGCGGACTTGATTGCCAAGCTCCGTCATCCATTCTATACTGATAACCGGATACGCTTTTAAGCTTTACCGAGGTATTGGTTTTAGATTCCAATATTGGATCTACTTGTTTTTCCGGTAAAACGGTTGAATACGGATAGAGCGACACCTCATCTATATAGCATTCAATAGAAGCCGTTTTTGAATAAAATGGCAACAAAACGGTATTATAGTTGCCGGAATTAAAGCTGAATTCGCAATAAGTCCAACTGTCAAGCACTCCGTTGTCTCCCAAAGTATCAACCGTGCAGGTTGTGGCAATTGCGTGCTGCTTGTAATATACCTCATTGGAATCAGCGCCAGCATTACTGCCGCCATCGGTGTCCATTAAACGGTTGGTATTATATATGGCAAGTTTTGTGGCACGTTCGTCTATTCCCCAAACATAATAGTTAGTGTTAAAGGTTGTTAAGGAAATATCGCCTCTTTGATAATAGTAGTAGCCAAAAACGTAATTGGTATTTTTTTCTACTGCGGCTTTTTTATAAACAATATGCCCGGGGCTTTGAAGTCTTAATGATTTTTTACCGTCTAAAGCGTGCTCATTTGTAACGGTAGCGTTTCCGTATGCACTTTTTGTAAATCCGTATGCATTTATATCTACCGTAGAAATTTTATTAACGCTGGTGTTTATCCAATGATATTCGTTTGCACTTGCAACATTTGTGCCGGCGGCTGTATTTTCAAACATGCCGTCCTCTAAAATGTTTTGACGAGTCGCATTAAATCTTGCTTCTAAAGGTTTAAATGTTTTTGAATGGTATGTAACCTGAATGTTTTTATTATAGCTATAAAGAGTGCCTTTATCATCAAACCAGCCTAAGAATTTCGAAAAATCGCGATATGGAATTGCCTGAAATTCTAAAGTGTCATTTTCTTTTACCGTGCCGGTTTTATTGCTTATTAATGCAGTACCGCCGAGTCCTCCGGCGCCGTAAGTTACAATACTCGGTGAAATATCAGAAATATTTACTTCGGCTGCAAAAGCATTTAAAAATAATGATTGTAATAATAAAACAGATAAAACTATTGCAAGTAACCTTTTCATACTAAACCCCATAATAAAAATATATATTTATTATAGCAAAATATATTATTGTTTGCAATATAAAAGAGAGGCAGAAAATTTAACATTTTCTGCCTCTTTTTTTACGCCTTTGGATATTTTGTCGGGTTTACTTTGCTTAAAATATTATCATAAATGTATTTAAGTGTTTCTGCTTTTTCGGTTCCTTGCTCGTATGCTTTTTCTGCCACCTGATAAATATTAGCATATCTTGTTTGATCGTCATAAACCGTAATGCGCTCACCGTCAGATCTTTCAAGTATGCAATAAACGCGCAAGCTATAATCTATCTGATATTTCTCTTCGGTAATACCGGTAAGTGCCGCCGAGAAAATAATATCGGAACTGTTGTAAGCAAATATCCAATGTTCACCTTTATCCGCACTGTAATTTATACCGCGGCTTGGCTTTTTGCCGGCGCTGCTTACATAATCAAGCGTAAGTTCGTTGTTTCCAAGATAAGATTTGCGCATTGCAAGCGAGCCGTATTCTACAACCGTGTAGGTATCATAAAGCGCGGCCGCTTCAAGCTTGCTCCAAGAAATTTTTGATTTAAATCTTAAAGCCTGTATGCCGTCGGTACGGATAGCTACGCCAATGTCCTCAACATCGTTTTTCATGGCAATTGAAGCGCCGGAATAAAGAACATCTTCATCAAAAAGCCTAAAATTATCAAGGTAGAAATAATATGCCTCATTATCACCCTCGCCGATACTGCTGCAATCGTATTTAAAGTGCATCCATACTTCGGTATTGTCTTTTGTGTTGAAGTTTAAGGTTACTTTAGTCCATTCGCCAAAAACTGTATTGTTTGTTATATAAATGTTTTTCAGTACCTCTTTACCATTAGCATCCTCTTCACCGGTATCGAGTGTTGCACCGGTACCGCCCGCGTATTGATAACCCGGTTCTGTTACCGAGGCCTGATAAATGCTTCCATATCCGTCAGCCGATGCCGGCACATAATAATAAAAAGACAAGCTGTAAAATGTATTGGTTTGAAGATTTTCTATTTTAGTACCGACAGAGTTATTTCTCGCTTTAAATTTAAGCGAATGCTCTCCGTCGTAAGCAACATCATTTGATACCGTCATTGCACCCCACGAAGAAGCAAGGCTTGAAACAGACCAAAGCGGTGAAGTGCCGTCAAAATTCATTATATTGTTTGTAGCGGTTCCAAAAGAAAATACCGTATTAAGATCGAGTCCATCGGCATTTAATCCGCTAAAGCTATTTGCCATAAAGGAATTAAACCTTGCAATTATCGGTTTTAATTCGCCGCCGGTATATGTAATGGTATATTCCGGATCTAAGCTTATCGGAAGATCTTCGTTTTCGTAATACCAACCTGCAAAAGAAGCAAATTCCGAGTATGCGTTAGCATAGTAAGTAATCTCGTCGCCAATTCCGGCAAAATCGCCACTTGCAGTTCTAAATCCAGCTGTGCCGCCCATGCCTCCCGCACCGGTAGTTTCTGCCGTTACAGAAGGAACAATACCCTGTATTAAGGTTAAATCATCAACAAAGAAATCGTCATAATAATAGGCTTTATCATCAACCGAATATTTGCTGTTGGAATTAAAGGGCAATATTACTCTTTCGTAATTGCCGGAGTTAAAGGCTATTGATACTTTAGTCCACTTGTTTAATACAGCATTTTCACCTGTGTTATTGGTAAGAACGGTTTTATCAAGAAGATGCTGGTATGTATACGGCTGATCTTCATTTAAGCCGCCATCCGTGCCGCCTTCGGTTGCAATTAACACATGGTTATTATAAATTGCAAGCTTAGTAGCATTAGGATCAATTCCATAAATTCCCCAGCCATTAGCGTCGGACACATAGTATCCGTCTTCATAATACCAGAAAGAATATACATAATCGGTATTTTTTTCAACGTCTACAATCTTATAAAAGGTGTGTCCCGGCTGAACGGGGTGAATCGATCGCTCGCCGCTGTGCGCTTTAGCGTTTGAAACTACTCCGGACGCATATGCCGACATACCCCAAAGATTTGTAGTATCAATATCGGTAAATCCTATTCTTTTTACCTTGCCAGAAGGCCAGGTAATCCAGTTAAGCTTTGCATTTTTTAAAATATTGTCGCCTACGGTATATTTTTCCAAATTGCTGTCGTCTATATAGTTATAGCATCTTGCATGGAATTTTGCTATATATGTCTGCGAAGTTAAAATACTGTAAGTTTCTTTAAATGAAAGCTCGGTAGAAACAGGTTCATTTTCGCCGTATTTAAACCAACCTATAAAATCGGCTACATCAGTATTTGGCACTGCCTTGTAGGTTAGTTCCGCTCCTTCAGCGAATGTATCGCATAAAATAAATGCTGTTCCGGCATTTCCGCCGGCACCTGTAATTTGAATTTCAACTTCGGGCATTTCGCTTATATAAAGCATTAAATCGTCTACATAAACCGCACCTGCATTAGTAGTGTACAGCGGTATAATTACCCTTTCGTAAATGCCGGAGTTAAAGCTTATCGTAGCCTGCGACCACGCGCCGGTTGTACCGTATCCGCTTGTTGTGGAAGATATTGGCTGTTGGAAACTGTAGGCAGTAGCAGAGTCAGCCCCACCGTTATTTCCGCCGTTTGTTGTATAAATGTTATTGGTATTATAAATTGCAACCTGCGTAGCGTCCGGATCAATTCCGTAAACATTGCGCGCCCCTGCAGTTAATGCTGCAACGTCCTGATAATACCAGAAAGAAAATACATAATCGGTATTTGCTTCAACGTCCACAACCTTAAACATCGTGTGCCCCGGTGAAGTAAGTTTTAGTGACAGTTCTCCGCCGTGCGCTTTTTCGTTTGATACCGAGCCGCGGCCGTATGCTGACTGCGTCCAATTATTTGCACTGATATTAGAGAATGATACCTTATTTGTGCTGGTGCCCACCCAGTTATAAAGTCCGCCTAAATTTGTCCCGTTTGAATAGTTTTCAAATGTACCGTCGGAAACTAGGTTTTTGTTTAATCTTCTAAAGCGCGCTTCTATTGTTGAAATATATAAATTATCTGTAAAACTTTGCTCGCTCGAGATAAGCTTATTGTCGCTGTACCAGCCTAAAAACTCACAAGAACTGTTTGAAGGTGTAGCTGAAAAATTCATTTTTGCGCCTATATAATCATGTCCGTAAACATAGGTTATAGCCGCAACACCGCCTACCGCTTGCGAATTACCTACAGTATTTACGACAAGCTCAATGCCATCGCCTTTAGACGCTTCGTATAAAGCTATATCGTCAATATAAGTGATTTCACCGCCTGTGTGTGCAAACGGAAGTGCTACCCTTGAAAATTCGCCGGAATTAAATGTAAATTCGACTTTAGTCCATTCGTTTAGTACGGCATTATCCCCTATATTGTTTGTTACGCATACGGTTGAAACAGCATGCTGTGCGGGATATGCGGTTGCATCGTTGTTACCGCCGTTGTTGCCGCCGTTAGTATCAAATATCAGGTGATTATTTTTGCATACTATAACCTTGGCATCTTCTTGGATGCCGTAAATAGCAGTATTGGTTATGTCGAAGTTTTTAGCTTCTTGATAATAATAGAACGAAAATACATAATCCGTATTTGGTTTTACGTATGCAATTTTTAATACGGTGTGACTGCTTGGGCTTGTAAGAGCTAAGGATTTTTCACCGGTATGCGCCATATCGGTGGTAATATATCCTCTGCCGTAAGGAGAGCGCGACCATGACCAATAACTGTCAATATTAGAAAAATCTATCTTATTCTGTCCGGTGCCCCAAATATGAACAGCGTTGGCTAAAGGATCGAGCGCATCGGCATAACATTCCAAATCTCCGTCAATAATAAGATTGTTGGTTTGATACTTTGCAACATAGTTTAAACCGTCATAATTGATTTTAAGCTCTAAGTCCTCTGTTAAAAGCTGATCGTCTTTATACCAGCCGATAAACTCAGCATCATAAGAAGACTCGACCGCCGTAGCTGATATAGGCGCGCCGATATACAATTTCGAATCAAGATTTGTCGTGCTAATCAGGCTGTTGGCAAGTCTTACACCTTCTTGGTTTTCTGCTGTAAAGCCTTTGATGTCGGATAAAACATCGCTGCTTTTTACAAAAGAAATATTGTCAATATACATCGCCTGATTGGCAAACTGACGATATTCGCCCAAGAAGTTTATAGCTAATCTATGAGAATCCGCTCTTGTGGTTACTGTATAAGTTTTATGGATCCAAGTGTCATACACGGCAGAAGCAGGGCCTTCTCTAAACAAAGCGTTCGTGTTACTTGTGGGATAATTCCAAATATCGTCTTCGTTTGTACGTATATTATGGTTAAATCCGTCAACCAAATAAGTATCATCGGTATAGGCAGTGCCGAACAGCCTTAAATAAAGCCATCCAAAATTGCTTTTCTTGGATTCTTCGCCTTCAAGAGGTCCCGGGAAATAATAATCAAATGAAAAAGTATAGGTCGTGCTTGGTTCAACTTCGATTACTCTTGCGAAATTGTTCCATGCATTAAAAACCTTAAGCGAATGATTGCCGGTAGAAGAATAATCGCTTGTAACCTCCGTCCTTAAAGCGCCGGTGCCTTTAAAATAACCGTCACTGTTAGGCGTTGCGATATTCGACTCTACAGCAGCGCCACTGCATACATCCGTGCCGGTATCTAAATTTTCAAAATCGCCGTCGGTATAAAGATTTCTGTTTTTAAACTTTATTTTAACAGTTTTAGATGTAATTTGAGTGCTGTAACCAAGCGCATCAACGCCATACGTTTTAATGTAATAAATTCCGTAATCGGAAAATGTAATATCGCCGCTGTATACGCTGTAATCAGACGGTTCTAATAAACCATCCTTCCATACTTTATAATAAATTGTATTAAGTCCTGCGCCCGACAACGAGGCGGTCGGCATATCTGTATAATACTCGCCGTCATCAGGGGTGCTTGGATTCACGGTTATAGTAGGCGCCGCCGCACTTGAATCAAAGTTGCTGTTAAGCACATTAACAAGGCTCTCCGCCGCCGCCTCGTGGGCTTCAAGCGAAGGATAACCGTACTCGCCGTCATTGTTTTTATCAAGTCTTAAGCCAATAATATTGGCGTCTGTATTATTTACGGAACTAATTACGCTTTCAATGTATGGCACCGATAAATCCGTATACATTCCGTATGTAACGATAATAACCGCATCGGGATTGCTTGCTCTTAAATCGGAAAGAAAATCAATATACCCTTGTTTTGCGGCACCTATCGTAACCCCGTTATTATTGTAGTTTAACACGTCGTTATCGCCAAGATTTATTATTATTGCATCATAAGTTTCTGCGAGCTTTATTGTGCTTGAATAAGCTTTGGAAATATATCCAAAAGCATCCACCATGTTGTAGTTAATAGCACCGGTATAAGCGCCAATGCCCCTTGCCGCAACAATATCAATATTAGCGTTCATCTGTTTTGATGCTAAATATCCAAAGGATTTTAGACCGTCTTCTAAAATTGAAGCCGTGTCTGTAGAATCGGATTTTGCATTTATGCCGTAACCCGTAAAAATATCATCACCCAAAAGCGCAAAGGACAACCCCGGCTCCGAAGACGCAGCATTGTTTAAAGTTCCGCACAAATTAATTGAAGAAAGAGCTATATTACCGCACGAAGGGTCGTTATATCTTATAATTTTAAAAGTATGAGTGCCGTTAGAAAGATTGGTAGCAATAGTAGAGTCAAAATTACCGGTTTCTGTTATGTAGCAGGAGTATTTAGGCTGTAAAACGCCATCGATATAAACGTCAAATCCGCAAAAAGCATCTTCTCCGATACTTTTTACATCAAAGCTTAACGAAACATCGCCGGAGCAGTTTGCACTGAATTCAAGCCCCGAGCCTATATTATTTAAATACAGCCGGCCGTACTGCACCGCGTTAACAGTTTCGGTTTTAACTTCGGTTCTGCCAAACGTTGTATACTTATCAGAAATATTCTTAATATTATAGACCTGGATATCATCCTCGTCCATATCAAAGGAAGCAGCAGCAGAGCCTAAATTAAAAACAGGCAGCTGAATAATCAGCACTAATGCAAGAAATACCGATACTGCTTTTTTAAACATATAATTTAATGACATGTTTCTTCCTCCGCGAAAATACTATTACTATTTCAAATATTATACATCAACAGTATATTATTTTCAATATTTTTTATTTGTAAAAACTCTTTACTTTTTAAAAAAGACGTGCTATAATACTAAAGCGTCGGTTTTCCGGGATTTGGGCGTCACCTGCCTTTTCTCAGAAAATTCGATAGAAATTTATGAAGGTGAAAAATATGACAAAAGAAGAAAAAAACCAAATTATGCAAGAATATGCTTCCCACGAAGGCGATACCGGTTCGGCGGAAGTACAGATTGCCGTGCTCACAAAAAGGATTAACGATTTAACCGAGCATCTTAAAATCCACAAGAACGACCATCACTCAAGAAGAGGCCTTTTAAAAATGGTTGGTCACAGGCGTAATCTGTTGGCATATCTTCAAAAGATCGATATCGAAAGATACAGAAGCATCGTCTCCCGTTTGGGCTTAAGAAAGTAATGAATTTAAGCGGCAGAGTAATTCCTGCCGCTTGATTTGCTTTTGTCAGAAAATTAACGGTTTTGGCGGGCTAAAGCGGTAAATCGAGCGTTAAATAATTTAGCGTTGGATTTATTGCTTAAACCTCCAAAGCCAAAAAATGGAGGAATTAAAATGTACGAAAATTTTAAGGTTTTTAAAACAGAGTTTGCCGGAAGGCCTCTTGTTGTTGAAACCGGCAAAATGGCACAGCTTGCAAACGGCTCATGTTTAGTACACTATGGCGAAACATCGGTTTTTTGCGCCGCTACTGCCAGTGCCAAACCGCGCGACGGAATAGATTTTTTACCTCTTTCCGTTGATTTTGAAGAAAAACTTTACTCTGTAGGAAAAATCCCCGGTTCTTTTACAAGGCGCGAAGGAAAACCTACCGACAAGGCGATTTTAGCCAGCCGCGTTATTGATAGGCCTATAAGACCGCTCTTTCCTAAAGACATGCGCAACGACGTTTCTGTTGTATGCACGGTTATGTCGGTTGATCCGGACTGTTCACCTGAAATTACCGGAATGATTGCGGCATCAATTGCGCTTTCCATTTCTGATATTCCGTGGGACGGACCTATAAGCGGTGTATCTGTTGGCCTTGTTGACGGCAAAATTGTTTTAAACCCGAACGCCGAAGAGCAAGAAAAAAGTGAAATGCAGGTAACCGTTGCTTCTACATCCGACCTTGTTGCCATGATAGAAGCGGGTGCCAACGAAGTAGATAACGAAACCATGTTTGACGGCATCATGAAAGGCCACGAAGAGAATCAAAAAATCGTAGCTTTTATTAAATCTATACAAGAGCAAATCGGCAAAGAAAAATTTACCTACGAAAGCACCAACCCGAGCGAAGAAATGATGAGCGATGTTGAAGCGCTTGCTAAAGAAGCGGTTGAAGCCGCACTTGATACTGACGACAAGCGCGTTCGTGACGAGAGGCTGCGTCCCATATATGACATGGTGCATGAAAAGCTCGCCGAAAAATATGAGGAAAACGAAGCTCAGCTTGACGAATGCCTATATAAGCTTCAGAAAAAAATCGTTCGCCACTGGCTTATGCACGAGCACAAGCGTGTTGACGGCAGAGGCATCGACGAAATCCGTCCGTTAAGCGCAGAAGTAGGACTTTTGCCGAGAGTTCACGGAAGCGGCCTGTTTGCCCGTGGTCAAACACAAGTTTTAACAATTGTAACCCTTGGAGCTATTAGAGATTCTCAGCTTTTAGACGGTATTGATAACGAAGAATCCAAAAGATATATGCACCACTACAATATGCCGAGCTATTCGGTTGGCGAAACAAAACCGTCCCGAGGTCCCGGCAGACGTGAAATCGGCCACGGTGCATTAGCAGAACGCGCTTTAGTTCCGGTAATTCCGAGCGAAGAAGAATTTCCATATTCTTTAAGACTGGTATCCGAAGTTCTTTCTTCAAACGGTTCTACTTCGCAAGGTTCGATTTGCGGCTCAACACTTGCCCTTATGGACGCCGGCGTTCCGATAAAAGCACCTGTAGCCGGTATTTCCTGCGGTCTTATTACCGAAGGCGACAAATTCTTAACAATGGTTGACATTCAAGGCCTTGAAGACTTCTTCGGCGATATGGACTTTAAGGTTGCGGGAACTCACAAGGGTATTACCGCCATTCAAATGGACCTTAAAGTGCACGGACTTACTCCGGCAATAATTAAAGAAGCTCTTGAAAAAACCTACAAAGCCCGCATTTATATTTTAGACGAAGTTATGTTAAAGGCCATAGCAAAACCTCGTGCAGAGCTTTCTAAATACGCGCCTAAAATGCTTATAACCAAAATTGACCCGGATAAAATCCGCGAAGTTATAGGCTCAGGCGGCAAGGTAATTCAAAAAATCCAGGCAGACTGCCAGTGCAAAATCGATATTGATGACGACGGCAAGGTATTTATTCAGGCTATTGACGCGGACAATGCCAAACGCGCATTAATGATTGTTGAAACAATAGCAAAAGATCCGGAAGTAGGCGCTATATACAAAGGCAAAGTTACAAGGCTTATGAACTTCGGCGCTTTTGTGGAAATAGCTCCCGGAAAAGAAGGTCTTGTGCACATTTCCAAGCTTGACGTAAAGCGTGTTGAAAAGGTTGAGGACGCAGTATCTATTGGCGACGAAGTTATCGTAAAAGTTACCGAGATCGACGACCAGGGCAGAATTAATCTTTCAAGACGAGATGCACTTGTTGAAGTTGAAGGCAAAACCGTTGAGGACGATGGCGGCGACGAAAAACCAAAACGCCGCTTCAAGAAGAATAAAAAATAATAAAAAAACGCATCCATATGGATGCGTTTTTTAACTTCTGATGCGTTTGATTACGCCTTTCTCCAGGCGCGATACCTGCGCTTGAGAAATTCCTACCTCGCGGGATACTTCCATTTGCGTTTTGCCCTCTAAAAAGCGAAGCTTTACTATTTTTTGTTCTCTGTCGGACAGTGATTTTATAACCTCTTTTAAGAATATTTCATCAAGCCAGTTTTGTTCTTCGTTGCGGTCGCCGAGTTGGTCAAGAACATAAAGGCTGTCTTCCGAATCGGAATAAACGGGTTCGTATATAGACATGGGTGATACTATGCTTTCAAGCGCCATAACTATATTTGTGCGATCCTCGTGCATTCTATCGCTTAGCTCTGTAACTGTCGGCTCTCTCTTTTCGGTATTTATAAAATCTTCTTTAGCTTTCATAGTACGATAGGCTAAATCTTTTATTGAACGGCTAACTCGAATAGGACTGTTGTCCCTTAAAAACCGCCTTATTTCTCCTATAATCATCGGCACTGCGTAGGTGGAAAAACGCACGTTTTGCGAAACATCAAAATTATCTATCGCTTTTATAAGACCGATTGTACCAATTTGGAAAAGATCGTCCGGCGCCTCGCCCCTGTTTTTAAACCGCTGAACCACAGACAGCACAAGGCGCAAATTTCCTTCTATTAGCTTGTCTCTTGCCGATTCATTGCCTTTTCTAAGCTCGGTTATCAGTGTAATTTTTTCTTTTTCCTTTAAAACTACAAGTTTGCTTGTATCTACTCCGCATATTTCAACCTTATTGTACTGCAAAAAAATCTTCTCCTTAAGCATAGTGCGATACTCTTTTAAAATTATTTTTGCCAAAAAGTCTAAGAAAAAATCATTTTAATAAGATTGAATAAAAAATATTTGTATGGTATAATTTGGTTATGAAAAGAATAATAACAATAATACTTGCTTTAATACTGTGTCTTAGTATGACCGGATGCCGGATTTTGCCTTCGACTGCAAATTCGTCTGTTGAGGGCTCGTCGTCTGTCGAACCGGCGGTATCCGATAATGCCGGGCTTAAAGCTTACTTTTTTGATGTTGGTCAAGGCGACTGCGAACTTGTTGTGCTGCCGGACGGAAAAAGCATGTTAATAGATGCCGGTGAAAACGGCATCGGCAAAATTATAGCCGATAAAATTAAGGCTGCGGGCGTTTCAAAAATAGATTATCTGGTTGCTTCTCACCCGCATGCAGATCATATTGGCAGCATGGATTATATAATTAATAATTTTGAAATAGGAAAAATATTTGCTCCGAAAATAGCATATAAGGACACGCCCACCACAAAAACCTACGAGCGTTTTTTGGAAGCGGTAAAAGGAAAAGGCCTTAAAATTTCTGCCGCGAAAGCCGGAATGACCCTGTTTTCCGAAGGCGAATATACGGCAGAATGCCTTGCACCTTTGCACGATGAAAACGAAGGGCTTAATAATTATTCGGTTGTAATCAAGCTTATTTTTGGTGATACATCCTTTTTGTTCATGGGAGATGCAGAAAGCGAAGTTGAAGAGGAGCTTTTAGATTATAATGTATCCGCAGACGTTTTAAAGGTCGGTCATCACGGAAGTCACAGCTCGTCTACAATTCAGTTTTTACGGGCTGTAAACCCGCAATTTGCAGTAATCTCATGTGGAAAAGGCAATAAGTACGGACATCCTCATACCGAAACTATTGATAATTTAAATGCGCTTGACATAAAGTATTATAGGACGGACAAAAACGGAGATATTGTTTTTTTAAGCGATGGCGAAAAAATAAATTATAAGGGTTAAAATATGAAATGCGATATTAATAGTCTTTCGGGGCGATCTGTAAAATACGTTGAATTCCCTATCTTTAAAAATCACTGCGAAGTTACTGCGGCATTTACCACACGAATTGGCGGTGTAAGCCGCGGGAAATACGCTTCGATGAATATGTCATTTTCGAACGGTGACGAACAAAGCGCAGTGATTGAAAATTTTAAACGAATAACCGATGAACTTCAAATTGATTATAAAAAGCTTGTATTTTCAAAACAGACGCACACCGTAAATATTAAAACCGTGACAAATAATGATATTGGTAAAGGCATTGTAAAGCCTTTAGACTACAACGACGTTGATGGGCTAATTACAAATATAAAAGGTGTTGGTCTTGTAACCCAATTTGCAGATTGTGTGCCGCTTCTTTTTTACGACAGTAAAAATAAGGTTATCGCCGCTTCCCATGGTGGCTGGCGTGGCACGGTAGGCGAAATTGCAAGGCTAACGATAGAGCGTATGCAAACAGATTTTGAAAGCAATGCCAAGGATATTTTGGTTGCTATAGCACCAAGCATTTGCATGAATTGCTACGAAGTGGACGATACAGTTATTGACAGAGTGCGGCAAATTGACGGAATTGATTTTAATATGGTTTTTACAAGGAAAATTTCGGGCAAATACCAGCTTAACTTAAAGGAGCTTAACAGGCAAATACTGGTTTTAGCCGGCGTGCCGAATGAAAATATTGAAATATCAGACTGGTGCACAAACTGCAATTCGCACATTTTTCATTCACACAGAGCAACCGGCGGCAACCGTGGCAATAACTGTGCAATAATTTGTTTAAAATAAAATCGGTACTTGGAAAACCAAGTACCGGTTTTTTATTTGTTATCATCACTTAATGCTTTTTGAACATCCAACCCTAAGCCGTTTAGAAGCTCAATGGTTTTTGTATGGTGCGATGTAATATACAAGCTGCAATCGTCTTCACTTGGCCCGAAAATCGGATCCGAAAATTCAATTTTAAAATTCTCAATTGTAAGATAAGTGGAAATTTCAGATTCCGGCATGGGCTTGTTCTCGACGGCAATATCATGAAGGTCTGAAATATATGTGTCAAATATTTTTTTAGCTACGCTTTCTTTAACTATAATGGCTTGTTCGGTATAAATTCCAAGCCTTAATGTTATTTCTTCACTTTTTGATTTGTTTTTGATTGTATATTTATTTAAACCTTCGTTGGACTTATAAATCGACCAAATCATTTCGTCTGCTATACTGCTGTCAATACCATACGTGCGTTTAACTTTAACTCCATTTTTAAGCGTATATATCATTGACAACTCGCGGTATTCATAATAATCAACGTTTGCAAAATTATTATAACTGTTTTGCTCTTTTTCGTGCGCATCAATTACTTGTCTTTGAATACTAAGCAATTTTTCAATATTTGCGGTATTCTTAAGCTCTGTAGTGGCATATCGGTTAAAGTTTTGAATTTCGTTGTTGCCGTCGTATGAAAACTCCGCACTTGCAATCTCGGAAACCGATGGCTGATAGTGCACGTAATTTATTACATCGCTTTCCAGAATAATGCTGTACGAAATGCAAATTGCCGCGCAAACGGCGCCGATAAGTGCACCTTTAGCTGTCTTTTTAAAGTTTCTATTAATAATTGCCTCGGTAATGATAGCCGAAATTATTCCGCCCGCAATGCAAAAAACAAAGAAAACCTTGTTAAAAAATGCAAATCCGCTGAACAAGAGACCAAATACAAAAGCGGACACAATGCTGCTTATAGCACAGGTAATAATCGGCATGATCTTTTCAGAATAGGCTTCGCCTGCTTTTTCGGTGCGGCGCCTTTTAACATAAATTATGCTTAATATTAATAATATTATGGATATTGCCGCCCACACGATTATATATGTTAAAACGGTGCTCATTCCAAGTATTGGCTCGCCTTCCGGCAAAAAAGACATGACAACAATAATAAAGCTTACTATCGGGGACAGTCCGCCAATCAACGGATATTTAATTATCTCTTCGGTAGATCCGTAAAGGGCTTCACGCGCAAAAAGCATGCCAAACAACATTATTGCGGAAAACCCGAAGCAGAATGTCAAAGCGGTAACGATGGCATCGAAGGTTCTTCCCGTAAACAGCATAAAAAAACCGCCTATTATTATTACCATCGCGTCTATTAATATCACTATACCAAAAAAGCTTAAAAGACTGTTTATTAGATTTAAATTCTTAACCGCCGCCAATATATAAACCGAAGTTGCCGCTATCGACACGAATAAAGGAATAATCCCTGAAACAAAGGAAGCTAATATCTTTGCGATATAAAGCTCAGAGCGTTTTACAGGAAGCGAAAAATAAAAATCCGAAGAATTTTTAGAATGTAAAAATCCAAGATTTACAACTCCTGTAATAATTACCGTTATAACCGACAACGCAAAAATAATCGCCGACTGAGGTCCAAAGCCCTCTTTAAGTTCGTTAACGATATTTTGTACAGGCATAATCAGCAGTGAAATAACGCTTGCTATTATTATCATCGGAAGATCCTGTTTAAACGTTAGCCTAAAATGCGTTAAAGTTCGTGAAAAACTATTCTGTGATTTCTGCGACATCATATCCAAGACCTCCTAATTCATAAATAAATAATTGCTCTAAAGTTGGGGTTAATACATCAATAAACAGAGGGTTCATAGCTTTTATTTTTTCTGAAATTTCACTTAAGTCACCTTTTACAACTATGCTTATGACCGAACCTATACTGTCAAAATGAATTATATCTTTAAGATCAAAATCCTCTTTGGTTTTTGGAGTTGAAAAACCAACCTGAATTTTATGCATATAATTTTTCATCGAATCAATGCTGTCGGTATAAACTATTTTACCATTGTGAAGTAAACCCATACAGTCGCACATATCCTCAAGCTCGCGAAGATTGTGAGATGAAATTATAACTGTCATATTCCGCGAGGATACGTCTTTAGCGATTATTCTTTTTAGTGACTCACGCATTACAGGGTCAAGTCCGTCAAAAGCTTCGTCTAAAAGCAGATATTTAGGCCTTGCGGAAAAAGCTAAAATAAGCGCCGCCTGCCTCTGCATACCTTTAGACATTTTACCGATTGCCACAGCAGGATTTATAGGAAAAATTTTATTCATCTCATAAAATCTTTCCATTGAAAAATCAGGATATATCTGCTCGTAAAACAGCGCCATTTCCATCAGTGTTGACCCGTTTAAAAAAAATGCGGTATCGCTTAAAAAGAAAACTTTATGTTTAAGCGCAGGATTATCATACGCCGGCTGATCGTCTATTAACATTTTTCCGCTGTCCTGCTTATACACTCCGGCGATTATTCTTAAAAGTGTGCTTTTCCCGCTGCCGTTTGAGCCTATTAGCCCAAAGACTTGGCCTTCTTTTATTTTTAAATTAAGTTTTGACAGTGCCTGTACGGAATCAAAATTTTTACTCAGGCTTTGTGCTGATATCATATTCATCCTCCTCTAACATAGATTTAATGCTTGCATTTATCTCGTTTTTTGCAACCCCCACAAGCTTGGCATAGGTAATTGCTTCTTTTATTTTTTGGATTGCGTCGGCTTGGATTTGCTTATAAGCACCCGCATTTTCAGCAATAAAAATACCCTTGCCCTTAACAGAATAGGTTATGCCGCGTGCTTCCAAGATTATATACGCTTTTTGCACGGTATTGGGGTTTATTCCCATTTTGCAAGCAAGTGATCGCACACTTGGCAGCTTATCGCCCTCTTTAAAAGCTTTGGCGGCAATAAGTTTTATTATCGAATCGACAATCTGTTCGTATGCAGGTACACCACTCTTCCAATCTATTTGTATCATTAAATCACCTCGCACATCTGTACTATAACTGTTAGTACACTTGTAGTATACCCTAATAAAACTTATATGTCAAGAACTTTTTATATTGCAATTGATTTTTTAACATGATATAATAACCTCCGGCGGTGGTATTCCACCGCCGGAATGCTGAATTACGGAGGGTGTTATATTGAAAACCATATTATTTCAAGGCGATTCTATTACCGACGCCAGAAGAGATTATAATAACGATAATTTTTCGGGCCATGGATACGCAACTATGGTAAAAGGCGAATTAGGCGCGGAATTTCCGGGCGAATACGTGTTTTTTAACCGTGGTATCAGCGGCAACCGTATTTCGGATGTGTACGCTCGCATTAAATGCGACATTCTAAATTTAAAACCTGACTACATGAGCCTTTTAGTAGGTGTTAATGATACCTGGCACGAGTTAGACCGTCAAAACGGCGTACCTGCAAACAAGTATGAAAAGCTTTACTGCATGCTTCTTGACGAAATTTACGAACAGCTTCCGAATATTAAAATCATTCTTCTTGAACCATATGTTTTACACGGCTCGGCAACAGACAGTACAGAAGAGAAACCTGATTATTTTGACCGTTTTTCTGCCGATGTTTACGAACATGCCAAAGCGGCAGCTAAAGTAGCAGAAAAGTACAATTTGCCTTTTATTAGGTTGCAAAAAATATTTGACGATGCTTTAAGCAAGGCTCCGAGCACCTATTGGACGATTGACGGGGTACACCCAACGGCCATGGGGCACGAGCTTATAAAGCGCGAATGGATAAAGGTATTTAATACTATAAAATAAAAAAATGGCGGCAAAAATTTGCCGCCAATAATATTTAAAAACTACTCCGAACGTGATAATAATTCATCTATAATAGTATCAAGCTCTTGTTTACATTCAGGGCTTAATAGTCTGAATTTAAGAATTAATCCCTGTTCTATTTCGGACAAAGTGGAAAATCCCATTGTGCCGGGCTCGTATCCGTCGCTTAATGAACTTCTGTCACTTCTATCAATATCCTCGGGAAAAACAATATAAGAAGCCGAAACATTAAAGATTTGGGCAAACTTCTCAATAAGCTCTATGCTCGGCATTGTGCCGCGCTCATAATAAGCATAGGTAGAACGTTTTATGCCGACGGCATCCGCTACCTGCTTTTGAGTAAGTCCCATAGATTTACGAAGCTTATAAAGATTTTGCGCTAGTTTTGTTGGTAATTCTTTATTTTTCATAATTGCCTCCAAAGAAGTATTGACTTTAAATTAATTATTATGTTATAATTTCAAATGAAATGCTGGTGTGGCTCAATGGCAGAGCAGCTCATTCGTAATGAGCAGGTTGTCGGTTCGATTCCGACCACCAGCTCCATTAATTTAAGCTGATTCATTTTGAATCGGTTTTTTTATTTTACGGCTTAATTATTTCATCGTTTTTGCGGTATCCGAGATCTTCATCCGTTAAAAGCTCGATAAGTCCGGCATACACATAAGAAGGATCGTCTAAAACACGGTCTTTAATAAAATCCGCCGTTACCTTATCCGCAACATTTAATTTTACACTCATTAACGTCCTGTCTTGCTCGTTAATGGCAAAAGAAATATCGTAACCGGTATTTGCTTTTTTAACGTCGATATCGGTTTCGCGTTCGTGACGGCGGCGCGTCATCATTTTAGCTACGGCTTTAATAGCCTTGTTTCTAATACCCAAAGCAACTGAAGTACGAAGGGTTTCGGCATAAGCGGCACCTTCGTCCGATACGGTAAATCCGTTTTCATTTTCTACGATAATACCGGATTTTATAAGCTCGGATACTGCAGAAGATACATCAAAATAATTTGCTATGCCCTCATAATGAAGCAGTTGAGTAAGTTCCACCTCCGGAACAGGCTCGTTAATACTCTTTAATATATAGCAAATGAGTATTTTAATCTCGGCAACAGAGCCTACCGAACCCGGTCCGTTAAAAATTGCGTCACGTTCCAAGATAATTACTCCTTTTCTATATTCATTATTATTATACTGTTTTTATCATTTATTTGCAAGTACTTTTTTAAAATCATAAAACAAAACCGGAGAGCATATGCCTCCGGTTTTTAACTTTTTTTAATTCAATTCAAATCCGTTCCAGCCGGCAAGATTTTTTGCTAAATACGAAATGTCTTTATCGTCAATCAAACCGTCTTTATTGATATCGAGCGCCGCTTCGTTTACGGACACATCCCAGCCTGCCAAATATTTGCTTAAAGTGGAAATATCCTTGTCGTCGACCGCGCCGTCGTCATTTATATCGCCCGGGGTAAACGTTGTCAGTTTTGAAAGCGAAACGTCGTCAATAAACAGTCTGTCTGTTCCAAAAACTCCCTTTTCTTCAACTTCGTATTCACAAATAAGTGAAATTTCATTAGTATTGTTGGAATTAAAGCTTAATACAATATCGCTCCATTTGCCGGAACTTTCAACGTTTGATTTTGTTATTAACGATGCGCCGTTTGCGTCTACAACGGAAATTTCTTTTATTTTCGACGCCGCGCCGTCAACAAACGGCAAGAACCATTTTAACGCCAAACGGTAATTTGTATGTTTTGCCACGTCAAAACTCAATACCTTAAGGTTTGTGTTTTGGTTTAAAAGCGCCAACATTCTATGTCCCGAATAGGCCGATGTTTCTGAATTCCTAACAACGTACTCTACACCGTTAACCGTTCGGTAGCCGTCGCCTGCAATACTGTCATTTTCAAAGTTTTGCAAAACCGTATTTTCAGCGTTTTCAAAAACGGCATAAACAGTCTGGTTTTCGGGGTTTACCGTAATGCTCTTTTCGGCGCTTATAAATTCGCCTTTTTCGTCCGTCCATTCTAAAAATTTATCTTCACTGCTAAAAGGTACGGCGGAAAGTAATACTTCGTCGTCAGCATTTCCGCGACAGGTTGCAGTACTATCTATATAATCGTTATTAATTTGCACGTTGCCGCCGCAACCTTTGGCTGTTACGGTATTAAAGGATTTATTATAAGTAGGACAATTAAATATTACTTTACCCCATGTCTTTTGTTGCAAAGTCGAATAATATTCAATTGAAATTTTACTGCCGTCTTCAGAAAAACCGAAATATGCAACAAGGCCCGCAGGGTCATCACTCGTATCAAACTTTTGGCCGTTAACTATTACCTGTAAAATATCGTTGCCGTTATTGCCTATTGCAACCTTGCCGGTCATGGCGTTAACATGGCCGCAGGCAACCATAACTATATTTTCGTGCCTTGCAAATAAATCCTCCCACAACACCTCAGCGTTGTTTGAACCGTCGTATATTGAATATGTCGGGCTGTTATGCGTGCCTGTAACCAACATTTGGGTTTTGTCGCTTAAATATGCGTGGGTTGCTATAACTACCGAGTAATCGGGATACCTTGAAATAATCTTGTTCGCCCATGCAATAGCATCGTCCGGCGCACCCATGTCCAGTGCTAAAAACAGATAATTTGTCGACCCGACAGTAAGTGTTTGGTAACAGTTTCTGATACCGTCATAACATTCTATAGCAGTCGGGCATAGATCATCGGCTTTTAAATATTTTGTGTAATTATTTAAAAAGTCATGATTTCCGCGAACGAATAAATAAGGAAGATCTGCCGCAGTAAGTCTTTTAAATTCATCCGCCGCGCGCAGGTATTCAGCTTCGACATTATTATCTGTTATATCGCCCATGTGCATAACAAATTGAGTGTTGCGTTCTTCTTTTGTTGCTATAATATCGTCAAATATTTCGTGAAGCCGCTCGCTGTGCAGATAATTTACTTTTTGCGTGTCGCCTACCACGGCAATTGTATACGCAGGTTCAAAATCCTCTTCTTCGCATAATGACATATGGTCAATATACACATGGCCCTCAGCCTCAGCTTTTAAAATGCCTAAGGGTATAGCAATTGTCGTAAAGTTTTCGGAGGAAAACTTGATTGTCGCCTTAGTCCATTTGCCGACTACTCCGCCAACTCCAAGTTTGTCATAGTACTGATAGTTTAATATCCGTTGTACTACAACATCTTCTTCATCGATTTTTGCGGTATAATCAACATAATAACCGCTTTTAGCATCGGTGGTAAGCACTAATTCTTCGCCGGTTTCCGGGCCCGCCGGATCCGGGTTTTTTAGCGCTTTTATTGCGTCCATATTAAGCCCTATAATCTGAAATCCGGTGTCGTCGCCGAATAAAATTTGCTTATCTTGGTAGTAATAATACGTTAAACTGTAAATCTTGTTTGCTTCAATATTTACAAGCTTGAAAAATCTGTGCGCATTGTTGCCGCCGGCAGTATCTTTTCCGATTTTTAAAGATTTATTGCCGGAATATGCCATTTCACTTGATATAACAGGGCTGTGAGAAGTAGCATATCTTTCCATAGCCACCATATTTTCGGCGTCTAAAACCGTATGAGGCTTTTGGTCGCCTCCGCTTATCCAGTGGAATGCCGTATTGTATAAATAATTCGTTCCTACAGGAATTGTTTCAAAACTGCCGTCTTGAATATAGTTTTTAGTAAAGCCGTAAAAATGTGCCTCTATATTATTGTTGCCGTTTAAAGTATCGTTAATTACCGGGTCAGTGCTTATTAAGCTTCCGTTTTTATACCAACCTGTAAAGCGGGCGTTTTCATAAGGGAACGCTTTATATGTAACGTCGGTTTCGTCTTCCGGATTGGTTTCAATATTAACAACGCCGCCGGGGGTCGAGTTTTCTCCTTCGGTTATAACTTTAACAGAAGGATTAACATTTGAAGTTAAAACGATATCGTCAATATAAAAGTCCCCAGCAGACTCGCAGGAAAACGCGAGCAATATCGCGGCGGTGTCCTCGCCCGTTTCAAACTCAAAGGTTTTATCTATCCATTTGTTTACCGTGAAACTGTTTGATCTGTCATAAAAAAAGCGCGTTAATAAATCATTGTTGTATGCTTTAATGCGATTGGCCGCTAAAACCGGAGTATCATAGGTATATGCGCGATAACTGTATTTATTAACACCGGTAGAATCATATCCGCTAAAATCAATTGCGGCGCTGTTTGTTCCGTAATATTTAAACGTTAGTTTATATTCCGTGTTAGGCGAAACTTCCAAATATTTGCCTACTGTTCCCCAAGCGGTAATTTTAAGCGCCTTTGTTCCGCCGACAGACGAAGTATCAGCAGTAAAATTATTTCCGCTGCCCGTTGCCATCCAGTTTTCCGCATTAAGGCCGCCCTTATAGTAACCGTTTTTGTCTTCCTCGTAAACTTTCCAGACGTTACCCGTTCCAGCAGTTATGTTCGTTTCTACCGCGTAACTTTCGAAATCTTCCTGCCAAACAGCAGCAGTAACAGCGCTTACAGGCACTATCATAAATGCTTGTAGAACCATTATAATACTTAGTAGCACCACTAAAAACTTTTTCATGACGATCACCACATCAAATTATAACTCAACCATTAAATGAATTCAATAAAAAATAAAGCCGTAAAAAAACGGCTTTATTTTTATTTTGCAACTATATTTACAAGTTTTCCGGGCACGTAAATTTCTTTTATTATTTGCTTGCCGGCAAGTTCAGACGCTAATTTTTCTTTGCACAAAGATATAACTTCATCTTTAGAAGCGTTAACATTAATAACTGCCTTTGCTTTAATTTTGCCGCAAATTTGAAATACTATTTCCACGGTATCGTCTTTAACGAAACTTTCATCGAATTTAGGGAAAGACGCAGAATGAAGATAACCGTCAAAACCCGCGCGCTGCCACATTTCTTCCGTTAGGTGCGGCGCAAAAGGATTAAGCAATAAAATAAAATCACGAAGTTCAGCCTTGTTTATTTCGCCTTTGTTATAAATTTCGTTTAACAAAGACATAAGCGCCGCAATAGCTGTGTTCATTTTTAATTCTTCAATATCGCTTGTGACCTTTTTTATGGTTTTGTGGAACGGCACCTTAAGTTCTTTAGAGTATTCGTCGCCGTCTTTTAAAATATACATAAGGCCTTCGGTTCTATCAAGAAAACGCTTACACCCCTTTATTGAACTGCTGCTCCAGGGAGCCGCCTTTTCAAAATCGCCTATAAACATCTCGTAAAGGCGCATGGTGTCTGCACCGTATTCGTTTACAATGTCATCCGGATTTACAACATTGCCGCGGCTTTTGGACATTTTTTCGCCGTTTTCACCCAATATCATACCGTGCGAAGTGCGCTTGGCGTAGGGCTCTTTTGTAGGTACTGCACCAATATCGTATAAAAATTTATGCCAAAATCTACTGTATAATAAGTGCAGTGTCGTATGCTCCATTCCGCCATTGTACCAGTCTACAGGAAGCCAGTATTTAAGTGCTTCTTCGGATGCGAGCGCCTTGTCGTTATGCGGGTCGCAATAACGAAGGAAGTACCAGGAAGAGCCTGCCCATTGCGGCATTGTATCGGTTTCACGTTTAGCGGGAGCGCCACATTTAGGGCAGGTAGTATTTACAAATTCGGGGATTTTTGATAGCGGAGATTCGCCGTCGTCTGTCGGCTCAAAATTGTCGGTATGAGGTAAGGTTAAGGGCAGTTCGCTGTCGGGCACCGGTACCCATCCGCATTTTTCACAAAATACAAGCGGAATAGGTTCACCCCAGTAACGCTGACGGGAAAAAACCCAGTCACGAAGCTTATAATTAACCTTTTCCCGGCCTAAATTATTTGCAGTTAAATACTCTTTAATCTTCTCTTTTGCTTCTTCAACACTAAGGCCGTTTAAAAAGCCGGAGTTTACCATTATGCCGGTTTCACAGTCGGTAAAGGCTTCTTTTTCAATATCACCGCCTGCAACCACCTCAATTATTGGAAGGTTAAAGGCTTTTGCAAAATCGTAATCCCTTGTATCGTGTGCCGGTACTGCCATAATAGCGCCTGTACCGTAAGAAATTAAAACGTAGTCCGATACAAAAATCGGTATCTCTTTATTTGTTAAAGGGTTAATCGCCCGTACTCCTTTAATTTCAACACCGGTTTTATCTTTTACCATTTCGGTGCGCTCAAAATCGCTTTTATGCGCGGCTTCGTTGCGGTAATTTAAAACTTCTTCTTTATTCTCAATATCCCATTTATCAATAAACGGGTGCTCGGGGGCTATAACCATATATGTTGCGCCAAAAAGGGTGTCGGGTCGTGTTGTATATACTAAAAGTTCGTCGCCGGCAGTAGTTTTAAACTTAACTTCGGCGCCTGTAGAACGGCCGATCCAGTTGCGCTGTTGGGTTTTAACGCGATCAATAAAATCGAGTCCGTCAAGATCGTTTAAAAGCTTTTCGGCATAATCTGTAATTTTTAACATCCACTGACTTTTAACCTTGCGTATAACCTCGCTGCCGCAGCGCTCGCACACGCCGTTTACAACCTCTTCGTTAGCAAGTACGCATTTACAGGAAGTGCACCAGTTAACCGCCATTTCTTTTTTATAGGCTAAGCCTTTTTCAAAAAGACGCAAGAAAATCCACTGAGTCCACTTGTAATAGCTGGGATCGGTTGTATTAACTTCCCTGGACCAGTCAAACGAAAAACCGAGCATTTTTAGCTGTTTTTTAAAGTTTTGAATGTTGTTTTTTGTGACAATTTCAGGGTGAATGTGGTTTTTTATAGCATAGTTTTCGGTAGGAAGTCCGAAAGCGTCCCAACCCATTGGATACAAAACGTTGTACCCTTGAAGCCTCTTTGTACGGGCAATTATATCTAAAGCAGTATAGGAACGCGGATGCCCAACGTGAAGTCCCTGGCCTGACGGATATGGAAATTCAACAAGTGCGTAATACTTTGGTTTATCGCTTCCGTTTTCGGCTTTAAAAGCTTCGGTTTCGTCCCAAATATCCTGCCACTTCTTTTCAACCTCTTTAAAGTCGTAGCTCATATTACTCTCCTAATTTTTCTTCTATACAATCGGACAAATCGACTTCTTCGCCATCCGACCAAATCTTATTAAGATTATAAAATTCGTAAGTATCCGGTGTAAAAACATGAACAATAACGTCCGTATAGTCAAGCAAGTACCAGCCGGTCGCCTTACCCTCGATATGATGCGGCTCAATGCCGTTTTCGGTCATGACTTTTTCAACATTGTCCGACAAAGCCCTAACGTGCGTGTTAGAAGTGGCTTCGGCAAAAATCATATAATCACAAACTGTAGTTAGGTCAGAGGTTTTAACTGCGGATATTTTTTTACCTTTTTTATCCGCTAAAGCCTTTGCCGCGAGACATACTTTTTCACTTGCTGTCATTGTTGTTTATCCTCTGCTATTGATGCGAGCGTACCGCCGGAAATAACATCGCTGCCGTCATACTTGGCACCCATTTGTTTATACCATTCATATATTAGTATTTCGTCACCGATCTTTGGCCCAAACGGGTTAAAATGCTCGTTAAATAAATCTATATATTCCTGCTTATGAACACAATATACAGACGATCTATTGTAGTGACTGTACTGACCGGGCACTGCATAAACTCCCATACTGTTCATAGACATTCCCTTAACTTCCAGAGCATATCCCAAAATATCATTAAGAGAAATATCGGTGGAAATATTTTTGTAGCAGTTAGTAGCGACAGAAACCATCTGACTCATGCTCATATTTTTAAGCTTTTTGGCAAGCGCTACATAGGCTAATTGCTGGGCTTGCACGCGGTCAGCGTCGCCTCTTATATATCCTTCTTTAACGCCGGTTCTTTTTCTAATAAAGCCGATTGCAAGCGAGCCTTTTAATGTAACCCAACCGGGGCCTACTCTTTGATGAATTCCGGAATAATATTCTCTTATATCGATTCCGTTTTTCTGCTCTATATTAATGGTAAGCCCACCAACGGCATCAATTAGATCGATAACTGCCGGAATGTTAAATATAACATAGTGGTCAAGAGGAATTCCTAAATACTTTGCAATTACGCGGCGAAGCGCATTTATATTGCTTTCACCTTTTCTCGGAGAGCCGTAAACAGCGTTTATTTTACCGCCGCTATATATACTGCCGTCCTCATCGCCTATATAAAGATCGCGAGGTATCTGTAAAAAATTAAGGGTTTTATTGGTATGGTCAATGCAGGCAACAACTATTGTGTCCGTAAGTTTGCCGCCTTCTTCAGGGGGGCATAAACCGCAAACCAAAATATAACTTACGCCGCTGTGGTTACTTTTTAAAAGTTCTTCATAACTTTCGGTGTCATCGGCTTCTTGATTAATTTTAATGTTGCCTATTCCAAAAATATATGCGCCCATAGCACCACCTATTAAAATAGAAAGTACTAATATAATAGAAGCAACAATATTAACGGTTTTTCTTAACCGCTTTTTCCTTTTTAGTGAGCGCTGACCTTTTTGCATTTTACTAAAATTAAATTCGTTATCCATCTTTATTTCCCCTTAATAAGTGCTAATTGTATTCGTAAAAAGCATCCAAACTGTCCGGATGAATTGCAATGCCGCGTGAAGATAAATCATCCACTGTAAACTTAGTCGCAATTTTCATAGCCGCGTTTAAATCTTTATCAACGGCTTTTCGCATTTCACCAACACCGTTATAATCTCGATCTTTTGAAGTATAGTCGGCTAAATATATGATTTTTTCTGTTAGAGTCATATTCTTTTTGCCGGTCGTGTGATATCTTATTGAATTAAAAATATCCTCGTTTTTAATTCCTATTTTTTCCCGTACATAAAAGGCGCCTGTAATTGCGTGCCAGAGTTTTATGGCATTTTTTTCAAGATCACTCAGTATTATATCAAACTCCGACATTAATTTCAACTGTTCATCCGTATCTAAATCTTTAGTAATATCGTGCAGAAGGCCGGCTGTATAGCAAAGCAATTTGTCCGCACCGTATTTTTCGGCAAGACGTGCCGCTTCAATTGCCACATTTAGGCAGTGTTCGTATCTTTTTTCAGTTAAATTATTTTTTAAAATCTTTTTATATTCCTCATCCGTATTATATAGCGAATGAGATTTTATATAATCGCAAACTTCACTGCAAATTTCGCCGTTACCATTATTATTTCTTATATCTGTCGAAGAAATTCCTGAAGGTGCATAATCAATAACCTCATAATCGGCGCTTAAAGCGTCTAAAGCGCCGGTATTTAAACTATTGTTTCTTTTAAATACTAAAATTTTTACAAGCTTTATTATTTCGTCTGCTTTATACCACGAATTAAAACTTTCGGCCATATCTGCACCGATAAGAAGCGCGGGGCTATTTAAATTTAAAGCTTTAATAGTGTTATATGTATAGCTTTTACCCGCAAGTTTTGATTCTATATCGCTAATTTCTACTTTGTCTAAATTTAAAAAGGCAAGCTTTGCCATGTTAAGTCTGCAATAATATGGCGCGTGACTTTCTTTTTTATGAGGCGCCGAAAAAGCAGGAACAACAATTATTCTGTCCACATCTTTGCGGTATGAAAGCTGCCTTATCATATCGGCATGCGCATTGTGTGGGGGATCAAAGCTTCCTCCGAAAATAATATTCATATTGTACCTCTAAAGCTTAATTGTTTTGTGATCTTTACTTTCTTTGTACAAAATAAATTTAGAGCCTATAACCTGTACGACGTCACAGGAAAGCGCTTTTGACATTTCATCCGCCGCTTCTCTGGCGGTAACCGGCGCCGTTTCTAAAACGCTTAGTTTTACAAGCTCTCTAAGTTCTAACAACTCGGCTGTTTGCGACAAAAGCATATCGTTTATTCCGCCTTTTCCGATTTGAAAAACCGAATTCAGTTTGTTTGCAAGCCCGCGTAATTTGGCTCTTTGTTTACTTGTTAACATATCCTGTTTCCTTTAGTTTATTAATAAAATTTTGTAAAGCAACCGCCCGATGGCTTATACTGTCTTTCTTGCCGGAAGGAAGCTCGCCAAAGCAACCGATTTTGCTAATAAAGACCGGATCGTAGCCAAATCCGTTACTGCCCTTTGCCTCTGTTGCGATACGCCCTTCACAGGTGCCTTCAGCAGAAATTATTCCGTTTTGGTCGGCTAAGGCAATAGTGCAGATAAATCTTGCTCCGCGCTTTTCTTCGGGCACGTCTTCCATAAGATTTAAAAGTTTTTCAATGTTTTTTTGGTCGTTTCCGTCTTCGCCGGAGAATCGTGCCGAATAGATACCGGGAGCGCCATTTAAAAAGTCCACCGAAAGCCCACTGTCATCTGCTATAGACGGAAGTCCCGTCGCAACATATGCGCTTTTAGCTTTAAGAATGGCATTTTCTAAAAAAGTTGAACCGGTTTCTTCAACATCCGGAATGTTTGGCGTTACAATTTCAATTCCAAGCGGCTCTAGTATCCGCTTGAATTCTATGACTTTATGCTTATTATGTGTTGCTAAACAAAACTTCATATTTCATTTTCCTTTTCGAAAAGACTGTCTGCAAAAGCCTTTGCGGAAAAGGGCTGTAAATCGTCTATGCCTTCGCCGACACCGATAAATTTTATCGGAACGTCCACCTCCGCTTTCACGCTTATAAGCGCTCCGCCTTTGGCAGTACCGTCTAACTTGGTGATAATTACACCCGTAATATCCGTAACCTTTTTAAATTCGCGCGCCTGGTTTACGGCGTTTTGCCCTGTGGTACCATCAAGTACTAAAAAAACTTCTTTTGTTGCACCGGCAAGTTCTCGCTCGGCTACGCGATTAATTTTGGCAAGTTCATCCATTAAATGCTTTTTGTTATGAAGTCGCCCTGCCGTATCACAAATAATAACATCGGCTTTTCTTGCTTTTCCTGCCGCGATAGTATCGAATACCACACTTGAAGGATCGGTGCCTTCTGCAGATTTAATTATTGGCACATCCGCACGCTTTGCCCATACTTCAAGCTGTTCAATAGCTGCCGCACGAAAAGTATCGGCCGCACCTAAAATAACACTTTTGCCCTCGTTTTTAAGCCTTAAAGCGAGTTTTCCGATAGTAGTAGTTTTGCCGGCTCCGTTTACGCCTATCACAAGTATTAGCGTTGGCCTTGTTTTAATCTCAAGTTCTTCGCCTCCGGATAGCATTTCAGAAATAGTCTCTTTTAAAAGTTCGGTTATTTCGCCGCTGTCTTTAATGTTTTTTTCTTTAACCTTGTCTTTAAGCGCAGCGCATATCTGCTGTGCGCTTTGAATACCAACGTCGCACATTACAAGGCTTTCTTCGAGTTCCTCAAAAAATTCCTCATCCACATGCCTGAATGCTTTTATTACATTTCCAACGCTGTTGCCGATTGCGTCCCTCGTTTTGTTAAGCCCTGCTGCAATTTTAGAAAATAAACCCATTATTTTTCAACCTTTAATGTTTTTAATTGCTTTTCTAGTTTTTCAACGTCAAGCTCAATAAGCTTTGTTACGCCCTTTTCCTGCATGGTTACACCGTAAAGCATGTCCGCACATTCCATTGTTCCGCGGCGGTGCGTAATGCAAATAAACTGTGTTGGCAGTGTGCTGTTTTTAATATACCGTGCAAAGCGGTCTACATTTATTTCGTCAAGCGCAGTTTCAACCTCATCCAAAAAGCAGAAAGGCGGTGCATTTACTTCCATTATGGCAAAATATATGGAAATTGCAATTAACGCCTTTTCTCCGCCGGATAGGCCTTCAAGACTTGGTACGTTTTTGCCCGGCAGTTTAGCGATAATTTCTATGCCTGAAGACAGCACATTTTCCGGGTCTGTAAGTTTAAGTGACCCTTCGCCGCCACCGAACATCTCACGAAATACTTTTGAAAAATTATTGCTAATACGTTTAAAGCCTTCGGTAAACATGGTTTCCATGCGAGAGTTAAGTTCAGAAATCAGCTTTATAAGCTCCGCTTTAGACTTTTCAACGTCCTCAATTTGGCCGCTTAAAAAGTCGTATCTTTCTTTAACTTCTTTATATTCTTCAATTGCCGAAAGATTTACGGTGCCTAAAGCCTTTATCTTTGCGCGTATTTCAGATAGGCGCTTTTTGGCTTCGGTTATGTTCTCTATATGTATATTGAGCGCTTCGGCTTCGGTGCGGGTAAGTTCGTACTCATCGTAAAGCTTTGCCACGATCGATTCAAGCTCGTTAAGCATAATCTCTTTGCGCTCGTTTAATCGCGCAATTTCTCCGGAAAGATTTTCTTTATCGGTATTAATTTGCTTTTGGGCTTCTCTTAGTTCTTTATTCTTGCTTTCGATTTCATTGCGTTCAAGTACAAGCTGTTCGCCTTTGCCGGATAAATCTATACCCTCTTTTTTTGTGGCCTCAATGTTTTCGTCTAAAGCATTAATCCTAAGCGCAAGGTCGTCATTTTTACTTCTTAAGTTTTCAATTTGACGATCAATTGCTTTAATTTTTTCGTCCTTTTCGCCGGCGCTTAAATTTAAGTCGGAAATTATCTTGTTTAAAACCTCTATGTCTTTAGCCGTGTCGCCTAAAACAAGGCGGGTATCGTATAGTTCGGCACTAAGAGTTTCTCTTTTTTTAGAAATCTCTTCCGGTTCTTGAGTACTTGAATTTTTAAGTGTGTTTTCTTCGGCAGAGAGTTTAACAATTAAATCCTCTGAATTCTTTGATTGTTCTTCAAGCAAAGATTTTATGGATTTTTGATTTTCCATTTCAGATTCTTTTTCAGACTTTTGTAAATTTAGAGAATCTTTAAGCTCGGTTACCCTTTTTATTTCCATAAGCAAACGAATTTTATCTTCGTTTGCGGTAATCATAACCGATTCGGTGTTTAAAATATCGGCATTAATTTCCGATAAAGCGGTTTGAGCCGCGCTAAGCTTTTGCTCAAGTTCTTTTATTTGAGTTTGCTTTTCGTCAGCTTTTTTATTTAACCGTTCAATATCGTATTTTCGGCTTAATGTGCCGGCAGTACGCGACACAGATCCTCCGGTAAGGGATCCGCCGGGATTTACAACCTGACCGTCTAGCGATACAGTTTTAAAATGATATTTGTATTTTTTAGAAATATTTGCGGCACTGTCAAGATCCTCGCAAATTACGGTGTGCCCTAAAAGCCACGCGAATACAGATTTGTACTGATTATCCACTTTAATAAGGCTGTCCGCCATGCCTATAAAGCCTTCTTCATTTTTAACGCCCTTTTCGTTAAAAGCTGTTGCTTTAAGCGAATCTATAGGTAAAAAAGTGGCACGACCGAGTTTATTATCTTTTAAATATCTAATGGCGCGCTTTGCGTCACCGTCGTTACGAACAATAATGTTACCGGCGGCTGATCCAAGCGCTATTTCAATGGCAGTTGCATACTTACTGTCAACCTCGATAAGTTTTCCTGCGGCTCCAAACACTCCGGAAAGCCTTTTTTCTTCGGAAGCTGCAGTAACAGCTTTTACCGCATAAGAAAAACCGTCCATATTTTTATCAAGCTCTTTCAGCATTTCCGCCCTTCGAACAAAATCATCCCGCTCGCGTACAGCGCCGTTTAATTCATCGGTAAGTTTATTAACAGCGCTTAAACGAGATTCCTTTTTAAGAACATATCCTTTGCGGCTGTTTTCGTAAGATAAAATGTCCTCTTCGCACCGGGTTAACTCTTTGTTTAAGGTTTTAATTTCTTCATCATAAGATGCAATTTCAGCATTTAAACCGGTTATTTGTTCAATTAAACCTTTAATTGTGGTTTTTAAATTTTCAACGTTACTTTGATTTGCCGCAATCGTTGCGCGATTTTCGGAAAGTTTTATCGCAATTTCGTTAAGCCTGAAATTTAACTCTTCGCGGCTTTTAATGCTTAATGCGTTATCCAGCATAAGCTGTGAAAGCTCGGCTGTTAAAGTCTCAATTTTTTTGTCTAAGTTTACCTTTTTTTCTTCAAGCGCATTTCTTTCGTTTTCACGCTCTACAATTGTATTTCCGGAATCGCTTTTCTCATTTAAAATTGCTTCTTTTTCGGATTCAAGTCTAACTATATTTTCGTTGTTAAAATTAATTTCTGTATTTAAAACGGTTTTATCACCAATAAGGGTGGCAACCTTTTGGTCTGTTCCGCCTGCATTTTTACGAAGATCGTCTATTTCGGCTGTAAGGGATGCAAAATAAGCGGCGTTTTTGTCAATCTCGTTTTCGGATTCCTCAAATTTTTGCTCTAATAAAGCATACTGAGATTTAGCTAAAGCAATTTTATTTTCGTGGTTTTTAAATTTTTCTTTGGAGCTTTCAAGCATATTAAGCCAAACACCGATTTCAAGCTCCTTTTTTTCGTCGGAAAGGCACAAAAATTCGCTTGCGGCTTCGCTTTGTTTTTTAAGAGGATCTATTCTGCTTTTAAGCTCGCCTTCAATATCGCGAAGCCGAACAAGATTGTCTTCCGCTAAATTAAGCTTGCGCTCGCTTTCTTCTTTGCGGTAGCGGTAACGGGAAATGCCTGCCGCCTCTTCAAAAATATCGCGGCGTTCTTCGGATTTACTGCTTACAATCGTATCGATTTTGCCCTGACCTATCATTGAGTAACCATCGCGGCCAAGACCGGTATCCATAAAAAGCTCGTGTACGTCTTTTAAGCGTACAAAATTGCCGTTTATTAAATACTCACTGTCATGCGAACGATAGTAGCGTCTTGTAACTGCAACCGAGTCATTATCAAACGCAAGGGCGCGGTCGGTATTATCAAAATTAATGGTTACTTCGCAATATCCGTGTCCTTTGCGATGCTCTGTGCCGGAAAATATAACGTCTTCCATGCTTTGTCCGCGAAGCTGTTTTGTTGACTGCTCGCCTAAAACCCAACGCACTGCATCGGAAATATTACTTTTCCCGCTGCCGTTTGGTCCTACTACTGCGGTAAGACCTTTTGAAAAACGTAACGAAGTTCTGTCGGCAAAGGATTTAAATCCTTGTATATCAACAGATTTAATTAGCATTCACACACATCCTTAAGAGTCCTTAATCGATTTTTTCAACCTTTACGATATAATTAGGTAAATCTTTTTCATATACTTTACAATTATAACCTTTTTTTCGCAAAATTTCAATATTTATACGTCGTTGTCCTATCATTTTTGATATAAAAGATTTGTTTACATACAAATTATACCGACCTTTTTCTTTTAAAAGCGGCAAAACACGCTTTAACATAACCCGGCTTTCTGCCATTTCGCCGAATGCGGGATGAAAAGGACCCGAAACATAGCTTTCAACGCTATGAAGACCCACACGAATTACATTAATATTTTCGCTTAAAAATATTTCAAGCACTTCTGCCGAAAGCTCGACTGCCTCTTCTAATGATAGCGGCCGATATTCACCTTTATTATACAACCTATAAAGCAGGGTGTTTTCTAAAACGACAGTCGGATAAATCCTTACGCAGTCCGGCTTTAGCTTTGCTATTTCGCGCGCTGTGTACAAGTCTTTTTTAAAGTCGCTTTTATATAGGCCTAACATCATTTGAAGGCCAACCTTAAATCCGTTTTCTTTTAATAGTTTTACTGCGTTTACAACCGAGGCTGCGTCGTGACCGCGACGATTTGCAACAAGGCATTCATCGCACATAGACTGTGCCCCAAGCTCCACACAGGAAATTGTATAGTTTTTTAATATGTTTATAATATCGTAAGATATTCCATCGGGTCTTGTGGACATTCTAATTCCAATGGCATTTCCTTTATTAATCTCTTTTTGCGCGGTATCTAACAAAGATATCATATAATCCTTTTCAAGACAGGTAAAACTGCCGCCGAAAAAGGCAATTTCGTTATCCTTTCTTTTTGAGGCTTTTACCGCATCAACAATGTTACTTGTATCAATACGGCCGGTGATATTTTGCTGATCGCAAAAGCTGCATCTGAATTTGCAGCCTTCGTGCGGTATAAATACAGATATATTTCCGCCGGGCAAGTTTTACACCCCCTATAAAAATTAAAACCGGCACACCGATTTTTCGGCGGCCAGCTATATTTATATTTCAAGACCCATTAGTTCCAAAGCCTTTTTTGCCGCCTGTTGTTCGGCATGCTTTTTGTTGCCGGCCACTCCAACGCCAATAACATTGGAGTTTAGATGCACTTCAACAGTAAAGCTTTTGTCGTGCTCGGGGCCGCTTTCGTCAATAAGAATATAACTTAACTCTTCTCCCGGATTTTGTTGAATAATCTCCTGGAGCGCTGTTTTGTAATCTTTAAAGTTTCCGCCGGACAAATGATTTTCGATAAATCTAAGAACAAACTTTTTAGCGGGTTTAATGCCTCCGTCAAGATAAATGGCCGCAAGAACCGCTTCAAATGCATCAGACAAAATTGACGGCCTGTTTGCTCCGCCGGACGATCTTTCACCCTTGCCAAGCTTTATCATATCGTAAAGTTTTATTTCCTGCGCGAACTCAGCAAGGCTTTCTTCGCATACTAACGAGGCCCTTAGTTTTGTAAGCTTGCCTTCATCAATATCGGGGCAGTTCTTAAAAATATACTCGCTTACTATAATGCTTAAAACACTGTCTCCCAAAAACTCAAGCCGTTCGTTGCTTTGGCATTTGTGTTCGTTGGCGTATGACGAGTGCGACAGTGCCGTGTTAAGCAATTCCTTATTTTTAAAATCATATCCGAATTCCATTATAAATTACCTTCGATTTTTTCTATTACGCCGCGCTCAGCAAAAAGCTCCGCGTTGCGTATTGCGTTTTTAAAGGCGACTTCGTTTGAGGATCCGTGCGCTTTAAAAAGCGGCTTGCACGTACCAAGCAGCGGTGCACCGCCGACAGCCGTGTAATCGGTTTTATTCTTTAACCCTTTAAGTCCGTTTTTAAGCGGTAAGACGCTTAGTTTTGTCAATGTGCTTTTTAAGAAAATTTCTTTAATCATTTTAAAAAAGGTCCCCGCGACGCCCTCAATGGTTTTTAACGCTATATTGCCCGAAAAACCGTCGGTTACTATAACATCGCAATCGCCGTCCATAATTTCACGACCTTCTATGTTGCCGCAAAAATTAAGCGTACTGTCTTTTAATAGCTTATAGCCTTCGGTATGGAGCTCGCCGCCTTTGCATTCTTCCGTACCTATATTTAAAAGCTTAACCGCAGGATTTTTTTTGCCCATTACTAGCTCATAATAGCAAGATCCCATTATACCATACTGCAAAAGATACTCGGGTTTAATATCAATATTAGCGCCTACATCCAGCATTAAAAACGGATCTTTATAGCTTGGAATTATCGCTGCAAGCGCGCACCGTTTTATGCCTTTAATACGTTTAACAATCAGGCTTCCGCCAACTACTAAGGCCGCCGTACTTCCTGCCGATACGGCCGCATCGGCGGTACCGTCACACAGAGCATCTAACGCTACGCCCATACTGCATTTGCGCTTTTTCTTTAAAATATCTGCAGGATCATCCTCAATCTCGATTGTACCGTCGGCGTCTAAAACGGTAAATGCCGAAATATCGATTTCGTTTTCCAATGCAACAGATTTAATTTTTTCACTGTCGCCGCATAAAATAATTTCGGTGCCAAATTCCTCTTTTGCTAATACGGCCCCTTTTATTGCCGCAAGAGGCGCATTGTCTCCGCCAAAAGCATCAAGTGCCACTCTCATCTAAAACACCTTACTTTCGTTATAAAACTTTAGCGAACGTTCCGCTAAAGCCATGTATCTTTCTTTTTTATCCTTAATTTTTATATCCATTGGCGGCAGTAACCCGAATGCCGCGCCCATTGGCTGAAAATTTTTAGTTTCAGTGGTAATATAAGAACTAAGACCGCCGATCATAGTAATCTTTGGCAAAACCAGTGCCGGTTCGTTTTTAAATCTTCTTGCCGCGTTAATACCTGCAATTATTCCGCTTGCTGCGCTTTCCATATAGCCTTCAACACCGGAAAGCTGTCCCGAAATAAAAATATTTTCATCACTTTTAAGCGAAAAATCTGCGTTAATAACTTTAGGCGCGTTAATAAATGAATTTCGGTGCATAACGCCATAGCGCTCATATTCGGCGTTTTTTAATGCCGGTATCAGCGAAAAAACCCTTTTTTGTTCGGCAAATTTAAGGTTTGTCTGAAAACCTACCAAATTATACATATTGCCAAAAGCGGTTTCTTTACGAAGCTGTAAATTAGCATACGGTCTGTGCCCCGTTTTAGGATCCTTAAGCCCTACCGGTTTTAGCGGGCCAAATCGCATGGTGTCTTTACCTTTTTTAGCCAAGACCTCAATAGGAACGCAACCCTCGTATATTTTATCAAAATCATGTAGTACAGCAATGTCTGCTTGTATTATTTCATTGTAAAACCGCTCGTATTCTTCTTTATTTAAGGGACAGTTTATGTAATCCCCTTCAGATGCTTCATACCGTGAAGCGGTAAAGCAGTGGTCAAAATCAACCGAATCAATATCCACAATTGGCGCCGCGGCGTCATAAAAAAACAGTCTGTCCCCACATAGAGTAAAAAGCTTTTCAGCAAAAGCGCCATCGGTCAATGGGCCGGTAGCGACTACCACTATACCCTTTGGAATTTCGGCAAGTTCTTCGTTTACAACGGTAATATTTTTATGACTTTTAATTTTTTCGGTAACAGCGGCAGAAAAGGCGTCTCTGTCAACTGCCAGAGCACCGCCTGCAGGCACCGAATGCTTTTTTGCTATAGGCACGGTAATACTGCCGAGAATTTCCATCTCTCTTTTTAAAAGTCCGGAAGCCGAATTAATCCTTTGTGCTTTTAATGAGTTAGAGCACACAAGCTCGCAGAAATTTGCGTTTTTGTGCGCCGGTGAAAATTTTAACGGTTTTTGTTCATACAAAAGCACGCGGATACCGCGATTTGCTATTTGATAAGCCGCCTCGCATCCTGCAAGTCCTGCACCTATAACCGTAATAAAAGATTGCATTATTCCTTCTTTTGCCCGTCTTCTTTGTTCTTTTGCCACTCTTTGCGGGTCGGGCATTCGGAATTTAGGCAGTAGGTTCTGCCACGGGTTCCTTTTAACATCCAGTTTCCGCAAGTAGGACATTTCTCGCCTGTAGGAAGGCTGGGCGCTGCAAAATTACACTCCGGATAATTGCTGCAGCCGTAAAATCTTTTGCCTTTTTTAGAAACTTTGCTTACAAGTTTCGAGCCGCAAACCGGGCAGGGCTCCTTAATTTCATTTTGAGGCAAGGGCTTTGTGTTTTTACATTCCGGATATCCGGGACATGCTAAAAACTTACCGAATCTGCCGGATTTAATAACCATTTTTTTGCCGCAAAGTTCGCAAACAACGTCTGTTTCTTCAGCAGGGATCTCAACTTTTTTGTCAGCCATTTCTTTTTCCGCCTTTTGCAAAGTTTTTTCAAAATCTTTATAAAATTTATCTACAGACGAGGTCCATACTATGGCCCCGTCTTCAATCTTATCAAGGTCACTTTCCATGCCGGCTGTAAATTTTACATCTACAATATTACCAAAATACTCTGTTAATAAGTCCGATACAACCATACCAAGTGCAGTCGGTTTTAAACTCTTTTTATCACGTTCGATATACTCGCGGGTTAAAATATTGGCGAGTATAGGCGCATAAGTAGATGGCCTTCCGATACCGTTTTCATCAAGCGCTTTTATAAGCGTTGGCTCGGTATACCGTGCCTGTGGTTGTGTAAAATGTTGCAGCGGTTCCGCTTTTTTAAAGGTTAAATTATCGCCTTTAGTAAGTTCCGGAAGCTTTTTGGCATCATTTTCGGCTTCGTCTTTGCCTTCTTCATAAAGAACGGTAAATCCGTCAAACAATACGCTTGTTTCACTTGCTTTTAAATTATATTCATCCGCACCGATATCAACCGATACCACTTTATTTTTTTGTTCTGCCATTAAGCTTGAAATAAATCTATCCCAAATAAGCTTATACAGTTTAAACTGGTCAGCAGTTAAACTTTGCTTTATCTCTTTTGGCAGTAATTTTGGATCAGTCGGCCTGATTGCTTCGTGCGCATCTTGGGCAGAAGCTTTTGATTTAAAATACCTCGGTTTACTTGGCAAATAATTCTTCCCGAATGTTGCCTGTATTAATTCTGTAGCTTCTTTTCGGGCTTCTTCGGAAATTCTAAGAGAGTCGGTTCTCATATAGGTTATAAGACCGGTCATGCCAAATCCCTTAATATCAACGCCTTCATAAAGCTGCTGTGCTACGCGCATTGTCTTTTGGCCTGTAAATCCTAGTTTGCGCGAAGCCTCTTGCTGCAGTGTTGATGTAGTAAACGGCGGAGAAGGCTGGCGCTTTTTATTGCCGGTAGTCACATTTTCAACTACAAATTCTTTTGTCTGTAAATCCTTAACTATTTTTAAAGCTTCGGACTCATCTTTTATTTCGATTTTAGAACCGTTTTTGCCGTAAAATCTTGCGACAAATCCTTTTTTGCCTTTAGCCAACGATACGTCGACCGTCCAGTATTCTTCCGGAATAAAGCCCTCAATTTCGCGTTCTCTGTCCACAATAAGCCTAAGTGCTACAGACTGAACACGCCCTGCCGACAATCCGCTTTTTACCTTCTTCCACAAAAACGGACTGATTTTATAACCCACAATTCTGTCAAGCACGCGGCGTGCCTGTTGTGCGTCTACAAGGTTAGTATTAATTTTTCGCGGGTGTTGCATTCCGTTTTCTACACCGGATTTTGTTATTTCGTTAAAGCAAACCCTGTTATCGTCGTCTAAGCTAAGGCCTAAAATATGAGCCAAATGCCAGCTTATGGCTTCACCTTCGCGGTCAGGGTCGGTTGCAAGATAAACAAAGTCGCTTTCGGCGGCTTTATCTTTAAGCTTTTTAATAAGGTCCTTTTTATCGGACATATTCGTATAATTTATTTTATAATTATTTTTTACATCTATACCAAAACGCGATTTAGGCAAATCCCTTATATGTCCCATAGAGGCCATTACCGTATAATCGCTGCCAAGATATTTTTTTATGCTCTTAACTTTAGTAGGAGACTCAACTATTACTAACTTAGACATTCGCTTCACTTACTCCTTAGCTTCTTACCCTATCTCAAAGTATCATCTTAAAGTAACTTACTGTATTATACACTAACTATATGTGCTGTGCAAGTTATTTTTATTTATATGTAATTTGCTGCAAAATATAACCAATAATTATTTTGACATCTCCCACATGAAAATCGCGGCGGCAGTGGCGGCGTTTAAACTTTCCGCTTTACCTGGCATTTTAATGCTTATAAGTTCGTCGCAAATACTTTTTGCTTTTTCTGTAAGCCCCGAAGCTTCATTTCCTATTAGCAGTATATCATTTTTAAAGGAAAAATCTCTTATATCGATGCCGCCTTTTACTACGGCGCCGATTTTTCTTTGTTTTTGCATCGTCAAAAACTCAAGGATATTTTCGGGCTCAAAAACATTAAGACGTAATATTCCTCCCATGGAAGCGCGAATGGCTTTTGGTGAAAACGGATCTGTGCCGCTTGTAATAATTCCGTCCATATTAAGCGCTTCGGCAGTTCTCACGGCAGCTCCCAAATTTGAAGGATCGCTTATATTTTCGAACGCCAAATACCTGCCATAAGGTTTAAGATTTAAACTAAGCTTTGGCCGTTTTACAACAGCTACAACTCCCTGCGGGTTTACCGTATCCGTTATTTTTTTTAAAATTTCATTGGACACTAAAAAGCTTTCTTTGCTTTTATTTAAAAGTTCGCTTTCATTAAAGTCCTTGCTAAAATAAAGCTCCTCGATTATCTCCGCTTCTTTGCAAAGCCTTAAGCCTTCTAACACTATAAGGCCCGTTTCTTTTCTGAAAGAAGCGCTTTTAAAAAGCTTTGCAGTTCTTTTTATTCTTTCGTTATCTTTACTGGTAATCATAATAACCTTCTAAAAAAATTCACCCGATAATAATGCATATCGGGCGAAAAATTTATTTTGCTAAAGCTTTTTGTGCAGCCTTAATTAAGGATGCAAAGCCTTTTTGATCGTTAACTGCCATATCGGCAAGCATCTTTCTGTTGATTACAATGCCGGATTTTTTGAGGCCATTCATAAATGTTGAATAGTTCATTCCGTTTTGTTTTGCAGCAGCAGAAATACGTGTAATCCACAGTCTTCTAAAATCACGTTTTTTGCGTCTGCGTCCGATATATGCATATTGACCGGATTTCATAACCGCTTCTTTAGCGGTTTTAAAAAGCTTGGATTTAGCGCCAAAATAGCCTTTTGCAAGCTTTAAAGTCTTTTTTCTTCTTTTTCTTGTTGTTACAGCGCCTTTTATACGTGCCATTTTATGTTACCTCCGTTGTTTATTTATATGGAATCATTTTCTTCACCGCTGCAACGTTGGTAGCATCGGCAACAACTGTTTTTCTTAAATTTCTTAAACGTTTTGTAGTCTTTTTGTTAAGTATGTGCGATTTAAAAGCATGTGCTCTTTTAACCTTGCCGTTTTTAGTAAGTTTAAAGCGCTTTTTTGCACCGCTGTGTGTTTTAATCTTAGGCATTTTACTTTTCCTTTCTACTATTTATTGGTCTTTGGGGCTAAAAACATCAGCATATGTCTGCCGTCCATTTTGGCGGGTTTAATTACCGTGCCGTATTCTGAACAGGCTTCGGCGAACCGCTCCATATTGTCAGTACCGATTTCCGGATGCCCGAGTTCTCTGCCGCGAAAACGAATCGAAACCTTAACTTTATTACCGCTCTGTAAAAACTTGCAAGCGTGGTTAACCTTGGTATTAAAATCGTGTACGTCTGTTGAAAGACCAAGCCTTATTTCCTTGGTTTCTACAACCTTTTGGTTTTTGCGCATTTCCTTCTCTTTTTTGGTTTGCTCAAAACGGTATTTACCGTAATCCATAATTTTGCAAACAATAGGAGAAGCATTCGGGGCAATCATAACAAGATCCAGATCTTCTTCTTCTGCGATTTTTAAAGCCGCTGACGTTTTCATAACGCCGAGCTGCGAACCGTCTGCTCCGATGACTCTAATATCCTGCTCATTGATTTCCTCATTAATCGGTAATTCTTGTTTTCTGCTAATGCTAAAGCACCTCCAAAATAAAAATCAAAAAATAAACACGGTCCGAAAAATTTCGTCCGTGCAACAAGAACGGTATAACAATACCGTTTAGCTTATTGACCCTTTAAGACGAAACTTTGGGGTGAGACCATAGTCTACTTTATTGTATATTTATTTTATCACAAAAATTCTGTTTGTCAAGCGGTTTTTTAAAAAAACGGCGGATAGCTTGCGCTATCCGCCTGAATAAGCTTATTTAACTCTCTTAACCTCACCGTTAGCGCGTTTTACAGCGTTATTGATGGTAGTCTTCTTTTGGTTGAGAATTGTAGTTTGCTGACCGGAAGCTGCGTTTGCAAGGTCTTCGCACATAGTTCTGTATGCGCCGGACTGGATATAGTCGATAACACCGCTTGAGGTAATAATCTGTTTCTTAGCAGATTTGCTGCAAATTGTATAAAATACTTCTTTAAACTGACTGTTATAGAAAGTAGAATTCATATTGCAGTTAGAAGGATCTAAGAAATATCTTAAGAAATATGCAGCGCCTTCTGCGTTATCAGCACCTTTTGCAACACCCCAAGCCTTCGGACGTGTAGGTGTATAAGCACCTGATTGAGAAGGACCGGGAACCGGAACTGCTTTAAGGTCGTTAATGCCGCCCTTTGTGGAAACATTATCAAACCAGCCGCCTTCGTTGTAAAGGCCGTAAGAAATTGCAGAGAACAAACCTGTTGTACCTTTAGAGATACCTGTAGGATCCCAGTTTTTAACAAGGTTGTCGCCAACGAGTTTTGATACTTCGTTCCAAGCATCTGTAATTGTTTTTGTGGTTTTAGCATTGTCGAGCGAGCTTGTAAATTTCGAGCCGTCAAATTTAATGAGGTCAACACCGGCAGAGAGCATATAAAGGTCTTTACTCTGTAATGACATACCTGTGTTGTTGGAGCTCTTTTTAGAGAATTTAGAAGCAATGTCTTTAGCAGCTGCCCAGTTCCATTTACCGCTCTTATAAAGCGAATAAGGATCAGAAAGTCCGGAAAGTGCTGTTTTATTATAGTAGGTTACATAGTTACAGTCTTCGCAAGACCAGCAGCCGTTAATGGCAACACCGAAGTATTTGCCGTTAACTTTCAAATAGTTCATATAATTCTTGTACCAGATGCTGTCATTCAGACGGAATACCTTGGTATCAAGCGCCTGCATCGATTTTACAACGAATGAAGGGAAGTTGTTGGATGAGCAGCATAATACGTCGGGAGAGTCTTTACCGGCGATAAGAGAAGCAAGCTTGGTGCCGTACTCATTTTCGGTTGTAACAGTCGTACGAACTTTTATTCCTGTTTTGCTTTGGAAAGAATTTACAAGACTTTTTTCTGTCTTTGTATATTTACGCCACATAATTACATGGATTTCTTTCTTTTTAAGCGCAGCAGAAATATTGTTTAAATAGTTGGATTCCCACTTTGTGGATCCACCGGTAGAATTACCGGATTTGCTCGTGGTTCCGGATGCTGTTCCGCTGTTGTTAGCATCTTCGCCGCTTTGAGTGTCGTTGCTATCTGTCTGTTCGTTATCGCTTACAGTAGGATCGTTATTGTCCTCGCCATCTGCGGTGTTGGCATCGCCGCCGCAAGCAGAAAACGCCATAACAACTGCAAGCAATAAAGCTAAAATAGCACTGAATTTTTTTGCAATGTTTAATGCTTTCATGACTTTTCTCCTTTTAAATTAGATAAATAATTTTACCATATTTATTTTATCCGACAATACCGACTCTGTCAATACTTTGAATGAATTTCTTCTGTAAAAACATGAACATAATCAGTACCGGGGCAATAAATAACAAACATGCAGCCGAAGTAGGTCCTGCGGCTGTAACGTACGCAAGTCCCTGGCTTTGAAGTACCGTTCCTATGTTGGCAAGAGCAACCGCCAACGGGAACTGATCTTTAAAATACAGAACTGACAAGAAGTATTCGTTCCAATGCCATATTACCGAGAATATGGTTACCGTTAAGAATACGACGCCTGAGGACGGAATTACAACCTTTACGAAGGTTTTCCACGGTCCTGCACCGTCAATCCAAGAAGCTTCTTCGAGTTCTTTTGGAAGTCCCATAAAGAACTGTCTGTAAATAAAGATAAATATACCCGAGCGAAGTCCCACGCCAAACAGTGACGGTAACCAGAATGTAAGCGGAGTATTTGTAACATCGATTACAAGCTCAGGATTTCCAAACCATCCGCCGATAAGTTTTGTAAGACCAAAAAAGTCTATAAAACGGAAATTAAGATAAAGCGGAATTGCTAAAACCTGGACGGGAACTATTGCTGTAAGCAAAACTAAGCCAAACAAGAAATTTTTACCTTTAAAATCAAATCTTGCAAAACCGTAAGCCGCAATAGCGCAGGTTAAAACCTCAATAAGTGCGGCAACAACACCGTTAAGTAATGTGTTTTTAAGGCTGTTTAAATAATCGAGCGAATTAAAAGCGATTATTAAATTATTTAAAGTTGGATTTCTTGGTATCCAGATAACCGAAGGGTTATAAAGATCGCTTACAGACTGTGCAGTATAAGATATCATGGCAAACAGAGGATAAATAATTATATATCCTACCGAGATTAAAAACACCAGTCTTGCAATTGTTACAATAACATTTTTAATCTTTGCCTGCGTTTTGCTGCGATTTAATCTTTTTACATTGGCGGACTTTTCGGGGATTATTATTTTTGTATTATCTTGTGTCATTTTTAATCCCCCTTAATTCCACTTTTTAAGCAAGAGCTTAGAATACAGCAGCAGTACAAGTCCGATGCCGGCACCGATTATTGCAAAGAAGAACCAAAGCATCGCCGCACTTATATCGTAGGTTGCACTGTCATTCATAAGCGCATATGCCTGACTTAAAATCGGATTGGAGTTTTGTGTTAAAAGCTCTATCATCGTAAATACAATTACCAAAAGAACTGTTTGTGAGAGCATCGGAAGGGTTATGTACCAAAACTCTTCCCACTTTGTAGCGCCCTCAACGTGAGAAGCTTCATAAAGCTGTTCCGGGATGGTTTGAAGACCTGCAATAAAGAGTATTACCGGAATACCGCATGACCAAAGGGTATTAAATATATTGGTTATGAGTTTCGACATCTCATTTGTCAGTTCTTCGGACAAGTGGAGATTGTTAAGTATGGTTGTAAACTCGAAACCGCCGCTTGTTTCGGTATAAACGTTTGTAGATTCGGTAGACATTTGAACGATGGCGCCTATACCGCCGTAGCTTTGGGTTAATTTTTCCATTACAACGCCGGTAGCAATTATAACCGGCAGGAAGAATATCGCCCTAAAAAATGCTCTTCCGCGGAATTTTTGGTTAAGCACCAAGGATAGAATTAAGCTTACGATTACTACTATAGGAAGTGACCTGAAGAACTCGCCTAAAGCATTGCTTAAGTTTTTTGTATAGTCCGGGTCGATATTTAAAATATAGTTATAATGCTCAAATCCTGCAAACTCAGTAGCCATCATACCCGGCTCAACCGTTACGATACTAAGTGAGAAAATAAAGGATTGTATAAGCGGGACTATAAAGAACAACGCCATTCCTATGCACCAAGGCAGGATAAACATACGGCCGTAAAGACTTTTTTTGGATTCAATTCCGCGTTTATGCTTTAATTTTAGATTTTTATTTGCCGCTGCGTCCATATTGTTTATCCCTCCTTTACTTTAAAGCTGTTTGCCGGTATCGTGCCGATTTCGGTTAATACTGCGCTGTCGCTCATATTAACGTAGACCGCCACGCCGTTTGCAAATTCTGTTTTTGTTACATCATCAACCAAAATTGTATGATTGGCTATTGTACTGTCTTTAACTTTTTCAAGTAAATCTTTGGCTTCGGCAATATCTTGTTTAATTTGATCTTTTTTATCGCTGTAAAGATATGCACCGTAGTCTTCGTTATACTGTTTGCGAAGCTCTATATCGTAGTTTTCCATAACAACATACGATAATCCGCTTCCGCATTCTATAGCCTTTAAGAACGCTTTGCGCTGATCGTTAGCTTTATTGATTGCTGTAGAATAAAGTTCTTTATAACCTTGATAGACTATCTGGTATAACGGAACATCCACATCAAAAGCTCTGTCGCGCTGGGAAGCAATAGGCGCTCCCACAATTACATCCGCCGCAGTTGCGCCGTAGCTTACGGGATTTTGCAGCAATACCTTGTTATCTAATTCTTTAACGCTGCTTACAATCTCGGTAATATCCTTAGCCATGTTATATCTGCTTGGGTATTTGTTATCCCTATAATCGGAATAGCAGGTATTTCCGAGTGTATTAAAGGATATGTTCTTAAATCCAATATCGTTGGCGGCTTTTACCGCTTTATCAACGACAGATTGAATTTTGCTTCTTGTAACGAGGGCGCTTATTGTGCCGCCGTTATCTAAATCAAGTCTTTGTCCTGTGGAAATCCAATACTGTCTTATGCTTGCGGTAATGCCGGTATTGTTAAGTGCTGTACCGGACGAACGGCTTATTCCGCCGCCGCTCTTCTGAAGGTACAGAACATCAAAATTAAAATACGTATCGATATTTGCGCTGTCTGCAAAAGATATTAGTGATTCAACATCTTTTTTCTTGCCGCATACACCGGTTATTTTATAATTTCCTGCAACCTTTTTTGCGTTTACGCCGCCTTCGCCGAATCCCCTTAATATGGCGGACATGCTGCCGTCAGCAATATCTTTAAGTTCGGCAAGAATGCTTTCTGCTTCTTTATAAGTAGTAAGCGTTTTTGCGGTGGTAATCGGAAAACCTAAAAACAGATCGTCCTCCATATAGTACCCTATCAGTGTTGCATTTAAAAGCTTGTTGGAGCCTGTTTTTATAAGTCCTTCATTTTTAACTAAATAGTCGCGGTACTTTTTAGCCATGCCGCTATAGGTGGCTTCATCCCCGGATAAAGCGTAATAACTTACGACAAACGGATCTACATCATTGAGTTTTTCGGTATATTTATTTCTCCATATACCGTTTAAATATATAACATCTTGGCCACGCACATCAATATATGCATAAGCGGAAGAATAACCGAATGTTGTATTACCCGACTGCGCTTTAATGCTTGCATATTCGGCACCGTTGGTGATTATGCCCATTACGCCGCTATTTCCGTCTTTAGCACCGAAGAAGGGCATTGATACGGCGGTATTTACATCGTAGTCGTTATACTTATCGGTTATTGTATCATCGCCGTAAACCTTGCCGCTGAATTCTCTTGGCGTGTCCTCGCTTCGCTCGTCGGCATACATAATAGCGCCGGAACCGGAAGGAATTACAAGGTAAGAGTCTTTAGAACCCGCAGCTGTATTTTTAGCGGAGCACATAAACGGCGCAACGCCTACAGACACAACGATATTTTCGCTCGCCTCGATTATTGCCTTAGGATCAACCTTAACACTTACAGCCTCGCCGTCAAGATAATACTCAACGGGAATAGCAAAGTAATATTCGTCGAACCAGTAGGTAACCTTAATGCCGTTTTCAATAGCTTCACTTGATACACGTCCCGACTGAACCGCCGCGGAGCCCGACATAATATCAATCGGGTTTGAATTTAAAGAATATTTTACGGTTATGGCTGAGTTTACAAACTCTTGATTTTTATTATTCTCGGCAAGTGTATCGTAGGAATTTGGGTTTGTGCCCCATTTTCTGCCGTCCTTTTTGCTTGTGACAACAACGGAATAATGTTCGGCGTCCCAACCAAGAGTATAGTTGCTGTTTTCGAACATGTTATCGTTGCTTTCAAGCTCGGGAAGATCGGCATTTAAATCATAAATGCTTTCATCGTACTGGGTTACAACATCGAACTGTGTAGTCCAGATACCGTCATCCTCATCTTTTTTACAGGCGGCAAATACAGTGGAGAGTAATGTTATGCACAAAACCAAACAAATAAATTTAACTGTGTTTTTCATTTTCTCTCCTCCTACCTGTATTTTACTTCTTGAACCAAGGTCTCAATAAAGCTTATCAACTGAGAAACAAGGATTCCAACCATAAACGCCACAAATACCACAATAAGCATTCCTATAAGCGTTATTATCATAATGCCTATAAATTTTACGAAGCCGAATTCGTGAACGGTCATCATACCTACGCAAAGTATAATGTAATACAATGCCATAAATATTGTATGAATCGCTGTAATTACCAATTGTTCCTCGGGCGTTAATACATTAGATAAAAGGGTGAAAAGAATTAAGTAAATAATTTGCGGAACATACGAATAGCAAACTATTGTATATACCTCTTTTACTTTACCTTTTCCTTCAAACAGTGTTGCCATACCCCAGTTTACTATTGACATTAAAATTATAAACCCTATGGTAGTCAATATTACATAAGCGGCGTTGTAGTTGCTCTTGTTAAATATTACAAACATAAAGCCGCCGTTAATGTCGCTTACTACTGTGGCAACGTAGAACAACAACATAACAATTGTTGCAAGTATTATAGAGCCTTGATTATCGTATTTAATCTTCTTGCATGATTCAAACGGATGGAACATACATCCGAACATGGTTTTAATCTTTTGATTCTTAATAAGCGTAAGCTCGTGCTTGCTTGAATAAACAAGGAAAGCAATAAGTCCGCCTACTACAACTAAAACCACTAAAAAGATCCACACAAAGTTCCGTGATAAATAATCGTTTCTAACATACTGGAAGGCGCTTGCATATGCATCCTGATCGAAAGCATTTTTGGCATATTCCATGGCAAGCTCGTAATCCTCTTCCATGTAGGCGGCTTTAGAAAGCCCGTCGTAAGCTAACTGACATCCGCGATCCATGGATATTACTTTTTCCCAATATGGCTTTGCCTCAACATATGCACCGGTGCTTGTTAAGCTTTGTGCTTTTTTGAATGCCGCGCCAAATTCAGTCTCACTGTAAACAGTAATGGTATTGCCAAGCTTATCGGCGATTATTATGTCTTTGGTAAGGCTATTGTATCTTAACGAAATCGGAGCTACGAAAGTACCTTTTTGATATCCGTCCTGTGTTCCTCCGCCGACAACACCTAAAAGTCTGCATTCCTGATCATATATAAATATATGTCCGTAATTGCGACAAACGGTGTACATATAGCCATACTCGTCAACATCAACCGAACGAATATCCGTAACACGGTAACCGTACATTCCGCTTTTATCGGAATATCTTACGGAGCTGCCATCGGAAAAGTTAAAGGATTCGGAGGATTTAACATTCCTTTTTGTCTTGTCCTTTAAAATATTCGTTCCGCCGGGAGAGAGCTTACGAAGCTGCCCGGTTGAACTTATCCATGTGCTTGTAGCACCTGTCGCCGTGTAAATAAAATTGTCTTCGTCCATTGCTATATCGTTAAACTGATACGGAAGACTCTGTTCTTGGTTCGCTTTTTTTACATCGTTTCTAAATAGTGTTTCAAAAAGCTTAGTAAGCGCGCTTAATAGGTTGCCCTTTACAGTATTTGCGCCGTAAAAGCCCGAAAACTCACCGTTTTGGTCGTACATAACAGCGCCGAAATACGAGCCGTCACTAACTACATACGTAATTCCGTCTTTATCAACGACAACACGTGCCGGACGATAAATAAACGTGTCCGGAATAACATCAGCATCCGGCATTTTTAAAAGTGTTTTTACCGTGCCGTTGTAGTTTAAAACGATAATCCTTGCATTTTCTGTATCGCAAATGTAAATATCATTATTATCGTCTCTTACATATACGCCCATAAATCCGGTAAAGTCAAGCGCTTCGCCGTTATAGGATAAATTTTGTATTACGCGGCTTAGCTTAAAATTCTTATCAAGCACTACAACACGGCTGTTACCGCTGTCCGCTATAAATACAAATCCGTTTTTGTCTGTGTAAACATCCTGCGGATCGGCAAAGTTTCCAATGCCAAGGTCCGCACCCGTTACCGTCAATTTAAAATCATACAATGATTTAAGTTTTGAAGGCGTGGATTGTTGTATGCCGGTCCAATAAGTATACGACTGATAAGGTTCTGTAGGATAATTATCGTCTGCCGCAGCAGCCGGAACCGCAAGAACCGAAAACGCCATCACAAGGAGCAGAAAAACCGTTACAACAAGGCTTGTTTTTTTATTTTTTAAAAAAGCCATTAATTTTTCACTCCTTTTACTTAATACCCGCGCTACTCATGGTTTCGGTAACGCTTCGCTGAGAAATTAAATAAACCAAAATCGGCGGAATCATCATTATTACCGTAATAGCCATCGCCGAACCTGAACGAGCAAGTCCGCCGCCGGCAACAGTCGTCGCCGCATACGGAAGTGTTTTTAACTCTTCGCTGAATATTGTTCCCGACGGTGTTATTGCCCACAAATCACGGAAGGAGAAAAGCGTAAGTGTAAGCCAACCGGATTTAACAATAGGCATTACTATTTGCCAGAAAACCCTTAAAGTGCTTGCACCGTCAATACGTGCAGCTTCAATAAGCGGATCGGGCACGTTTGCATCCATGAACTGCTTCATAAGGAATACGCCCATAGAAGACGGTATCGCAGGCAATATATATATCCAGTAAGTATCTATCATGTGCAGCGAAGAATAAATAATGTACCTCGGAATTTCAAGGGTATATGCATTATATAACAGTGAGAATTGAACCAATGCAAATACTACAGTTTTGAATTTTAAATTTGATTTTGAAAGTACAAACGCCGCCATAGACGCTACAAACACGTGAAGTATTGTAGTTACTATACTAATAAATAAGCTGTTAAAAATGTATCTTGAAAGCGGTACGGAAAGATTGTCAAGCAAGCTTGGAAGTACGGTGTAGTTGCTAACTGTAGGACGTACTACGAAAAATCTCGGAGGGAATACAAGCAGCTCGTCTAAAGGTTTAAAGCTTGTTACGATTGAATAGATCATCGGCAAAACCGAATATAAGCCGAAAATCAACAAGAACAGAGTATAAACTATGTTTCCTCCGGTGCTTCTTGTGTAACGCTTATACTGGCTGCGGCTTGGAGCTTTGAGTTTTAATTTTTTTGGTGCTTTTACTGTATTTTCCATTACTCTTACCTCCCCGCCATATTGACAAGCTTACCTAAAAGCTGTTTTGTTAACGACATCAATATAAACAGCACTACGCTTATAGCCGCGGCGTAACCCATTTCGTAACGGGTAGCGCCAACGTCCGTTAAAAGCGTTACTATTGTTTCTGTTGAATAGTTAACGCTCGGGAAACCGGCAAGCGCCATAGGAACAGCCGAAACAGAGAAAGCCGACTGTATCTGCATAACCATACCGAACATCAATATCTCTTTCATTGAAGGAAGAGTAATATACCAAAGCTCGTGCCAGCGGTTTTTAATACCGTCGATAGCGCCGGCTTCATAAAGCTCGGCATTAACGTTTTGAAGACCCGAAATATTGGCTAAGAAGGTTACGCCAAGGCACATCCACAACTGAACTATAATTATAATGGTAAGCGCATATTGCGGGCTCTTAAGCCACTGAATCGGGTCGGTAATAAGACCCAGAGATATAAGCGTGCTGTTTATGTAACCGTAAGAGTCACCGGAAAAAAGTATCTGCCAAATAAAATATACGTTACCGGCAAGAGCTGGCGCATAGAACAGGAATGACAGAACGGTTCTGATTGTAGGACCGAACTCGTTAACCATCCAGGCCAGCATAAACGCCAAGAAGAAGCCTATCGGTCCTGTAATAATCGCAAATACCAAAGTATTGCTTAAAGCCGCCGGGAATATATCGTCCTCTAAGAACATTCGGCTGTAGTTGTTTAAAAACGTAAATTTCGGCATCGATACGGCATCAAAATCGAAAAAGCTTAATACTACAGAAGAAAGTACCGGTAAAACCGTAAATATAAAGAACAGGATAAAGAAAGGTGCAATCATAATAATATATGTAAGCTTTTGATTTCTTTTATCCCTTTTGGACTGCTTTCTTAAAGCAATCGCTTCTTTGCTTAGCATGGAATTTTCCATTATTTTTACACCCTCCTTTACTTAACATTGTATTGCGCACGCTTACGTGCAATCTCATTGTCGGCAATACCTGCCCATTTTACAAGCATATCCTTGCTGTTCTTGCTGTTGTTTACAACATTCCAGTAAGCCTGGTCTATTACACGCGCTGTGTAATATCCGCCCGGAACCTCCGGAATCTCCTGCAGGCGCTGCCATTGAGTAATGAGTGCATTAAGACTTGCACTGTCCCAACCCATTTGCTTAAAGGCTTCAACGTTACTTGTCGCAACACGTCCGGAAACGCCGAGTATGGATTCGCAGTTATCGGAATATGCAAGCTGAGTTTCCGCGGATGTCCACCATTTTAGGAATTCCCAGCCGCCTTTTTTGTTTTTGGAAATATTTAATATTCCGCAACCGGTACCGGAGCCTGCCTGGCTGTTATTAATAGTGCCGTCCTCTTCAACATATCCGGGGATCGGCGCCATCGCCCATTTGCCGCTGATTTCGGGCGCCGCCATCGTAAGGCTTATATACTCGGTATAAGACTGAATACCCATAGGCATAACGCCTATTCTGAAGCGGTTAAAGAAGTCCGCGGTTATGGGGAATTTATATTCATTATAGAAATTGGTCCAAAACTCAAATGTTTCGAGTGCGGTTGCGCTTGTAAGATTGGTGGCGGAAAGATCGTCTTTATAAATAGATCCGCCTCTTTGAATAAGCATTGACGGGAATATACTAAACGCCGCAACACCGGAATCTACCTGAGTTATCTGAGTTAACTTAATATACGGCAGCGAGCACTGCAAATTATGGCGCATCAAAAATGACGCTACTTCAATATATTCTTCCCAGGTGGTAGGAACTTTCAGTCCGTACTCACCTAAAATATCGGTGCGGTAAAATAGCATATAGAAACTGGTTGTATCGGAAAGAGCATAAGTGCCGCCCTGGAATTTAAACGGCAAAACCGCGTCTTCCGACATATACCGTTTAATAACCTGTTCGTAATCGGGGAAGTTTTCAAGGTTGTACATAGAGCTTCTTAAAGCAAGGTTTACAGGTGTACTTCTCGCCATATGAAGCGAGCAGTCGGGTCCGTTGCCCGAGAGTATACCTTGTATGTACGAAGCGTTGGATATTTTAAGGTTTACGCCTATACCCGTTTTTGGTGTAAAAGATGATTGAATAAGATCGTTAAGAACACGTACCTGATCACGGCCCCAGTTAATCCATATCGTTATGGTTTCGTCGGCGTCGCTATCACCGGAAATGTTGTTGTAGTTTGCACTGAACGAGCCTAAAAATCTTTGCATCGAAAACCATGTTTTTTCAAAAAATCCGGCTCTGTTGTGATCAAATTCGGCTTCAGTCGGAGCAAGCTCGATATAGTCAATTGAAAGAGCCATCTTCATCATATCGTAAACTAACGCTGCTACAGAAGTATAGTTTGTATAATAAAGGCTCTTGTAAGTATGTGCCGCAAGTCTGAAATCAAGCATTTTTTCAAGTACGTTGCTCATAGAACGTATGCTTGACGCATAAGAACCGCCGTTCGCGCCTGCAAGCTCCTCAATGCCCGAAGCTATACTTTCAAGCTCCTCATCACAAGAAGTCAGCACTTCTTCTAAATCGGGAATCTGGTTAAATAATGCATAGTCGCGGTTGGCGTCGGGTGTTTCACCGGTTATCATAACGATTTTTCTGTACATAACTCCAACGTCATACATTACAGCCTGAAGGCGGTTTACAAGGGCGGTCATCTCGCCAAGGCATACTTCCATAGAAATGGTATGTTCGCCTGCGTCAAGATAAAGCAAATACGGATCGTTATTATCATCGGTCCACTCTTTATAATCCCAGTTTATACCGTAGTTAAATTTAATATTTGCGGCTTCGGCAAACGGAACTTCGCCATCTATTAAAAGTTTGCGGTAGCTTGAACCGTTTAAAACATAATTTTGACGATAGCGGAATCCCACTTTATAAAGTCCCGCTTTATCTGCCGTAAACTTCCAGGTTATTATTTCGCCCGGCATCTGCCAGTTGGTGTTACCTATATAGTTTACACGGGAAAGATACGGGCTTTGACCGTTTTTAGAAGACATTCTCGGATCTGACGAGTCGGCCTTCGATACAAGAGAGTTTGTAGTTTTTAAAACAGCATTTTCGCCTTCGATTTTTATCGTATTTTCAGCTGTTTCATTGCCATACGAAGCCTTAACCTCTTCATAGCTTTTATACGTTAACGGCGCTACCAAATCGATAGACGCAATAGCTACGGGTTCTGCTACTGAAGTAATGGTAATGGTGTGGCTGCCGGATGTGAGATAAAATTTAAAGGGCATATCCTCAAGGCCGGATGCATCCACAATTCTTTTTGTGTTATACTGGAAAACCTCTTCTTGAGACGGAGAAAATTCATTTCCCATGCCGTCCGCACGTACATCTCCGGAATCCTTCCATAAACGCGGTACTTCAAATTCCTGAACGCCGTCAAAAGGAATCGCTCCGTCGATCATCAAGCCGAGCTTTATAGGATTGTTGCGTCCTTTTAAGCCGATATAGGTAAGCTCGATGTTATAGTCGCCTGAAAATAATACGTTTATCGTATAGCTCGCAGAGCTTTTTTCAGTAATAAATTTTGCGACGTTTGCTTTCCCTTCGTAATTGTCTGCTTTTTCCACACTGCCGGAAAAAGAAGCAAAATCAGCGCCTTTTTTAGATACGCTTGTTGTGGCATCAGCACTATCGGATATAGCCGAGCGATATGTTTTATAGCTTTGCAAATCCGAAGATGCGACGACAGCGCCTCCACTTACAGTGTCCGCCGAAACGCCGGCTGTAAACAGCGAAGCGACCAGCACGACAACAGAAAGTATCAGCGCACAGCTTTTTTTCATACAATCTCCTCCAATTAATGCCCTTTTAAAATATCGGTTTTACCGACAAAAAGCACCAAGCAAAAGGCAGGTTTCGCCTTTCACTCAGTCAAATTTTATCATACATTTTGCAACGAAAATATAAAAACTATATTATTATATATTAACGTCCAGTTCAATTTTATCATAAGTACATTTTTTATAAAGTCTAAATTTTTCTCGGGAACTTATAAAAAATTAAACCAAATACCAAATGTGCGCTTAATTTGCGGATAAAAACACAATATTTATTAAAAAAATAAATAGAAAATTAACAAAACGAAGTAAAAATTAACAAATTGTTAATACTTTTTTTGTTGCAAAAAGCAAAATACAAATCGAATTTGTCGTCAAATGCGTGTCTTATTAAATCTAAAAAACCAAATATTTTTTTAGTTAAAATAACCAAATATTTTATTTGACCGTTTTTACGGCCGGTAAAATACCCTTGTCTGTTATGTCGATTACCGCATAGGTTGAAACGCCGTTGTAATCAGGCTTAATACTTCCCGGACACACAACAAAAACGCCATTAATAAAATCAATTTTAGCTTTATGCGTATGCCCGTATAAAGCTATTTTTGCCCCTTGCTCTTTCGCTTTTAATGCAAGTATTTCCGGCGATGATTTTACACCGAACTCATGACCATGTGTATAAATAATTTTAACGCCGTTTATTACAATTATATCTGTCGTTTGAAAGTCTGCAATGTCGCAGTTTCCCTTTACAATATGAAAATTCTTGTTTTTAAACTCATCCTTTAATTTTATTGCGTCATATAGCCCGTCACCGAGAAAAAACACCTCTTTTGCGCTCTCGTCAATCAGCGCTTTTTTAAAGTTATCCTTTTTACCGTGGCTGTCCGAAAAAACCAAAATACGCATAAGACACATTCCTTTTTGTTATCAATTTTTTATAAACTGAATAATATGTTAAAGAGGTGATAAATGTGGAGATAGACAAAGACAAACTTTTAAGGCAGATAAAGGCAACTTTAGGGGGCAACAGCAACCTTGAATCGGCAATAAAAACAGGTGATAAAAACAAAATTTTGCAGTCTTTAAGCCCGGAGGATTCCGCAAAAATCAGCGAAATACTAAAGGATAAAAAGGCGATAAATGAAATTCTTGCCAACGAAAAAATAAAGTCTATAATTGAAGACTTAAAAAGAAAATAGCCATGGATGACATAAATAACACTTTGTCCGAGATATTAAAGGACGAGAATTCCGTGGCGGCGCTTAAAAATATAGCGGAGCAGCTTTTGAAAGGCGAAGGAGAGCCTGATAAGGGGCCCTCCGTCTTAGACGGCATAGATATGGCAAAGCTCGCCGGCACATTAAGTATGATAAACAAAAAGCCAAACGACAGCCGCATCAACCTTTTAATGTCACTTAAACCTTATCTTTCAGAAAACCGTCAAAAAAGGCTCGACAGCGCTGTAAAAATACTGCGCTTATATTCGGTAATACCCTTACTTAAAGAAACCAATCTTTTAGGAGGACTTTTAGGTGACTGATTTTGAAAGGCGTGAATTCGAGCGGCAAAAAAATATCGCCGTGCAAAAATTTAAAGATATGTACGACCCCGGCCCTCCGTTTATAAAACCGCCGCAACCTGCGCCGATATCTTTGCACGATAAAAAGCCGGAAAACGAGTCCGGCCTTGATATTTTAAAACTATTAAATTTTAAAAATATGGAGCTTGACGGCGACCGCATAATAATTCTTGCGCTCGCTTTAATTCTATCGGCCGAAAAGGCCGACGAACTACTGATTTTAGCACTTATTTACATAATGCTTTAAGAATTAACTTCATGTCATCTAAAGCGGATTCGGTAACGTGGCCGGCCTTTTTTTGAAGTTCGAGCGACGCATCAAACGAAGCAATCGCAACCTCGGCGTGCAAAATAAGATCGGCGCTTTTGTCACTTTTTAAAAACGAAACAGTTTCTTTTTTAAATATGCCAAAGCGCCTGCGAATATAGGCAACCGCCGCCGCACGCGCGGCGTCATTGCGGACAAGCTCGACAGAATTTTCATCGTAATTTGAAATTTTCAGTCCGTTTTTATGTAAATCCGGCGTAAGCGATAACAGCGCAATTCCGGCATTCTCGAGGTGCAGGGTAAGTTTGGTAATATCCTTAATAAAAAGTGAAATACCGTCTTCGGAAATCGTTTCATCACTGTCTTTAAAGCTTAATATAATTTCGGAACCGGGAAGCCGCGATACCGTATCTTTAAAAGCTACAAGAGTATGCCGATCTATAACTTTGCTGTCTATCACGTTATCTTCAAAAACGGTAAGGCCGCCGTCGTTACAAACAAAACAAATATTTTCAAGCGAACCGCTAAACAAATTATGAAGTCTATGATAAGATTTGCTTGAAATAACGGCAATTTTTATGCCTTGTTTTGCAAGCGAAGAAATCAATTCCTCTGTACTTTTTAAAAGCTTACCGTTTTTTAAAAGCAGCTCTTCATCTATCGTTATTAGATTAATCATTCGGCGCCTCCGGTTTTCATATAATTTTTAACTTCGTGCTTGTTTTTAAATATAAAACAGCTCCCGACGACAATCGGCATATAAAAAGTTAAAAGGCGCCACAATAAAATGGCAACGGCTATGCTTTTACCGGACGCCGCAAACGCCGAGCCGAAAAGCAATAAAAATCCGCCTTCCGCACCACCGGAGCCGCCCGGCAAAGGCACAAACGAGCAAATCATAAAAGTAAGAGCCGCCGCCCCAAAGGCGTCACCAAAAGAAATATTAACCGACAGGCTTTTACATATAAATACAGGTACTAAAAAGAAGCAGGTAAGCTGAAGCGCCGAAAAAACTGCCGGCCATAACATAACCTTAAAATTCATTCTGTAATACTGAAAATTTGCATGAAATTTATCGATCTCGGCATTGATTTTATTAATTTTGTCATCGGGATTTTTTAATATTTTTATTTTCCCTAAAAACTTAATTATCGCGTTTGCGGCTTTAGCGCAAAAATGCGGGAAAAAGCAAGCCGCAATAAGCGCCGCAAGCGCGCCGGAATTTACCAAAAAGCCTATTATCGCCAAAGAGCTGAAAGCATTTATATTCCGGTTAAAATAGGGCAGTTTAACAATTAGAACTATAAGAGAATATAAAACCATTACCGCTTGATAAACCAAAAACCGAACCAACAGAACACAGGCGCCTTCGCCGGCCGAAAGCCCGTATTTAGTCAGCTGATATGTCTGCATGGGCTGGCCGCCGGAAGCCGACGGGGTTATGCAGTTGAAAAGCTGGCCTATCATGGTAACACGCAAAATCGATGAGAACCTAAGCTTTTTACCGTCACCTTTTTTTATTATAATGTATTGGGCAAGCGTTTCAAACACCCAGTACAGCACCATCATAATAACACCGGCAAGCATCGGTAAAAACTTGGCTGTGTTGATAGCATTATACAAATTTTGCGGATCATCAATAAAAAAGATATATCCTAATAAAAGCAAAAATATTAAGGCTATAAAACCTATTGAAAGTCCAATTTTTTTCAATTTTCTTCAACATCTCTTTAAAATGAGTTTAAAACAGTATATCACAAAATTAAAAAAAAGGCAATATTGAGTAAAGGTTGTAAAAATTCGAAAAATGTGCTATATTTATTATATATTAACACATGAAAGGAAAAAACCATGGATATTATTCAAATTAATTCTGAGAACTTTGACGAAATCATCTCGAAAGACACACCTGTGCTTATTGATTTTTATGCAGATTGGTGCGGCCCGTGCAAAATGCTTTCCCCTATTGTTGAAGAGGTTGCCGCAAAATATGACAACATTGCTTTCGGCAAACTTAACGTTGACGAAAATCCGGAAATATGCGAAAAATTCGGCATTATGAGCATCCCTACCTTGATCTTCTTTAAAAACGGTGAAGCGGTTGAAACTTCGGTAGGCCTTATCTCCGAAGAAAGATTAGTCGAGATTATTTCACAGTAGAGGCATATTATGGAACACCAATTAAAAGTTAAAGGTATGCATTGTGCGCACTGTGTACAAGCAGTTACCGATGCATTAATAAATGCCGGTGCCGCCGACGTAAAGGTTTCTCTTGAAGAGCAAACGGCAACCTTCAGTTCTTCACTTTTGGATGAAAAGCCGTTTATAGAGGCAATTAAAAATGCAGGCTTTAAAGCCAAAAAATAAATTTTAGTAAAAATTAATAAAAATTAATTGTTTTTTTTATTCTTTTTTTGGTTTTTGCTATTGCAAAGTTTTAATTAATCGGCTATAATATTTATAGAGTTGCAAATTAAGTCTTCTTTTGACCGAATTTGTAAAAACAATTCAATTTGCCAATATAGGATTGAGTATAATGGTTCAATCGTTTCTACCGCACGCCAAAAAGATGCGACTATTGGTTTAAAAAACACATGCATTCTTGTAGTGTTTTTCCGGTATTGGCAAACAGACTGATTTTTTGGTCTGTTTTTTTGTTTTTATTCTTTCTTTAAAGAATACTTTGTTTGGGCTTGAAGCTAAAAACAAAATTTTGGAGGAAAAAAAATGAAAAAGATTTTTGCACTCGCACTCGCTCTTGTCATGACCGTTTTAGTTTTTGCAGGATGCAACGGCAACAACGAAGCTGCCGACGGTAAAAAAGATCTCAGCAACGTAAAGATTGGTCTTATATGCCTACACGATGAAAACTCCACCTATGACAACAACTTTATCCAGGCTTTAAAGGCTGCTCAAGCTGAGCTTGGTCTTAAAGACGATCAGGTACTTATCAAAACAAACATCGGTGAAAATGACGCTTGCTACAATGCAGCTGCAGAGCTTGCCGAAGCCGGATGCAACATTGTATTTGCAGATTCTTTCGGTCATGAGACCTATATGATCCAGGCTGCAAAAGAATTTAAAGATGTTCAATTCTGCCACGCAACAGGTACTAAAGCTCACACGGAAAACATTGCTAACTATCACAATGCATTTGCCGAAATTTACAAAGGCCGTTATCTTGCAGGCGTTGCCGCAGGTATGAAATTAAACGAAATGATTTCTGCCGGCAAAATCACTGCTGACAAAGCAGTTATCGGTTATGTTGGCGCTTTCAACTATGCCGAAGTTGTTTCCGGTCTTACTTCCTTCTTCCTTGGCGCTCGTTCTATCTGCCCTTCCGCTACAATGAAGGTTACCTACACAAACTCCTGGTTTGATATCGCTCTTGAAAGAGAAGCTGCTTTAAAACTCATCAACTCCGGTTGTGTTCTTATCAGCCAGCACGCTGACAGTGAAGGCGCTCCTAAGGCTTGCGAAGAAAAAGGCATTGTTAATGTTGCTTACAACATCAGCACAATCTCCATGGGACCTAACACCGCTCTTATCTCTTCTAAAATCAACTGGACTCCTTACTTCAAACTCATCATCAACAGCGTTGTAAGCGGTGTTGCAATCGCTACCGATTTCTGCGGCACAATGGCTGACGATTATGTTCAGCTTACTGAACTCAACACTAAGGTTGCTGCCCCCGGTACTCAAGAAAAACTCGACGAGATAAAAGCAAAACTCATCTCCGGCGAAATCAAGGTATTCGATACCTCTGCATTCACCTATAAGGGTAAAGCTCTTACATCTTACACTGCTGACGTTGACGACGCAGGTGACTTTGTTCCCGAGACCGAAGTTGTTATTAACGGCGAATTCAGTGAATCATCTAAGAGATCTGCTCCTTACTTCGATATTAAATACATCGACGGTATCAGCGAATAATTTAAATTTTATAATAAGGCGGAGTATAATGCCCCGCCTTATTAATTTTAAGATTAGTTTTGAAAAGAGCGCCTAAAAAAGGCTTTGTTTTCAGAATTAAACGGTAAAGAAAGGATGCGGTTTTTTGGAACAGGTTCCGGCAATTGAACTTAAAGGAATAACCAAATGCTTCGGAAACGTAATAGCAAACAACAATATTAATCTTACTGTAAATAATGGTGAAATTTTATCGCTTCTTGGTGAAAACGGGAGCGGTAAAACCACACTGATGAATATGATTTCGGGTATATATTTCCCGGATAAAGGTCATATATACATAAACGGCGAAGAGGTTGTTATTCGTTCCCCTAAGGACGCTTTTGACCATAAAATAGGAATGATACATCAACACTTTAAGCTGGTTGATGTGTTTACTGCTGCCGAAAATATTGTTTTAGGCCTTGATACAAAAGAAAAATTCAATATTAAAAAGGTTACCGAAGAGGTTTCGGCAATTGCCGATAAGTACGGATTTAATATTGATCCTGCTAAAAAGATATATGAGATGAGCGTATCCGAAAAGCAAACCGTTGAAATTTTAAAGGTGCTTTACCGTGGTGCAAACATCCTTATTTTAGATGAACCAACCGCCGTTTTAACACCTCAGGAGACGGTAAAACTATTTAATGTTATCCGCCGCATGCGTGACGATGGAAAAGCGCTTATTATAATTACCCACAAGCTGCACGAGGTTATGTCTGTATCAGACAGGGTTGCAGTTTTAAGAAAAGGCGAATATATAGCCACGTTAAACACAAAAGAAACCTCCGAAGCGGAGCTTACGGAGATGATGGTTGGTAAAAAGATTGACCTTAATATTGAAAGAAGTACACCGGAAAACCCGGTGGACAGGCTTATAATTAAAAATATAAGCTGCAAAAACCGAGAGGGCGTAAAACTTTTAGACGATATTTCGTTCACCGCAAAAAGCGGCGAAATACTTGGCATTGCCGGCATAGCCGGAAGCGGCCAGCGCGAACTTTTAGAGGCTATTGCGGGTCTTCAGCATGTTGAAAGCGGCGATATCCTTTATAACAATCCTAAGACTGATGAAAGCGAAAGCATAAAAGACAAAACTCCACTTCAAATACGGGAACTCGGTATAAGGCTTTCTTTTGTACCTGAGGACAGGCTTGGTATGGGGCTTGTAGGCAATATGGACATTGTGGATAATATGCTTCTTAGAAGCTACAGAAAAGGAAAATCCGCCTTTTTGGAAAGAAAAGAGCCTAAAAACCTTGCCGAACACATTATAAGCGAGCTTGAGGTTGTAACTCCAAGCGCGAACACGCCTGTAAGACGGCTTTCCGGCGGAAATGTGCAAAAGGTACTTGTCGGCCGTGAAATAGCGGCGTCACCTACCGTTTTAATGGCGGCATATCCCGTAAGAGGACTTGATATAAACTCTTCATATTTAATTTATAATCTTTTAAACGAACAAAAAAAGCGCGGCGTTGCGGTTATTTTTGTGGGCGAAGATCTGGACGTTTTAATAGAGCTTTGCGACAGGATACTGGTTATCGGCGGCGGCAGGGTTACAGGCATTGTCGACGGCAGAACCGTTAAAAAAGAAGAAATCGGTCTACTTATGACCAAAACCGGAGGTGTCGACAGTGAGTAACCAAATAGATAAAAACGCACGTGAACCGCTTTTCCACATCACAAAACGCTCTTCAATGAGCCTTAAAAGGCAGTGGTTAATTAGGGGTATAGCAATAATAGCGGCGTTAATCGTAAGTGCTGTTATAATAATAATTTTAACTAAATATAATCCTTTGGAAGTTTATCAGTCAATGATTAGCGGCTCCTTTGGTTCACCAAGAAAATTCTGGTTTATGCTGCAAAACGTCGCAATGCTTTTATGTATTTCTCTTGCAGTTACTCCGGCTTTTAAAATGAAGTTTTGGAACCTTGGCGCCGAGGGGCAGGTATTAGTAGGCGGTCTTGCGGCAGCGGCCTGCATGTTCTGCATTAAAGACGCGCTTCCGAATTTTGTACTTATTATAATAATGCTCGTAGCGAGCATTGCGGCAGGCATTATTTGGGGCGTGCTTCCGGCTGTATTTAAAGCAAAATTCAACACAAACGAAAGCTTGTTTACTTTAATGATGAACTATATTGCAATACAGCTTGTTTCCTTCTTTATTATGGTATGGGTTCCAAGCGGCTCCAGTGTTATGGGCGTTATAAATCAATCTACCGAAGCCGGCTGGATACCCGATATTTTCGGACAAAAGTATTTATTCAACGTGCTTTTAGTTGCTTTGCTTACAATTGGTATGTTTATTTACCTAAAATTCAGCAAACAAGGCTATGAGATAGCAGTTGTAGGCGAAAGCCAAAATACAGCGCGTTATATTGGCATAAACGTTAAAAAGGTAATTATCAGAACCATGATGATATCGGGCGGCATATGCGGCCTTGCCGGATTTTTACTGGTTTCCGGCACCAACCACACTATATCAAAAGATCTTGCCGGCGGCATGGGCTTTACCGCAATCATGGTATCCTGGCTTGCAAAATTCAATCCCATTATGATGGTAGTTACTTCGTTTTTAATTGTCTTTTTACAAAGAGGCGCCTCGGAAATTGCTACCGCGTTTCGTCTTAATGAAAGCGTAGCCGACATTTTAACAGGCATAATACTTTTCTTTATAATCGGTTGCGAATTCTTTATAAATTATAAGATCAATTTCCGCAAAAAAGAGGAGGTGGCCTAAATGACAACGATATTCCATTTTATTAATGCGGCCATAATTCAAGGCGTTCCGCTGTTGTTTGGCGCCACCGGCGAAATAATAACGCAAAAAAGCGGAAACTTAAACTTAGGCATCCCCGGTATTATGTATGTTGGCGGAATTTCCGGAATTATCGGCGGTTATATTTACGAAAAATCTACGGCCGCACCTTTGCCGCTTTTATGCATTTTAATACCGCTTTTATCCTGCCTTTTGGGTTCGTTTTTAATGTCACTTATTTACTGCGTGCTTACAATCACTTTAAGGGCAAACCAAAACGTAACCGGCCTTGCACTTACAACCTTCGGCGTTGGTATAGGCAACTTTTTCGGAGGCAGTTTACTTAGCTTTTTCGGAGAGACCGGCTCAATCTCTCTTTACACTACCGGCCAGTGTTACAAAGCTTCGCTTCCGTTTGCAAAAAATTTAGGCATTTTCGGCGAAACATTTTTATCTTTTGGATTTTTAGCATATCTAAGCATAATAATCGCACTTGTTGCTTCTTATGTATTAAATAAGACTAAGGTTGGATTAAACTTAAGAGCCGTCGGCGAAAATCCCGCAACTGCCGACGCCGCAGGCATAAGTGTAACAAAATATAAGTATGTATCAACACTTATCGGCGGCATGATCGCGGGACTCGGCGGATTATACTTTGTTATGGATTATACCGCAGGCGCCTGGACAAACGACGGCTTTGGAGACCGCGGATGGCTTGCCATTGCGATAGTTATTTTTGCGGTATGGAAACCGGCGTCCGCTATTTTAAGCTCGTTTTTATTCGGCGGTTTATACATAATCTGCGTATATATTCCGGGTCTTTCAAGCAGCGCCAAGGAACTTATTAAAATGCTTCCCTATGCTGTTACAATATTTGTGCTTATATTTATAAGCCTTCGCAAAAAACGCGAAAACCAGCCACCGGAAAGTTTAGGGCTTCCATACTTTAGAGAAGAACGATAGCAAATAAAGAAGACAGGCTTGTGCCTGTCTTCTTTTATATCAATTCTTTAATTTTTAATATCGCGTCTTCTATTAGCTCTTGGGTATTCTTAATTGTGACGCCGGCAACCGATGTAGAGCATTTATTCATCGGTATTAATATTTTTTGCGCTGAACTCGATGCTACTGCATTTGCCATTGCGGAAGTTATCTCCCCTAAAAGCGAGTCTGCAAGCACTATTCCTATAGGTCCTATAATTATATCTGCACGTTTACTGGCTATAATTACGGGATTTTCACCGGTAGCCGCCATTTTTGCTCCAGCTTTTAACATGGCGGACGTTGCAATGCTGTTTGTTCCTATAGCTGTTATTTCTGCTGCAACGAAAGATTCCGTCAGCCGTTTAATTAATTCGGCGCCGAGCTTTCCACCCTGACCGTCAATAACAACAATTTTTTTCATTTTCTTCACCAAAAAATATTATATCATAGCAAAAATAATAATACAATTAAAAAAATTTAAAAAAAAGGTTGACAAATTTAATTTAGCGTGTTAATATGATAAAGCAGTAAATCAATAAAACATCTGGAGGAAGAAATTATGAAAAAAATTATTGCTTTATTTTTAACTTTTATTATGTTATTATCGTTTGCCGGTTGTACAGCTAAAACCGACTCGGCTTATGTAAAATCCAACGGAAAACTTATTGTTGGTATTACAGATTTCGAACCTATGGATTACAAGGATGCAAACGGCGAGTGGATCGGCTTTGACGCAGACATGGCAAAGGCTTTTGCCGAATCTTTGGGAATTAAAGCCGAGTTCATTGAAATTGACTGGGACAACAAGGTTATGGAGCTTGACGGTAAAACAATTGACTGCGTATGGAACGGCATGACCTTAACCGACGAAGTAAAATCTTCTATGGATTGCTCAGATCCTTATTGCAACAACGCACAGGTTGTAGTTGTTAAATCTGATGTTGCCGATAAATATCAAACAGCTGAATCCTGTAAAGAATTAAAATTTGCAGTAGAAGCCGGTTCTGCAGGCAAAAAAATAGCCGAAGAAAACGGATTTAAGTTTACAGAAGTTAAAGATCAGGCAACTGCTTTAATGGAAATTGCTTCCGGTACAAGCGACGCCGCTATTATAGACCTTCTTATGGCAGACGCTATGATAGGTGAAGGCACCTCTTATGCTAACTTAACATACACTGCTAAACTCAACAGCGAAGAATATGGCGTTGGCTTTAGAAAAGGTTCGGATTTAGTTGCTCTTTACAACAGCTTTTATAAAGATGCCGTAGCTTCCGGCAAGGTTGATGAAATCGCCGCTAAGTACGATGTTTCGGCTGCAATTATAAAATAAATAAAAATAAAGGTGAGAGATATATCCTCTCACCTGTTTCTCTGAGGAGATCGTTTTGAATACATTTAGCGAACAACTTCCGGTAGTGCTATCTGCGCTAAATTCCGGATTTTTACAAACTTTAAAACTGTTTTTTGTTACCCTAATTGGAGCAATACCGTTGGGGCTTTTAATTTCATTTGGTTCTATGAGCCGTTTTAAACCGTTATCCTTGCTTATTAAATTTATAGTATGGATAGTTCGCGGTTCCCCGCTTATGATACAGCTTTTAATCGTTTATTATTTTCCCGGTTTAGTGCTTAAAACACCTGTTTGGGGCAGCGGCGAAACAGGCAGATTTATAGCGGCGTCGGTTGCTTTTATTATAAACTATGCCTGCTATTTTTCGGAAATTTACAGAGGCGGTATTTTGGGTGTTCCAATTGGCCAAGAGGAAGCCGGAAAAGTATTAGGTCTTTCTAAAAACCAAATTTTCTTTAAAATTACGCTATTACAGATGATAAAAAGAATAGTACCTCCTATTGCGAACGAAATAATCACTCTTGTAAAAGATACGTCGCTTGCTCGTATTATCGCTTTGCAGGAGGTAATTTGGGCCGGCCAAGCCTTTTTAAAAGGTTCTCAAGGAATATCCGGACAAATTTGGCCGTTATTTTTTACTGCAATATACTATTTAGTATTCAGCGGAGTACTCACCGCACTCTTTTCAAGGCTTGAAAAGAAGCTTTCCTATTTTTAAAGGGGTATAATATGGCATTATTAGAAGTTAAAAATCTTTATAAAAGCTTTGGCGGCAACGAGGTTTTAAAGGGTATTAATTTTTCTTTAGAAAAAGGAGAAATTTTAGCAATTATAGGCTCGTCAGGCAGCGGCAAAACCACGCTGCTTCGGTGCTTAAACTTTTTAGAGGAGCCAACTTGCGGAAGCATTGAAGTAAACGGCGAAGTCCTTTTTTCCGAAGAAATATTAAACACTTTAACCGAAAAGCAAATCCGAAAAAACCGTTTGCACTTTGGCCTTGTTTTTCAAAATTTCAATCTTTTCCCGCAGTATACCGTTTTAGAAAACGTAACTCTTGCTGTAAAGCTTTTAAACGATGTTAAAAAAGACAAAGAAAAAATCGAGCAAATAAACAGCATGGCGAAAAAGTTGATTGATAAGGTAGGTTTATCCGATAAAATCGGCGCCTACCCCGGCACCCTTTCGGGCGGCCAGCAACAACGCGTAGCCATTGCGAGAGCTTTAGCATTATCGCCGGATATTCTGTGCTTTGACGAGCCGACTTCGGCTTTAGACCCCGAACTTACCGGAGAGGTGCTTAAGGTTATAAAAAGCCTTAAAAGCAACGACACCACCATGATAGTGGTAACCCACGAAATGAATTTTGCCAAAAACGTCGCCGACAAGGTTGTATTTATGGCGGACGGCGTAATTGAAGAGACTGGTTCACCGGAAGAACTATTTTTAAACCCAAAATCGGCAAAACTAAAAGCCTTTTTACAAAAATCTTTAGAAGAAATATAAAAAGCACTGAAAATCAGTGCTTTTTATTTTGCTTTTGCAACTATATAAAGCCTTTCGCTCTTATCATGAGGAAGCGAAAATGTCATATCATCGTGAACAGCCACAACCGAAAATCCGCTTTTATTAAGCATTTCGCTCAGTTCTTCAACACTGTACACGCGCTCAAAAAAATCAACAGAGCTTCTTTTATAAAGTGAATCTACTTTTGAAAAGATATCGATATAAATATGGGTTCCTTTTTTATTTCGGCAGTTTGTCCATGCTATAAAATCATCTCGCAAAAAATAATTAAAACAGTTATCTGCAAGAACATTCTCGTGCTTGTATTTAGTGTTTATATCAAAAATAAAAAGACGATCCTTTTCTAAAAACAAACGGACATTTTTAAATACTTTTTTAAGATTTTTCTTGTCGGTTATATGATTAACACTGTCAAGCATACAAATGGCACCATCAACCGTGCCAAATAGATCAAGCTCCTCCGCTTTTTGACAAATAAAAAGAGCTTCGCACTTCTTCATTGCAATATTAAGCATTTCTTCGCTAACATCAACACCGACAGTATCTATGGACGCATCTAACATCTCTTTAGTAAACGAGCCGGTGCCGCAGCAAAGATCTAAAAGAAGGGTCGGAAGACGATCGTATTTTTTAAAAAGCTTTCGTACATATTCCGCCCGATTTTTATAATCGGCAAATTCATTTAATTCATCATAGTACTTGGCAAAATCTTGATACATACAAAAACCTCTCTTTTTTGTATTGTATCAAATTTTCAATTTAAACGCAATGCTTTTTAGCGCCGTTAAAATCTCCGCCGTTTATAACTTTAAATTTGCGACGGCGAATTTTAGCAAAAACCTTCTTTTCGAACATTGCAACCTTTTTTTCATTAAAAAGGCCTAAAATAAGCAAAGCACCTATTAGAAACTCAATAATCGTCGGTAATAACACGTTTTTTCCTCCTGCCGAACATTTGTTCTTTTATTCTATTATAGCACATTTTTCGGGTTTGTCAAGCCCCTTTACAAAAATATTATAACAACATTTAAGTCCGAAAAATCGGACTCTGTAAAAATAATTTTACCATTTATTTTGTATTGACAAAATCAATATTTTATGATATTTTATTTATAGAATCGTTTCTATTTATGGAGGATATGTATGGTTAAATTTGGTCAAACTTTAACTTCCGAAATGGTAAAGCAAGCCGCCTTAAACTGTGGTGCGGACGCTTGCGGAATTGGCTCTATGGATCGTTTTGCTAATGCTCCGAAAGAGAATGATCCAAGGTATCTATTCCCTGAAGCCAAATCATGTATAGGCTTAATTTTCCGCGTTCATCGCGGTCTATATAGACCAATGGAAGAAGGAACACATTGGGGCATGTACTCTTCTGTAGGATATGCCAACGTTAACGATGTTCATATGCCTGTAGTTATGCGTGAACTCGGTTCTTTTATTGAGGACTTTGGCTACGAAGCTGTAATTTACAATAACACGGCGGTAAGATACAACATAAATTCCGGTGTTCCGGTAAGAGAAGGCTATCCAAAATCAAATATATTCCTGCATGCGAGAATTGCCGGCGTAATATGCGGCCTAGGTGAAATCGGCTGGTCGAATATTTTCTTGCATCCGGAATTCGGTCCGCGCGTAAGGCTTGCCTTTATTTTTACAGACGCCGAGCTTGAGCCGGATCCGATAATGGAGCCGCATCTTTGCGATAAGTGCAAAATCTGCGTTGCAAAATGCTCGTCGGGAGCTATAGCCAAAGACGAATCCGTTTCCTTTACAGTTGAAGGCAAAACCTATTCCTACGCAAAACTTGACGAGGAAAAATGCGAAGTCGGTTTCCAGTGCGGAACCGAAGACCGCAACCCCTTCTTATGGGATGGCAGCGACGAAACTGAGCTTGTAAGATTTTTGATGAAAGCTATATATAACGACGATTCAAAATATTTAAAACAGCGTCAAATTCACAGCCGCTGGGCGTCCCGGGATAATATTTACAGAATGCACGCACCTTCCGCTGCAGGTATTAACAACTTTAAGCATCCGGGAACCATGTGCGGAGCCGCCTGTCAAAGAGAGTGTATGATTCATCTTGAGCAGCAAGGAAAACTTACCGGAAAGTTTCATAACAAATTTAGAATCAGAAAACCATGGAAGCTGGATACCGAAAAGCTATTACAAGAGATTTACGGCGACCAGTCTAACGTTGACCACATCACCGACTACGGCCCTAAAGGCAACTAATATTCGAACCCGATTTTTATCGGGTTCTTTTTAAAAATTTTGGAGGAAATGATTTGAAATACAGTGTTGGGTATCAATTTTCATGCGAAAACGGCACAAGCCTTTGTGAAGAACTTGTTCAATTAAAAGAGCATATTGCGGAGGTGTACTTTCCGTGGCTCGATATGCCAAGCGGAAGGTCTGTTATTAACGATGACCACGGCGAAAAGTTTTGGCAGGCGCAGGAATGCCTTGAAAGCGATCTTGCACTATTGTCACAAAACGGCATTAAGCTTAATCTTTTGTTAAATGCCGCTTGTTATGGAAGTGACGCCATATCCACAAGGCTTCAAAACCAAATTTGTTCTTTAATTGAGCATATTGAAGATATTGCAGAGCTTCCTTCCGTTACTACAACAAGTCCATATTTAGCGGAAATTATAAAGCACTATTTTCCAAAAGTGGAAATAAGAGCATCGGTTAACATGAGAATAGGCACAAAAAAAGGCATGCACTACCTGTTTGACAATTTTGACGGGTTTTATCTCCAGCGTGATTACAACCGGAATTTTGAATATATTAAAGAAATTAAAGCCTTTTTAAACGACAACGGCAAAAAGCTTTTTATGCTTGCAAACAGCGGATGTATGTCATTTTGCTCGGCACAGAGTTTTCACGATAATGCTCTTGCGCACGAGCGTGAAATGATGGAAAAAATCAATCGCACTGATTTTCAAATTGCGCATTGCTTTAATTATTATAAAAATACTGAAAACCAGTGGGAAATTCTGACAAACACCTTTGTACGACCTGAGGATATTGAAAAATATGAACCGTATTTCGATTGTGTAAAGCTTGCAACACGAAGCACCAGCCGGCCTTTAATGGTGGTTAACGCATATATAAATAAATTCTTTAACGGTAATCTTTTAGATCTTTTAGAGCCAAACCATTCAGGCCTTTTAAACGGCAAATATTTAAGCAATCGCCGAATACCGGACGAATGGTTTAAAAAGGTAACCTCCTGCAATAAAGACTGTTATAATTGCAAATATTGCGAAAAGGTGTTCAATAACATATTAACCGAAATATAAGCCGGATTTTTCCGGTTTATATTTTTCTTGCAAACTTTTTGCATATAATGTATAATGTGTTTAATAATTAAAGGATGGGTGTTTATGTCAAAAATTGTAATTGCCAGTGATTCAAGCTGCGACCTTTCAAAAGAGCTTGTTGAAAAATATGATATAAAGATTATTCCGTATACAGTAGTTTTGGATGATAAGGAATACAAGGACGGTGTGAATATCACTCCTGATGAGCTTTATGCTTACCATAAAAAAACAGGAAAGCTGCCGAGAACCGCCGCAATAAATTTTGCCGAAGCGGAAGAAATAATAAACGATCTTAAAAAAGACTGCGACGAGTTGATTTTATTTACTTTAAGCGGCAAAATGTCAAGCACAAACCAATATATAAATAATGCTGCAGCAGGCAAAAACGGAGTTTATATTATTGACAGTAAAAACCTTTCAACCGGCTGCGGGCACTCGGTTATAAAGGCCGCAGAGCTTGCACAGAGTGGCAAAAGCGGAAAAGAAATCGCCGATTTTATCAACAATGATTTTACGGACTATGTTAATGCGTCATTTGTAATTGACAGTCTCGAATACCTTCGAAAAGGCGGCCGTTGCTCTTCTCTTGCGGCTTTAGGAGCTAATTTATTAAAACTAAAGCCCTGCATTGAAGTTAAAGAGGGAACTATGTCGGTAGGCAAAAAATACCACGGAAATTTTGAAGATGTTCTTCTAAATAATTATATTCCCGACAGACTCATGGATGCCGAAAATATTTCACTGGACAGGGTGTTTATAACCCACGCCGGATGTGATCCGAAGCTTGTCGAAAAAGCAGCGGCTAAAGTAAAGGAGCTTTTACCCTTTAAAGAAGTGCTTATAACACGAGCAGGTGCTACTGTATCGGTTCACTGTGGAGCTAACACGCTTGGCGTATTGTTCGTACAAAAAACCAAGGTTCAATAAAATAACGCGTTCACATAAAGTGAACGCGTTATTTTATTCTTCTTTATCGGCTTCGGCTTTGGTGCGTTGAATGGTTCCTTCAGGATGGTGCGGCGGAGCGTATATCGTATAGATTTTTAAAGGCGTGCGGCCGATGTTTTTTATGTTATGCCAAGTGCCGGCAGGCACAACCACTGCATAATTGCCGTTAATTCTAACACGTTTTGTAAGATTATCCTTACGGTCCCCTAAAAGCGAAAGCCCCATACCGCCGGTAATTCTTATAAACTGATCAGTATCGGGATGAACCTCTAAGCCGATCTCGCCGCCTACAGGGATACTCATTAAAGTAACCTGCAGGTATTTCCCGGTCCAAAGAGCAAGTCGGTAGTTTTTATTTGCCATAGAAAGCGCATTAATATTAAAAACCGACGGCTCACCGCAATAGTCGCGCAAATAAATTTCGTTATTCATTTTAACACCTTCGTTTTTATTACCAGTATATTCTTAAAAACGCAAGGTGTTAAATTTTAAAACTTATGAATCACAAGTCCCGTTATAGGCTTTGGATAAAAATATGTGGACTTTTGCGGCATTTTGGATCCCGATGACGCAACTTGCGCCAAATTTTCAGTTTTAGTCGGGTTTAATATAAACGCACAGTTTGCGCCTTCATCGCAAGCAAGCAAGGCTTCGGTCTCATCTTTGTAATATTTAAGGTTCTTTTGTTTTTGGATCTTTTTACTGTCAATATGCAGAATATTCTCAAATATTATACGATGAAGAATTGTTACATCAAGCTCTAATAAAGACGGGTCCGTATTTGGTATTATTCTTGAAAGCGGGATATTTTTCTTTAAAGAAAAAACATAAAACTGCTTATCAAAATAAAAAATAAAGCTCTTTTCCCCGTCCTTAAATAATTCGTCCAAAAGGCGGTCGGCCTGCGCCCTTGTGTCAACACCCATGATATCAAAAAACTTCGAAGCATATTTTAATACGCTTTTTCCAGAAAAGTTATTCATCGAATGCAAAACCCGGTGGGTTGGCAATATAACAAGCCCATCGCACTCAAACGGCACCAAAAACATCATTATGTAATTACCATTTTTAGCGTCAACATCATTTTTATACCTTAACGCGGTCTCGTATCTATGGTGACCATCGGCGATAAAAAGTTGTCTATGTTCGAAATCTTTAGATATATTATCTGTCGCCGCAACTTTATAAAGCGTATGAGTTATATTGTCTTCATCTTTAAACGAATACAGCTTTTTTGCGCCTTTTTCGGCGGTTTTAAGGGTGTTTTTGCCGCCGTCAAAATAAAGCGAGTATATAGGGCTTATGTTTGCTTTTGTGGCGCACATAAGTTTAAACCTATCCTCTTTTGCGGCTGAAAGCGTATTTTCATGAGGCAAAATAATCTTTTTTTCAAAAGGTTCAATCTGTACTTTTGCCACTATGCCTTTTAAGGTTTTTTCTTCACCGTTATAAAAAAACTTCTCTTCGTAAATATAGAAACAATCGGTATCGCTGAACTTTAAAATGCCGCTCTCAATAAAAGAATTTAATTTCTGTTCGGCGTTTAAATAACGATCTTCCTTGCCTTTTGGAAGCTCTATTTGAATAAGATTATTCTTGTCCTTTTTTAAAAGCTGTTTGTACTTTTTATCATCGACGATATCATACGGAGGACAAACAAAATCCTCGATTTTGCCGACGCTTTCATTAAAAAGAAGCCCCTTAAACGGTTTAACTATTGCCATGTTTTCACATCCTAAAATAAAGCCAAAGCAATTCGCTTTGGCTTTATTTTACAAAATTTTTATTGTGCAGTCAAGTTTAATATTTTTTCAAGCGCTTTGGTTTGATATAAAACAAAGGCGCCAAGGGTTGTAAGAATTAACTCCGGCAGCATATAACTTCCATTATACACAAGCGAATACACAAACGGAGTCATATTATCGGCAAAGGTCGCAAACAAGATATATCCGGATAAGAAATGGCAGCAAAATCTTATAAATACGACCATTACTGTTCCGCCTATAATGCCGATAGCTCCTTTCTTTCTAAAAACTCCGGCAAGGCCTAAAAGCGTAAACGGCACAAGATAATCCAAAATTATCGAGCCGATTAATACTGCGGGTGTGAGTCCCCAGGAAAGTATGTCCGAAAGGCCTAATGCAAGTTGAATTATGGCGTAAACAAAACAGCAGAAAAGACCCCACGGCGTGCCGTAAATAATTGCAAGCAAAATTACCGGAAGCATCGAAAAGGGCGTAACGGTGCCGCCCATCGGCATTTTAATAATAGTAATTAAGCTAAGTACGGTGCTAAGTGCTATAAAAATAGCGCTAAGCGTTAGTTTTTTTGTGTTTATCATTTTTTCTCCCCCTAAAAAAATTAAACGGACGAAAAATTCCGTCCGTAAAACATTATCATTTCCTACGGCGGCATTATCCGCATCAGGTTCAGGCAAAAGCCACGGGTTTAGGTAAAAACCATTCTCAGCCGGTTGCCCAGCTCCCCGATAATTTAATTGTCATATATATTTTATAAAAAAAACCGCCCTTTGTCAAGAGCGGATTATTATATATTTTTAAAAAATGCTTTTTTATCCTTTAATACATTGAAACTTCTAAAACTTTAAATGTTGCTTTTTTTAAAGCGTCAACCTTATCACTTGATACTAAAGTAAATGCTTCAAATTTTTGTGATTGATTGCTATTTAAATCAGAAACATAAATTGTGTCATCTGCAATTCGAGAACCATCACTGTTAACTGCTTCAATTTGTATCATAAATGATTTTTTCTCATCGGATATATTTTTTACTGTAACCGGCAAAGATGTGTTTGTAATAAAACTATCGTTTTTAACGTTAAATTCACCAAAAACAACATTAACATTGTTTTCCAATATTTCACTTGTGTTTGAGCCGTCAAGGTTATTCAAGCTTTTATTGATTTCTGGGACGACGTCTTTTATAGCACCGACGGCATTTATAGCAACAACAGTCATATAAATAGCAATTACTAAACTTAAAAATCCCGTTACAAAGCCCGCTATACTTAATCCCAGTCGTTGTTTCGTTGCTAATGCCACTATTCCGAAGATGACTGACAGTATGCCTAATACGTAACTCACATAATTAATAAACGGCACAAAAGAAAAAACCAATGAAATAATTCCAAGTACCAAAGATGTTACCGCAAACCCGCTTTTTTTGTTTGAATTTTGATTTTCCATATTATTCCTCCTTATATATCCCGATTTGGGATATTTTCATTATACCAAATTGGGATAATAAAGTCAAGGGGGATACAATATGAGATTAAGAGACCTTAGAGTATCTAAAGGCATTTCACAACTTAAACTTGCAATGGATCTTGGCATGAATCAAAACAGCATAAGCAGATACGAAACCGGTGAACGCCAGGCCGATTACAAAACCTTAATAGCTTTTGCAAACTATTTTAACGTATCACTGGATTATTTATTAGAGCGCACCGACAAAAAAGAAATGAACATTTGACTAATTTTGGTTGAATAATTTCGTCATTTATGGTATTATATATTAGTTAATAGCAAGGCGGTGTAATATGAGTAACAACAAGCCTATCGGCGTATTTGATTCGGGACTGGGCGGGCTTACGGTATTTAAAGAGCTAAAAAAGGTTTTGCCTAATGAAAACTTTATATATTTCGGCGACACCGGCCGTGTTCCTTACGGCAATCGCAGTAAAGAAACCATTTTAAAATACGCCTTAGAAGATGAGACTTTTTTACTTACTAAAGATGTTAAGCTTATAATTGCAGCGTGCGGAACGGTTTCGTCTTTAACAGATAAAAGCGGTAAAAATTTGCCGGTTCCTTTTTTCGAAATGATAACGCCTGCGGCTATTGCTGCGGCAAAAGCCACACGCACCAAAAAAATCGGGGTTATCGGCACCGTTGCCACAGTAAACTCAAACGCCCATAAAAAAGAGCTTTTAAAGATTGGGAAATTCGATGTTTTGGCTGCCTCCTGTCCGCTTTTTGTGCCACTTGTGGAAAACGGTTTAACCAATAAAGACGACATTGTAGTAAAAGAAATCGTTTCAAGATATTTAAAAGATTTAAAAGATTTTGGATGTGACACGCTTATTTTAGGCTGCACCCATTACCCGGCGTTATATGATGCTATTGACGATTATTTTGAACATTCTGTAAAACTAATTAATCCCGGCGAAGAATTAAGCATTGTTGTTAAAAAGTATTTAGAGCAGAACAGCATGTTAAATAGCGAAAATACCGACGGCATAACAGAATTTTATGTCAGCGACCATCCGGATGCTTTTTGCGACCAAGCAAAGGCTATTTTGGGCGAAGATATAACGGGCGGCGCTTTATTAATTGATATTAATTAACGGAGCATATAATGAAGAATGTAGTAGTGACTATAAAAGGTAAAAGCTTTACCGAGGGCAAAGATGTTGACGTAACAGAGGTGTGCGCCATAGGAAGCTTAAAAAGCGCTACCGACGGTGTGTCGGTTACATATGACGACAGCATGAGCGTCGGAGTAAACGGCGTTACCGCAACCTTAAAAGCTTTTTATAACGGATTAGTGACTATCGAGCGAAAGGGCATACTCGAACACAAGCTTATGGTCGAAAAAGACAAGCGACATCTTTGTATTTACACTACTCCTTACGGGAATATGACTGTCGGTGTTTTCGGCGTTGAGCTTGATAACCGGTTGACGCCTGACGGCGGCGATATTTTTATGAAATACACATTAGATATAAATTCGGGACTAATAAGTGAAAACGAAATAGAAATAAACATCAAGGCGGTCAATTAAAAATGTCGTTAATAGTTAAAGATACAATAAAAGAATTAAAATTTATAATTATGGACGCTGCCGGACGCGCCGTTGCAAACGGGCAATTAGCAGAAAGCCCGCTTCCAAGCTTTAATATTGAAGTGCCGCAGGACACTTCAAACGGAGACTATGCTTCAAATGTGGCCATGGTTTGGGCAAAGCCGCTTCATAAAAGCCCGCGCGAAATTGCCGACATATTAATTGAAAATTTAAACAATGAAGGCCTTATTAAAAAAGCAGAGACCGCAGGCCCCGGTTTTTTAAACTTTTTTTTGAACGACAGCTTTTTTTCATCGATTATAGATGATTGTCTTGACAAAAAAGACGAATACGGAAAAAGCGATATTTATAAAGGAAAAACTGCACTTGTTGAATTTGTATCGGCAAACCCCACAGGCCCCATGCACATAGGCAATGCCCGCGGAGGCGCTTTAGGGGACTGCCTTGCTTCTGTGTTAAGTTATGCAGGGTACGATACAAAAAGGGAGTTTTACGTTAACGATTTTGGCAATCAGATAAACAAATTTAAGGTTTCCTTGGAAGCCCGCTACCTGCAGTTGTTTGACAGCTCGGTTGAAATGCCCGAGGATTGTTATTTAGGCGAAGATATAACCGAGCACGCAAAAGAGTTTAAAGAGATTTACGGTGATACATACGTAAATTCAAGCGTTGAAGAACGACGAAACGCTCTTTGCGACTTTGCGCTTCCGAAAAACATTGCCGCATTAAAAGCCGATCTTTTAAAATACCGTATAGTTTACGACAACTGGTATTTTGAAAGCAATCTGCACAAAGGCGGTAAGGTTAAAGAAATTATCGAAAAGCTAATTGCAAGCGGTTATACCTACGAAGAGGACGGAGCTTTGTGGCTTAAATCTTCGCTTTTTGGCGATGAAAAGGACAGGGTTTTAGTACGTGCAGACGGTATTCCAACATATTTGGTTCCGGACATTGCATATCATTATGATAAGCTTGTAACAAGAAAATTCGACTTAGCGGTTGACGTTCTCGGAGCCGATCATCACGGCTATGTGCCGCGCCTTAAAGCGGCGCTTACTGCCATTGGCGCCCCTGCAGATAATTTAAAACCGGTAATAATGCAGATGGTTCGCCTTATTAAAAACGGTGAGACATACAAATTATCAAAACGCTCCGGAAAGGCAATAACTTTATCCACCTTATTAGACGAAGTTCCGCTCGACGCTGCACGCTACTTTTTTAATTCTAAAGAGCCAAACACACACTTGGAATTCGATTTGGATTTGGCCGTGGAAGAATCCAGCGAAAATCCGGTATACTATATTCAGTATGCCCATGCAAGAATTTGCAGCATTATTAAAAATCTTAAAGCAGACGGCATATCATACATCCGTCCAAAACAGGATGATCTTAATTTGCTAAACGATACAAACGAGCGCGCCCTTATAAGGCATATTGCGGCATTTACAGGCGAAATTGAGGCTTCTGCTGCCGCTTTGGATCCTTCAAAAATCACAAAATATGCTTACGAAACCGCCACGCTTTTTCATAAATTCTATAATGCTTGTCGCGTAAAGTGCGATGACGAAAAGCTTATGATGGCAAGACTATCTCTTTGTTTAGCGACGCAAATTGTTCTTAAAAACTGTTTTTCTATTTTAAAAATCGACGCACCTGAATCAATGTAAGGAAGTGCTTTATGAGCCTTGTAGAGGTTATTTTTATCGGTATTGGTCTTTCTATGGACGCCTTTGCGGTATCGGTCTGCAAAGGGCTGTCATTTAAAAAGATTAATGCTAAAAACACAATTACCGTTGGCCTTTATTTTGGAATTTTTCAGGCGGGCATGCCGATAATCGGATATCTTTTAGGAACTACATTTGCCGAATACATAAAAAGATACGACCATATTCTTGCCTTTTTACTGCTTGTGTTTTTAGGCGGTAAAATGATTTACGAAGCATTAAAAGATGATTTTAGCGGCAATAACGACTCTTTAAAGGTTGGAGAAATGCTTTTACTTAGTATAGCTACAAGCATTGACGCTTTAGCCGTTGGAATAACCTTTGCATTTTTAGAAAACAACAAAGGTTTAAGTATATACCAAAGCGCCGCAATTATAGGCATAATAACATTTTTATTGTCAAGCACGGGTGTGCTTATCGGTAAAAAGTTCGGCGAGCGTTTGCAGCGCAAAGCTGAAATCGTCGGCGGCTTGATATTAATAATAATCGGCGCCAAAATTCTTATTGAACACAGCTTTTTCGGCGGTTAAGGTTGACAAAAGGCGTACATCGTTATATACTGTAATAGAAATATATCTTCGGGGCGGGGTGCAATTCCCCACCGGCAGTTAAAGTCTGCGAGCGCAAGCTGATTTGGTGAAATTCCAAAACCGACGGTACAGTCCGGATGAAAGAAGATTTTATGTAAATTTTCGCCCCTACAAATAGTAGGGGCTTTTTTTGGGGGTTTTATTTTGAAAAATACCAGAGCTTTACTTGTAAGTTCTCTTTTTGGCGTAATAGGTTTTATTTTAATGTTTTTGGAGTTTCCTCTGCCGTTTTTAATACCTTCGTTTATTAAATTTGATTTTTCGGATCTGCCGGCGCTTATTTGTTCTTTTTGTTTTGGCCCGATATACGGGGTTCTTGCTTGCCTTGTAAAAAATCTTTTACATCTTACAATCACTTCAACTCTCGGCATAGGAGAACTGTCCAACTTTATGCTTGGCGCGGTTTTTGTACTGGTGGCAGGGTTTATTTATAAGAAAAACAAATCTAAAAAAACCGCATTAATCGGTTCTCTTATCGGTGCTTTATCAATGGCGGTATTCAGCGTACTATCAAACTTTTTAATTATTTATCCGTTATACGAGCAAATAGGTTTCCCCATGGAAGCAATAGTAGGAATGTATAAACTTATTTTACCGGCTTCCGATACCCTTTTAAAATCACTTATAATATTTAATATGCCGTTTACTTTTGCCAAAGGATTGATCGACTCGGTAATATGCGCTTTAATTTACAAAAAACTGTCCCCCATACTTAAAAAGCAATAACCTATTGACAAACGGTTTTTTTGTGTTAAAATATATTAGCAAATTAAATATTCCCTTATCAAGAGCGGCGGAGGGACAGGCCCTTTGATGCCCGGCAACCTGATTACTCAAGGTGCCAAATCCTGCGGTTTATCCGAAAGATGAGGTTTAATTCCGCTTCTTTTGGTAAGCGGAATTTTTTAAGGAGAAAATTATGAAATGGCTATTTACTTCTGAGTCGGTAACGGAAGGTCATCCGGACAAGGTCTGTGATATGATTTCCGACGCGGTACTCGACGAAATTTTAAAAAAGGACAAAAACGCGCACGTTGCCTGCGAAACATTTTGCACAACCGGCGTTGTTACTGTTATGGGCGAAATATCTACATCTTGCTATGTAGATATTCCGAAAATCGTGCGCAAAACCGTATGCGAGATTGGATACAACAATGCAGAAGCCGGTTTTGACGGCAACACTTGCGCGGTAATTACGTCTATTGACGAGCAGTCAAGCGATATTGCAATGGGCGTAAACAATTCACTCGAAAACAAGGAAAATTCAGGCGACGAATTAAACCAAAACGGCGCCGGCGATCAGGGCATTATGTTCGGCTATGCAACAGATGAAACGCCCGAATTTATGCCGCTTAGTCTTTCGCTTGCACACAAGCTTGCAAAAAGGCTTACAGAGGTTCGCAAAAACGGCACGCTCGGTTATTTGTGCCCGGACGGCAAAACCCAGGTGACCGTTGAATACGAAGACGATAAGGTAAAAAGAATTGATGCAATTGTAGTATCCAGCCAGCACAAGGCTTCGGTTGAATTAGAAACGCTTCAAAAAGACATAAAAGAGCATGTAATAATGCCAATAGCAGGCAGTTTGTGCGACGAAAATACAAAAATTTTCATCAATCCAACCGGCCGTTTTGTAATCGGCGGCCCTACGGGCGACACCGGACTTACCGGCAGAAAGATTATTGTTGATACCTACGGCGGAGCGGCGCGTCACGGAGGCGGTGCGTTTTCCGGCAAAGACCCGTCAAAGGTTGACAGAAGCGCCGCATACATGGCAAGATATGCCGCAAAAAACATTGTAGCGGCAGGCCTTGCAAAAAGAGCGGAAATTCAGGTTGCGTACGCAATAGGCGTAGCAAGTCCCGTATCGATTAACGTAAACACTTACGGCACAGGCAAATACAGCGACGAAAAAATTGCAAACGCCGTAAAAAAGGTTTTCGATATGCGGCCGACCGCCATTATTAAAACTCTCGATTTATTAAATCCCATTTATAAAAACCTGGCTTCATACGGTCACATGGGCCGCGAGGATTTAAACGTCCGTTGGGAAAAAACCGATAAAACAAAAGACCTATTAAATGCGATAGAAAAATAAAAGAGACGGGATATCCCGTCTCTTTTAACATATTTTATACGTTCTAAGGTAGGCAAATGCCCGCCTTTTAATCTTTAAAAACAAATTTAAAATCCGGCAGATTAGACATTAGGGAGTATTCGCCGCCGCCCACTATTATATGATCGTATAGTTTAACGCCCACAAATAAAAGTGCCTGGTGAATTTTAATGGTGGTACTGCAATCCTCTTTGCTGGCTACGGCAAATCCGTTTGGGTGATTATGCACCAAAACAACACTTGAAGCATGATGCTTTAAAGCGAGTTCGACAATTTTTCTAACGCTTACATTTACAGTATGAAGCTCGCCCTCGCCGAGAATTTCCGTGCAGATAAGCTTATGCTTATTATCTAAGCACAAGATCATGGCAATCTCTTTTTTATCGCCGATATATTTATGCATTATGTATTTTGCTACGTCTTCACGGTTTTTAAAGGTTATACCAAGGCTGTTTTCGCTTTCTAAATAGCGTTTTGCAACGGGAAGTATCAGCTTTATTAGGCTTGCTGTTTGTGCACCTACGCCTTCAACCTTTAATAGATCCTCGTATTTAGCATTAAATACTCCCGAAAAAGAGCCGAAAGCTTCTATTAAGTTATGTGCTATTTCGTTAGTATCTTTTCTCGGCACTGAATAAAAAAGAAGCAACTCTAAAATTTTATGATCAGGGGTACTGTCATTAAAACCGTTTTGCAAAAATTCTTTTTTAACTCTTTGTCTGTGACCTTCATGTAAATTAATCGCCATTTAATTATTCCTTAAAAAAGTTTTCCTCAACTGCCGCACATATTGCGTGATAAATAGGAAGATGACATTCCTGAATTTTAAAGGTTTCGTTTTCGGGAGCTATAATTGCAATATTGCTTTTTTTAGCAAGAAGTCCCCCGTCTTTGCCGGTAAGACCAACAACCGAAATCCCAAGTTCTTTTGCGGTTTCAACTGCGGCGTCAACATTAGCGGCATTACCCGAAGTGGAAATTCCTATAAGCACGTCGCCTTTTTTACCTATGCCTAAAACCTGCTGTGCAAAAATAAGATTTGGATCTACGTCGTTGCAAAAAGCGGTTAATAAAGAGCTTGCTTCACAAAGTGAAATTGCCGGAAGGCCCTGTTGCAGTTTTGAAATAACCGGATGATCCGACCCTGTAGGGCGCTTTTTTAAAAAGCCTTTCATAAGCTCTCCTACTATATGCGCGCAGTCAGAACAAGAGCCGCCATTTCCGCAAAGCATTACTTTGCCGCCGTTTTTATAGCACTCGGTAATTAAATCGATTGCACTTTCCACTTCTTTTTCGCAAACAGCAAGTTTTGGATATCGTCTAACCATTTCCTTGACAAATTTATTCATTTATTTCACCTTTCTTTTGCCCGTAAAGACCAACTGTAAGAGATGCAAAGTCACCTATTTGCTCGTGAAGCATGGCGGGTAAAACTTCGCAAACATCCGCAGATATCTTTAAAGCTTCTTTATCTATAACCTCTTTGCAGGATTCCCAAAGGCCGTTGCGGCTTCTAGTAAAAATACTGCCTATTACTATTTTTTCGGGATTGAATAAATCAATTAGTATGGATAACCCCTTGCCGAGATATTCGCCGCAAAGACGGTAAACCTCAATTGCGGTTTTATCGCCGTGTTGTTCGGCGGCAATAGCTACCGATTTTGCAGTAATATCGTCGGGCGCAGTATCGGGATTAAAATAAAGAGGTGTTTCGCCGCGCTGATGTGCTTCAAGGCCTAAAGTATAACCGAGCTGTGCAATACCGCCGCCCGAGCAAAAGCCTTCAAAAGAGCCTCGTTTACCAAAACCTACAGGACCGTTCTCGGAAAGCCTTATATGACCTATTTCGCCGGCGTTGCCGTTAGTGCCCTCGTATAACTTGCCGTCTAAAATAAGACCGGCGCCAAGGCCTGTGCCAAAGGTCATAAAAATCATGTTACGACTGCCCTTTCCTGCGCCGAAAATCCATTCCGCAAGCGCGCAGGCATTTGCATCGTTTTGCAAATATGCCGGAATATTAAATTTTTTCTCCAAAATTTCTACAATTTTAAAATCCTTAAAATTCGGAAGGTTCGGCGGGCAAAGAATGGTACCGCTGCCGCTGTCTAACGGGCCGCCGCAAGAAATGCCTATGCATTCAGGAGAATATTCTTTTATATATTTTTCCATTATAGGATAAAACCCGGAAATCATTTTATCGGCCGAAATCGAAGTATCGGTTTTAAAAACCTCTTTTTCAAAAACCGTAAGCTCGCCGTTTTCACTTTTGCCGATTATTACGGCGCACTTTGTTCCGCCTATGTCCAAGCCCAAAATATTCATATAACACCTCTGGCTCTTTTTTTTATATTATACACTTTATGCCCTTAGTTTTCAATATTTTTAAAGAAAGATTGAAAAAATAAACGGTATGGTTTATAATAAAATAAAAATTCTACGGAGTATATTATGATTAAGTTTAATATTGTCGGCAAAAGCCTTGAAGCGTTTGCGGTTATAAAGGATATTTCTGTGCGCTCTGCTAAAAGCGGTGGCGAATATCTTGATATAAATTTATCAGACAGCACCGGCAGTATCAATGCGAAACTTTGGGATTATAACAAGCTTTCTCATGGTGAATTTTCCGCAGGTGATATAGTAAAGATTCGCGGAACCGTATCGCCTTATAATGGCAAAGACCAGCTAAAAATAGATCTTATTCGCCCTGTAAACGAGCGGGACGAAATTGATATGTCTAAACTTGTTAAAACGGCAGATATTTCATCCGAAGATATGTTTAATGAATTAGTTAAAATATCGGAAGGTTTTAAAGACGAAGACCTTAAAAGAATAACTCAAAGTATTCTTAACGAATACAAAGAAAAACTACTGATTTGGCCGGCGGCTTTTAAACTTCACCACGTAATGCGCGGGGGGCTGTTATATCACACGCTGTCGGTTGTGCGCATTTGCGAAAAGCTCTGCGAGATATATACTTACTTAGACAAGGACCTTTTGCTTGCAGGCGCAATACTTCATGACGTATGCAAAACCGAAGAACTTGAAGCCCAAAACTCCGGAATTTCTACGGGATACACAATAAAAGGCAATCTTTTAGGGCACCTTGCAAAAGGAGCGTCGCTTATAGAAAACACCGCGTCAAAGCTTAATATTGACAGCGAGTGTGTAACCCTTTTAATGCACATGCTGCTATCGCATCACGGCGAACCGGAATATGGTTCTTCTGTAAGACCCGAGTTTTTTGAAGCTATAGTTTTAAACTTTGCCGACAATTTAGACGCATTATTATATGAGGTAACCGAAGAATTAACCGACATAGCCGCTCACGAATTTACAAACAGAATAGGTTATCTTGACAGAAAGCTTTACAATCACGGCCGCAAACCGTTAGGAAAACCCAAAATATTATAAAAGGAAGCGCTTTGGGCGCATTCACATAAGGATGATTAGGTTTTGAGCGGTTGTTTTCCGCTTAAGCCACATAAAAACTGCAGGGAATCCGACAGGATGCCCTGCAGTTTTTAAATGCCCTAAACAAAAAACATCTCGCTCAAAACTGCGTGCACCGCAAAAGCAAAGATTTTTGTGCCATACAAGGCATAAAATAAGCGGGCATCCTGTCGGATTCCCGCTTATTTTAACAAAGTATGGTGCAAAAGACCCGCTTTGCGGCTTATTCTCCTTTTGTGAATGCGCCCTTGCGCTTCCTTTTATTCTTTTACAACCAAAAATCCGTATTTTTTAATTTTTATTAATTTGCCGTCAACCTCAATATTTCTTGAAAGCAGCGGGGCAAAAGGCAAGGCTGTTGTATAATCTTCGTTTCCTATATTGCATATTACCTGAACTGCGGTATGCTTAATCTTCCTTTGGAACACAACGGTGTTTTCACCGGCATGCAAAAACTTAATATCTCCAAAGCGCAAAGCAAGATTGGTATTTTTTAATTTAATGATTTTTTTATAAAATGATAAAATTTCATTTTCATCATTGACCTTTTCCCATTTAAAAAAACTTCGGCAAAAAGGATCGGCCGCACCCTCGGTTCCTATTTCATCACCATAATAAATCGAGGGCATTCCCGGCAGCATAAACTGCAAAAACACCGCGCAGAAGAATTTGTTTAATACATTGTTTATTTCTTCATTTGGTATTTTAAAGGAAGCTTGCTCCTCTTTTGATGCCGGAAGAGATTTATAAAGCGCAGTTAAAATGCGAACCGTGTCGTGAGTTGATAAAATGTTCATTAATGACAGCAGAACTTCTTTCGGATAGTTCTCGGCTACGGTCATAACTGTATTTTTAAACTCGGCTCCGTTATCTTCGCCTGTCACAAACCTAATAATTGCATCTTTAAAGGGATAGTTCATAACACTGTCAAGCTCGTTATCGACAAAATAGCGTCTTCTTTTATTATAGCTTATTTTATTAGATGCGTCCTCCCAGACTTCGCCTATTAAAAAAGATTCGGGATTAATTTCGTGCATTCGCTTTTTTAATTTTGCAATAAATTCATCGGGGAGCTCATCGGCAACGTCAAGCCTAATGCCGTCTGCACCCGCATTTAACCAGTGAGCAACAACGCTATCGTCGTCATCTATTATATATTTTAAATACCCGTCGTCAAGCTCGTTTATACAAGGAAGCGTATCAATGCCCCACCAAGAGGTATAGGTGCCATCTTCTTTAAAATCGTACCAGCTTCTGTATTTAGAATCCGGATTGTTATACGCCCCGCCGCCAAAGTGATTTTCTTTATCAAAATACAGCGAGTTCGAGCCGGTATGTGAAAAAACACCGTCTATTATAACCTTTATGCCGTTTTTATGCGCAACGCAACAAAGGTCTTTAAAATCCTCTTCGGTGCCTAGCATTTCGTCGATTTTTTTATAATCGGCGGTATCGTAACGATGATTTGAATAGGCTTTAAAAACCGGATTTAAATAAATAACCGAAATGCCAAGATCCTTTAAATAAGAAATTTTCTTTGTAATGCCTTTAAGGTTTCCTTTGAAAAAGTCGTTGTTTTGTACTTTGCCGCAAGAATCGGGCAGGTAATTCGGGATGTCGTCCTTGTTTTCGTGCACATAAAAAGGTTGCAGTTTAGCGGAGGTATCGCACTCGCCGTACTGATAAAAACGGTCGGGAAAAATTTGATACATTACCGCGCCGGCATAATTTTTATTTAATTTATACGGTTTATTTATTACCGAAATCTGAAAACTTGCACCATTGTTCATGGAAGTATCGCCGTAGTTTTCTTTATAAAGCGGGAATTCGCCGATGTTGGTAATTATATAAAAATGATAAAAATAAAGTCCGGCCGTATCTATGGAAAACGTGCATTCGTATTGCTCGTAAAACTCTGCTTCATTGCATTTAATTAGCGGCACGCTTTTATAGTCTTGTCCGTTTTCATAGGTTATTACAACATATACTTTTCTTGTGTTGCATTTTGCCGGAATTTTTAGGGAAAGCCTTATGGCTTTCCCTTTTTCAACTGTTCCGAACGGCTCTTTGTATTCAATTTCTTTACTGTCAAAAAGTATTCGCATTTTAAAGTTCCCAAATGTTTTTTACATATTCTTTTACGGCTCGGTCAGCAGAAAAAAGTCCCGCTTTTGCAGTGTTTATTAAGGACATCTGCATAAATTTGTCGCGATCTGAATAGGTTTTTGCTACCTCACTTTGAGCACGTTTATAGTCATCAAAATCGGCAAGCGTCATATACTGGTCTGCTGCGCCGAAATCGTTAGTTAAAAGTGAGCGTGCAATAAGATCGAAATTGCGGCCCAAGACGCCTGATGTTAACATTGATACTACTTCGCGTAAATTTTGATCCTTATTTAAAAATTCGTTCGGATCGTATCCTCTTTTCCAAAGCGCTTCAACTTCATCGACATTCATGCCGAATAAAAACATATTTTCTTTGCCGACCTGCTTTAATATTTCTACGTTTGCGCCGTCTAAAGTACCAAGCGTTACCGCGCCATTTATCATGAGTTTCATATTGCCCGTACCCGACGCTTCTTTACCGGCAATTGAGATTTGCTCGGAAATTTCCGCTGCCGGAATTATTTTTTCTGCAAGTGATACCTTATAGTCTTCAAGAAATACCACTTTAATTATATTGTGTGCAACAGGATCGGAATTAACCATATCAGACACTGCAGATATTAAACTTATAATTTGTTTTGCAAGGTCGTAGCCGGCGGAAGCCTTTGCGGCGAAAATAAAGGTACGGGGAGTAATGTCCGCATTGGGGTTTGCTTTAATATAATTGTACAAATATAAAATATGAAGCACGTTTAATAATTGGCGCTTATATTCGTGAAGTCTTTTTATTTGAACATCAAAAATCGAATCCGGATCAACGTTTATTCCGTTTTTAGCCGCAATATAATCGGCAAGATTCAGCTTGTTTTGCCGTTTAATTTTTGCAAGATCCGATAAAACCTGCTTATCGTCCTTATATTCGAGAAGTTTTTCTAAGTTTTTGCAGTTTTTTAAGAAAGAAGGGCCTATTAATGTTTTTAAATATCCCGTAAGCTCGGGGTTTGCTTGCCCAAGCCATCTTCTGTATGCAATGCCGTTGGTAACATTTAAAAAGCGATCTTTATCGAGTACATAGTAATCGTGGAAAATGCTGTTTTTAAGGATTTCAGTATGAAGCGCAGAAACACCGTTAATTTTATGGCACGCCGCAAGGCATAGATTTGCCATGTGCACTTCACCCTTTGAAATAACCGCCATATATTCGATTTTTTTGTAATCTCCGGGATAAACCTTATTTAAATTATCGACAAGCCTGCGATTAATTTCAAGAACGATAGAGTAAATTCTGGGCAATTGCTCAGAAAAAAGCCATTCACTCCAGCGCTCTAATGCTTCGCTCATTACGGTATGGTTGGTATAAGAAAGCGTTCTGCAAGTGATATCCCATGCATCGTCCCAGCTATAGCCGTGCTCGTCCATTAAAAGCCGCATAAGTTCCGGAACACAAAGTGCCGGATGGGTATCGTTAATGTGAATTGCAACCATGTCTGCTAAATTGTCAAGTGTGCCGTATTTTTTTAAGTGCTTAGCTAATATACTTTGCAGTGAAGCGGAGCACAAAAGATATTGCTGTTTTAAGCGAAGTCGTTTGCCTTCAATGTGATTGTCCGCCGGATACAATACTTTTGAAATAACCTCTGCCATAGTGTTTTGCTCGAGGCTTCGTACATATTCTCCGCGCGAGAAAGCGCGCATATCAAAGCTTGGAAGCTGTGCAGACCACAAAACAAGCTTATTTACCGCTTTAGATTTATATCCGGATATATACATATCGTAAGGAACGGCAGTAACCGTTTGATAACCGGTTTGTGCAACCTTAAAAACACCGTTGTCGTACCATTCGTTAACCGTGCCGCCGAATTTTATTTCGTAGCTTTCGTCTTCTCTCGGCTGCAGCCAAACTTCACCGCGTTCAAGCCAGTTATCGGGAAATTCCACCTGCCAGCCGTCAATAATTTTTTGTTTAAAAATACCAAACTCATATCTTATTGAAAAGCCTGTAGCAGGATAATCAAGTCCGGTTAGCGAATCCATATAACAAGAAGCCAGTCTTCCAAGACCGCCGTTGCCAAGTCCCGCGTCCGGATCAAGGTCGTATATAGCGTCTATATCGAAGCCCTCTTTGCTTAGGCACTCACGAAAAGCGTCTTCAAGGTCAAGATTGTACAAATTATTTCTAAGACTGGTTCCCACAAGGAACTCCATAGACATATAGTAAACCTGTTTTTTGCCCTGCTTTAAATACGAATCTTTATATTCTTTTCTCTTTTTCGCAAGCATTTCGCGTATTACAGTGCATACTGCTTTATACACCTGCTTTTCGGTAACCTCTTTAAGACCAACGCTGTACAGTCTTTCGCAGGTGTCGTTAAGCAACTGTTTAATCTCTTCTGTTTTAGTGTTGCGCATATTTTTCTCCTAAGCTTTATTTTAATGATTTATATAATTTTAAATACTCTTGTGCCGGAACCGCCCAAGACGAATCCCTTGACATGGCATTTTTAATAATGGTTTTAAATGCACTTTTATCTCCACCGTAAATAGAAAGCGCGCGACGAATGGCCCCCAGCATATCATCGGCATTATAGCTTTGAAAATTAAAGCCCGTGCCGGTTTTACTTTCCGGATTAAATGGTTCGACAGTATCCTTAAGCCCACCCGTGGCATTTACAATAGGAACCGTGCCGTAACGCATTGCAATAAGCTGTGAAAGTCCGCACGGCTCAGATTTAGAAGGCATTAAGTACAAATCGCTTGAAGCATAAATCATGCTGGCAAGCGCCGGGTCAAATTTTAAATTCATCGAAAATTTATTGTGATATCTTTCAGAGCAGTATTTAAGGCATTCCTCGTAACGTTTGTCCCCCGTGCCGAGCACCACAAGCTGTATATCCCAATTCATCAGCTCGTATAAAACCGAGCAAATAAGATCAAGTCCTTTATGCGAGACAAGCCTTGTAACCATGCCTATTACCGGAACGTCCGGTCTTACATCAAGGCCTAAGCGCTTTTGAAGCTCTTGCTTATTTTTTGCTTTTCCTGTTGCAAAATTCACAAGATTATAGTTTGCAAATAAATATTTATCGGTATTAGGATCGTTTATTTCTTGATTTATGCCGTTTACTATGCCATGTGTTTTAAAAGCATGAGCACTGATAATATCGGACAGTCCGTGTGCAAAATACGGATAGCAAAGTTCTTGTGCATAAGTATTGGAAACCGTAGTTATTGCGTCTGACGAAAGAATTGCTCCCTTTAAAAAGTTAACACAGCCATTAAACATCATTGTGTTTTCGTAAGCTTCGCTTAAACCCAGTGTATCACCGAGAAAATAAGGGTCGCATTTTCCTTGGTATTCGATATTATGTATTGTAAATACCACTTTAGCTCGTCCGAGCTTTTTTTGATAGAACGAATGCAAAAAAATCGGAACGAGTCCTGTTTGCCAGTCGTTGCAGTGAATAATATCCGGAACTATTTTTAATTCAAGCAGAGATTCAAGTATTGCTTTGCTGAAATATGCAAACCGCTCGCCGTCATCCGGATAGCCGTAAATCCCGTCTCTTCCGAAATAATACTCGTTATCAATAAAATATACCGATAAGTTATTATCGGTATTTTCGGCTTTAAAAAGCCCTACATGCTGGCGCCGCCAGGAAAGATCTACAAAAAAGCTTTTTACAAATTTAGTTTTAATTTCCGGATTGTATTTTACGTTTTTAAAAAACGGCAAAAAGAGTGTGACGCTGTTAGTGCCCACTCTTGCAAGTTCTTTCGGTAAAGCTTCGGCCACATCTCCAAGCCCGCCGGTTTTACAGTACGGTGCAGCTTCACTTGCGGCAAAAACTATTTTCATACTATTTCTCCCTTTTTAATAATTACGGGATGATCGGGTGTGCCTATTAATTCAACCCCGTCACGTACAACTACGTTCTTATCTAGGATAACACTTTTTAAAGTGACATTTTTACCAATCTTTGATCCTTGCATGATGATACTTTTGTCAATTTTAGCACCATCGCTTACAGTAACATTCCTAAACAAAAGGCTATCGCTTATTTCACCTTTAATATTGCAGCCGTCAGCTATAAGACAATTTGAAACCTTCGAGCCTTTGCTGTAAATGGTCGGAATTTCGTCCCTAACCTTTGTAAAAATGGGGGATTCATCGTTAAATATGCCGTTTCTTATATCGGCGTCTAATAGCTTCATATTATTGGCATAAAAATTTTGTATGGAATCATTTCTTAGTACAACGCCGTTATATTCATAAATATTTAATGAGAGGTTGTTTTCGTTAAATTCGTGCTGTATATAGTCCCGCTCAAAATGAACATATCCTTTAGCATACGAAGATTTTATCGCATCTACTAAAACACTTCTTTTAATAATAAACATACCAATGCCGATATGCGTGCCGTTTTCGGCCGGACTATCAACCAATACAGATATTACCTTGCCCTTTTTATCGGTAGTGAAAACGCACGGATATTTTTTGCTTTCAGAATTTGTTTTTAATGTTATTGCAGTTACATCCGCATTTGAACGAATATGTGCGTCGATTATAGGTCTGTAATCAATGTTGCAAATAACATTCGAGTCCGATAAAAGCACATAATCATAGTTTTTATTGTCAATAAAATGAACAGCGGAATAAAGCGCCTCAAGTTTTCCTTTATATACGATAGTATTGCCGCTTGAAAAAGGCGGAATAATGGTAAGACCTTCGTTTTTTCGATTTAAATCCCAGTCAGATAATGAACCTACGTGGTCCATTAAAGAACGATAATTATACTTTGTTATTACGCCTACCATTTTTATGCCGGAGTTCGACATATTTGAAAGCACAAAGTCTATTTGGCGGTATCTTCCGCCAAAAGGAAGAGATGCTACCGTGCGGTAATTTGTAAGCTCGCCTAAAGAGCTATCGTAAATATTTGAAAAAATTACGCCCATTGTTTTCATGCCGAATCACCCCTTAATAAATTTCCTTAGGAGGAAGTATTTTATTTTTCGGTACAACCTTATCTTTACCGACAACCGTTATGCCCCAATCGGATTTATCATAAAACTCGGGATCGTCTCCGATTTTAGCGTTGGCGTTTATTATGGCATCCTCGCCGACAATCGCATATCTTACAACCGAACGGCTTTCAATAACGCTGTTTGGCATTATAAACGAATTGTGTATTTCCGCATCTCTGCCGATTGTGCATCCGGTTGAAATAATGGAGTTATAAATCTTACCGTAAATTTCGCAGCCTTCTGCTACAACAGAGTCCTCAATAACGCTTCCTTCCGATATATAGCTTGAAGGATGCGCGTAGTTACGGGAATAAATTTTACTTTTCGGGTCGTTTAATGTAAGTTTCGGATTTTCACCTAAAATATCCATATTGGATTCCCAAAGGCTTTCGATTGTTCCGACATCCTTCCAATATCCGTTAAAGCCATAGGCAAACAGCTTGTGCTTATCAGCTATAAGTTTAGGAATAATGTCTTTACCGAAATCATTGTGCGATTCGCTGTCCTCATTATCTTCAATAAGGTATTTTCTTAAAATATCGTATTTAAAGATGTATATACCCATGGAGGCCTTTGTACTTTTAGGATGCTCCGGTTTTTCTTCAAATTCGATGATTCTTTCTTTGCTGTCGGTATTCATAATGCCAAAACGCGAAGCCTCTTCTAAAGAAACGTTTAAGACAGCTATTGTGCAATCGGCATTTTTTTCTTTATGATATCTAAGCATTTGTGCATAGTTCATTTTATAAATATGGTCGCCCGACAAAATAAGAACGTGTGTAGGTTTATAGCGATCCATAAAGGAAATATTTTGGAAAATGGAATTTGCGGTTCCTTTGTACCACTCGGAGCTTTCGCTTTTTGAATAGGGCGATAAAACGTGAATGCCGCCGCGGCTGGAATTAAGCCCCCATGGTTGTCCGCCTCCGATATACTCATTAAGCTGAAGCGGCTGATACTGGGTAAGTATACCTACAGTATCAATGCCGGAATTTACACAATTCGACAATGGAAAATCTATAAGTCTGTATTTACCTCCAAACGGAACTGCGGGCTTTGCTGTACTTTCGGTCAAAACTTTTAATCTGCTGCCTTGACCGCCCGCCAAAATCATGGCAATACAATCTTTTTTTTGGAACAACATAAAAACCCTCCTAAATTATTTTACCAGTTTATAAAATGTAGCCGACAAAGGCGGAATTGTAAATTCGCCGGAAAACGGCAGTCCGTGCATTTCTTTTGTTTTTGTTTTTACGGATCTAAGCCTTGTGCCGCTGCCGCCGTAAATTTTCCTGTCACTTGAAAACACCGGCTTATAGGTACCTTCTTGCGGAAGGCCTATTCTGTATTTTTCGCGTTTTACAGGGCAAAAATTAAAGATGCAAATAAGTTCGTCGCCTTTAGTATCGATGCGCCTAAACGCAATTACGCTTTGGGAATTATCGTCGGCGCTAATCCATTTAAAGCCGTCCCAACTAAGGTCATTTTCATAAAACGACGGATTTTCTAAATAAAAGAAGTTTAACGCTTTTATATAGTTATGAAATTTTTTGTGCTTTTCGTAATCAAGCAAAAACCAGTCAAGCTGTTTTTTAAAATCCCACTCAATAAACTGGGCAAAATCGTTGCCCATAAAGTTTAATTTTTTACCGGGGTGGGCTATCATATAGCCGTAAAAAGCCCTTAGGTTATTAAACTTATCATCATAGCTGCCCGGCATTTTTTCTATAAGCGAGCGTTTACCGTGCACCGTTTCATCGTGCGAAAGAGGAAGAATAAAATTTTCTGAAAAAGCATAAGTTAGTGAAAACGTAAGCTCGTTATGTCTGCCCTTTCTAAAATACGGATCGGCGGACATATAATCTAACATATCATTCATCCAGCCCATATTCCACTTAAAGTTAAACCCGAGTCCTCCTACATCCGCAGGTTTTGTAACAAGCGGAAAGGCTGTCGACTCTTCAGCTATCATTAAAACGTTTGGATCTGTAGCAAATGCGTGGCGGTTGAGTGCGCGCAAAAATTCGATCGCGTCAATATTTTCTTTACCGCCGTACTTGTTGGGTGTATAACTATCTCTGCCATAGTCAAGATATAACATTGACGCCACCGCGTCGACCCTAATACCATCAATATGATACTCTTTAAGCCAAAAGCAGGCGCTCGAAATTAAGAATGAGCGTACTTCGTGGCGCGAATAATCGAAAATTCTGGTATTCCATTCGGGGTGCTCGTTCATTGAAGGGTCGCGCACTTCGTAGCAAAAGCTGCCGTCAAACTCAATAAGGCCGTTTTCATCTTTAGGGAAATGAGCAGGCACCCAATCTAAAATTACGCCTATGCCCGCCATATGAAGCTTGTTTACAAAGCTCATAAACTGCTCGGGCGTGCCAAAACGATGTGTCGGCGCAAAATATCCGGTTACTTGATACCCCCACGACGGGTAAAACGGATATTCGGTCACAGGCATCAGTTCAACATGCGTATATCCCATACTTTTAATGTACGGTATAAGCATATCGGCCAGCTCGTCGTAATTATAAAAGCCACCGTCGTCTTTGCGTTTCCACGAGCCCAAGTGTATTTCGTAAATATTAACCGGTTTTTCTAAAACGTTTCTTTTTTTCTTTTCTTTTGCGTATTCCCCGTCTTGCCAGTCAAAGCCCGAAATATCATAAATTATACCCGAAGTATCCGGCAAGCCGGCATATGCAAAACTGTAAGGATCGCTTTTATAAACCCTTTTTCCGTTACTGCCTTCGACTAAAAATTTATACTTGCCGCCTAAGACAGCATATTTTGAAAAAGCTTCCCATACACCGTGCGGATTCTTTTGCATATACAGATCTTCGGTGTTCCAAAAATTAAAGTCGCCGACGACGCTTACACTTTTTGCATTCGGAGCCCACACACGAAAAGTAAAACCCTCAATTCCGTCCTTAATGTCTTTATGACACCCCATATACAAGTAGCAGTCTCGGCTCTCACCTATATAAAAATCTTCCATGCGTTTATAAATATCCTGCGCCATTGGTTCCTCTCTTATAATATTATTAGTAAAACTTTATTTATATTATACAATGATTTTTGTATTTTACAATATATTTTTATGTTTATATTATAAAAATCTTATTTTATTTGTATTTTTCTGTAAAATAATATAAAATAATCACAAGAGGTGTTTTTTTATGGATCGTTCAGCGGGAGTTTTAATGCATATTTCCTCGCTTCCAAATGATTATCTTTGCGGCAATTTCGGGCGCACTGCATACGAATTTGTCGATTTTTTAGCCGATTCCGGTTTTAAATACTGGCAGGTACTGCCCTTTTTTATGCCTGACAATTATTTTTCGCCTTATATGCCAATATCTTCTTACCTTGGAAACCCGTATTTTATCGACCTTGAAGCTTTAAATAAAGAAGGATTAATAACATCGGAAGAATTATTACTTGAAAAAAACAGCAACTATACATGCTGTGAATTTGAGAAACTTCAATTAACGCGTAACATGCTGTTAAAAAAAGCCGCTTTGCGCACGGAAGACAAAAATGCGGTTAAAGTTTTTTTAGAAAAAAATCCTGAAATAAAAAAAGCCGTTAATTTTTACTGCTTATATCTTAAAAACAACGGCAGAAATATTTCGGAGTGGAAAATAAACGATGTTTCTGACGAAGAACTTTTTGATCAGCAGTTTATACAATATGTTTTTTACACGCAATGGAATAAACTGCACAATTATGCAATAAGCCGCGGCATAAAAATTATCGGAGATCTTCCTTTTTATGTAGCGCCGATAAGCTCAGACGTTTATTACAACAAAGATGAATTTTTGCTTAATAAAGATTATACTCCGAAAGCGGTTGCGGGCGTGCCGCCGGATTATTTTTCTAAAGACGGCCAGCTTTGGGGAAACCCGCTCTATAATTTTAAGAAAATGGAGAAAAACGGATTTAAGTATTTTAAAGATAAATTCACACATCTATTAAATATGTTTGACGGCATAAGGCTTGACCATTTTAGAGCCTTTTCGGATTTTTATGCGGTGCCGTTTAACAGCGAGTCCGCAAAAAGCGGAAAATGGATAAAAGGCCCCGGAACAAAACTTACCGGCATTATAAATAGCCTTGCAAAAAACAAGCTTATTATAGCCGAGGATCTTGGAACTATTGACGACCGCGTTCGAGAGCTTGTAAATACAAGCGGTTTTCCCGGTATGGCGGTATTCCAGTTTGGGTTTGACGGTAATTTTTACAATCCGCATTTGCCGCACAACTATAAGCAAAACCTTGTAGCATACACCGGCACACACGACAACAACACAACCCTTGGTTTTATGTGGGAAGCAGATGCTGCTACCAAGAATTTTGTAATGGATTATATAGGTATGAAATCCGATAATTTGGATTTTTCCGTAGACGCTATTATAAGAACATTAATGCGTTCTAACGCAAATCTCGTCATTTTACCTATTCAGGATATTTTAGCTTTTGGCGCGGACACAAGGATGAACACTCCCGGAAAGGCTGATAACAACTGGAGATTCAGAGTGACTAAGGATCAGCTGAAAAACATTAATCGCGATTATTTTAAAAGGCTTAATCAAATGTACTCAAGATAAAAAAAGCCGCAAGTTAATCTTGCGGTTTTTCTATTTCTTTAGCTTTTGGCAGGCTCCATCTGAATGTCGCCGCCAAAATCCGAAGCAGAATAATTATTGCAGTACCTGAAATAATAGCCGATGTTTTTCCGAAAAAATGCCACACGGTAACGGTTGCCACAGCGCCTATTATAGCCGGAAGCGCGTAAAAATGTTTTACAAATATATAAGGCCTTTCGCCTGCAAGCACATCCCTTAAAACCCCGCCGCCGGTGCCGGTTATGGCACTTACGCACACTACCAAAAACGGTTTTGACCCAAATCCCGAAGTTATAGCAATGTTTGCGCCTACTACCGTAAAAAGGCCAAGGCCAATAGAGTCAAACGCGAGCATAAAAATATCATATGCCTTTTCGTTTTTTAACATTAAATTTCTTATGCATTTTGGGAAAACCAACAGCGACGATATTGCCGCCACTCCGACAAGAATAGGATCAATAAATATTGCCGGAGGGGTAATGCCCAAAATAAGGTCCCTCATAACACCGCCGCCAACGGCAGTAATAATCCCAAGCATAACAACGCCGAACATATCCATTTTTTTACTAACGGCAACCATAGCTCCGGAAATTGCGAACGCCACAATGCCAATAATCTCTAAAATATAAAAAATAAGATTCGACATAATATCACCTAAAAACATTATATTAGTAAAAAGTAAAAAATGCAATAAAAAATAAAAAGAGGGAATTTGCTATGGCAAATTCCCTCTTTGGTGTTTTTAATTACATAAGCGAACGATAAATTGCTTCGATATCTTCTACTGTAACATCCTTAGGATTTCCCGGGCGGCAGGCATCGTTATAAGCATCTAAAGACAGCTGCTTTAAATCTTCCTCTTTAACTATGCCTTTTAGACTTACGTTGATGCCAACGTCCTCGGCAAGCTTCCTTACTGCATTAACTGCGGCCGCGCGGTATTCGGGTGCGCTCATTGCATCTACGCCCTGTACACCCATAGCGCGGGCAATTTCGCGATATTTTTCGCCCGTTGCATCTGCATTATATTCCATAACCGCCGGCAAAAGAGTTGCACAAGCCTTACCGTGCGGCATATCGTAATAAGCGGACAAAGTATGCGCCATGGAATGATCTACGCCAAGACCTACATTCGAAAATCCCATTCCTGCAACATACTGGCCAAGCGCCATGCCCTCGCGTCCGGTATCGGTGCCGTTAACCGCGTCGCGCAAAGAGCGTGCAATTATTTCAATCGCCTTTAAATGGAACATATCAGAAAGCTCCCAAGCGCCTTTTGTAATATATCCTTCAATAGCGTGTGTAAGAGCGTCCATGCCGGTAGCCGCTGTAAGGCCTTTTGGCATGGTGGACATCATATCCGGATCAACAACCGCAACAATCGGAATATCGTGCGCGTCAACACATACGAATTTGCGCTTTTTCTCAACGTCGGTAATAACGTAGTTTATAGTAACTTCCGCGGCGGTGCCGGCAGTAGTTGGAACGGCGATAATCGGCACGCTCGGGTTTTTAGTAGGAGCTACTCCTTCGAGTGAACGCACATCGGAAAATTCAGGGTTTGCAATGATAATACCGATAGCCTTTGCAGTATCCATAGAAGAACCGCCGCCGATAGCAATAATGCAATCAGCTCCAGATTTTTTAAAGGCTTCAACACCGCCTTTAACGTTTTCGATTGTAGGATTTGGTTTAATCTCGGAATATACATAATACTCAATATTATTTTTGTCAAGAAGGTTGGTAATCTTGTCAGTAACGCCAAATTTAATAAGATCAGGGTCGCTTGTTATAAATGCCTTTTTAAACCCGCGCGCCTTGATTTCTTCGGGGACTGCCGAAATTGCGCCTTTGCCGTGATACGAAGTTTCGTTTAACATAAATTTGTTCATAACATTCACCTTTCCTTTATAATTGTTATTTTTTTAACAATCTTCCAATATCATTATAATACTATTTTTAAAAAAATCAAGCAAAAAATTTAAAAACCGAAAAGATTATTCTTTTCGGTTTTCCGGTTTATCTTCTTTTTTCTCTGTTTCTTCCATTTTTTCGGCACGAATGCGCTCAATTCGACGCTCATCAACTTCTAATACCGTAAGCTTATAACCTCCGAAATAAACTTCGACCTTTTCGTCCTCTTCCGGGATATGCCCTATTTCGGACATTATAAATCCGCCGATAGTATCATATTCACCTTCGGGGAATTCTATGCCGAGAGTTTCTTCAACCTCTTCAATATCGGCAGTACCGTCTATATCGAAAGTGGTTTCGTTAAGCTGAACCGCGTCTTCTTCCTCTTTATCATACTCGTCCTGAATATTGCCGACAATAGACTCAACCAAGTCCTCTAAAGTTACAAGGCCTGCAACGCCTCCGTACTCGTCAGACACAATAACCATCTGCACATGGCTTTCGGTCATCTCTTCGAAAAGGTCGCCGCATTTTTTGCTTTCGGGCACAAAGGTAACCTCGCGCATTAGCTTGCTTATCTTTTTATTTGCAGGTATGGGTTTGCCAACAAAAGGCAAAAGATCTTTAATATAAATTATGCCGACAATATTGTCAAGTTCATCTTCGTAAACAGGGATTCTTGAAAAGCCTTTTGCGATTGAAATCTTTACAACATCCTCAATTTTGTCGGTCACTTCAACCGCTTCCATATCGGTCCTGTGGGTCATAATATCAGCAACAACAACATCGTCAAACTCGAAAATGTTGTTTATCATTTCGCTCTGGCTTTCATCTAACACGCCGTTTTCTTCACCAGCGTCAAGCATTATTCGTATTTCCTCTTCGGTAACCTCTTCATCGCGTTCGTTTGGGTCAATTCCAAAAAGTCTTATTACAAGATTAGTTGAAAATGATAATATTTTTACAAAAGGTTTCATAACCATTCTAATAAAGAGTAAAACACCAACCGCATTAAAAGCTACACTTTCGCTTTTTTTCATGGCAATGCGCTTTGGAGCAAGCTCGCCAAAAACAAGCGTTACAAACGAAATAAGTATTGTAACGATAACCATCGAAAGTCCTGACAAAAATGAAGACGTGGATTCAAGCTTAAACAACGAGGCAATGGCGTTCGCCAGCGGTTCGGCAAAATTGCTTGCCGCAGCAGCGGAAGCCAAAAAGCCTGCCAAAGTAACGCCGATTTGAATGGTGGATAAAAAGCCCGCGGCGTCCTCAGTAAGCTTTAAAACCTTTAAAGCCTTTTTGTCTCCCTCTTCCGCCATGCGTTTAATTTTATTGTCATTAAGCGAAATAATAGCAATTTCGCTCATTGCAAAAAACGCATTTATAAGGATAAGAACCAATAAAACTACCAGTTTTATTAACAGATCCATTTAGTATTTAATGTTACTCCTTCTTCTTATTATAAGAATATAATACAAGTTTTATAAATTAAAGTCAATAAATATTTTTCAATAATTTGGTTCATAAATTCAAAAAAATCTAAAATTAAGGTTGACAAATTCCAAATATTATGGTAAGATAACATTCGCCGCTAATCGTTTGGCGGCAACTGTGGGAGCATAGCTCAGCTGGGAGAGCATCTGCCTTACAAGCAGAGGGTCACAGGT